>ERZ773061.28-NODE-28-length-57830-cov-4.396469_pt1 | contig 57830 bp, 48 predicted proteins | sample MGYA00580627_ERZ773061 | MGnify/ENA primary metagenome ERZ773061 (study PRJEB29015, sample SAMEA2738119) | human oral metagenome | biome: human oral; feature: human-associated habitat; material: saliva | place: China | collected 2223 ...
AAGCGACACAACTTCATTCAATCGACCTCACAGAACGCCATCTCTTGCAGCCTCAAACCCTAAGTATAAGGCGAATGGAAGATATTGGTTAGGAGGTGTTTGGCCTGGAACTAACTATATGTTGATATCAGGTTTAACTCAGAAAGGATATCGACAATTGGCTTTCGACATAGCAATGAACCACTATGACAACGTCTTTAAGGTATATAAAGATACGGGAACGTTTTGGGAATACTATGCTCCTGAAGACGCGAAGCCTGGCTTTATGGCTCGAAAAGACTTTGTTGGCTGGACAGGTTTGCCTCCTATTTCCGTGTTAATCGAATACATCTTCGGTATAAGAGCAAACTTACAAGAGCGTGAAATCACTCTTGATGTGACATTAACCGATGCTTATGGCATAAAAAAATACCCCTTTGGAGAGAATGGAAGTATAGATATTAAAGTAGAAAAACGTAGTAATAAAAATGTAAAACCAAAAGTAACCATCACCACCAACGAACCATTTAAACTTTTATTGTTATGGGAAAACAATAAAAAAGAATTTGAGATAAGAAAAGGAAGTATAACAATTTAAATGTAACACCATGCAAACATCTATCTCAATAGACCTTGGCGGCACCAATATTAGAGTGGCTAAAGTCTGCAATAACACTATTGTAACTATCAAAAAGGAAACGTGTAAGGCTCAGGGAACAGAGCAAGAGGTACTTCAACAGATACAAAGAATGATCGATGAGCTCATCGATTGTGATGTAACAACAATAGGATTTGGAATTCCTTCCATTGTAGATACAGAGAAAGGCATAGCCTATAACCTTGTAAACATACCCTCTTGGAAAGAGGTTCACCTTCGAACTTATTTCGAAAATCAATATCATGTGCCTGTAAAAGTAGATAATGACGTTAATTGTTTCGTTCTCGGTGAGCAGCGATTCGGCAGTCTTAAAGGCTTTAAAGATGTGGTAGGAATAACCCTTGGCACTGGAGTTGGGGCAGGAATCATCATCAATCGCCAGCTATATAGAGGCTTAAAGACAGGTGCAGGCGAAATAGGTTGCTTGCCATATCTCGACGATTGCTACGAAACTTATTGCAGTAGTGGATTCTTTTCAAAGCATAATACAACAGGCGAACAGCTCTTTAAAGAGGCAAAGAACAGCAATATAGCAGCTAAACGCTTATGGGAAGAGTTTGGATATCATCTTGGAAAGCTTCTACAAGTGGTGTTTTACACTTATGCTCCGCAAGCAATTGTCATCGGAGGAGGCCTTTCTCAAGCGTCAGAGTTCTTTAATTATGCCATGATAGAGTCGCTTCACGAAGGCTTTCTCTATCCAAGTGAATTGAAAGAAGCCACCATTTGCTATTCAAAACTATCCAATAGCAATTTGTTAGGTGCATCTTGTCTGCCCTAAAAGCAAAACAAAGCGACAGGGAGAAGTCTGGAAACAAAGAACAAAAGAATTGAATATCAACATTATATAGATAGAAATAGAATGACAAAGAACTATAAATCGCTCATAATACTAATCCTTTTTGCCCTTCAAGTGGTGAGCAGTTGGGCTCAAAAGCCTTTTGTTTTTCATAACAAAAAGTTTAGAATTGCGCAGTTTACAGACCTACATTGGGACGCAAAATCACCAAAATGCGATTCTACTCGAACCACTATTCTCAACATCTTACAACGAGAAAATCCCGATATAGCTATACTTACAGGCGATGTAGTCACCGAAAAACCATACGAAAAGGGTTGGAAACAGATTATAGAAATATTCGAAACCGCTCGCACTCCCTTTGTTGTTACAATGGGAAATCACGATGCAGAGCATTTTTCAAGAGACGAAATATATCGAATGTTGTTTGCTTCTAAGTTCTATTCAGGCCTCCCTTCGCCTAAAGAGATTAGCGGAAACGGTAATTGCGCATTGCCCATCTACGACAATAACACAGCCAATGCAAAGCCAAAAGCTGTTCTTTACTGCATAGATTCAAACGATTATCAGCCAGATAAAGACCTTGGAGAGTACGATTGGATTCATTTCGACCAAATAGAGTGGTATCGTCGCACCTCAGAGGCATTCACCTTGCAAAATAACAAGCGTCCTCTTCCATCGTTAATGTTCTTTCATATCCCCTTAGTAGAATATCATAATGTTCTTGAAAGGGGCGATTATCAAGGCAAATATGAAGATGATGGCATTTGGTCGGCACGCATAAATAGTGGAATGTTTGGTAGTTTGGTAGATAAGAAAGATGTTATCGGAGTGTTTACAGGCCACGATCATCAGAATGATTTTATCGGATTAGAACGTAAAATAGCCTTAGGCTATGGCCGAGTGAGTGGCTATGATGCCTATGGAGCATTGAAACCAGGTGCAAGAATCATTGAACTTTACGAGGATTTGTTTAAGTTCGACACCTGGATAGCTACAAATGAGGGCAATTGCGATTATTTCTACTATCCATCGGGCTTGTCTTCAAAAGACGAAGAGCAATTAAAAGTAATGCCAGCTCTTTCTTTTCAACCCATACAAAATGGCGTTTCTTATCGCTATTACGAAGGAAATATGAAGCAAACAGCCGACATTCCCAAGGCAACTTTAAAGGAAGAAGGTGTGATACCCAACTTTATTATCGACGAAGAGGGCTCGAAAGATCACTTTGGTTACATCTTTTCAGCTTATATTAAGGTTCCCGAAAGCGGAGTATATCGCTTTTATACCTATTCAGATGATGGTTCAAAGCTCTTCATAGACGGTGTAGAAGTGGTGAATAACGATGGTGGTCACAGCGCAAAACGTGCCGAAGGTAAAGTGAATTTGGCTGCAGGTTTTCACAAGTTAGAACTTCATTATTTTGAGAATTACATGGGACAAGCTCTCGAAGTGGGCTTCTCTACAAAAGATATAACCGAAAGAACCATTCCATCTGCAATGCTTTGGGTGGATAAAGAGATCAAAAAGAAAAAGTAAAGTCAACCATATTCATTGTTAGTTAATGAAATTTGTGTTCAGGATTTACACGACTATAAATCTTTAAGAGGTGTCTCTTTAGGTTAAGAGGTAATTGAGATTGTTTAGTTTTATAAAAGGAAGGTTTTGACAAACAACGAGATGTTGTGTAAAAGACTGGTAGCTAATGTCAAAATAGCTACACAAAAAGAGACCAGAGGCTCGGCGGAGCCTCTTTATTTTTGCGCGAAAAGAAAATAACTAAGTCCTTGTTGAATACCTATTTAAAAGAATTTGCATCGTGAGTGTATGTTTAAACCAGATAACTTGTTGCACTTTTTCAACCTAAAAACTTTCCCTTTCATCACACTTGTTGCACGCTTATAAAAAATGTGCTATTTCTTCGTCTTGAAAAAGCAATGATATTATGTTGCAAAAGCAATCCTTTTACCCTTCAAAAGCATTGCTTTTAGAGTGTAATAGCATCGCTTTTATTTTCAACCTGTTATCTTTCTGCTTTTTATTGGCAGTGTAAATGATTTTCAAATCGTCGTTGTGAGGGGTGAAAGAGGCATTAAAAAGCAAGTCTGCAACAAGCAAGTTTTGTTCGTTTTCCTTACTTGTGCAGACTCAAATTAAGGCTTGTTATATTACAGATTATTCAATATCTATATCCAAGAGCATTTAGTTGCTCACCTTTTTGCCATTCACAATATACACACCTTTAGGCAAATTGTTTAGCGAATTGGTGTCGCCCACCTTCACACCACTTAGGTTATATACCGCAATGGGGTAGATTGTAGGCTTGTTAATACTGCTTATTGCGGTTGGAGTACCAGTATAATTCACCGTAATTGTTTCGATAATGGTGTTCTTGTTGTTACCTGTAAAGGTCGCAACTTTACCTACATAGTCGAAACCAAAGGTCTCTTCAGACATCGCCATCTCCTCATCTGGATCGGGAAGGAGGTGCTTATCGTTCTTAAGACCAAAGTCCCAAATACTTTTTACCACAATGTTTATGCGGTAAATCTCTACACCTGCGGGTGCAGTTATAACGATATCGTTCTTGGGATACACCACAAAAAAGCCGTTTTCAATGCGGTTCCAGTTGGTGTCGTTGTGCTTTTTGTTTACGATAGTAAAGCCTTTTTCTTTAATTTCAAATCCATCTTCAAACTTACCAACGTTGGGTTCGTCACCTTGTTTAGCGTTAATAAATTTCCAAGGGTTCTTTTTAAAGTTGAAAGTAACATAGCCATTGGCTTTCACTGCATTGCAAATGAAAAGCATGCAAATAGCAAGTAGTGCAAATTTTGTAGATTTTAAGTGCATAATAATTATTTTTGTTTATAGTAAAAAGTTATTCGTGGTTTGTTGATTGCAAAGGTACAATGTTGCGAATAACCGTAAAATACCTAAATATAATGAAATTATTATGCCTTGTGAGCGATGCTATCCCCACAAAAAATGAACCCTAAAAAGAACGTAAAGGCGTGTGTTTACTTGTTTCTATTGCGATAACAATGAGGCGTACAACCCTTCTTTGCTTTGAAAAGTTGCGAGAAACTGCCGTAATTATTAATGCCCAATTGCGCAATGATGTCGCAAATGGCAAGATTAGTTGTTTCTAATAACGATGCAAAATGATCAATTCTACATTCAATGATATAGTGATATACTGATGTTCCTGTGGCTTCTTTGAATCGCATTTCAAGTAAACGACGAGACAAAGGCACTTGTGAAAGAATGTCTTTTACATTGATAGAGCGGTTGATGTTGTGTTTAATGAAATCCAACACCTGCAAAATATACTTGTCTTTGGTGGCAAAAATGTCCGAAGAGGCATTGCTAATCACCGAAATAGGCTTGATATATATGTTGTGATTACTGCGAATAAGCTCTTTGTTTTTGATGGTTTTCGCAATGAACTGGGCTGTTTCGTAACCGCCTTTTTCGATGTCTAAACGGATAGTCGATAACTTTGGATCAGACAAATCGGCAATCATTTTATCGTTGTCAACGCCCAATATGGCTACATCTTGTGGTATCTTCACCCCCGAAAGCTTACACACTTCGATGGCATTGTTGGCTTGATTGTCGTCACAACAAAACAAAGCGGTGTGCGGTGGTAGGTGTTTTATCCACGATGAGAGCTGTTGTAGGTCGTCAAACCAAAACGATTCGAGCTTCTGATTGTCGTATATAAAGATGTCGTTTTTAAGTCCTTGTTTCGCAAGTTCGTGTCTATAACCATAGAAACGTTCATCACTCCACACAATATTCTTATATCCTAAGAAGGCAAAGTGTTTGAAACCACGTTGCAAAAAGAATCGAGCAGCCATCTCACCAGTAGCGATATAGTCGCCAGTGATGTTGGGAATAGAACTAAATCTCCGTTTAAAATCTTGTGCAATCACTGCAATTCCATGCTGTAAGAGCAGTTCTATGTTGTCATTTTGCTCAAATCTGCCGATAATAGCATTGGCTTTCCAGTTCAAAGCCCATTGAACTACGCCCTCAATGCCATGTTGTTGCTTGTAAGAAGGGGGCATACGGCATATCACCCACGATTCTTTGGGCTGTTCTTTGGCGTATTTTTGTACCCCTAGAAGCAACGAATGCGAATAGGTTTCAGTGAAGTCGGTTAAGAATATGATGCGTATCATGATTGGATAGATGTTTAGTTGTAGGGTTTAGTATTGCAAATTTACAGAATATAGAATAATTATTGCACAATAAAAATGCAAAATTCCCTTATTAACTATGGCTAAGTTAATAAGAGAATGTTATAAAATTATAATATCGTTGCAGAGAACTTGCAAAGCATAAGCATTTCGGTTGTCATCTTCTTGCTTTTTAGTTGCAGTGTGATAGATTAGTTGGTTTCAGGAAAAAGCACTGCTCCTTCTTGGCGTTTACCGTCCATTAAGATTCTAAGAGGTTGAGAAAAACGCACGTGTCGCACATATTTTGTTTCCTCAACAGCAGGCATTTCGTCGAGAATTTGTTGTTGAACAAATCCTTGTTTGGTATTTTCATCAATCGTAAAGTAGCCCACCCCAAAGCTTGTTAGGTTCTGAAAGAAGTGCGTTCCTTGGCTTGGATCGATGCGATAGTTAGCAAGTGAGGTCTCAATAATGAGCTTTGCTGCGCTAATATGAGGCCATTTAACAGGTATTCCCAACCAATGATCGCTCGAACCCCATCGTCCTGGACCTATAAGAATATAGTTTTTGTTCTCATCTACAAAGCTTTTGTTCAGACGTTCGATATCATTTGCAACATAATAGTTATTTGCAGCGGTGAAAGAATCGTCCGTTTTAACATACACAATGTCTGTAATATCGTCGATAATGCCGTGCCCTAACGAGTTATGCGAGCGCAAAATGCATTGCGAATCGTCTATTGCTGCCACGTCTTCATTCAGCATTTGCTTACTATCTACAATGGGTCTGATTTGCAATAGATACAAACTTCCCGTTCTATCGTTGTTGATGTTACAAGCAAACTCAATCTCAATAGGTCGTTTCATGGCGTCTGCTCCACAGCGTTGAGCTATCTGTAACAAGTCAGGAAGAGGGAAAACGCCTTGTTGAAGCACCCCTGTGAAAGAGATAATCTTGCGTCCTTGTGGATAAAAACCTTCACGAATGATTTGGTCGTATGCATCGTATGTAGACGAAATGTAGTTTAAAGAACCATGATTTTCAGCCTCTTTCACACGCAAAGTCTTGATATTAAAGCCGTCGTCAACCTTGAATAGCGAATCAATGTCATTGAGATCGAGCGCATAAAAGCGTGTTTGAGTCTCTCGAAGTGCTATTTCTGTATCGCTTGTTTGCAACACTTGGTGTGGATGATGTGGCGAAACACGAAGCGTTAAGCCTCCATCTACAATGTATTTACCCAACCCTAAAGCCAAAGAAGCAACGCCTTCTTCAGCGGTTTCGTTGCCAATGGGGTAGTAGTTGATAGATCTTAGTACCCCACTGATGGTTGGATAGAAGTAATGGTCGTAGTTTTTGCCCACCACTTCTTGCAGAATTACCGCCATTTTCTCTTGGTCTATCACATTACTTGTGGCCGTCATATAAGCCTTTGAGTCCTTATAATACACCGAAGCATACACTCCTTTGATTGCAGATTCAAGCATATCGAGCATCAATTCTTGATCATTGAGATGCGGAATCATGTAAGTTGAGTATATTCCAGCGAACGGTTGGTAGTGAGCATCTTCCAAAAGCGACGAAGAACGAATAGCTATTGGGGTGTTAGTGGCCTTAAAGAAGGTGATAAAGTCTTCTCTTAATTGTTGCGGAAGCTCAGCTTTTAAGAAGTGATTCAATATCTCTTCGTCCGAAATATTGCTCAATGCGATGTGATAAAGATTGTTCTTCTCCATAAATTGGTCGAAGATATCTGTACAAAGCACCAACGTTTTGGGTATTTGAACACTCACTCCTTGCCATTGTTCGAATTCAGTAGTGGTCTTAATGATATTGTCTAAGAATGCAAGACCTCTACCTTTGCCCCCCAAAGAGCCTTCTCCAATGCGTGCAAAGTGCGCATATTGGTCGAATTTATAGCGGTCGAAGACAGCCACAACACCGATATTCTTCATGTGTCGATATTGAACTATGGCGTCAAAGATAATCTGTCGGTGCGTATCTACGTCCTGTAATTTATGCCAAGTGATATCTTTTAGGAACGCAGAGACGGGAAAAATGGCTCGAGCACATAGCCAACGGCTCACGTGATTGCGTGATATATGGTAGTGCATAGAGTCGTTTGGAATGGTGAAGATGTTGTCTTGAAGCTCCTTTAGCGTACTAATTCGCATGATTTCTTTGCGTGTTTTGGGGTCACGAAAGATGAAATCACCAAATCCCATGTGCTCTTCCATGAGGTGACGGAGGTCTAAACTCATCTTTTTAGAGTTCTTATCAACGAATCGGAAGCCTGCTTTTTCAGCCTTTTCTCTATTTTCCGACTCTGCACTTTGCATGATAAGTGGAATATATTCGTCGTGTTTTCTAATCTCAGACAATAGCTTTAAGCCCGCTTCAGGGTCTTTTTCGCCCTTAAAAGGAAAGCGTGCATCGCTAATAACACCAAGAGTATTGTCACGATATTTATTGTATAACGCCATAGCCTCTTCGTAGGTACGAGCCAAAACCACTTTAGGTCGACCTCGTTGACGTAGAGTTGCGGCATGACGATTGAGCGCTTCGGTTGATAAACGCTTACTTTGTGCAAGGATGAAACTGTATAAATGGGGGAGAATAGACGAGTAGAAGCGAATGGAGTCTTCGACCAATAGGATCATTTGAACGCCCGCTTCTTCGATATCTTGCTCGATATTCATCTTGTCTTCAATCAGTTTAATGATTGAAAGAATGAGGTTTGTGTTGCCTAACCAGCAGAAAACGTAATCGAAAATACTTAAATCTTCGTTCTGCATACGCTTTGTTATACCATGAGAAAAGGGCGTTAAAACCACGCATGGGATAGCTGTAAACTTGCATTTAATGGCTCTTGCCACGTCGAAAGCATCGTTGTCGGCATTACCTGGCATACAAATAACAAGGTCTATATTGGTCTTTTCCAATATATCCTCAGCCTCTTCAATGGTACTCACCTGCGTAAATGTAGGCGGATAGCGCATTCCAAGCTCCATATACTCATTGTATATCTTCTCTTCAATGCGCCCATCATCTTCAAGCATAAAGGCATCATAGGGGTTAGCCACAATCAAAATGTTATAAATGCGTCGCATCATTAAGTTGGCAAAGGTCACATCTTTAAGATAGAACTTGCTCCATTGGTGTTGCGGTTGATTAGTCATTGTTCTTTGAAGGTTATGCTTTAAGATTGTAATAAGATTGCTTTTCTTGTGTAAAAGGATAGCTATTGCCTTGTAAAAGGAATGTTATTTTCCTGTAAAAGGATAACTTTTGTTTTGAAATAGGTATCTAATTCATTTTCAATGGATTATAAAATACCCATTAAACGCAATATGGTGGGGGTTAATAACGATGTGAAGATACCGTTAAGAATGATTCCTAAGCTGGCGAATGCACCGTATTTGGGACTGTGAATCATGGCTGTTGAGGCTCCAACAGCGTGAGTTGCCGAGCCCATTGAGAGCCCTTGGGCGATAGGACTGCTGACATGACCATAATGAAGCGTTTTAAATCCCATGATTGCACCGAGTATTCCAGTGATAACTACAACGGCAGCGGTAAGTGCAGGGATACCTCCTAAAGATGTAGTGACCTCCATTGCGATAGGAGTTGTTACCGATTTGGCTGCCATTGATATAACAACAAGCTTTGAAGCTCCAAAGAGTTTCGCCACTAAAACGGCACTAATAATACCTACACAGGTGCCAATAAACTGGGCTATCATCAGTGGAAACCACAAACGTTGTATGGCTTTAAACTGCATATACAAAGGAACTCCAAGAGCAACTACGGCTGGTTTGAGCCAAAACTCGATGAGTTGGGCATTCTCTCTATATACAGAAAAAGGAACTTTGGTGATCTTTAAATAGCAAATAATTACAACAATGGCTATGAATATGGGATTAAGCAAAATCCAACCAGTGCGTTGTTGTAAACGACGAGCGCAGTAAAATACGCCGAAAGTGAGTGCTAATATAATATATTGGTTAGAAAAGAAACTGCTCATAACTATTTTTCTTTTTTGTTTCTTCTTAGTCTTCTAATATGAAGTAACTTATTCTTGATAATCATTCTTTCAGTCCTTATCACCAATTGGTGAGCTTGTCCTGTGGCGATAAGCACGCAAATGGTACTGACAACCGTTGCCAAGATGATTGGAATAAATTCTTTTTGGATTAAATCTAAATACAACATGATAGCTACTCCCGGTGGAACAAAGAAGAAACCAAGGTTAGATATCAAGAACTCTGATAGCTTTTGAACCCACGAAAGTTCTACAATATTGAACTTTAAGAGGGCTGTTAGCGCAAGCATTCCTATGATGCTCGAAGGCAGTTTGATGCCCGTTAGCCAAACAATAAACTCGCCTATGGCTAAGCAACCAAAGATAATAAAGAATTGTCGTGCCATAATTATGAAGGTGTTACCCTTTTATTTGATGTTATGTTTTGTGATATTTATTCTTGTTGGATAGGCTTTTGAGGTCTACCAATTGCAAAGTTACAATTTAAAAGTGTGCTATACAACTTATTTTCAACGAACTTCTCAAGAATAATACTAATTCTATTGCTGTGCGTATTTTCATTGTTATTAATCAAGTTAGAGACCTATTGAATGCCGAAAAATAAAGACTTGGGAAAGATAATGATGTTAGGAAAAATATAAATGTTATTTAAGTTTTGGTGTTTTACCTATAATATGTACCTTTGCAATGCAAAAAAAGAAATCTGTTGAGTAAACAGAAACAAAACGATTTGATACAACTTATCAAAGGATTGATGCTCGTTTGCTTTTTGAAGAGAGAGCAAAAGGACTGAATAAGAAAATAAAATAAGACTAAACAATATAATAATGGATGCTAGTAGTGATAAAAAACAGCACAAACTAACCGAACAGAAGTATCTCATTCCATTCGTAATGATAACTCTTTTGTTCTTTTTATGGGGCTTTGCACGTGCCATATTAGACGTGCTCAACAAACATTTTCAGAACGAATTGGGTATCACGATTACCCAATCGGCATGGATTCAGGTTACAACTTATTTAGGATATTTCCTCATGGCCATACCTTCTGGTATGTTTATCAATAAATTTGGCTATCGAAAAGGAGTGATTTTAGGACTTATTCTCTTTGCAATAGGCTCGTTTAGCTTTATTCCTGGAGTGTATATAGGTGGCTTTAACATCTTTCTCTTGGCTCTTTTCGTTATCGGTTGTGGCTTAACCTTCCTCGAAACGGCTGCCAATCCGTATGTAACAGAATTGGGATCGCCTCAAACAGCCACAAGTAGATTGAACCTATCTCAATCGTTTAACGGCTTAGGAAGTTTGTTCGCAACATCGATTGTGGGTCTTTTCTTCTTTAGAGAAACAGCTACTTCGGGCGCAGAATCAACTTCGAGAATAACCGATGTGCTTGTGCCTTATGTCATCTTAGGCGTTATTGTGCTCTTTATCGCATTCTTGTTCTCTCGTGTTTCACTTCCCGAAATACCTCATAATGATAATCTACATAACGAAAGTTTAGGTGAATCACTTACTCAACTCTTTCAAACCAAGTCATTTACCTTTGGTTTAACAGCTTTGTTAGCTTACGAAATAGCCGAAATATCAATCAATAGCTATTTCATTAATTTTGTAACTGGAATGAATTGGATGAGCGATAGCACCGCATCATTATTGCTAACGTTGGCTTTGGGCTTCTTTATGGTGGGTAGATTCTTAGGCAGTTACATTATGAAACATATACGCCCACAACTCGTTTTGACTGTTTGTGGATTGGGAGCAAGCCTTTGTTGTGCTTTGGTGCTAATGAATTTCAAGGTAATATCAATGGTTGGGCTTCTTGGAGTGTATCTTTTCGAGGCCATAATGTTCCCCACTATCTTCTCTCTTGCATTGCAAAACTTAGGCGGTTTGACCAAAAGAGCATCGTCGTTGTTGATGATGACACCTATAGGAGGATGCGGATTCTTGCTTATGGGCTATATTGCTGATACTACAAATCACGTTCTTCCATTTATCATTCCAGCGGTAGGATTTAATGTTGTCACGCTGTATGCACTCTACTTACTTGTGGGTAGAAGACAAATAAATAAGTAATAGAAAGTACATTTACGATGAAATAAAACGTAAAAGGGCTTCATTAATGGCAAGAAATATATAAAAAACAATGCTATTCTTTGTTAGGAAAGAATTAAAATGTTAACTTTGCAACACTAAGATAAATATAAACTATTCATTAAAAAATAATAAGAATATGGTAGATTACAAATCTTTAGGTCTTGTAAACACTCGTGAGATGTTTAAAAGAGCTATGAATGGCGGTTACGCTATTCCTGCTTTCAACTTCAATAACATGGAACAGTTGCAAGCAATTATTAAGGCAACATCTGAATTAAAGTCACCAGTTATCCTTCAAGTATCAAAAGGTGCTCGTGCTTATGCTAACGAAACACTTCTTCGTTACATGGCTCAAGGAGCAGTTGAATATGCAAAAGAACTTGGAAACAAACATCCTGAGATTGCTCTTCACTTAGATCATGGAGATACATTCGAAACATGTAAGAGCTGTATTGATTACGGTTTCTCATCTGTAATGATTGATGGTTCACACTTACCTTACGACGAAAACGTTGCATTAACAAAGAAGGTGGTAGAATATGCACACCAATTTGATGTAACTGTTGAAGGTGAATTAGGCGTTTTAGCTGGTGTTGAGGACGATGTTGTTGCAGCAGAATCACACTATACACACCCTGAAGAAGTAATTGACTTCGTTACTAAGACTGGAGTTGATTCACTTGCGATCTCTATTGGTACATCACATGGTGCTTATAAGTTCACTCCAGAGCAATGTACTCGTGATCCAAAGACTGGTCTTTTGGTTCCACCACCATTGGCATTCGATATCCTTGATGCTATTATGGAGAAACTTCCAGGATTCCCTATCGTACTACATGGTTCTTCATCTGTACCTCAAGAGTATGTAAAAATTATCAATGAGAACGGCGGTAAGTTACCTGATGCAGTTGGTATTCCTGAAGAACAACTTCGTAAAGCATCTAAGAGTGCAGTATGTAAGATTAACATCGACTCTGACTCTCGTCTTGCTTTCACTGCAGCAGTACGTAAAGTGTTTGCTGAAAACCCAGGAGAATTCGACCCACGTAAGTACTGTGGACCTGCACGTGACTTGATGACAGAGCTTTATGAGCACAAAATTAAGAACGTTCTTGGTTCTGATTTCAAGCTAGCTCAACTAGATTAATACGAAAATTTATTTCGATTTAATATTCAATAGGCGATAACTCATTGCGAGCTATCGCCTATTTTTTATGCCAAAAGGATAGCAACGAGATTGTCAACTCAATGCAAATAATTGATAAAAGCAATATTATTACCAATTAAAGTCTATATTATTACTAATCAAAGTCTATACTATCACTAGCAAAAAGCAATGCAATTACCGACAAAAGTCAATGTAATTGCCCATCAAACTCAATGCTTTTAGGTGCTAATAACGATGCTATTAGAAAGAGAATAGGGTAGAAGAATCTAACAAAAAATAATAAATTCAGAGCCAAACCTTTTGAAAATAAAAAAATAAAGCGTATTTTTGTCGTTCTCAGAAGATATTAGGTAAAAAGAAAGAGATAACTAAAACTTATGAAGAAGAAAACGATAATAGCAAAAATATTTTGTTGTTTGTTTGCTGTTGTTGCGCTTGTGGCTTGTGATAAGGAGCCTATCGACAACGGAAAAACAATGCCAAAAGAAGAAAAAGAAACCCCAAAAGAAATCAACGACAACACATTATACGAGTTGCCCGTGGTGTTTCATGTGCTTTCGAACAGCACAACAAAGCAAGAATACATTCCAAATGACGCCCATTTGCGCCGTCTTCTTTTCTATGTAAATGAGCTTTATGCAGGTGGAATTTATGGACCCAGTGCCAACATTCGGGTAAAATTTGTTGCAGCGACAGAAGATGAGAAGGGCGAAAAGATGAAAACACAAGGAGTGGTGTATGACCAATGGGACGAAAAATACCCCATTAACTGTGAAAATTTCATGACCAATAACGGCAATAAATACACCAAATACCTTTGGGATCCTAATAAATACATCAACGTATTCATGTATCTTTTCGAAGAAGGTGGCGACGAAAGCGAGGTCTTAGGTATCAGTCACATGCCTTATAAGACCAAAGAAAACGCCACATTACAAGGACTTGAGCAGGTTGCCATTGGAAAAATGACAAAGAAAAACATTTCTTTCCCATTGTCAGTGTCAATCAATGCAAAGTATATCAATACGCTTTCGGCTCGTTATACTTCGGGTTTGAAAGAGAAAACCTTTAGAGGATATAAGGAAGAAGATGTTGTTGTGACCCTTGCACACGAACTTGGACACTACTTAGGCTTGTTCCATGTGTTTGCAGAAGATAGAAATAATGGTGTTATAGATAGTTGTATTGATAGCGATTATTGCCAAGACACCCCTTCATATAATAAAAAGCAATATGAAAAAGATGCGTTAGATTTGGCAAGTCGCTTAACATCAAGCAACGTACATGAACTCTTTCAGCGCAAAGATTGCTCGGGAAAGATTTATGAAGCCACCAATATAATGGATTATGCTTATTGCTATTCTTACGCATTCACACCCAATCAGCAATATAGAATGCGCCAAGTGCTCTATTATAGTCCACTTATTCCAGGTCCAAAGAAAACGACAACCACTCGTAGTTTCGCACCCGATAAAGTGCTCGACTTGCCTATTCGCATTTCAAAATGCCCTCGTTAAGAAGGTAGACAGATAGTATTCGGCAGACAATTACGATAGCTATAAAAACAAAAGAATGAGTCTTTGAAAATCAAAGACTCATTCTTTTATTATCTATACCTTATTATAATAAGGTGAAAAATTACATTTCGATCTCTCTTGTGCCGTCTTCTAAAGTGGTGATAGTAACCTTTTTAGCATTAGTAGGCAACAATTCTTCGATCAATTCAGGCCATTCAATAAAGCAAAGCGAATTGCTATAGAAATAATCTTCATAACCCATGTCATACACTTCCTCTAATTTTTTAATGCGATAGAAATCGAAGTGGTATATTACTTTCGAATCGTTGTCTGCATGATACTCGTTAACAATAGCGAAAGTGGGCGATGTAATCACGTCGTCTACACCCAAACACTCGCAAACTGCCTTGATAAAAGTGGTTTTTCCAGCACCCATTGAGCCATAAAAAGCAAAAACAGTACTGCCGTTTATGTTGTTAATAAATTCTTGTGCAGCAGTTTTAATGTCTGCAATACTATTGATTTTTATTTTCATCTTTATTGTTGTTGTGTAATGGTTATTTATTCTTTGGAGTTAAAGTGATGAGCGGAACCAACATTTCTTCCATGCTGATGCCACCGTGTTGGAATGTGTTTTTATAATAAGACACATAATGATTGAAGTTGTTTGGATAAGCAAAGAAACCATCTCCCGTTGCAAAAACATATTCAGTGCTGATGTTAGGCGATGGAAGAAGAGCCTTTTGTGGGTCTTTTATGCAAAAAACCTCTTTCTGATTGTAGGCAAGTGTGTTGCCAAATTTATATCGTAAGTTGCTATTGATATTCTTTTTGCCGATGATTTTGACAGGCTTATTGGTGCGAATACTACCATGATCGGTCGTGATAATAACCTTATAGTCTTTTTCAGCCAATTGTTTTAGTAGCTCACTCACCGCTGAATGCTTGAACCAACTTAAGGTTAAGCTTCGATAAGCCTGCTCATCTGATGCCAATTCACGCACCATTTTCGACTCAGTTCTCGCATGTGAGAGCATGTCAATGAAGTTAATTACCAGCACATTGAAATGATTCTTTTCAAGAGAGCGAATGTTTTCAAGATACTTTTCTAATACTGTTGAGTCGTTAGCTTTAAAGTATGAGAAAGTATCATGCCTTCTATAACGTTCAATTTGTGTTGCAATCAATTCCTCTTCGTGTTGGTTCTTGCCCTCGTCTTCATCTTCTTCAACCCATAAATGAGGGAACATTTTGGCAATGTTCATAGGCATTAAGCCACTGAAAATAGCGTTTCGGGCATATTGGGTGGCTGTGGGTAGAATGCTCATGTAAAGGTCTTCGTCGATATCATATAGCAAAGCGATGTCGTTATAGAGTGCCTTCCACTGGTCGAAACGTAGGTTATCTAATATCAGTAGGAAGACTTTCTCACCTTGATCGATAAGAGGAAAGAGCTTAGTTTTGAATATTTCAGGGCTCATCAAAGGCTTGTTAGCATCTTTTCCGTTCACCCAATCAATATAATTCGATTTTACATACTTTGTAAATCCGTTGTTAGCCTCCTCTTTTTGCATGCTTAGCATCTCGCTCATTGCGCTGTTTGTGTTGCTTAAATCAAGCTCCCAACGCACCAAACGCTTGTAAACGTCGCTCCAATCGTTGTAGTTTGAACAGTTACTGATTTGAGTTGAGATGTCGAGAAAGCTCTGCTGATAATTCATCTGCGTTACTTCCGTCTCAATTTCTTTGCGGTGTATGTTCTTTTTTAACGATAGAATGATTTGGTTTGGATTAACAGGTTTGATGAGATAATCGGCAATTTTAGAGCCAATTGCTTGGTTCATGATATCTTCTTCCTCGCTCTTTGTGAGCATAACAACAGGTGTTGAAGGCGTAATCTCTTTTATTTGCTGAAGCGTTTCCAACCCAGTTATACCAGGCATCATCTCGTCTAACAAGATAAGGTCAAAGGAATGTTGTTTGCATTGCTCAATACCATCGAAGCCATTGCTAGCAGTTATCACTTCATATCCTTTTTGCTTTAAGAATAAGACATGTGCTTTTAAAAGCTCAATCTCATCATCAATCCATAAAAGTAGTCCATTATTCATAGCTTAAAAACCTTCAAGTTCATAATAATCGTCTTCTAAATCAAAACGTTTTGTTTTCTTTTCGTCTTTCTTTTGCGTGTCCTTCTTCTCCTGTTTGTTTTGAGTTGGAGTTTTAGAAGCAGGCTCGCCAAAACCATCTCCAAAGTAAATTCCAGTGCGAGTAGTGGTTGTTTCCTCTTTCGCAGGCAACTTTTTAGGTTGCTGTTGTGGTGTCTTTGTAGTTGGTTTAGTTGTGGTTGGCTGCTTAGTGGCAGTCGTTTGAGGCTGTTTACCCTTTGTTGTTGGGGCAGGAGTAGCCTTTGTTTCCTTCTTAGTGTCATTGCTTGTCGATACCTTTGGCTGTGGCTTTTCGTCTTCAATAATCACAGTTGTAGAGCCTTGTAGAGTGCCTTGTAGAGGCGTTTGCTCTTTTATTTCTTCTAAAGGAATAATCGTTTCAGCCTTAGGAGCAACCAATTCGGGTTCTAAAGGAATGACCGTTGCACCATTGTCTATGCTTTCTTTGGGTGCTTCTTCAGTCTTATTGTTGTCTAACTCTTTTGCCGTTGTGATAGAACTTGGCTCGTTGAGTAGCGTAATTGGTGGAAGTTTAGCCGCAGAGAAGTGCTTGTTATAGAACTTTTCGTATGCTTCATAACCCAAACCGCTATGGAGTAGCTCAGCATTTTTATTGCTGATGACATATATGTGCGCCTTACTGAGCAAACGAATGATATCTCGTTGTTGTCTAATCTTACGAGCATAGAGCAACGCTTCATCGAAATTATTGAAGCCTCCAATCTGCATTTCCTCGCCATTGGGTGAGCTTTGGGTGTCGATGTCGAAACTTCTTACAGGGAAACCCGTGAAGTTGTATTTCGCAATAGCATATAAAAGCTTGTTTTTATCGATAGAATCGGGGTTGTAAACCATCAACACCATGAATGGAATATTGGTGTCGTTGGTAAACGATTTAACAGCGGTTGAGTCGGTGTTGTTCAACACTTCGCTTCTTTGATTCCACATCTTAGACATATCAAACTTACCTCCTTGAAGCTTTCTACCTGCTTTTACGCCATTAATAATATTGCCTGCAAGGTGGTTGAGCTTACTATTTGGGAAGTTGGTAACAATATTTTCCAAGTCTTCTAAGCACTCTTTAGGCTCTCCATTGTTTAACTTTCCGAGCGCACCGATAAACAAAAACTTATCTCTATTGGCGCCTTTTGGGAAGCGTTTGGTTGATATTGCAAGATTGTTTCTAACCTTATAGATATCATTTGTTTTGAAAGCCTCGTATGTTTCGGCATATAATGAGTCTTCAAAGTGCTTGCCATTTTGCGCATCTTGCACGAAATAAGGATCGGTTAAGATGTTTGTTAGCTCGTTTTTAGGATACTTATCCTTTAAAAGAGCAAGATAATGATTGGCTTTTGCCGTGTTTTTGTAGCGTGAATACAATAGATATAGATGGTAATAAGCCTCTGCCTCGTGGCTATTTCCAGGGAATTGGGTTTCTAAACGCATAAAGTTGCGCTCGCTTAAACGTAGGTTATCCAATTCATCTTTAAAGATAACAGCCGACTGATACAATGCATTGCTAAGCTTATCGTTGCTTTCTTCTAGTTGTTCTGGCGTGAAAGGAATTTGCGCAAGATAGTAACTTCGCTTGTGAGGGTCGCTCGAATCGTTCATATTAGGAACCGAATCGGTAGGCGAGTCCATATCAATAACATCCGTAGTGTCGTTGTTTTCTTGGCCAACTGCATTCTGTTTATTGGTGTTTGTGCCCACAACAGTTTTGTTACTTCGTTGCCAGTTGTCGGTATTCTCACGTCTTCCCCAAAGCTTTTCGAATGCAGCTTTACCCTGAGTCACCACTTGTTGGTTGTAGAAATACCATTGTTTAGAGTCATTAGCATTGCTATTGCTAATGATATCACGTCCATCGTCTACGTCAAAGCCACCATTCTCTCTTTGAATGTTGCGTGCATAGTCTTCTTGTTCCTTGCTTTTTTCTTCTTTTTCCTTCTTCTTTAGGGCTGTAATAACACGGTCTATGGCTGCATTACGGGCAGTTTCGGGCATTAAAGCCAATGCTTGTAGCGAGTCTTGAAGGGCTATCTCGTTGGTAAAAGGCACCAACTTATCCAAAATAGTCGATCTTTTCGATAGCTCAGGATAATCTTCTCGCTCCTTATCAATCAAGCCAATAGCCTCTCCATAGCACGACTTTGCCTTGTCGTATTGCTCCTTATTCCAATAGATATCACCGAGTTTAAGTAGCAATACGCCTTTTTCAATGCCATTACGGGTGCTCTCTTTGCGTCCTCTTTCATACGAACTGATGGCCTTTAGTGAGTCTTTTTGAAGTAGATAGATATTTCCTAAAGCGTAATAAATGCGGTCTTTATAGTCCTTATTCTTATCAGAAAGAGCCATTCTTCTTAGCTTTCCAGCCATTTTAGCCGATTGTTTGTCCGCCAATACCTCTGTCATTGCGATGCGAGCATTGAACTCTGTCTCATAAGGAGGATTCAAACGCACAACGTGTTGATATGCTTTATAAGCCTCATTGTTATTCCCTAAGAGTTCTTGAAGCTGTCCCATGAGGAACCATTCACGTGCTTTTTGCTTCTTTCTCATCTCTTGTTGAATCACTTTGCGAAGATAAACCACCGCCTTTTGATAGTCTTTTGTGTGGATATAGTAATCTGCTAAAGTGTAGTTCCATTCCTTTTGGGCTCTCCAATGAATGGAGTCACGTTGCATATTGCGAATAACATCTTCTGCATCGTATAGCCATCCTTGTTCAATATAGCACTTAGCGAGCCACGCACGAGCCCTTCCATAGATGGCAGGTTGCGTCTTATAGAGTCTACTCATGTACGAAAAGGTAGCCGCAGCCTCATCAAATTCGCCCTTATGGAATTGAGAACGTCCCATAAGTAGCCATGCTTTCCAAATAAAGGGGTTATATTCTTTGCGACTAAGCCATTCAATATCTTTCTCAGTTTTGCGTCTTTGCTTTGTCCATTCAGGTCTTTTGGTGATGCTATGCAGCTTAATTGCCTTCTTAGACTTCTCTATTGCTCGGTCGAAGCTGCCACTTCCGAGGTTTTTAGACTGCTTATTGGCTACTGTGTATAATGGAAGTAGCTCGGTGAAGTTATCTTTATTCGACTTTTCTTTCTCCAAAGCACCATCTATATACGCCAATTTTCCGTTATAATAAACATTATATCGGGTGTTAAAGCCTTGCCACCAGCGGCTACTTGCCGTGTTTTTATGCGACGAGCAGGCTATTGTTGTTAGTAGAACTATCAACATTAGCAATGGAACTGATATGGCTTTTAACTGTTTCACGTCGTTAAGTGCGTTGTTTAATATTAATGAATATGTTGCTGAATGGTTTTAAATGCTTTGCATAAGGCATACATCACAATTCCAATGAAGATGATTGAAGCTCCCGAAGGCACGTTAAACCAATAGCTAATACTAAGACCTAAGAGGCAATCTAACCAGCCAAAGGCAATACTTAGATAAATCATTCGCTTGAAATTGTAGGTAAATAAGTTGGCAGTCATTTGTGGAATGGTGAGCAAACTCATAGCCAATACAATTCCAACCATGCGCAATGTAGAGACAATGGCCATGGCAATGAGAATCATAAGCACGTATTCTATCGTTTGAACAGGCAAACGTTGCGACTTAGCAAAGATGGGATCGAAGGCCACACAGATAATTGTTTGATAGAAAAACACAAACAAAAGGGTGGTGATGAGGCACAATGAGCCAAGCAAAATCAGGTCGGAAACGCCAATGGTGAGGATACTTCCGAATAAGAACGAAGGCAAATCGGGCATAAATCCAGGCGTTAAGAAACTGCAAATAATACCGATACTCATTCCAAGAGTCCAAAACATAGCAATCGCAGAGTCTTCTCTTATGTTTCCTTTTGTCGACAACCACTGCACACCGCAAGCGCTCATGGTAGAGAACACCATTGCCGATAGAATGGGATTGATGCCCAAGAACACCCCGATACCAATGCCACCGAACGATGCATGCGTAATTCCTCCACTTATAAAAACCAGTCTTCGGGTTACAATATAAGTGCCAATAATTCCGCAAAGTATGCTTGCCAGCAAGCTTCCGATGAGTGCATGTTGAAAGAAAGAATAGCTTAAAATATCCATTTAGTTGTTTTCTATCATCATTATCATTTCGTCTTTCAAATCATTAGGAATATTAATGCCCCGTATAGTCAAGCTTATATTCCAGTCGGCAACCTCCTTTTGATTCATAGTATAAAGTATTTCACGAAACTGTTCAATTTCTTTTTCAGTGTAACTGTCGCTCTCTCTGCCAATAAAAGCGTCCAAATTTTCATCGTCAAAGTATTCCACTTCCTTCACAGCAGCTTCCAAAATGCAGTCGTGAATGCAGTGTTCATCGTCGCCATTGCATGTAGAACACGAGCCAGAACCTTCAAGAATAACATCGTCTTTACCTGTCTTTTTATGTGAGATAAGACCTAAAAGGGCAGCAAAACAGCCCAATACAACAAGAGATAAAATTAATATAAGCATATTATGATTTAACTTTTAGCAGATAACCCAATGACTCTAAGTCGCTCCAAAAGTGTGGATAAGACTTCGAAACCACGTTAGCTGCGTTGATAGTGATATTTGGAAACAAATAAGCCAAAGCCGAAAAGGCGAGTGCCATGCGGTGATCTTCAAACGTATTGATATCAGTTGAGGTCACATCACATCGTTCTCCGTTCCACGAAAGCTCGTCACTTTTGTCGTTATTCACAACAAATCCCAGTTTAAGAAGCTCCGATTGAAGTGCCGTTATCCTGTTTGTTTCCTTTATTTTTAATGTTGATAATCCTGTAAAACGAAAGGGAATGCCCATTGCAACGCATGCAACAACCATCGTTTGGGTTAAGTCTGGCGCATTAATAAAATCGTAGTGCAACATCGAAACCTTCTTCTTGTCTTTCGAAAGTACTACCTTTGCCATGTCATTGTCTGCCGATTCCTTTATAAAGGCAGTCTTAATGCCCAGCAAAGAGAAGAGATAGCGCACCACAGAGTCGCCTTGTTTCGACGATTCGCTAAGACCTTTCATTGTGATTTGAGCCTCTTGGGAATCAGAAAGGGCAAGATGCAGATACCAATAAGAAGCCGAAGTCCAATCGTTCTCAATCATTCTTTGAGTCGCTTCATATCTCTTTGGTTCCACTTTAATCGTATCTACGTCGGTCCAATGCACCTCTGCGCCACACGAAGTCATGATATCTATCGTTAAGTCGATATACGAACGAGAGGCGATAGTGCCCTTTAGCGTTAGCGTTAAGCCCTTTGTAAAGTGCGGAGCAACCATCAATAGTGCCGAAACATATTGCGAACTGACATCGGCAGGCATAGTAACCGTACCCCCTTCGAGTGCCTTTCCATTTATTTTGAGTGGTGGATAGCCCTCTTTTTCCATATATTCAATGTCGGCACCAAGCGTTCTAAGCGAGTCTACAAGCACCTTAATGGGGCGTTGTTTCATGCGTTCAGTACCCGTTAAGATGTGGGTAGAGTTGGGTTGAATACTCCAATAAGCCGTTAAAAAACGCATTGCAGTGCCCGAAGCCATAATGTCTAACTCGCAAGTTTCCCCTTTTATTCCATTCAACATCACCGCAACGTCGTCGCAATTGGTAGCTCCTTGGAAAGTCGAAGTGTTGTTCGAAAGTGCGTCTATCACAATACTTCTGTTGGCAATGCTCTTCGATGTGGGTATTTCTACATTGCCGTTTAAACTTGTGGGCGGCTGTATTGATATGTTATATATTGCATCGTGTTGGCCGATGTGCTGTTGTATGTTGTTCATTTTGGGCGTATATCAGTTGCTGTTTGTGAGCCTTTAAAGGCCTTTAGACCTATACAAAGGTACAAATTATACATTAATATAATGCAAGTGAGATGATAAAACTTCATGATTTTACTTTTTCTTTAAAAACAGAATGATATATTTGCGTGAATAAAACAAATTGTATACCTTTGCAAAACGATTGCTCGGGATTTAGCGCAGTTGGTAGCGCACACGTCTGGGGGGCGCGAGGTCGCTGGTTCGAGTCCAGTAATCCCGACTCAATTCATAACGAAAGGAAAGATGAACTACATCTTTCCTTTTTTCTATTTTCACGAACTTGCATCTCGATAGTTTGTTTTCTGCACTTCAATGCCAATTTTAATTGAAATAAAAGAAATACGAGTTGTTTGTAGATAGAATATTTGTTAAAGAGGAATTAACTACAAATGAATATTTAAAAGTTAATGTAGTTTAATTTAATGCGGGTAAAAATAGAATGTTTTTGCATTGATGCTCTTTCTTGAATATTGCTCTCCTTGTTTTGAATAGTTATGAGATGTGTAGATGAAAAGATGCTCGTTTTATAGTAATTAGATAGGAAATAGGGTGTAAAATGATTGGTTTTAGAAGGGAAAAACATAGGAAATAGAATGTAAAAACACTGCAATTGTAAAGCGAAAACATTGCTTTTATACTGCAATAGCACTGCTTTTTATCTGTATTGTAAGATGAAAAAATGAAGTGTAATTCTGTTTTAGGAGAATAAAAGCAATTGAATTGAAGTGGAAGTGGGGTAGAGTTATTTGAAAATAGGTTGGAGTTTGTTTCTAAAAGCGTCTCTTTTGGAGCGTTTTCTACTTAGAATAAGAAAAAGAGAGAGATGTTTTAATCTTGAATAAAGGTTAAAATATTAATCTAAGCAGGTGTGACGTGAGAACGAAAAAAGACCTTGTTTCACCTCAATAAATTATTAAATATCACCTAAAAGCACAAAAACAGAGATATATCTTTGCTGTATTTAGAATTAAATTGTACCTTTGCAACGCTTTTCGGTGTAATCGCTGGCGAGAAGAAGTGTTGCTCGTTATGTTACATTGGAACGACAAACAAATTTAATTATCAAATAAACATGGATTTAATTAAAATTGCTGAAGAAGCATTTGCAAGTGGCATTCAAGCACCAGAGTTTAGAGCCGGTGATACAATTACTGTCGCTTACAAAATCGTCGAAGGTACAAAAGAACGTATCCAACGTTACCGTGGTGTAGTTATTAAGATCTGCGGACATGGTGACAAAAAACGTTTTACAGTTCGTAAGATGTCTGGAACTATCGGTGTAGAGCGTATCTTCCCATTAGAATCACCAAACATCGAAAGCATCGAGGTGAACAAACGTGGTAAAGTTCGTCGTGCTAAATTGTACTACCTACGTAAACTTACAGGTAAGAAAGCACGTATTAAAGAAAGAAAAACTCCTGTTGGAGAGTAAAATAAAAATGCAGCATTCAGATGAGTGCTGCATTTTTGTTTCCTATAATCTTTGCAGAAAGCCTCTTGCATTCACCTATTTATATGTAGTATAGTATGCGTGCGCAAGGCAATAGCAATTGAGTGGCGGTTGGATAATAATCCTATCAAAAGGCAACAATATCCTTCTTAAAAGATAAAAAGGGCAGTTGCACGGAATGATAGAATTAGTCTTTCGACGGAGGAGTGGGGTGTTTGGTGTGGTCTTCGTAGTTAATTTCGGCGTCGCTTTCACCATGTAAAGCCTTTTGAAAATCGCTCCAATTTTGAAAACCGGCAAGAAGTGCAAGCTTGTTAAGAGTGTCTGGCGACAATTTTTCGGTGCCTTTAATGTGGCTCCACAATTGTTTTAGAATCTTCCCACTAAGTGTTATTTGGTGTTTAGAGAACGAAAGAACAACCTTCTCCATATCTGTTGTGGCAGAAATAGTTTTTCCCAAACTCTTTTCAATTACCTTTCTGAGTGTAGATAAATCATGCTTCATTGTGCTATGTAAATAATATCGATATTAAATGTCTATATTTGTATCGCTCTATTTGATTTAAACGTCAGTGTTTATCGCTGAAAAATTTATATGCAAAGGTATTGAAAAATACTTAATAGCGCAATATAATGAATACAATTATTTTACTTCGAAAAGCTTCATTTTGCATGCTTGCAAAACAAGGGCTGACGAAATAAAAAACAAAGAGAACATAAAGAATAACTATTCAAAATAAATGAACAATGAAAGAATTAGCTTTAAAGTATGGATGTAATCCAAATCAAAAGCCTTCTCGTATTTATATGCAAGAGGGAGAGTTGCCTATTACCGTGCTTAATGGACGTCCTGGTTATATAAACCTATTAGACGCATTGAACAGTTGGCAGTTGGTTAAAGAGCTAAAAGAAGCTACTGGCCTACCTGCAGCAGCCTCTTTTAAACACGTTTCGCCTGCAGGTGCAGCAGTGGGATTGCCTCTTAACGACATACTTAAAAAGGTTTATTTTGTTGATGACTTAAAAGTTGAACTCTCTCCTTTAGCTTGTGCCTATGCAAGAGCACGTGGAGCAGACCGCATGAGTTCGTATGGTGATTTCATTGCACTTAGTGATGTGTGCGACGAAGCTACCGCTTTGATTATAAAAAGAGAAGTGAGCGACGGCGTTATTGCGCCTGGATATACTCCTGAAGCATTGGCTATTTTGCAAGAAAAGCGCAAAGGCACTTACAATGTCATTGAAATTGACGAGAACTATAAGCCTGTTGAGCTTGAAACTAAAATGGTGTATGGCGTTACTTTTGAACAAGGTAGAAACGAAATACAACTAAATGGCGAAGAGTTGTTCGCTAATATTCCTACAAAGAATAAGAATTTCAGCGAAGAAGCTAAGAGAGACTTGATGATTGCATTGATTACTTTAAAATATACTCAAAGTAATTCGGTTTGTTATGTAAAGGACGGACAAGCAATTGGTATTGGTGCTGGCCAACAAAGTCGTATCCACTGTACTCGTCTTGCTGGTAGTAAGGCAGATATTTGGTGGTTGCGCCAAAACCCAAAAGTGATGAACTTGCCTTTCAAAGCAGGTATTGGACGTGCCGACAGAGATAATACAATTGATATTTATATCAGCGAAGACTCTGAAGATGTATTGAAAGATGGTGCTTGGCAACAATTCTTTACAGAACAACCTGAGGCTCTTTCTCGTGAAGAGAAAAAGGAATGGATAGCAAAGAACAATAAGGTGGCTTTAGGAAGCGATGCTTTCTTCCCATTTGGGGACAACATCGAACGTGCTCATAAGAGTGGTGTTGAGTTTATTGCACAAGCTGGTGGATCGGTAAGGGACGACAATGTTATTGACACTTGCGACAAATATAATATCGCAATGGCGTTCACTGGCATTCGTTTATTCCATCATTAATAAATAATTTTCGTATCTTTGCAAATGCAATGTCGTCTTGCAGAGATATAAAGTATATCATTTTGCAAGAGAAAGGGCATTATACTTGTATTCAACAGGTTGATGTTCTTTCCTTGTTTTAATGGGTTTGGGCAAGACTGCTTGCGCAATTGTAGTGTAAATAACATAAAATTGAGATTATGGCAGATATCGATGAGATTATATCAGGTGGTGGAATGGTTTTTAAAAAGACATCAGCTGGAGGCGATAAGGATAACGGAAAGGTTAAAACTAAAGCGAAGAAAAAACAGTATATCACTGGTGCTCATGGCAGTGGATCGGCAAAGCAAAAAGCAAAATACCGCCAACAACGAGCTAATCGCAAGACACAAAAAAAGCGTTGAACAAGGAGTTATTTCCTTTTCAACGCTTCTTTTATTTTCTTATATCTTTGTTCTTTGCTCTCTTATATATAATAAGGTGCGAGCAATAGTTTATCTTTTGCAAATGATGAGCATTAATCTAAAGGCTCAGTCTTTAAGTGTTCTATAGCCCCATTGATAGGGTTGAGGGTGATGTGGGTTATAAATTTCTTTCCAAAGAGTGCGCTATTGAGCATTTCTACACGTCCAAATTGAGCCGCATAGAATTCGAATGATTGATTATTGATAGGCTCTCCTTCGAACGAAACCTTAATCTTTCCGGGTTGATTAACGTACAATCCTGTGTCGTCTTTTTGCTTTTTGTCTGCTAATGCGCTGGTTTCAATAGCAGGAATACTATTTAAATCGGTTACAACGGCATAGCAAGGTTCGCCGCTAAGGTCGTCTGCTGCGCATAAACCAAAATGCTTTGAGAATCTAAAGGCAACAGAACGTTGTTGCTCTTTTTCTGGTGTAAAGGTGATAAAGAATTGAGTTGTGTCGCAAACCACCTTACCTTCGAATAGTTCTCTTAATCCTTTTTCCTTCAAATTGAGTTGGTTGAGCATCAGTTTTAGTTGCTCTCCGTCCTTCGGCATGTATTCAGCTTCGCCCTTAGAAAGCATGTCTTTGCTCTCTCTCACTTCGTAAATGTCTTGCGCAATCAATTCAGCTGTTTTCCATTTGCTGTCTGCATTGAGTGCATCTTGACTGAGGAAGTCTCTTGGATCGAGGGCTTTTGGCTTTAAAGAAGGGGTGAACTGCTTGAAAGGAGCAATGCTTTGAGCTTGTCCGTTGATAGCAGTTATCACGCCATTTTGTTCCAATTTCAAGTCAACAATGCTGTGTTTGCGGTCAATTGCAAGGGTATAACGCTTAGAAGAGTCAGGTATTGCGGTGAGATACATATCCAATCCCACTATTTTATACGAAGTTTTGGGTTCTAAGTCCGCCTTCTTCTTCAAGTAAATCTCTGCATATTGAGCGTATTCTCCAGGAGTATAGGTGGTCTTTTCAACTAAAATCGCCAACTTCATCTGCGTTTTTGGTAAGAAATAAGATATTCCATTGTTTGCAGTTGTTTGCGAATTAGCGCAAAGAGCCATTATAGAAAGGAAGAGAATAAATAGTCCTTTTTTCATGAAATTTAGTCGTTTAATCGTTTAAATGCCTTTGGAAGGAAGTTAATAATATCACTTGCAATAAGCGATTCTTCGCCTATTTCCTTAACAGCAAGGTCTCCCGACAAGCCATGAAGATACATTCCGAGTAGTGAAGCCTCACGTTGTGAGTAGCCACGAGCAAGCAATGCGGTGATAATTCCAGTTAAAACGTCTCCACTTCCTGCTGTTGCCATACCTGGATTGCCTGTAGTATTGAAGTAGATATTGCCATCTGGAAGGCATAAAGCGCTGTAATGTCCCTTCAATATTATGTAACATTCAAAGTGTTGAGCAAACTCAGAGGCCTTCATTAGCTGTTCGTAGCTACTTGTTGAGGTCGCTCCTGTGAGTTGTTCTAATTCCTTTTGGTGTGGGGTCATAATGATATCTTTGGGCAATTGTTGTAGCCATGCACGGTGATTGCCAAAGATGTTGATGGCATCTGCATCGATAACGAGAGGGCATTGCGCACGTCTTATTTGTGCAATGAGTGCTATTGCGGTGGTTTCATTTAAGCCTAAGCCTGGTCCAAGACCCACTGCATGATAGCTATCGCAATCTATTGCTTCTGAAAAGAATTGTTCGTTGGCGTCTAAATGCACCATTGCTTCAGGTACAGCAGTTTGCAAAATGGGGTAAAGAGCCTGTGGAACGTGAGCCGTTAGCTTACCAACTCCACTACGAAGGCATGCTCTTGCAGATAAAATGGCAGCTCCAGCCATTCCTAAAGAGCCAGCAATGAGTAGCGCATGACCCATTAATCCCTTGTGAGAGAATAGCTCTCGCTTCTTAAGTAATGGTACGATGTCACCTTCTTCGATAACATTAAAAGTCGAAGAAGTATTCTTTATAAATTCACTTGATAATCTAATGTCAAGAACTTTCAATTCTCCTATGTGCTTTTGGCAGTCTGCTAAGAGCATTGCAAGTTTCTTTTGTTGTAGAGTTAGGGTCAAATCAGCATTGATAACATTTACTCTTACATTGTAAGTGTTGTCCTCTGGCATTAAACCAGAAGGTATATCGATGCTCACAACCTTTGCAGGTGATTGGTTGATGTATTTCACTAGTGATGCAAAACCGCCCGACAAAGGTTTGTTTATGCCACAACCAAAGAGACCATCTATCACTACTTCCTTTTCAGTTAGCTTGGGTGGATCGAAGTTTGTGATAACTTCTGTGAAGTCTTTAGCACGCTTATGCTCTAATAAACGTTGCTTATTTTGTTCACAATCGGGCGAAAGACTATTGTGGATATTAAATAAATACACCTTAACGCTGTATCCCTCACCAAGTAAAAGACGTGCAACTGCAAGTGCATCTCCGCCATTATTGCCCGGACCTGCAAATACAACAAAGGGTGTTTGTGTGTTCCAACGCTCGCAAATCACCTCTTTTATGGCTTTAGCTGCACGCTCCATTAGGTCTAAAGAACTAATGGGTTCGTGCTCGATTGTATATTTGTCGAGCTCTTTTATTTGATTACTTGTGAATATCTTCATATCTGCAAAAATACAAAATTTAATGCTAATGTGCTCAAAGTATGGTATATTTTTAGTAATTTTGCAACAAAATATAGTGTATCTAGAGATGGCTCAAATAACAATTAAGGATAAAACCTTTAAGACTTCTATACCAGAAGCAGAGATATTGAAGAGAATTCAAGTAGTAGCAGATCGTATAAACCACGATATGAAGGATAAAAATCCACTACTATTAGCGGTGTTAAATGGTTCATTTATATTCGCTGCAGATCTTATGAGAATGTTAACTATTCCTTGTGAGATATCGTTTGTGAAGCTAGCTTCATATCAAGGAACAACCTCTACAGGAACAATTAAAGAGGTGTTAGGTATCAATGAGGATTTAACTAACAGAACAGTTATTATTGTTGAGGACATAGTTGAAACAGGATTAACAATGAAACGAATGATAGAAACACTCGGAACACGCAATCCAGAGTCTATTCATATCTGCTCATTGCTAGTTAAACCCGAAAGACTTCAAGTGCCTTTGGAGATAGACTATGCTGTAATGGAAATCCCAAATGACTTTATTCTTGGTTATGGACTTGACTATGATCATCAAGGACGCAACCTAAGAGACATCTACACAATCGTAGAATAAACCCTAAGTTGTTCACAATCAATTCTTAATACTACGCTCTTTGAACGTGGAATCAAAAGCGTGTGCATTGTGGATACAAATAAAATGAGAGATGAAAGCACCCTAATAAAGCTTTTGTCCTCATCTTTTTAGAATACAAACAATATTAATATATCATCCTATAAAATGAACAATATCGTTATTTTTGGTGCTCCTGGTTCAGGAAAAGGCACTCAAAGCGACAAGCTTATTGCTAAATATGGTTTCGAACACATCTCTACTGGCGATGTACTTCGTAGTGAAATTAAGAACGGAACCGAGTTAGGTAAGACCGCAAAAGAATACATTGACAAGGGACAACTTATCCCAGACGAGTTGATGGTGGATATTCTTGCAAGCGTATACGATAGTTTTGGCAAAGAACATAAAGGTGTAATCTTCGACGGATTCCCACGAACAATACCACAAGCAGAGGCTTTAAAGGCTATGTTAGCAGAGCGTGGACATCGCATTGCTGCAATGATTGAGCTTGATGTACCTGAAGAAGAGTTGATGAAACGATTGATTCTTCGTGGAAAAGAGAGCGGAAGAAGCGATGATAATGAAGAAACAATCAAAAAACGTCTTGGTGTTTATCACAATCAAACAGCACCATTGATCGATTGGTACAAGAAAGAAGGAGTTCACAACCACATCAATGGCTTAGGAGAACTTGACACAATATTTGGAGATATCACTACTGTAATCGATCAGTTGTAATATTTTCTCACTATATCTAATAGGGAGTTATGGAGTTATAACATCAACTTCATAATTCCTTATTTTGTTTTTTTAAAGGCTACGACATAGGCTTTCAGGCCTTATAAACAGCCCATTTGTTTGTATAAAGATATTGCACGCATATAGGATAGGACTAAAACGAGAAAGGAAGTAAAGTTATGGCAGATTCAAATTTTGTTGATTATGTAAAGATATATTGTCGAAGTGGAAAAGGAGGACGTGGTTCTATGCACTTACGACACGTTAAGTATAATCCAAATGGCGGTCCCGACGGAGGTGACGGAGGTGATGGAGGAAGCGTTTATTTGCGTGGAAACCATAACTATTGGACCCTTTTGCACCTTAAATTCCAACGACACGTCTACGCAGAGCATGGTGGAAACGGCGGAAGAGATAAGTGTCATGGAACCAATGGTAAACATCAATACATCGATGTGCCATGCGGAACCGTTGTATATGATGCCGAAACAGGTAAGTATGTGTGTGATGTTAAATACGATGGACAAGAAGTTCTACTCCTAAAAGGTGGTAGAGGCGGTTTAGGTAACTTCCAATTCAGAACCGCAACCAATCAAGCTCCACGCTATGCACAGCCTGGTGAGCCCATGCAAGAGCAGACAATCATTCTCGAACTCAAGCTACTTGCCGACGTAGGTCTTGTTGGTTTCCCCAATGCAGGTAAGTCAACACTTCTTTCTTCATTGTCAAGTGCACGCCCAAAGATTGCCAACTATCCTTTCACCACATTAGAACCCTCTCTTGGTATTGTTGGATATCACGACAATAAGTCGTTTGTTATGGCAGATATTCCAGGTATTATCGAAGGTGCAAGCGAAGGAAAAGGACTTGGTTTACGTTTCTTACGCCACATAGAACGCAACTCATTACTTCTTTTTATGGTACCAGGTGACACCGATGATATCAAGAAAGAATACGAAATTTTATTGAACGAGCTTCGCAATTTCAATCCCGATATGCTCGACAAGCATAGAGTTCTTGCCGTAACAAAAAGCGATTTGCTCGACGAAGAGCTTATTTCAATGCTTAAAGAGACCCTTCCCGACGACCTTCCATGCGTGTTTATCTCAGCAGTTACAGGTCAAGGACTCAATGAGTTGAAAGATATTCTATGGAAAGAGCTCAACAGCGAGAGCAATAAGATTAAGGGAGTTATTGCCGAAGATACTCTTGTTCATCGTGATAAAGACATTCAACGCATTACAGAAGAGTTGGAAGCAGAAGGCGAAGGCGAGGTTATTTTCGTAGAAGACGAAGATATTGACGATTTAGAAGACTTTGAATATGTAGATTTGGAGGATGAAGAATGATTCCAAAGCTGCATCAATATCAACTCGATAGTAACGTAACAGCCTTTTCAACCATGCGTTCTTGCGATGAAAACACATTGCAAGCAGAGGGCAAAGTAAGCGATGCTTATGCCTCATTCAATATCAATCCTTGGGTAGGAGATAACGAAGAGCAGGTAAGTAGCAATCGTTTAGAATTGGCAAAAGCATTAGAAATAGACGAAAAAAACATCGTTTTACCTCACCAAACACATCAGACTGAGGTCAGACAAATTGCTTCTGAATTTCTTTCATTGCCCTCTTCGGTTCAAAGCATGCTGTTAGAGGGAGTCGATGCACTTATAACTAACGAGCCAAATGTGTGCATTGGCGTTTCAACAGCCGACTGTGTGCCTGTCGTTATGTATGATGCTGAGCACAAAGCCATAGCAGTTGCGCATGCAGGTTGGCGTGGAACGGTAGAGAATATAATGCGAAAGACCGTCGAAAAGATGTATCGCTCGTTCAATACCGACCCCAAAACATTGAAAGTAGTCATAGGTCCTTCTATCTCATTCGAATCGTTTGAAGTAGGAAGTGATGTGTTTAACGCTTTTAATGAAAAAGGACTTGCCACCGACAAGCAATGTGTTTGTTCGTCGGCTCAATTGCCTTCTACCAACAATAACAATGTGTTGGTAGATAATAGCGCAAAAGATAACGAACCAAAGTGGCACATCGACTTGGCTCAATGCAATAAAAAACAGCTCGAAAGCTTAGGTGTTCCCTCTCAAAATATCACCTTATCGGGCATTTGCACCTATTCAAATCATCACAAATACTTCTCTGCTCGTCGTTTAGGAACGGCTTCTGGCAGAATATATACAGGCATTCTCCTTCGTGGGTAGACTACCCTGAAAACACACATTACACCTTTGTTCAACCTAAAAGATTTTAAATGAAGAAACTAATTACACTTTGCTATGTAGCTCTTTTAGGCTTGTTAGTGGCCTTTATGCCTGCTAATGATACCTTTACAGCTGCCGAACAGCAACAGATAAGTATCGAAACGCCTCGTTTATTCGACGAAACTAACACTTTCTATATCTCCCTTGGAGCTTTATCTGCTAACGAATACTCGTTTCCTTTGCCCGTAGGTAAGGCCTCATTGTTGAGCAATAAGGACGTAGAAATAACCACTTCTGAAGGCGATGCAGTGAAAGCCATGTTCAATGGAACTGTGCGTTTGGCTCGAAAGATGGGCAAGAGAGGCAATGTAGTGGTGATTCGACACGACAACGGCTTAGAAACAGTGTATGAAAACAATGCTCAAAACCTTGTGAAGGTGGGGCAAAAGGTAAAAGCAGGACAAACTATTGCCATCGTTGGAACAAAGAATAAGAAAGCAACTTGTTTGTTTTATATTATGGTGAACGGTGGAAAAGTGAATCCAGAGCTTGTTCTTGATGTTAAAAAGAAGACGCTTAAACAAAGTATTTTGCAGTGTAAAAAGAAAGGAAAGCATGTTGATATCACCATAATTGAGAAGAAAGACGAAAAAAATATCAAGAAAGAAGATAAGGAAAAGAAAGCAGAAGAGGAGGAAGAGAAAGTAAAAAGCGGTTCGTATAACAAGAATGGTGACTATGTTCTTAACCTTTCAAGCCTTAAAAAAGGCGAGTGGGCATTCCCTTTGCCTGGTTGTCACATCATAAGTCCATACGGAGGGCGACGTGGACATTCAGGAGTTGATATTAAAACAAAGGCGAACGACAATATATATGCAGCCTTCGACGGAGTAGTTACCATGTCGGCTCCACACTATGGATATGGAAATTGCATTGTAATTAAGCATGCCGAAGGACTCGAAACATTGTATAGTCACCAATCAAAGAACCTCGTTAAGGTGGGACAAAAGGTGAAAGCGGGCGATCTTATAGGCTTAACAGGTCGCACAGGTCGTGCAACAACACCGCATCTTCATTTCGAAGTAAAGTGGAAAGGCCATCGTTTTAATCCTATTATCATGTTTAATTGTACCAATCACTCATTGCAAAACGTAACAATGACCTTCTCAAAGTCGGGTAAAGTCACCGCAACAACCAATAAATAAGCAACATATCAACCAACTATAATATGAGCGTACAGACAAAAGTCTGTGCGCTTTATTTTTATGCACTTTTCTCTTATCTCCCCAAAGCAGTGCTTTTAGGGCGTAAACTCATTGCTTTTGGGGTGTAAAAACAATGCTTTTAAACGCCAATATCAATGCAATTGCACGGCAAGCAAAAACTACTTGTTTTTCAAGAAGATAGCAACTTGAAAGAATACTTTATTCTAATGAATAAACAAAAAAGGTGTATAAAAAAGCAATAGAGTGCAGAATAACGTCTATTTTTTAGTAACTTTGCAGATAAAGAAATAAGGAACAAAACACAACTCTTTGTTGCAACACACATAATTATTGAATGAATTTCAGTGAAGTAATAGGACAAGACGATGTAAAAAATCGTTTGTTAACGCTTATCGAATCGGGAAAAATGCCTCATTCTCTGCTTCTTCATGGAGCACCAGGATGCGGAAAAATGGCGTTGGCCTTGGCTCTTGCATCGCATTTGTTAGGCGAGAACGATGCCAATAATCCCAAAGCAACGAGCGTTAAGGCTATGCTTGATCGCTGGGAACACCCCGATTTGCATTTTAGCTATCCTGTTATTCGTCCTACTGGCACCACTGCCGACCATAAAATGATTAGTGACGACTTTGCAAAAGAGTGGCACGTGTTGCTCAAAAAAGGTCCATATTTTGACATGGACGCATGGCTTGAGCAAATGAACGCAGCCAATCAACAAGCCATTATCTTTGCTTCTGAGAGCGACAATCTAACAAGAAAGCTCAATTTAAAGTCGAGTTTGGGTGGCTACAAGGTGTCTATCATCTGGTTGCCCGAGCGCATGAACGTTGAATGTGCTAACAAACTACTTAAATTATTAGAAGAACCTCCACATCAAACCATATTCATTATGGTGAGCGAAGCACCCGAACGTCTTTTAGAAACTGTTCGAAGTAGAACGCAAATGATTCAGGTGAAGCGCATAGATACAGCTGTTTTAGAACGTGCTTTGGTGGAGAAAAGGGGCTTAGATGGCGACACCGCACGTCGTGTTGCACAGATTGCCAATGGCAGTTGGTTAGATGCTATCAGAATGTTGAACGCAGATAGCGAGGCAAAACAATTCTTTAACGACTTCGTGGGCGTTATGCGTGCTTCGTATCGACGTGACATTCGTGAGATGAAAGCATGGAGCGAGCGTGTTGCTACCTATGGAAGAGAAAAGCAAAAACGTATGCTTTTGTATTTTCATAGAATGTTCCGAGAGAATTTTATGTATAACTTTAAACAAGATTCATTGATTCATTTCACTCAAGATGAAGAGCAATTTGCACAAAAATTTGCCCCCTTCATCAACGAAAGAAACATTGTTGAACTCTATGAACTTGTTGAACTAAATATAAGAGACCTTTCACAGAATGCCAATCCTAAGATTGTTTTCTTCGATTTTACACTCCGTGTAACGATGCTTCTGGTGAGAAAGTGATCAAACTAAAAATAAAGCGACAAGAAAGAATGAATTATAAAGATATGAAGTTTCATATGTTAGACGGAGGTAACCGTGGCATTTGTGGCAAAGGTTGTGGCAGACAAAACAAACAACTCAATGCTTACGACTGGCTTGCAGGCACTCCTGGTAACATAGAAAGTACTGATTTAGTTGAAGTTCAATTTAAAAATACACGAAAAGGTTATTATCATAATGTTAATAATCTCGACCTAAAAAAAGGTGATGTCGTTGCTGTTGAATCGAATCCAGGTCACGATATAGGCGTAGTTTCATTGACAGGACGCCTTGTTGAGTGGCAAATGAAACGTGCAAACCTCAAACCAAACGAAGAAATTCGCCGTGTTTATCGTCTTGCTAAACAAGTGGATATCGAGAAATATGAGGAGGCAAAGAGCCGAGAACAGCAGACAATGATTAAGAGTAGACAAATAGCTAAAGACTTAGGGCTTAGCATGAAGATTGGAGACGTTGAGTATCAAGGCGACGGAAACAAGGCTATTTTCTACTATATTGCTGACGAACGTGTGGATTTTCGCCAACTGATTAAGGTGCTTGCCGATGCTTTTCATGTGAGAATAGAGATGAAGCAGATTGGAGCAAGACAAGAAGCTGGACGCATTGGCGGTACTGGTCCTTGCGGAAGAGAATTGTGTTGCGCTTCGTGGATGAAGAACTTTGTTTCTGTAAGCACCAATGCTGCACGCTATCAAGATATTTCTCCGAACCCACAAAAGCTGGCTGGAATGTGCGGAAAGCTTAAATGTTGCTTGAACTATGAGGTAGATAACTACATTGAGTCGGGCAAACGACTTCCAAGTAGAGAGGTTTCTCTACACACATTAGAGGCAGAATACTTCTTCTTTAAGATGGATATTTTAGCTGGTTTGGTTACTTATTCTACCGATAAGAATATGGCTGCCAACCTTGAAACAATAACTGCTGAGCGTGCACGACGCATTATTGAAATGAATAAGCGTGGTGAAAAGCCTGAGAACTTAACAGGAACGAAGGAAAGAAAACAACCCGAACGTCCTAAAGACTTATTGGCTGACGCTGATATCAGTAGATTTGACAAGTCGAAAAGTCGTGGGAATAAGGGTAATAACAATGGAAAGCCACGCAACAACCAACGTAACGGCCAAGGAAATGAGGTTCGTAGACAAGGTAACAGAAATGGTGGCAGAGGACAAAATCGCCGAAATGGTGCGCCACAACATTCTAATGAGAATGTAAAAAACAATACTCCACGCAGTGAACAACCAACAAAACAACAATAAATTGAGGCACTTTGCCTATTTATGCTTTTTCTTTTGCACGATATTGACATTCTGCATGTCGTGCAAAAGAAATGTTGTTTATCATCGTTATCAACATACTTCAATTGCAGGGTGGGAGAGAAACGACACTATTTCGTATGCCATTCCTCGCATAAGAACAAGCGGACTCTATTCTATTGGAGTGGGGTTGCGCATCACAAGTGACTATCCTTTCACGGGATTGAGCTTAGTTGTTGAACGAAAAATATATCCTTCGAAAGACATTAGAGTAGACACTTTGAATTGTGCGATAATGGATTCGAGAGGAAATGCAGAGGGTAAAGGAGTGAGCTACTATCAATACGACTTCCCTTTGTCTACTCTTCGCCTAAAAGAGGGCGATTCTTTGGCACTTGTTGTGCGTCATGCCATGAAGAGAGAGATTCTTCCTGGAATCTCAGATGTAGGTATTATGCTAAGAACGAACTAAGTTTCGAGAAGCATCTATTCGCAAGAAGATGAATAGAAGCAAGGTGAATCCCCACAAAGAAGAACCTCCATAGCTGAAGAAAGGCAACGGAATACCAATAACTGGCAACAAACCTAATACCATTCCCACATTAATGAAGACGTGAAAGAGGAAGATGCTAAGAATGCTATAGCCGTATATTCGTCCAAATTTAAAGGTCTGTCGTTCTGCAAGATGAATGAGACGCAGGATTAATGCCAAGAATAATAAGAGCACACCTGCCGACCCTAAGAAGCCTTCTTCTTCGCCAACGGTACAGAAAATGAAGTCGGTATCTTGCTCAGGAACGAACTTTAGCTTTGTTTGTGTGCCGTTTAAGAATCCTTTTCCCTTTAAACCTCCACTGCCAATAGCTATCTCACTTTGGTGAACATTATAGCCTGCGCCCGACAAGTCTTCATCTAATCCAAGCAAAACGTTGATTCGAACTCTTTGATGAGGCTCCATTACGTTATTCAAAACATAGTCTGCTGAATAGAAAAAAGCAATAGAACCGATAGAGAATAACGCAATATAAAGATAACTATGTATGCGAGTGTGTAGCCAATTATAAATGAAATAAAGAATGAGCAACACACTTAAAATAATCTGTGCGATAACAATATTAAATGGAATAACGAACTTTGCAAAGAGAAAAGCAAGGCCTGTTGTTCCTATGGTTAATGCAAGAAGTTGTCGAACCATTTGTTTCTCTTTGCAATATGCATGAATCATGCCTATTGAAGAGAGTTGAACAAGAAGTAATACGATGAATTTTCCTACCGAAGTAGGGGTTTCACTCAGCATAATTGCTTCGTATTTAATACCCACAACGAAGTAAACCACCATGGCAACTCCTGTGAAAAGCACGCTACCTGGCATTCCTTCACGATAGAACATCAAGAAGAATGAGAAATAAACCAATGCAGAACCCGTTTCTTTTTGCCCAATAATAAAAATCATAGGCAAAACAACTATGGCGATAGCAATGGCAAAATCTTTCCATTTGTGCATGTTAAAGGTATATCTTCCCATAAACTTTGCTACCGCTAATGCCGTGGCAAACTTCGCAAACTCAGCGGGTTGCAGTCGCAATGGTCCCATAACAATCCACGAACGGGAGCCTTTAATCTCGTGAGGATTAAAGATAGTGGCAAAGAGAAGCAATAAGAGTAGGCCGTAAATAACGTATGCAAAGGTGTCATAAAAGCGGTCGTCCATCATAAGAAGAACGAAACCAAGACATATTGATGTTCCTATCCAAACAATTTGCATGCCTGAACGAGAACTTAAACTGAGTATTTCGGTAGAGCCATAGGTATAACTTGCACCGCACACGCTTATCCATCCGAAAGCAAGTAGTGCGATATATATAGCTATTGTCCACCAGTCTAAGGAGCTAAGAATGCTCGTTGACTTCTCTTTTTTTCTACCTGTCACCTGAACCATATGCTATTCTGCGTCGTTGGAAGTCTGCTGCCATTCTCTCAGAGTTGGCAGATAAGCCTCCTTTAATATATTGTTCCATCATTAAAGAGCCAATAGGTACACCATAATCGGCTCCAAATCCACCGTTTTCTACATACACTGCAATAGCAATCTTGGGGCTATCCATAGGTGCAAAACCCATAAATACAGAGTGGTCGTGCCCTCTATTCTCCGCAGTACCAGTCTTACCGCACACTGCATAGTCTGCTCTATTGGCTGCTCTACATGTTCCTTTGATAACAGAAGAGCGCATACCAGCTACCACCCAGTCGTAAGAACGGCGGTTTGCTTTGGTGTAATGCTTTCTTGTATATAAGGTATCGAGTGGCTCTCCCTTTACTTTCTTCACCACATGAGGTACATAATAATATCCTCTATTAGCGATTGTAGCTCCAAGATTGGCAATTTGTAGGGGCGTAAGGTTCACCTCTCCTTGTCCAATAGATATAGAAATAACTGTTAATCCATTCCAAGAACCTTTGTAAGCCTTATCATAAAAGGTGGCATTAGGTATCAATCCACGCTTTTCTCCAGGCAAATCAATTCCCAATTTATATCCAAATCCCATGCTAACCATATAATCTCGCCATGTATTCATAGCGTTATCAACGTTGCCATACTTGCCTTTATTACCTATCATGTAGTAAAGTCCCCAGCAAAAGTAGGCATTACATGAGGTACTTAGGGCTTCAGTAACAGCCAGTGGTGATGAGTGGGCGTGGCAACCAACGTGAAGTCCTTTATAATAAAAGCCGTGATGACAGCTTAACATACTTGTAGGTGTGAGGATTCCTTCGGTTAAATAGGTGAGAGCTTGCGATGTTTTGAAGGTTGAACCTGGTGGATATTGACCCATAATACTTCTGTTTAGGAGGGGTTTCCACACGTTTCGAGATAAAGCAAGGTTGTTCTTACCACGTTGTTTACCCACCATTAGTCGGGGATCGTATGTTGGTGAAGATACCATACATAGCACTTCGCCTGTTGAAGGCTCAATAGCTACGATGCTTCCAATCTTTCCTTCCATTAATCTTTCACCCAAAGCTTGTAGCTGAAGGTCTATACTTAGGGTCAAATCTTTACCTGCAACGGGTTTATGATCGAGCTTTCCGTTTTGATAACTACCCTGAATTCGGCCGTGAGCATCACGCAATAGGATTTGAACTCCTTTCTCTCCACGTAGCTGTTTCTCATAAGAACGCTCCACACCGAGCTTTCCTATGTAGTCGCCTGGCTGATAATAATCGTCTGATTCGATATCACTTGGAGATGCTTCTGCCACATCTCCCAATACATGAGCAGCGTAGGGGTATTGATAAAGGCGTACACTTCGCTTTTGAATGTAGAAACCTGGGAATCTAAACATACGCTCTCTGAATACACTAAACTCTTTATCTGAGATCTGACTCATGAACAATTGTTGTGTAAAACGAGAGTAACCAGGGTTTTTTGAGCGGTCTTTTATGTCCTTCATACGTTTGATGAAGAACTCTTTTGTAATACCAATGGCATTACAAAACTCTGTAGTATCGAGCCTTCCACTTTCTTCATTCATCACAACCATGATGTCGTAAGATGGCTGGTTGTAAACAAGAAGCTTTCCAGAGCGGTCGTATATCACGCCACGAGAAGGGAAATCAACTTTCTTTAGGAATGCATTACTGTCGGCATTTTTCTTATAATCGTCGCTTAATAACTGCAAAGTGAAGAGCCTTACGATGTAAATTAAAACAATTCCCATCGCAATCCCACCTATAATAAAACGTCTTTTTTCGAGATTATAATCAACCATTGTTCTTTCTTATGTTTTCAATTGCAAGAATAAGTATCAATGTTAGCAATGTACTTCCACCGATACACTCGAGCCATCGCAGCCAATTAAAGAAGTTAAAGGTCTCTAATGTGAAGAAGAGTAGACAGAAAATGAGTATTAATGGTAATGCAAAATAGATGAAACGGGCAAATCCTAAGGTTCTAAGAGTAGGCTTTAAATCCTCGGGACTCTCACGGTTTATAAACAATAAAAGCAGATATGGCTGTATAAGAGCAATGAAAGTCATTGATGCAGCCGCCACTCCTGGAGTGTTTGCAAATATGTCTACGATCAAACCTGTTATGAAAGCAGCAGTTAAAGAAAGCCATTTTGGAATATTACGACGTATTCCAATCACCACATATATATATAATAAAGGTGTAGCGCATTGAAATAAATGAATATGATTAAGCACTAATACTTGTGCAAGAAGTAATAGTACATACCATAAAATACTTTTAAGTGTTTTCGAAGTCATTATTTCTTTCTTCCTTTATGCTGGTGTTTGCCTGGATATTTCCAATCTAATTAGAAACCAACAAGAAAAAGAATATGCGTCCTTTTCTTGCTGGTTATAGCCTAAATGCTATCTTTATTTATTTTATTCGTTATCTTGAATGGAGTCTTGAGCAGCCCTCATCAGTTCAATTCGCTCCTGCATTGGGGCATTGTTAATGATGAATACATCACGAAGCGTACTGAAATTGGTTGCTAATTTCACTTTTAAACGATAGGATAAGCCGTCTGCTGAGTTGTAAGCATTGGTTACTTTACCAACAGTTATGCCCTGTGGGAATATTGAAGAATATCCACTTGTAACGATTTCGTCGTTCTTATTGAGTCGAGCATGACGTGGAATATCATCTAAAAAGGCAAAATCACTTGCTCCTTTGTTCCAATGTAAGTATCCTAAATAGCCTTTATTCTTAATCGTACAGCTAATGTTTGATTTCGAGTTAAGCACCGATAACACGATAGAATAGTGTTCCGAAACCATGTAAACGATGCCCACTACACCCAAACCACTCACTACTCCCATGTTAGGAGTAATGCCATCAGCTCGTCCTTTGTCGAGAGTTATAAGGTTATCGCTTTCATTTACCGAGTTGGTAACTACCTTTGCAGGTATGATTTGAAAGCCATTGAATAACTCTTTGTTATCGACTATGATGTTAGAGCTATCCTTTGTAGTGTTAAGAATGCGTTGGTCGAGCACGTTTATTTGTCGTTCGAGCTCGATATTGCGCAAACTTAGTTGTTGATTCACATCTACAAGCGAGAAATACTTCTCCACTTCTGCGCTCAACTCATACACTCTTCCAGCGACAGAGTTGGCAGATGTGAACCAAACACTACCTTGATAGCTGTTGTATTGAAATAAAAGTGCGATACTAATGATTTCTAAGACAACAAAAACAAACCAATGATTATATTTAGATAGAAACTCTAAAAGGTTTCTCATAGGCTTTGTTCTTAACGCATCAAGAATGAGAAGCGATCAACATTCTTCAATGCAATGCCCGCACCTTTAGCCACACTGTGAAGTGGATCTTCTGCAATATGGAATGGAATGTTAATCTTATCTTGTAAACGTTTGTCTAAACCACGAAGTAAAGCACCACCACCACTTAGGTAGATACCATTCTTTACGATATCAGCATATAGCTCAGGAGGAGTGTTTTCCAATGCACTTAGCACCGCATTCTCAATCTTTGCCACTGTTTTGTCTAAGCAATGCGCAATTTCTTGATAGCAAACGGGAACCTCCATTGGTAGAGCTGTGATACGATTAGGACCATGTACGATGTAATCTTCAGGTGCTTCGTCACCTAAGTCGGTAAGAGCAGAACCTACATGTATTTTAATTCGCTCTGCCATTCTTTCACTTACACGCACATTGTGTTGTCTACTCATGTATTCTTGAATATCAGCTGTAAGGTCATCTCCTGCAATTCGGATCGAGTTGTTGCTCACAATACCACCTAAAGAGATAACAGCAATCTCAGTACTACCACCACCAATGTCAACAATCATGTTGCCTTCGGGTGCCTCTACATCGATACCGATACCTATTGCGGCAGCCATTGGTTCGAAGATAAGATAAACATCACGTCCATCTGCATGTTCTGCAGAGTCTCTAACGGCACGAAGTTCCACCTCAGTAGAGCCTGAAGGAACACCAATCACCATTCTTAGAGAAGGAGAGAATAATCTACTTCCACTGTGAACCATTTTAATTAAGCCTCTCATCATTTGCTCGCAAGCAGTGAAGTCGGCAATAACTCCATCACGAAGAGGACGTATTGTGCGGATGTTGTCATGTGTCTTTTCATACATGAGCTTAGCTTTCTCACCCACAGCTATCATCTTGTTGTTTGTTCTGTCAAGTGCAACAACCGAAGGTTCGTCTACAACTATCTTATCATCACTGATGATAATGGTGTTAGCTGTACCTAAGTCCATTGCAATTTCTTGGATAAATGAAAAAAATCCCATATTCTATTTCTTTTTAACTTGTTGTTTATCGGTTTGTGCTTTATGTGTGATTAAAAGGCAATCAAACCTCAATAACAGTTCTTTGATATTCTATTTTTGTGAAGAAAACCAGCTATGTATTGCTGTGTCGTAATGACTACTAACGCCAAAAGCACGTGTTGCAAACATTTGGCGTTGTGCAAGTGTGGTTTGAGCACCATTCTCTTTTAAGATATCGAGTAGTATGCTGTATTCTTCTTTACTTGGAACAATAACCACATCATTAAAGTTTTTAGCTGCAGCACGAATGAGAGAGATACCCCCGATATCAATCTTTTCGATGATATCTGCTGAAGATGCGCCACTTTCGACAGTCTTTTCAAATGGGTAAAGGGCTACCACTACAAGGTCGATAGCAGGTATTTCGTATTCGATCACTTCTTTTTTGTCGCCCTCATGTTCACGACGTGACAATATTCCGCCGAATATTTTAGGGTGAAGAGTTTTAACACGGCCTCCTAATATTGAAGGATATGAGGTTACACTTTCTACCTTTTGGCATTCGTAGCCTAATGATTCGATAAATTGTTGAGTACCTCCTGTAGATAAAAACTTAACTCCTTGAGCGTGCAATGTAGCAAGCAACTCGTCTAAACCATCTTTGTGAAAAACCGATATCAATGCGGTTTTAATTTGTTTTGTTACGGGCATTGTTATTATTAATTATGTGATTAATGTTGCAAAGGTATAAAAAATAAGCAGAAATGCCCCTCCTTTTTTCGTGTGTTTTTATATTTTATGCCTTAAAATGATACTTTTCAATTCATTAAAGGTGAAATTCTCAATTTTAACTCTCTTTTCCTTTCATAATTGTTGCCCTTTTAATGCTGTTTTGTTTTGTGGGTAATATGTGCAATTCTATTGTTTTTAGGGGTTGATTTTCATTGCTTTTACCTCAAAATCATTTATTTTTATTACCTTTGCAGCGCTTCTTTAAATCTGAAAAATATTGACTGTCAGGATGGAATAATGCAGAAAGAGCTTAAAGAAGAAACGTATAATAGAACAGATTATTTAAAAGTTAAGTATGAAGAAAATTTGGATAATAATGATAGTAGGGCTTATTATGGCGTCATGTGGCGGTAGTTCGTCTGGAAATGACCCTATTCCTACACCCCCAACTCCTACCAATGAAGACGTAAAAGTAACAGATAACGACCTTGTTAGCTATTTCAATCTCGATAAAACAAAGTATGTTTATCAGGCAATAGAAACGCTAACAGCACAAACAAGTGCTAAAACCATTAATGCAAAGACTATCGAAGTGCTTTCAACCTCTATCCAAGAGCGCAATGATAGCGAAGGAACTTTTAAGGTTTTAGTATCAGGAAAGATTCAAAACAAACCATTTTCGCACACCGTTACTTATACTGGTTTCGCAAAGAAACCATCAGATTTTGATATGTCTCACCGCCTTTCTGTTCAATGGAAAGCAGGAGTTGATTATCAAACTCAATTCGATTTCGATACACTTTATCGTTTAAAGAAAAACGAAAAGTACACAGCTGAATATCTTTCACAATTTGTAGACTTCACAGTTTTAGAACAAAACTCACAAAATGTTTATAAGTACACAGCCGACGATCTTGCTAAATTGCAGATAAGTAATTTTGAGTTTAAGAATGGTAGAAGCACAGGTACACTTACATTCGTGGTTACTTACAACGGAAATAAAGGTTATGTAGGTTCTGGAACCTACGCTCAACCAGCGTTGGCGTTCGATAAAAATACTTATTATGCATCGAAATTTGAGCTAAAGAAAGACGTTGCTGCGCAATATTATATGCGTGGTGTTTATGAAAATGCACAGGCGTTTTATTCATCTTTCTTTGATTATGATAGAGCAGTGTTTGCTCCTATTCTTAAATCCGTAGACAAAAGCGATTCTCAAAACACACTTTCTGTAACCATTGAGCTACAAGAAAGAAATGGTAGTGAGAATGTTTTGGCAGAGTTTACCAAAGAAATTGAAGGCTTTAAACCATTGAGTACACTTGCAACAGAATTGGTATTGTCTACAACAGCCGACCTTGGTGCATATATGGGAAAACGTTTCCGCACCGCTGCAGATGGTGATTTGCTTGCAAGAGTGAAAGCTCTTCCAATTCAAAACTGGATTAAAAATGCTCATTTTAGCTTGAAAAAGTCTTATGGTTACTTAGACTTAGAAAGAGAAGAAGTGCGTATGAGTAATGGAAATTACCTCGCTCCAGTGTGGAAAGCTACGTTTAATAGAGGCTCAGACCTTGATGCTTACTTCTTAAATCCACGTTTTGAGGTGGTAGAAGCAAAGAAAGAAGGTATATGGTTGAATCTTAAAGTGAAATTATTACAAGTAAATGAGGTGGCTCTTAATGATGTTGTACTGCCATTAAGAATACATCTTATTGAAAATAGCTAAATAAAAATATTCTCTTTGGTTTTCTTTTTGAACTTTTATTTGTTGCTGTTTTGAGAAAAATAATCAATAAAGAATAATTCAAACAATAGAGAACTAAAGATTATTTCCTTTCTCTCTTAATCAAAACAACTGCATCTCTTTTGTATAAAGAAATCGCAGTTGTTTTTCTTTTGTAAATAGTTTGATTTATAACGACTTATACATGTCGTTGCAATAGCATGCATATTGCTTTTCAAAAGCATAGCTTTTAGCGTGCAATGTCAATGCTTTTGCGCTCTAAAAACATAGCTTTTGCAGAGCAATTGCGGTGTGCTTAAATACAAGAGGAATGAACAAAAAGCAGAAAAATAATAAAAAATATTTGTGAGATTAAAAACAATGTATTACCTTTGCAACGCTTTTAACGGCTAATGGCGGGATAGCTCAGCTGGTTAGAGCGCATGATTCATAATCATGAGGTCACCGGTTCAATCCCGGTTCCCGCTACAACGCAAAGAAAACGCTTAAGATTTATTTCTTAGGCGTTTTTCTTTTTATATCCATTTTTAGCATCTTTTACCCTCGCTTAGGTGCTACTTGTCGTTTTTTATAAGTAGTTTTGCCCCCAATAATTTTACTTTTGTTGCCCTTGAAAATAATTCATTCTAATCGGATAACACGATAAAAGTCAAAAAGCAGATGTCTAACTTGTTGAGAATTGAACAAGTTGGGTTTGTTTAATGTCGTGTTTGTGTTGTAGAGAATAATTGTAGGTGCAAATTTAACAACTAAAAAAGCAAGATGAAACTATGAAAAATTTTAAATTAGTTGCCTTTACTTTAATGGCGTTTGTTGCATGCTTTTTATCTGCATGTGATGCTTTAGACTTTAAAGAAAAACTTTCAGTGAATAAAGATGTGATCGACTTTGGAACCGAAGGTGGAATAGATGCCTTACTTGCACGGAGCAATGAGTTAGACGTTGTGCACATAAGAGTTATTGAACGTGCAACAAATAAGGCGGTGGTAGATACTGCTTTGGTGAAAGGACAGAAGATTAAAGAGCTTGTTGTAGATGGAAAAACATTCTGCAAGCTATCTTATAACAATGTATATGTTTCGAAAATGGTGTTCGAATGGTGCACTTTCGATGAAAGAATGCCCAATAAAAATGGTTGCCCTATGGGCTTTTCAGTTGAAATGGCAAAGCCTAATCCGCAGAAATATATCATCGAATTGGGTTTAGCTGATAGAGAAAAACCTTATTTCGTAAGCATAAAATAAAAGAAAAAGGTTCGCCTTACTTTGATAATACGAACAGAAAAGATTGCTCTTTGATGTGTAGAAATATGCAACAAAGGGCAATTTTCTTGTTAATATGCCGTATTCTTTCATTCTTAAACACAGATATAAAAGGCGGAAAAGAAAGAGTGTGGAATGGCAAAAAAATGCAAGTCGTTGAATAAAGGTTATCGAAATAATAGGAGGGAGCATTGTTTCGTGGTTGTAGAAGAGGCTTTTCTCAACCCCAAAGTACTGAGAATGCACCCTTTAAAAGAGTGGCTTGATATCAAAAATAACTTTTTTGCGCTCTGTCTAAAATGTTGTTACGATACACTTCGAAATTGATGAACATAGAAAACTTGAGTGTGTGGAAGTGAAAAAAAAGATAAAGCACGGCGAATATCGTTTTTTTATACTAAATTTGTAGCCTATTATAGGCTTTGAATAAAGCAATAGTAAGTGTAATGTTTAGAATAAAGAAACTAGATATATTTATTGTCAAGCAATTTGGAATGCTTTTTATTGGTACATTCTTTATTTGTCAGTTTGTGCTAATGATGCAATTCCTATGGCGTTATATTGACGATTTGATAGGAAAGGGCCTTACCATGGACGTGCTTGCGCAGTTCTTTTGGTACATGGGATTGATGCTCGTTCCACAAGCGTTGCCCCTTGCCATTTTGTTATCATCGCTTATTACCTATGGAAACTTAGGTGAAAGCAGTGAGCTAACGGCTATTAAGGCAGCGGGTATATCGCTCATGCAATCGTTTAGAGGTCTTATCGCCATTACAATCATAATTGCTTTTGCCTCATTTTATTTCCAAAACAATATTGGTCCTACTGCCAATTTGAAATTAGCGCAGCTGATATTGTCGATGAGAGATAAGAGTCCTGAAACCCAAATACCTGTGGGTGTGTTCTATGATGGTATTCCTAACAGCAACATCTATGTGCAAAAGAAAGATAATGAAACAGGAAAGCTATATGGAATCATGATTTATCGTATGACGGGAAGTTATGAAGACCAGGCCATTATCTTAGCCGACTCGGGCATGTTGCAGTCTACTGCCGACAGAAAACACCTCCTTTTGTCACTTTGGAGCGGTGAATGGTTCGAGAATATGCAATCTCAAGAGTTCACAAACACAGCGGCAGTGCCTTATCGTCGTGAGACTTTTGTGGATAAAAAGATTATTATTCCTTTTGATGATGGATTTAATTTGACCGACGCTTCTTTGTTAAGTGGAAGTGCAAAGAGCAAGAGTATGGGTGCTATTTGGCATTCGTTAGACTCGTTGAACCACTATTACGATAGCGTAGGAAACGTGAACTTTAAAGAATTGTCGTATTTATACAATCCTATAAAAGTAAAAACAAGTCGTGACTCGTTGCGATTAGAAACTAAACGAGCATCGTTAAAACAGACATTTGACGTCGAGACAGATTATAATAAATTGTCGAGTGCACAGAAACAACAGGTTGTGAGCAGTGCAATAGCCAACATACAAAGAGACATTAGTGAGTTAGACTATCGTAGTATGCTAACCGTTGATGGCGATGTGGCAATACGTTTCCACTGGATAGAAGCTTATAACAAAATAACATTGGCACTATCTTGTTTGCTTTTCTTTTTTATTGGTGCTCCATTGGGAGCCATTATCCGAAAAGGAGGCTTAGGTATTCCGATCATTGTGTCGGTGTTGGTGTTCATTACTTACTATATATTAGATAACTCGGGCTATCGTATGGCTCGTGAAGGTATATGGGCAATATGGTTTGGAAAGACTCTTGCAATGGTGGTTTTAACTCCTATTGCAGTGTTTGTGACCTACAAAGCCAATAATGATTCAGTGGTATTCAATATGGATGCCTATCGAGTGTTCTTTACAAAGCTGTTGGGTTTGCGCCTAAAACGCCACCTTGCTTTGAAAGAAGTGGTGATTTATCCACCTCATTACGAAGAATCTAAAGAGAAACTAAGATATTTAGACGGTTTGTTTGATGACTATTTGAAAAGAAAGAAATTGCTCCGTCTGCCCAATCCTATTAAAGTGTTCTTTAAATACCAAGACGATCACGAAATTGAACGATTGAGTGAGCAATTGGAAGAGGTTGTGCAAGACTTAGCAAATACCCGTAGTTCGAGAATAATGGCTTATCTAAATCAGCTTCCAATATTGTCGGCAAAAGCCCATACACGTCCCTTTGATAGAAAGAGATACAACGTGTTGGCAGCTATTTGTTTCCCTCTTGGAATTATTCTTTATATCAGAATGTGGCGATTTAGATTGCGATTGGCAAACGATATCAAAAAACTGATAGTGACAAACAAGCTCATTGTAGACGAAATAGATAATATTCAACAAAAATAAAACGTAAAGGAACATAATTATAATATGGAAAAAGAAGAATTTAAGATAAGCAGTATAGAAGAAGCCATAAAAGACTTTAAAGAAGGAAAGTTTGTTATTGTGGTGGATGATGAAGACCGTGAAAATGAAGGTGACTTGATTATTGCTGCAGAAATGATAACACCTGAAAAGGTGAACTTTATGTTGAAAAACGCAAGAGGATTGCTTTGTGTGCCCATTACTATGGAACGTTGCAAAGAACTTGACCTTCCTCGCCAAGTAAATGATAACACTTCGATGCTTGGAACTCCATTTACTGTGACTGTAGATAAGTTAGAAGGATGCTCAACTGGTGTGTCGGCAAACGACAGAGCGGCAACAATTAAAGCTTTGGCAGATCCTAACTCAACTCCAGAAACATTCGGACGTCCTGGTCATATCAATCCTTTATATGCTCAAGAAAATGGTGTTTTGCGCAGAAGTGGACACACTGAAGCAGCTATCGACCTATGTAATATTGCTGGTTTGTATCCTGCTGGTGCGCTAATGGAAATCATGAACGAAGATGGTAGCATGGCAAGAATGCCAGACTTGATTAAGATGGCACAAGAATGGGATATGAAAATCATTACCATTAAAGATCTTATTGCTTATCGCTTGAAGGAAGATTCGGCTATTGAAGTGGGCGTAAAAGCTGATATGCCAACAGAATATGGACACTTTAGTATTATTCCTTTCCGCCAAAAAATAAACGGAGTGGAGCATCTTGCCTTAGTGAAAGGTGAATGGAAAGAAGATGAACCTGTTTTGGTTCGTGTGCACTCATCATGTGCTACTGGCGACATCTTGGGCAGTCAGCGTTGCGATTGTGGCGAACAGCTACATAAAGCAATGCAAATGATTGAGAAAGAAGGCAAAGGAGTGATTATTTATATCCAACAAGAGGGTAGAGGTATAGGCTTAATGAACAAGATGGCGGCTTATAAACTACAAGAAGAAGGAATGGATACTGTTGAGGCTAACGTTCACTTAGGATTCAAACCCGACGAAAGAGATTATGGCTATGGAGCGCAAATGTTGCGTCACTTAGGAATACATAAAATGCGCTTGATAACCAATAATCCTACCAAACGAGTTGGTTTGGAGGCTTATGGACTTGAAATCGTAGAGAATGTGCCAATTGAAATTGCTCCAACCAAATACGACTACAAGTATTTGAAGACCAAAAAAGACCGTATGGGTCACACTCTTTCATTAGAATAAGAGAAAAAGAGGCATAAGGCACTCGTCTTATATCAATGCCCTTATATATAAATAGGTGAAGAGGAAAAGTGGCTTCTTTGCACTATTCAAGAATATGCAGTTTGCTTTAGAGAACAATTCTCTTGCAAATTGCATATTTTTGTCTTGCAAAAACTTAAAAGTTTTACCTTTTATCTTAAATAACAAATTATTTTATTATTTTTGTTGCGGTATTAATTTATAATCTTAAAATAATGACACAATTATCAGATTGTTTAAAAAGACTGTCTCCTTCGGCAACACTTGCCATGTCTCAAAAGAGTAATGAAATGAAAGCTAATGGCATTGATGTCATTAATATGAGTGTTGGCGAACCTGATTTTAATACCCCTGACCATATTAAAGAAGCAGCAAAGAAAGCGGTAGACGATAACTTCTCTCGTTATTCTCCTGTTCCTGGCTATGTAGATCTTCGTAAAGCAATTGTTGAAAAGCTAAAGAACGAAAATCAATTAGAATATGACGTTACTGAAATTTCTGTATCAAATGGGGCGAAACAATGTGTGTGTAATGCTGTTCTTGCATTGGTGAACCCAGGCGAAGAGGTGATTATTCCTGCTCCATATTGGGTGAGCTATCCTGAAATGGTCGAGATTGCAGGCGGAAAGTCGGTGTATATTGATACTGATCTTTCAACAAACTTCAAAATCACTCCAGAACAATTAGAAAATGCTATTACTGAGAAAACACGTATGTTGATATTGTGTTCTCCAAGTAATCCAACAGGTTCGGTTTATTCTAAAGATGAACTTGAAGCCTTAGCAGAGGTGATTAAGAAACACGAAAACCTTTATGTTGTGTCTGATGAGATATACGAACACATTAGTTATATAGGCAATCACGAGTCCATTGCACAGTTCTCTGGAATGAGAGAACGTACAATTATTATTAATGGTGTGTCGAAAGCTTATGCAATGACTGGTTGGAGAATTGGTTTCTTGGCTGCTCCTGAATGGATTGCAAAAGGTTGTAACAAGCTACAAGGACAATATACAAGTGGTCCTTGCTCTGTAAGTCAAAAGGCTGCAGAGGCTGCTTACACTGGAAGTCAACAATGTGTAGAAGATATGCGCTTGGTTTTCGAACGCAGAAGAAATCTAATTGTAAAGCTTGCAAAAGATATTCCAGGATTAGAAGTGAATGTTCCTGAAGGCGCATTCTATCTCTTCCCTAAGTGTTCTTCATTCTTTGGAAAGGAATATGGCAAATATAAAATCTCTAATTCGACCGACTTTGCGATGTACTTGCTTGAAGAAGGACATGTGGCAACAGTGAGCGGAGATGCCTTTGGAGCTCCTGATTATTTCAGAATGAGCTACGCAACAGATGATAAAACAATAACCGAAGCTCTTAATAGAATAAAGGTGGCTTTGGCTAAGCTACAATAGTAAAATAGAAAAACGGTGGCAAAAAAGAAGAAAGAACGGAGAAATATATCGTAATGCCGTTAAAACTTCTTAATGACCGCTGTGTTTCTGCATAAAATAATTATCTTTGCGTTATTCTTTGGACGGACCAAGTTTGATTAATGTCAATAAAACATCTGTCTTGAGAAAAATATAAATGACGAATAATAACAATTAAAATTATTAATAACTAAAGTAACTCAAAAATTATGGCAACAACAAAACAAGCAGCCAGCCCAAAGAAATCACAGGGCTTTCAAGGAATCAGAGCAGCGTTCTGGGTGATCGTTGTATGTTTCATTATTGCAGTATGTATTTTCAAGTTTGTATTGGGTAACCCAGACAACTTCGTTAATAACGATCCTACTGCAGCAGTAAAAGAAGGTAACATCCTAGGTTTGATGTACAAAGGTGGATTTATCGTGCCTATCATCCAAGGTTTATTGCTTACTGTATTAGCTCTTTCTGTTGAGCGTTGGTTGGCTCTTAACACAGCATTTGGTAAGGGTTCTCTTTCTAAATTCGTTGCAAACATCAAAGCAGCATTGAATGCAAATGACTTCGCTAAAGCACAAGACCTTTGCAACAAACAAAAAGGTTCTGTAGCTAACGTTGTTTCTGCATCTTTGAATGCTTACAAAGAAATGGAAAACTCTAAAGGTTTAAAACTAAGCCAAAAGGTTTCTAAGATTCAACAAGCTCACGAAGAAGCAACTCAATTGGAAATGCCTACATTGCAAATGAACCTTCCAATTATCGCTTCTATCGTAACATTGGGTACACTTACCGGTCTTCTTGGTACCGTTATCGGTATGATCCGTTCGTTCGCAGCGCTTGCAGCTGGTGGTGGTGGTGACTCTTTGGCTTTGTCAGAAGGTATTTCTGAAGCGTTGGTTAACACTGCGTCTGGTATCGCAACATCTTGGTTTGCTGTTGTTTCTTACAACACTTTCACAAACAAGATTGATAAGTTGACATACGCTCTTGATGAGGTTGGTTATTCTATTGCTCAGACATTTGAAGCTAACCACACAGAAGAAGCTTAATTTTTGCTAACCCTTTAACACATTTATCATTATGGGTAAAGTAAAAATTAAAAAGCAATCCACTTGGATCGACATGACTCCGATGTCGGACGTGATGGTGCTTTTGCTTACATTCTTTATGTTGACATCAACATTCGTAAAGAATGAACCAGTGAAAGTGCTTACGCCTAGCTCGGTTTCTGAGATCAAAGTACCTGAGAAAGATGTTCTAAACATTCTTGTTGATAAGCAAGGTAAAGTGTTTATGAGCATGGACAACCAACTTCAGGTTGCTGAAGTACTCTCAGATATGACAGGTACATTCGGTGTGTCTCTTACTGCTAAACAGCAAGAGAAGTTCCAGAAAGATCCTATGTGGGGTGTTCCAATGGACAAACTTAGCGCTTATCTAAATCTTGATGAAGCAGATATGGCTAAGGAAATCAGTGGACAAGGAATCCCTACAGATAGTATTGATGGCAAAATGAGTGAATTCCAGCTTTGGGTTAAGTCTGCAAAGAATGTCAATAAAGACATTAAACTTGCGATTAAAGCTGACGAAGGAACTCCTTATAAAGTCATCAAGAAGGTGATGTCTGAACTTCAAGACATGCAAGAGAATCGTTACTATCTTATAACTTCATTAAAAACACAGGAGGATTAACAATGGATGTAGATTTAAGCGAAGGCAAAGGTGGCAAGCAGAAAAAGATGAGCACCCGTGTAGACTTTACACCGATGGTGGACATGATGATGCTTTTGATCACTTTCTTTATGGTCTGTACGTCATTGGCAAAACCCCAATCAATGGAGTTAAGTATGCCTAGTAACGACAAGAATGTAAATGATGCAGACAAATCTGTAAGTAAGGAATCTTACACAATTACATTATATCTAGCTAAAGATAACAAGCTTTATTATATTAAAGGTATTCCAAAGTATGATGATCCTTCATGTTTAAAGCTAACAGACTGGAGCAAAGATGGTATTCGTAAGGTGTTAAGAACTCACGTTACAGAAGATGGAACACAACCTGTATTGCAGGTTTTAACAGCCAAAGAAGCTCTTGATAAAAAGCGTTTAGCTGACCCAAAGAAATATACCGATTCTATTTATAATGCAGAATTAGGTAAGATTAAGGCCGGCGAGATTGATGGAGGTAAGATTTCTACAATGACAATCGTTATCAAATCAACCGACGACGCTAAATACAAGAACATGGTTGATGCTCTAGATGAGATGCAAATTAACGGCATAGGTAAGTACGTTATCGATAAGTTAAGTGATAAGGATCTTCAATTATTGAAGAAAGCCAATATCCAATAATTAATCGGTACATGTAATTAACAATTTAAAACTGAAAACAAATGTCAAAAATAGATTTAGTTTCAGGTGAATGGACCGACTTGGTGTTTGAAGGTAAGAACCAGGCTTATGGTGCTTATCAGTTGCGTAAAGGCACAACTAAACGTAACATCATCTCTATTATTGCCGTTATTATTCTTGCTATTCTCATATTTGCTGGTTTAGCATTGAAGAAGATGGCAGACGAAAGAGCTGCAAAATTCGATGTCACAGAAGTGAACCAACTTTCACAATTGAACCAACCTAAAGAAGAAGCTAAGGTTGAACAAAAAGTAAAACCAAAAGTTCAAGAACAAGAACAGGTTGTTGAGAAAGTGAAGTCTTCTATTAAGTTCACCCCTCCTGTGATCAAGAAGGACGCAGAAGTTAAGCCTGAAGAAGAAATAAAAACGCAGAACGAGTTGATGAATACTAAGACTGCGATTGGTTCTTTCAATGTGAAAGGTAACGACGAAGATGGTGGTACTGTGCTAAAAGCTAAAGAAGTGATTGCACAACCAGAACCTCCTAAGCACGTAGAAGAAAACAAGGTGTTCGATATCGTAGAACAAATGCCTTCATTCCCAGGTGGACCTGCAGAGTTAATGAAGTGGCTTGGTAGCCATGTCCAATATCCTGCAATCGCTCAAGAGAATGGTGTTCAAGGACGTGTTATCGTTGCTTTCGTTGTAGAAAAAGACGGATCAGTTACAGACGTTACAGTAGTTCGCTCTGTAGACCCATCACTTGATAAAGAAGCAGCACGTGTTGTACGTCAAATGCCAAGGTGGATACCAGGTAAACAAAATGGTGCCGCTGTACGTGTTAAGTACAATGTGCCTGTAACATTCAAGTTACAATAATACAGAAATATAAGGGCAAAGGTTTAATTCCTTTGTCCTTATTTCTTTTTTATACTTTTTTGTTTCCCATTTTTGGAAACAACTCCCGCTTGATACTTTTCCTTTTTATTTGAAAATCTTTGATATTGGTTAGTTCTATACTTCGTCCTTATATCAGATAATAATGGAATATAGAAAAGAGGAAGAATCTTTTCTGTTCTTTTACCGCTCTTTTCCCATATTCTATTGTTGTTCTTATTATTCATTTATGCTTGAATTGATAACGAGAGCATTGTGGAATAGAAAGAAGAAGGCAGACGTTCCTTTCATCTTTAAGTATCAGAAGTCAGCCTAAATTATGACTTCTTTTTAATCTGAATTTTATATTTTATAAGTTACAAAACATAAAAAGCTAATAAATTATTGCGTCTTTACGCAAAAAGCATTAATTTAGCACAATAAAATAGCATATAAAACTACTTGTAACCCAAATCGTTATAGTGCTTAAACCCTTTCTTAAGCGTTGTCATAGGGCTGCAAGCATATTTTATTCGATAGTAAAACAGACACAAATAAACGGCAAACAAGATATGAACAAAAATATATTTATCCTTACACTTTTCGCTCTTGCGCTACCCGTAGCAATGTTTTCGTCAGATAGCAAGAGCCATACAGCGGCAGAACTTCAGCATGATGTGATGCAATGGGCACATTCTTTGGTGGTGTATAATTGTGAGAATAAGTCAGAACAGAGTGCTCTTTATAGTGAGAAATCTCTAAACATGCGGGACGAATCTCAGTTGGTTGCACAGGATGGTACAGAGAAAAATACTGATATAGACGATGAACTTCCCTCATTCCCTGGTGGTGATGCCAAGCTAAGGGAGTGGATCAAAAAGAATATGAAATACCCTTCTTATGCTAAAAATAATGGAATAGAAGGACAGGTGCTTGTTGTTTTCATTGTTGAAAAAGACGGTTCAATTTCAAATGCAGAAGTTAGTTGTGGAGTAGACCCAAGTCTTGATCAAGAAGCATTACGAATTGTGAATAAAATGCCAAAGTGGAAGCCAGGTACGCAAAATGGAGTTGCAATGCGAGTGAAATATCGTTTGCCTATAACATTTACGCTGAAAAAAGAGACTATTAACAAGAAATCTCAATAATGCTAATTTCCCTTGCTTCCCATTATGATCGAGTAGCGATAGGATAGAGTTAGAAATATCTCTCATCATTAATGTAAAAGCGATAATATAAAATAAAGTCCATTTATGAAAATAATAAATTACACCCTTGTTCTTATTGGTCTTGCTTTAACAACGCTCTTGTTTTTTAGTAGTATGAAGAAGATAGAAGACACTAAAGATAAGTTTGATGAGTCAGAGCAAGTAGAAAATGGTGTAGTAAGTGATGATTCTTTTGCTCATGTAAGTGAGGCAGAAAAGATAACATTAGCAGTTAAAAACACAGCAGAAATAGGTGAGAAAGCAGTCGAAAGCTCAGATCCTAAGAAGGAGTTTACAGGAAAAGTGTATTACATTGTAGAACAAATGCCTGAATTCCCTGGTGGACCTGCAGAGTTAATGAAGTGGCTTAGTAGCCATGTTCAATATCCTGCAATTGCTATAGATATTTGTATTCAAGGAACTGTTATTGTTGCTTTCATCGTAGAACCCGATGGTTCCGTTTCGAATGCAAAGCTTGTGCGTAGCGTAGATCCCTGTATCGATCAAGAAGCGTTGCGTGTTGTACGTCAAATGCCTAAGTGGAATCCTGGCAAAAGAGCAGGAATACCGGTTCGAGTAAGATATTATTTGCCCATAAAGTTTAAAGTAGGAGAGAGTAAACCGGATCAAAAGAAATAAGTGATGGGTATTTATTCTAGATATTTCCCTTTGTAAGGAGCGCTCGAGAAAAAGACAAGTGATTGTATCCTAAATATATAACAATGAATATAATAATACGAAATAGTTTATGAGAAGAATAAAAATTATTACAACTTTAGTTGCAGTAGCGATATCAATGTTCTTATTTTCTTGTAGTATGAAGAAGATAAAAGACATTAAAGATAAGTTTGATGAACCAGAACAAGTAGAAAATGGTATAATCAGTGACGATTCTTTGGCTCATGCAAGTGAGACAGAAGAGACAACACCAGTAGTTAAGAGTAGAACCGAGACAGGTGAGATAACAGCCGAAAGCTCAGCTCCTAAGAAGGTGTTTACAGGAAAAGTGTATGAAATTGTAGAAGATATGCCAACTTTCCCCGGTGGAGTAACAGAGCTAATGAATTATCTAAGCAAGAATACTCACTATCCTGCAGCCACTAAAAGAGATGGAATTCAAGGACGAGTTGTTGTTTCTTTCATCGTAGAACCAGATGGTTCCATTTCGAATGCAAAGCTTGTGCGTAGCATAGATGCAAATCTCGACCAAGAAGCGTTGCGTGTTGTGAGCGAAATGCCCAACTGGACACCAGGTAAACAAGGTGGAAACGCAGTGCGTGTTAGATATTCTTTACCAATAGCATTTAAACTATAAGTTGGCAAGAGCGGCAAGACAAGAAAGATAAAGTCTTTTAGTTCTTGTTCTATCTAATCACTTTTTGCTTTTGTCTGTGTGGCAGTTGAAGGCAAAAAGTAGCTTGTTGCAGAGCAATAGAAAATTGTTGTCTTTTATAAGAGAGTCTTGTAAAGGTCATAATTATATTTTGTCGTTGTGGTTTTATGTGGCCAAATAGGCAGTTTTGTTTTATTTTACCGGCTAGAGTTGTAACGCTCTGGCCGTTATTCTTTTGTTGTGATAGATAAAAGAGCGATAAGTCGCTGTTGATAGCGAATGTAGATGGAATAGAGAAGCTTTGCAGGTGAGGTTTAAAAGCATTGTTTTTGCATTGTAAAAGCGTTGTAATTAGACTGTAAAAGCATAGCAATTGCAAGGCAAAAGCAATGGTTTTAGAAATAAGAAAAATCGCTTCTTTTCCCCTTTACATCGTATCGTAAAGATAACTTATAAGCTGATGCACAATAAAATTACCCATTCTTTCTTTTTCTTTTCATGCGAAAGAAAGCCTTTAAATAGGCATT
>ERZ773061.34-NODE-34-length-55839-cov-10.127635_pt1 | contig 55839 bp, 44 predicted proteins | sample MGYA00580627_ERZ773061 | MGnify/ENA primary metagenome ERZ773061 (study PRJEB29015, sample SAMEA2738119) | human oral metagenome | biome: human oral; feature: human-associated habitat; material: saliva | place: China | collected 2223 ...
TAGAAGAAGAGCTTGACAACTCAATCTTAGCCTTCTCAGCAGCTTCCTTCAAACGTTGCATTGCCATTGGGTCCTTTGTGAGGTCAACACCCTCTTCAGACTTAAAGCCATTAACCAACCAATCGATGATTACTTGGTCGAAGTCATCACCACCAAGGTGAGTATCACCATTAGTAGAGAGTACCTCGAATACACCGCCACCGAACTCAAGGATTGAGATATCGAATGTACCACCACCAAGGTCGAATACGGCAATCTTCATATCCTTATTAGCCTTATCAACACCATAAGCAAGTGCTGCAGCAGTAGGCTCGTTCACAATACGCTGTACGTTAAGACCTGCAATCTGACCAGCTTCCTTGGTAGCCTGACGCTGTGAGTCAGAGAAGTAGGCAGGTACAGTGATAACTGCATCAGTTACTTCTTGGCCGAGGTAGTCCTCAGCAGTCTTCTTCATCTTCTGCAGAATCATTGCAGAAATCTCCTGTGGAGTATATTTGCGGTCGTCAATCTGTACACGTGGATAACCACCTTCATTAACAACCTTGAATGGAACACGCTCAGCCTCTTTCTTACACTGCTCGTAGGTCTCACCCATGAAACGCTTAATAGAGTAGATGGTCTTCTCTGGGTTTGTGATAGCCTGACGTTTAGCAGGATCACCTACCTTACGTTCGCCACCCTCAACGAAGCCTACAACAGAAGGTGTTGTACGCTTACCTTCGCTATTTGCAATTACAACTGGTTCGTTACCTTCGAATACAGCAACACAGCTGTTAGTTGTTCCTAAGTCAATTCCAATAATCTTTCCCATAATTATATCTTGTTTTTATTATTATTCTAAATTCAGTTCTAAACGCTTTCTTTGTCAAGCCTTACCAAAACAGAGAACTGTTCCAGCTTTATTGCTCGCCCTTTCAGCGTTATTCGCCGATAATTAAACAAATGACATGCCAAGGGGCGTATACTGACAGAATGGCAGTGTGTTTATGTTTGCCTGCGTAAAGAACTGATGGCAACTGTCTGTTTGCGGGTAAATATGCAGTCAATGACAGTTTTTCTCAGGTTCTTTCCGCAATCTCTTTCTTCACCTTATTATATTATATAAGGCAGAAGGTGATAGACTGTGTAGAGTAATTTGATGAGTTGTAGTATCCAAGGCCCTATAAGGAGATTAAGTTAGTCTGTTATGGTACAAAGAAAATCATATTCCCGTCTTCCTCTTATCTTGTGATTTACAAATTGAAAGTACATATTTTGTTATCGCTTTATCTCATTTTATAGTTCAAAAATGGTCATTGAGGAGAAAAAACACCCTTAATTTAAAGAAAAACAGTATTTTTTCTACAAAATAATGTTGTCTATTCAAAAAAAACACTACCTTTGCACCGTCTAAATTAATGGTTGCTAAAAAATTAACACATTTAATATTGATCATTTATGAAAAAGTTTTTGATTGCACTTTCAGTGCTCGCAATGGGTATAACAAGCGCTCAAGCTCAGATAGCTTATGAGAAGGCTAAGCCATTTGACAATGTTTATCTCGGTATTGAGGGTGGCGTTATGGGCCCAATGAACTTCAAGCATTTCGCACCATTGAATGCTGCAGCTGGTCTTAAGCTCGGTAAGAACTTCAGCCCAGTATGGGGTGCTAACCTCGAAGGTCTTGCTTTCTTCGGTGACAACCGTTGGCAGACAGGTTCTTTAGGTTTCTCTAACAGTCATACTGTAGTTCGTGCCATTAACCTTGGCTTGAATGGTACTCTTAACTTCACTAACCTCTTCTGCGAATACAATCCAGATCGTCGCTTCGAGGTAGGTGCTGAGGCTGGTATCGGTTACTGGATCACTTACGGTGACAAGCACATCATCCAGACTTCAAACACTGGTGACGATACAGAGTTGACCGCTAAGACTGGTCTTACTTTCGCTTACAACCTTGGTAAGGACAGAGCATGGCAGCTTTATGCTGAGCCAGCTATCATCTGGAACCTTACTCACGGTCCTGGCGATGCTATCCAGTTCGGTAAGCAAGCAGCTCAGCTTGGTCTCTTCGTTGGTTTGAACTACAAGTTCAAGACTTCTAATGGTACTCATAACTTCAAGGTTTGGAACGTTGGTGAGTTGAACGATGAGATTAACTCTCTCCGTGATCAGCTTAACGCTAAACCTAAGGAGGTTGTTAAGGAGGTTGTTAAGGAAGTTGTTAAGGAGGTTCCTGCACAGCAGACTCTCTGCATCGACAACTTGGTATTCGTAACCTTCGCACAGGGTAAGTACATCCTTACTAACGAGGCTAAGAAGGCTCTTGATGACGTTAAGGAAGGCCGTCACGTACAGATCGTAGGTACTGCATCTCCAGAAGGTCCTAAGGATCTCAACCAGCGTCTGTCTCAGAACCGTGCAGATGTTGTTGCTAAGTACCTCCAGAGCCGTGGTGTCATCGTTGATGAGGCTAAGGGTGCAGGTGTACAGGGCGTAACTTCTAACCGTTTGGCTGTTGTTTACGTAAAGTAAAGCATCTAACCTTTTGATTAGTCTTCGTGATTAATCGAGAGAAATAATATAAGTGGGGATAAACCGAATGATGGTTTATCCCCACTTTTTTATGTTTATACTCTTCAACGCTGTATCTTTGAGGTTGTGATCTGGGAGTTGTAGTGTGTATATGGGTGTTTTTTGAGGATGTGATCTGGGAGTTGTAGTGTGTATATGGGTGTTTTTTGAGGTTGTGATCTGTAAGTTGTAGTGTGTATATGGGTATCTTTTGAGGTTGTGACTTGGGAGTAGTTGCATGTCGATGGGTGCTTTTTAAGGTTATGATCTGAGAGTAGTTGTATGTATATGGGTGCTTTTTGAGGTTGTGACTTGGGAGCAGTTGCATGTATATGGGCGTTTATTGAGATCTGTGGGGGCAATTACTGTTCTTAGGTATATAGTCTTATTTATTCTTTTTTCCATTGTCTGTTTAAGTCTATGCCCTGAAAGCGAGGATGAATGATTCCTGTTGATGATTCAAAAGGGTGGGGTAGATAAATCGTGGAGATTTGTTTTTGCAGTTTAAGAACGGTTGTTCTGTTATCTAATGGGTATGTAAGTCCGAGATAGAATATACTAGTTATTGTAAAACAAAATCCGAATAGCTTTTCAATAGGGCATCTTTTACGTTTTAAAAGGGCGTCTTTTGCATTGTAAAAGATGCCCTTTTGAGTTGTAAAAGGTGCTCTTTTGCATCGTAAAACATGCCCTTTTACGAGCTTGTCTGTAACCGTCTGACAATGTGAAGGTTATAGAACCCTGAAAAATTGATTTCCTTCTGTTTTATTCATCATTCCCTTTTTCTTCTTGTAAGTTTGTTTTACTGTCGACAACCACTGTTTCTTTGCATTCTTTTTTATATTCTCAGGCGTGATGGCTGTATATGTGTGTATAATAGGAACGGGCTTCTTTTTGCCAAAAAAGATACCCTTCCACATTGCGGAAGGGTATCTTTAAATCCTTAAAACATTGGTGTATTTCTACATGTTCTATACTATCTTATTATTTTTTTTTATTGGTTAGGAGTCTGTTCATACACTTTCAGACCGAACTCCTGCGCATAAGCATATACATGTTCAAGTATATCCGACATGGCATGCTCGTATGGTATGAAGTCTTTTGTGCGTAGGAAGAAGTAGAGTTCAACAGGTACACCATTCTGTGTTGCCTCTAATTGATGTACCAAGAGTGGCATTTGGTTATTTACATCATCGCGTTTGGAGAGGTAATCCTCCATATAATGACGGAAGATAGCCATGTTAATGATGTCCCCTTTCATGTCATCTTCTTTTACATATCCCTTGGTTATCAATCTTTGTTTCAGTTCATCATCTGCCACACGGATGCTACGAACGTCAAAGTAGATCATCTTCTTTACTCTTTGTCCATTCACATCCTGTACTCCATTCCAGTTCTGGAACATCCCGCTGACGAGTGTTATAGGAGGAACAGTGGTGATGGTGTTATCTGCCTGACGTACTTTTACTGTTGTAAGGGTGATGTCAATGACCGTTCCATCAACGAAAGCGCCGGGTACAGTGATACGATCTCCGATGTGAATCATGTCGTTACTGGTCAGACGGATACCTGCGACGAGTCCGTTTATCGTATCTTGGAACACCAACATGAGGATGGCTGATGTCGCACCCAAGCCTGCAAATAGTGTCATTGGGCTACGATCAATGAGGATTGCGATAACAATGATTACGGCAATGAAGATGAACAGAATTCTCAATACCCCACAGAAGGATTTCAGATATTGGCTTCTTGAACTTCCAGGCTTGGCGTCTAAGTATTGCAGACGGTTGATAATGCTGACAACCAATAGTGTTGTCATGACCGTAAGGTAAACAGCACACAGTCGGGCAAGCATATTCTGCACCATTGGGAACTGATAGAACACCAACGGCATGAGCTGCCAGATGACCAAAGCTGGTATGATACGACATGCTGTGCGCATGACTTTATAGTCGAAGAGGATATCATCCCATTTGGCTTCAGTCCTTTTTACTACCTTAAGAAGGATGGGGATAATGACGAATCTGCAGAATCGTTCTGCAAGGAATGCCAATAGAATGGTGACACCTGCCAGCAAAGTGTGGCGTAAAACAGGTACGGCAGAGCCATGTACACCCGATGAAATGATGATGTTTTCGACAAAGATACGAATCTGTTCCATTACATCATTGAGCAGATTATGGGGCAATTTAGGGAGTATTGCCTTGTCTAATTTTAAAGCTACTGGCATAAAGCTACACAAATTTTATTCTGAAAATTACGCATCGGACTGTTCGTCAGTCCACCATTGTTGATGATTGAAAAACAGATGAGATGTCCGTTGGATGCTGTAAGATAGCCTGCAAGAGAGCTGACCCCCTTTACCGTGCCCGTCTTAGCACGTACATTGCCTTCTGCTGGTGTTCCTCTCATTCTCTTTTTCAGTGTTCCATCCGTACCGGCAATGGGCAGAGACGGCAGCAAGGCACCGTAGATGTCCTGTTTCTGATAGGCATAACGGAGCATTTTCACTTCTAACTCCGCACTGACATAGTTGTAAAGAGACAGTCCGGAACCGTCTGCTACATAGTAATCGCGGGCATTAAGACCTAATTTCTCAAAGAGTGCGTTCTCGTATTGACGTCCTGTTCGTGCCGAAGCCCAGCGTGTTCCTTCGCTTGCAGCAAGCTGATAGAATACTGCTTCAGCATAAAGATTATCGCTCACCTTCATCATTCGCTGCAGTACCTGGCGTATAGAGTGGGCCTGAGTAGCGATGGGACGTGCTTCAGCAGGCGTCTGTCGCTCGTCAGTAGTGCCGTTAAAGGTTATACCAGCACTGCGTAGAGCACTGCAAAAACGACTGATGAACTCGTCTCTACGCTCAATCAGGAGTGGAGATAACGTCGGATTCTTATCATCCCAGCACCATCCTTCTCCCAAACGATTGCGTTCTTTGAAGGATAAGTCGGTATATATATTGCCATCAATCTGTGTTATTCCTTCGTTACGAATGGTGTTTACAAGCTCTCTCATGTCCGAATTGTCAAACATGGGGTCCATTCCACCTAAGCAATAGAGGTCACCATGCAGCACATGTGTAGAGTCTTCAATCTCGCCTGTATAGTAAACACGTGTCTTGAGGGTATAGTCTGACCCCAGCTTGTCCAATGCTGCAATGGCAGTGAGGCACTTCATCGTTGATGCAGGACGCATGTGCATACGCTCATTGTACTGATAGAGTGGCACATCATCCGTCAGATCCCATATCATAACACCTGCTTGTACGGTCTGAAGTAGTGAGGTGTGGAAGATACCATCAAGTCGAGCCGTGATATTTTCCTTCCATGACAGGTGACTATCAGTGGCAAATGCGGGGATAATACTATCTGTTTCTTCATCCGAATCACTGTCCTCAACAGTGGTCTTGGACTGTATGACTGTTGCTTTCGGATTAAGAACCTTTGCTATTTCAGTACTGTCTAAGTAAATCTGCGCATGGATTGGCAGGCTCATCACTATACTTAAAGCCAGTACTGATAATGATTTCAGTTTCATTCTATGTTATCTTTTTTACTAATCTTCTTCCTTATTGCAGCCAGAAACGAGTCAACATTATCGGGCTGGATGCTTATTGCTGTGTTATCATTGAGTTCTAATAAGGCGTAATAGCCTAAGCGGAAGGCAAAGGGACGCTTGTCAACTGTCTTTATTTGGGTAATTTGTATGCTCTTAGGACGTCCTATTCTTCCTGTTTTAATCTGTAGTTCTCCGGCATCTGTCAGTGTATAGGATGAATGGATAGCACGATCCACAGCTCGAAGGGTAACTGCAATGAGGATAAAGCCAAGGATTACCATCACACTGTTCGTACGATGCCACAGACAAACGAAGGCTCCAAGGGCAAAAACCAGGATGCCACCGATGTCATTTATCGTCACTTTATGTTGGAAAGTTCTCATATTGAGTGCAAAAATACGAAAAAAAAGCTATGGACATACATATATGTCATGAAAAGATAATGGCAACCATCATCTCCAGAGGGCAGATGATGATTGCCATTTGGCGGTATCAGCAGAAGTTAAAGGTAACTTCCTGACCTTTTGTCTTATACCAATGTTGAGATAATTTCCTCACGACTGCCTGGCAGCATGTCGATAACTGGAATCTCAGGCATGGTGTAACAACCCGGTGCAAGACGGAAGCTGGCACGTGCAACATTCACAAGTACCTGTGCCGTAAGGGCTGGATTGTTGATGTTCATATCGAATGAGAAGTGCTGATTGTGGGTCTTTCCACTGACACCTTTACGTGTCATGTGTACGCCATGACCAACATCATTCAGTGCAGCAACGCTTGGTACAGCGAAGACATGCAGCTCATCGTGAGCAAAGTAGTCGTCGGCTTTCAGCTCTTTTGTTACTTCTTCGAGCTTTGCACCATCCTCTAATTCAACGTAAACCATACGGCGATGGATGCCTTCACCAAGTGGAATGGTCATTGAAAGCGCGTCTTTAACCCCCTTCTTGCTACGTGCTACTACGGAATGTCCCATAGAACGACCCGGTCCGAAGTTAGTGTATGAGAGGCCTTCTGGTGCAAGACTCTCCATCAAGACACGTACAATAGAGTCTGATCCTGGGTCCCAACCAGCTGAAATCACGCTGACGGTATTCGTGCGAAGGTTGTTCTGCATCTGCTTTGTACGATAGTCGAGGATTGAACCGTGGATGTCGAAGGAGTCAACAGTATTGATACCGAGTGCGGTAATCTTCTCTGCATACTCCGGACAGCTGCGTGTTGGAGTTGCAAGAATAGCTACATCAACGTCCTTGAGTTTGACAATGTCGTCAACAACCTCATAAGGAGTGAGCTCTAAAGGCTTGTCCTTGTCACCCTGACGGCGTACGATGCCTGCTATCTCAAAGTCTTTTGCTGCCTCAAGTGCCTGAACACTGTACTGTCCAATGTTGCCATAACCAACAACTGCTGCTCTGATCTTCTTCATATTTTTCTTTGTTTTATTATGTTTAATACTTTGTTTCGCCTACAAATTTACTGTTTTCTTCGTAAAATGTGTCGTTTCGGACCTCTTTTTTAACACATAAAAGGATTACAGTCAACTTATTACTGTCTCATAAGCATCCCTGCTTCTGTGAATGATTCGTGCCTTGTGACGTACTTTCTTACGACAAAAGCGGATGGGTTATACCGTATGCTTTCTTTGTGTTGATGCTTAGCACCATTATGATATATCGCTACTTGATACCGCAGAGTGGATAATTGAGTCTTCAATCTTTACTAAATAAGCCGAAAAACATCAATTAATTGGTTTGGTAAATAAAAAGTGTTAAATCGTAATAGATAGTGGGGGGGGCTTGCAATATAGAAACTTTTATACTAATTTTGTGGCGTGTTTAGAAGTACTAAGCTCTCTATTCACACGAAGATAATACCTAAACAGATATAACTTATAGTATGATTAAACCTCGATTTCTACAGATTCTAACTTGTTTTTCCCTTTTGTTTTTTGCGTTATCCCTGCATGCGCAGAACCGTTTACACTCAGTTCGAGGAACGATAGTTGATGGTTTTACGGGTGAAGGATTGGCAGCAAAGATCTTTCTGATGACGAATGACAGTGCTGTTATTGACACAACGACGGCTGAAGTGGTAGATCTCCCTGATGGAACGGGCGGCACAGAGGGTTGGTATGAGTTTCGTGGGGTGACGGAGAAAGGCCATTACATAGTTAGGGCTGTGCTGGATGGTTATGAAGACAGCTACAGAAGGTGTGAATTGAGGAGCACTCGAGAGGAATATATATTAGTAGATAAGATGTATATGCATCGGCTTCACGAGCTCAATGAGGTGACGGTAACGTCAACGAAGATAAAGATGGTGATGAGAGGCGACACCATCGTTTATAACGCCAATGCGTTTAACCTGGCAGAAGGAAGTATGTTGGATGCTCTGGTAGCACGTCTTCCGGGCGCAAAACTGACAAAAGACGGAAAGATATATGTCAATGGGAAGTACGTTGAGAACCTTCTGGTCAATGGTCATGACTTCTTCTCAGGTAGTCCAAAGGTTGCTTTAGAGAATCTTCCTGCCTATTCTGTGAGTAAGATAAAGGTGTTCGATAAGGCTGGACACGTATCTGAAATGATGGGACAGGACATGGGTGACAAGGCTTATACCATGGATGTCAGACTGAAAAAGGAGTATTCTACTGGTTATATGGGTAACCTTGAGGCGGGCATTGGTACTCAACACCGTTATACTTCGCGCGGTTTATTGATGAAGTTTTCCGATCGCGAGCGCATTGGAACTTACTTTAATATGAACAATCTGAATGATAATCAGCGAGCAAAACTGGATGGACAATGGTCGCCGGAGGATATGCCCGACGGGTTATTGGCTACGAAGATTGCAGGATTGTCGTATATTCGTTTCTTGAATGGTTATAATGAGTGGTTCGAAAGCAGTGTGGATTGGGAGCATAACAGTGCAGATATCATGACCAAGACAAATACGCAGACTTATCTTCCAGGTGGAGATGTTTTCCGCAAGGCGGTGTCCCTGCAGCAGAGTAGTCGTGATAACTGGTCCTCACGCAATAGGTTGATATTGTATAAGAAGGGTGGATTCTCAAGCAATTTCCTCAATGTAAGCTATATGAAGAGAACTGGATGGGGTACAGAAGCGCAGAAAGACTCTGTCAAAAACTCCATTCTGAGTCAGCTGATGGAAGATAACAGTTTCCAGACAAAGGACTTCAACTTCTCATTCAGTAGTAATAATGGTTTGAAAGTCATTGCGGATAACGTTGGGTGGAACGTCAACCTGACTTATAACCGTAACAAACAATACACCTTAACCTCATCGGACGTGCAATATCCGACAGCTGGTCTGCCACATGATTTGCGTGTACGCTATCTGAATGCACCCAATCAGAACCTTAGATTGGATGCAGGAGCTGACTATACTTTTGGCTTCCATACACGGAATGTGATGTTAAGATATTCTTATTCTTATCTGTTTAATAAGTCCGACAATCTGCTTTATCGCTTGGATAGGTTGGGTTCTGGTCCCTACAAGTTGGATGATCTCTTGCCATCTTCTGCCCTTTCAATAGCAAGTGCATTGGATAATGGCAATACATTCTTCTATCGTGAGCATCGGAATGAACATAAAGTGATGTTGAAGTATGATGCTCGAGAGAGCAAATTGTTCGGTGCGAACCTTACGCTAGAACTCCCGGTACGTCTCTTAAGTTCATCGTTGAGTTATGAAAGGGCAGGTAATTATGGCGTTTCTCGTCGTAATCTGTTCTTTGAACCCACGTTGAGAATAGAGAAACCCGAGGCATGGAACATACAGATGGGCATCAAATCTGAGTTCCCAGAGATGACGTTATTGGTCAATTACATGGATGACAGCACTCCTTTGTATGTACGTGAGGGTAATGCTGGGTTGAGGAATATCCATAAATACTATGTTGAAGGTGGTGCCTTTTTCCATAGTACACATCAGCAAGCGATAAATATTCGGGCAGGATATCACCAGACAGACAATGCCGTTGCTTACAGTCTGGTCTATGATAAGGCCAATTCCTTGTCACGTATCCGCCCTGTCAGTGTGAATGGAAACTGGAATGTGGATGGCAGTATAGGCTTTACACGAGCATTGGACAAGGCACAGAAGCTCACGGTTGACAATCAGTTGACGGCTGAGTACAGACATTCTGTCGACATGGCAACCTTTGTTGGTAGCTTGGTTAGCGAACGAAGTGTGGTAAGGAACATGATACTTGGCGACGAGCTTAGGGTGGATTACCAGCCTATTGAGGGTTATTCCTTCTCGTTGCATGGTGCTTGGAAGTACTATTCAATCAGTAGTAAGCGTGAAGACTTTGCTGATATTCATGCAACAGACTATAACGTAGGGTTCAATACGACGTTGACTCTGCCTTGGGAGTTCCGTCTGACAACGGATGTGACGATGTTTGCGCGGTGTGGTTATCAACAGTCTGAACTCAATACGACGGATTGGATATGGAATGTGCAGCTTTCTCGAGCTTTCTTCTCGGGGAGGTTGCTGACCAAACTACAAGCCTTTGATCTCCTCCATCAACTCAACAGCATACGTTATGCCGTCAATGAGCAGGGGAGAGTAGAGACTTGGCGCAACTCCATACCGCGTTATCTCATGCTTACGCTTGCCTGGAAGTTTAATATTAATCCGAAGAAGAAGCGGTGATGTAGTGTGTGTTCTGTGTAATAAGTAAAGGTCAGGTTATAACGTGTATACGTTTTAACCTGACCTTTTGTCTTGTTTCTGTGTGTAATAGTGCTATTGCAGCTGCATAACACCGTTTTTTCCTACGCTCAAAACGCCTTTAACGCCCTTGAAGTAGGCAATGGCTTTATCTATGTCCCAGCCATCCCGAACCTTGATGGCTACTCCGTTGAACTCCTTGTATTTGTAGGTGAGGGTGCAGTTGTTCTGCTTGATAGCTTTCAGCAGTGGCTTATTGCCCTTTGCCTTGTCGTAGAAGATGATCAGCGTGCGTGTTGTTGGGTCGGCAGGCTTTGCTTGTTCTTGCTTGTTATCATCTTCTCCACCGTTCATTATCTGCTCTTTTATGGGGCATTGAGCCGATGCAATTGTTGTTTGGGTGAACAGAAAGCCCATTAACAACAAGCTTGCTTTAAGATATATCTTCATATTCTTTTCTTTGTTAGTATGTGTTGCAAAGATAGGGATATTTTCGCATATGACCATGTTGTACTGTGTTTATTTCGTTTTTGAGGGCGTTGTGCGATGGTGTTGGTAAGGTCTGATGAGGCTTTGTATAGGAGAATAGTCCTGTAAAAGCCCTGTTGTAAATCATTATATACTTTGGTTCGAAAGGAGAAAGCTCATGAGTTACCGGAGATTCCTTCTTATAAAAGGATATTGGACAGGCGTGTCCAACTAATTGGACAGACGTGTCTAATTGATTGGACAAACGTGTCCAACGGATTAAACAAACGAGTCCAATTGATTGGACAAACGTGTCCAAAAGGATAGATAAACGCTGATGATGGGGCGGACTAACGTATACAACGGGTTAGACCAACGAGTATAACGGGCTGGATAAACGTTTCGAGAAGAAGAAATGACCTTGTTGAGATAAGGACTTTACCCTATAATGGCTTAGAATCTTATGGCAGCTTTGGTTCCAAGTGTGAGTGTATGAACATACGCTCTGCTGTTCTGACTGTGTGCTGGCTGTATGTTGTAATCGGAAAACAGTCCGAATCCGAAGTGTTTCTTCACACGATAGTTGATACTAAAGCCTGTCCCAAAGCCCCATCCAGTATCACATTGAACGTAATTATTCTCAATCTTCGTCATGTTATATTGGGTTATTGTTGCCAATAGCTTCGTGTCAACCGTCCAGCGAAGCGTTAGAGGAAGCGAAAAATATGGGCCGAAACAGAAGGTATAGAAGTTAACTGTATTGTCAGGTGATGCCGTGCCGTTCACAATAACCTGTATGTTGGAGAATGTTGTACGCCCTCCGAAGCCAAGATTCCGATTGAAGAAGTAGGCTCCTTCTACACCAAGTACGGAGCCCGTAGCTGCTTGATAAGTCGTTCCTCCATCTGTATGGAACTTGCTTAGAGGGACATTAAAGCCCATATAGAGTCCTAAGAATGAGGGATTGTTACGTCCTAATCGTTCCTCTTCTTGCAGTTCTCGGATGTTCAAGCCCTTGTCTTTCATGAAAGCATCGGCTATCCAATATCCGAATTCAGTTGACAGAATACCTATTCCAGCTCCCACCATGACGTCACTCAGCCAGTGTTTATTGTTTGCCATACGCATCAGTCCTGTTGCCGTTGCTACGGAATAGGCGCCAACACTCACCCATGGAGAGATGTGCCCATACTCCTTTGAGAGCATGGTTGCTGTCATAAAAGCTGTTGCTGTATGTCCTGAAGGGAAGCTTTGCTTGTTGGTTCCATCGGGTCGGGCTACATCCGTAGTGTGTTTAAGTCCCTGTACCACTCCTGTCATCAGGACAATGGAGATGGCATCGCTCACTAACATCCTTCCCCATGATGACCTGCTTGGTACTCCCGCAGCCTTCAATCCGAGTAAGATAGCTGCTGGTGCCATCTGTGTATAATTGTCTAATCTATAGTCAAACTCCGGCATAACACCGTTTCGTAGGCGTCTGAACTTATCATCGAAGTGCTTCTCAAGTAGTCCACTGGCAATCAGTGGAAGTCCCAGATAGGTGGCTTGGAACAGGCGTTTCTGCCCGATGTTGTCCATCTTTGTCTGAAGTTTAGATGGTATAATGGAGTCTTGTCCGGTCAGCAGACTGTCGTTGCATACAGCCGAAAGCGTGTCAGTCGCGCAGGCACGACTACACATAGGGACAAGGATAAGAAGAAACAGCATTAGGGTTGACTTTATCTTGTTTGCTTTAACCCTATTGTCTGTGTGTAAGGTTGACTTATTCATAATCTTTATGGATAGTTCGCTTCTATACTCTTTATTAAGTTTATATAGGTTTATAGATGTTAGTACTTTGCTATTCGCATGACAGCAGGGTATTGTTCTTCATACCGATCGAACTCAATGGCATTGCCATCGTACCCCATTTCCGTGAATGCTGATCGAATATCTTGTTGCTCTTCTTCAGTTATTGCACGTTTCAGTTGCTTTACTTTGTAGTATACAGAAGCACCGAAGCACGACATAACATTGATCTTTACGCCACGAAGGTCGCTGGTCCGCACGTTATCATAGATGCGAGAGATGCCCCATGCAAACCGTTCTTTACGGTCAGCTTCATAGATAGGGCAGGGTTGTTTGCCTGTAGTTACATTCGGGTTTACTACTGTATAATAGTCGTGTTTGTTCGTCTGAAGCATGGTATAGACCGTATGGTGCAGGCATTGACCTGCTTTCTGGCAGTTGGCACCAGCACAGTGGGCATAGTCGTAATCTAATTGGTTATATTCCTCTTGGGTCATAGTGTTGTTTAGTTATTCAAAGGAAGAAAGGGAGAATGTGCTGTAACATATCAACACACATCCTCCCTTATCAATACTTGCGTATTATTCCTTACGCTTCAACAGGTTCATCATCTACAGCTTTGAAGTTATCGAGGTCCTCTGGAGTGAAGTCCTTGATGTAAGCAACGCTACCTGTTACCTCTTCCTCAGCCATACGAACGAACACATTAGCTGACTTCTTGAAGAGTTCTGGTGCTTTTGCAGCGTCTTCAATGAGAAGAAGAGAGCCGATGATGTCAGCAGTCATGTTATAAAGACGGCGTGCAAGGAAGTCGTGAACATCCTGATTCTCTTCTGCATTTACCTTCTCAACAGACTCTTCATAGAGTTGAACAAGGCGTGCAACACGGTCACGCAGCCCCTTCATACAGTCACAAGCAAGTTCACCTTCGAGCATCTCCTTCATGATTGAAAGGTAAGTTCCGTTGGTGATGTAGCGTATTGCAGCAACAACTTGCAGCTGTGTAGTACCCTCATAGATAGAGAAGATACGTGCATCGCGGAACAAACGCTGGCTCTTATACTCCATGATAAAGCCTGAACCGCCGTGAATAGAGATAGCATCGTAAGCAGTCTGGTTGGCATATTCAGAGTTGATACCCTTGGCAAGTGGTGTGAAAGCATCAGCCAATCGGGTGTACTTCTTCATCTCCTGGCGTTCCTCTGGCGTCAGCTTCTGGTCACGAGAGATATCTTCCAATGCCTTGTATAGGTCTACATAGCGTGCTGTCTGATACAGAAGTGACCTACCAGCATCAAGTTTTGCCTTCATACGAGAGAGCATATCATAGACAGCAGGGAAGGTAATGATCTTCTTTCCGAACTGTGCACGCTCCTTAGCGTAAGCCAATCCCTCGTTGTATGCTTCTTGTTCAACACCTACTGACTGGGCAGCGATACCCAAACGAGCACCGTTCATCAATGCCATGACGTACTTGATAAGACCCATACGGGTGTTACCACACAGTTCAGCCTTTGCGTTCTTGTATACAAGTTCGCAGGTTGGAGAGCCATGTATACCGAGTTTATTCTCTATATGACGTACGTCAACACCTCCGTTTCGCTTGTCATAGATAAACATTGATAATCCACGACCATCACGTGTACCCTCTTCTGAACGTGCAAGGACGAGGTGGATGTCTGAATCTCCATTGGTAATGAAACGCTTCACACCGTTCAGTCGCCAGCAGTTCTCCTTTTCATCGAAGGTAGCTTTCAGCATAACGCGCTGGAGATCGGAACCTGCATCAGGCTCAGTAAGGTCCATTGACATCGTCTCACCAGCACAGATACGTGGGATATACTTCTGTCTTTGTTCCTCATTACCGAACTCATAGAGTGTGTCAATACATGATTGTAGTGACCATATGTTCTGGAAGCCAGCATCAGCAGCGGCAATAAGTTCAGATAACATAGAGAAAACAACGTTCGGAAGGTTCAGTCCACCATAACGGCGAGGCATTGAAATACCCCATAGTCCAGCCTGACGTGTAGCCTCAATGTTCTCCAATGTCTTGCTTGCATAGTGCATACGGTTATCAATGAGGTGTGGTCCTTCCTGGTCAACAGCCTCAGAGTTTGGTGCAATGATGTTTGCTGTTATGTCACCTGCTATGTCAAGGATACGCTTATAGTTCTCTATAGCATCCTCATAGTTTACTGGTGCATCGTCATATTGCTTTGCATCAGCGTAGTTTCTTTCCTTTAATTCTACGATGCGTTTCATCAATGGATGCTCCAAGTGGAACGCAATTTCTGGGTGGTCAGTATAATAATTTGCCATTTTCTTTACTTACTGTTTTGCTTATAATACTTTATCAGCTTTGGAACTACTTCCTCTACAGTGCCATTGATGACGTAATCAGCAATGGCATTGATAGGTGCATCAGGGTCATTGTTGATAGAAATGATGATACCACTGTCCTGCATACCAGCTATATGTTGTATCTGACCAGAGATACCACAGGCTATGTATACCTTAGGATGTACAGTAACACCAGTCTGACCAATCTGACGATCATGGTCAACCCAGCCTGCATCAACAGCAGCACGGCTGGCTCCTACTTCTCCGTGAAGCTCTTTAGCGAGCTTGAAGAGCAAGTCGAACCCTTCTTTTGAACCAACACCGTAACCTCCGGCAACAACGATTGGTGCACCTTTCAGGTTGTTCTGTGCTGCTTCAACGTGACGATCGATGACCTTTACCACGTAATCAATCTCTGGAACATACTTCGTTACATCAGGATAAACAACCTCTTCTTTGGCTTTACCATCATAGATTGCTTTCTGCATCACGCCCGAACGAACTGTAGCCATCTGTGGACGATGGTCTGGATTGACGATCGTTGCAACAATGTTACCACCGAAAGCAGGACGAATCTGATAGAGAAGATTCTCATAATGTTTGCCTGCTTTCTTGTCATCATAGTCTCCTATCTCAAGTTGAGTACAATCAGCAGTCAGACCACTGGTCAGAGATGATGATACACGAGGGCCGAGATCACGACCGATAACCGTAGCACCCATGAGACAAATCTGTGGCTTTTCCTCTTGGAAGAGGTTCACTAAGATGTCTGTATGAGGTGCTGAGGTGTAAGGGAAGAGTCCCTCACCATCAAAAACGAAGAGCTTGTCAACGCCATAAGGTAGGATCTGATCTTCCACCTTACCCTTAATGCCAGTACCGGCAGCGATGGCATGGAGTTCCACACCCAGCTCATTAGCGAGCTTACGACCTTTGGTCAGCAGCTCTTGTGAAACCTCCTGTACGGTGGTTCCTTCTATTTCGCAATATACAAATACGTTATTCATAGGTTTCACCCCCATCCCTTCTCCGCATGGAGAGCGGTGTGATATGTTCACTTGTTGGGGGATTTATTTTTTAATATGATGCCTTCCCATGATGTTTGTTAATCGTTAACAGAACATTTTATCCTTCCTCTCTATGCAGAGAAGAGTTGGGGGAGCGGCTTTTAACCAATAATCTTCTCTCCTAACAGTTCCTTAACAAGTCCTTCTACATCCTCATCTGAGCCTGTGAGTGTCTTGCTCTCTTTGGCTTGGAAGACTATGTTCTGAACTGATTTAACCTTGGTTGGTGAACCAGATAGACCACATTGAACCTCGTCACCATCCACATCGGCAACTGACCATTGGTTCAATGTAAGGTAAGGACGTTCCTCGTAGAGGTTCGACCATGGCTCATCGCCTTTACGTTCCATAGGACAAGTAGCGTACTTGTACTTCATTACGAGCTTAGCATTGCAAGGACGAGCTGGAGCAGCAGTACCATTTACGGTGATAAGTACTGGAAGTGGAGCGACAACGGTCTCAACACCGCCATCAATATGCCGACGGATAGTAGCCTTACCGTCCTCAATCTTCAGAATTTCTTCAGCGTATGTTACCTGATTTAACCCTAATTTCTGTGCTACCTGTGGTCCTACCTGTGCCGTATCACCATCAATAGCCTGTCGACCACCAATGATAATATCCACATTACCGATCTTCTTCACGGCAGTAGCCAATGCATAAGAAGTGGCGAGTGTATCAGCACCTGCAAACTTACGGTCAGTCAGCAACCAACCAGTGTCTGCACCGCGATAAAGTCCTTGTCGAATGATCTCTCCAGCACGTGGAGGTCCCATGGTAAGTATTCCTACGGTGGAGCCAGGATTCTGCTCTTTCAGTCTCAGAGCCTGCTCCAAAGCGTTTAGGTCTTCGGGGTTAAAGATAGCTGGCAGCGCAGCACGGTTCACCGTTCCCTCGGCTGTCATGGCATCTTTTCCCACGTTTCTTGTGTCAGGTACCTGCTTGGCAAGTACAACAATGTTCAAACTCATAAATATAATAATGTGTTATTTAGAAATCTCTGTCACGTGATTGGTGGCAAAAGTACTGTTTTTTTGCAACATGAACAAATAAAACAAACAAAAACGTCCCACCCAATAGCCCCTCGCTTAATTGTTCCGGAATGTTTTATGAATGGGGCATTGATGCCTATAGGCTAAGGAACTCTACTGCTGGTAATGGGAGAAAATACCGCATTGTACATGTGGATACAGGATAAATCATATAAGAAAAAGAAGCTCTTGTTCAACGATGATATAAAGGTTTAGATGCTCTTTTTGTAAAATGAATTCCTTATTGAATTTTAAAAGGGCGTCTTTTGCATTCTAAAAGATGCCCTTTTGCGTGGTAAAAGATGCCCTTTTGATGTGTAAAAGGTGCCCTTTTGCAATGTAAAAGACGCTCTTTTGTAAGCCCATCTGTAACTGTCTGATAACGTATAAGTTACAAATGACGAAAAAGATGGTTTTCTTTTGTTTTAGAGTTTTCTGTGTTCTTTAAACTGTAATATTATTTCATTACTCCTAATTCATCTCACTTTATATGATAACGTAAGCTTATTTAAATCCTTTGCTATGTAATGGTGATTCCTTATTTGACAACTTTCTCCTTGTTGCCCATATCCTTTCGCTCTTATCTTTTTCCTGTTCTTGTTTTGTCATATCCGTTGTTTATGCTATCTTTGTAGCACAATGATTGACAGACCAACAGTAGACAGGATTTTAGATGCGGCGAATATCGTTGATGTTGTCAGCGATTTTGTCTCTTTGCGTAAGGCTGGAACGAGCTATAAAGGCTTGTGTCCTTTTCACGATGACCGTATCCCTTCATTCTCTGTAAGTCCGGTGAAAGGTGTTTATAAGTGCTTTTCATGTGGTGCAGCAGGGAATGTTGTGAAGTTCATAATGGAACATGAGCAGATGACTTATCCCGAGGCTTTGAAGTGGCTTGCGAACAAATACCATATAGAAGTGCATGAACGGGAACTGTCAACGGAGGAGAAGCAGCAGGAAAGTGAGCGAGAATCTATGTTCTTGGTCAACGAATGGGCTGCAAAGTACTTTGAGAATATCCTTCACAACGATGTTGATGGTATGGCGATAGGAATGCAATATTTTCGCAGTCGTGGTTTCCGGGATGATATTATCCGTAAGTTCCAGTTGGGTTTCTGCCTTTCGGGACGTCACAGCTTTGCTGATGCAGCCTTAAAAAGCGGCTATAAGCGGGACTTTTTGGTGAAGACAGGACTCTGCTTTGAACGTGAGAATGGCGAATTGATTGACCGATTCAATGGTAGAGTGATGTTCCCGTGGATCGGTGTGAGTGGAAAGGTGACCGCCTTCGGTGGTCGTTTGCTGGATTCTCGTACGAAGGGTGTCAGTCAGAAGTACGTCAATTCTCCCGATAGTGTTATCTATCACAAGGAAAGAGAGCTGTATGGAATCTACCAAGCCAAGAAAGCTATAGCCAAACATGACCTTGTTTATATGGTGGAAGGCTATACGGATGTTATCTCTATGCACCAGTGTGGCATAGAGAATGTTGTTGCCAACAGTGGAACAGCACTCTCTGTTTATCAGATTCGCATGCTCCATCGCTTCACATCAAACATTGTTTTGCTCTATGATGGTGATGAAGCAGGTAAGCATGCAGCCTTACGTGGAACGGATATGCTACTGTCTGAGGGGATGAACGTAAAGGTTCTGTTGCTTCCAGACGGTAAAGACCCGGATGAATTCGCACGCAGTCATAGTGCTGAAAGCTTCAGGCAGTACATTGAAGATAACCAGACGGACTTCATTGTCTTTAAGATTAATGTCTTGTTACAAGGTGTTACAGATCCTGTTAAGCGGTCGGAAGCCGTGGGTTCTATTGTACAAAGCATCTCAGTCATTAAAGACCCTATACTCCGTGATACGTATATTCGTGAGTGTTCCAACAGGACTGGTGTTCCAGAACGCACACTGATGGAGCAGATGAACCGTAATATTCATAGCAATCGAGAGCAACAGACGCGTGAACAGCAGCAACAACGTGCGGAAGAACAGGCGAAGAAGCCTTCTTCTCTGTCTACTCCTGTCCACATGGTGTCACATGTTGAGCAGATGTTGATGCAGGCTGTGGTGCGTGATGGAGATAAGATTATCATTCGAAATGCTAAGGATGAATCCACAGGACAGATGTATAATCTGACTGTAGCACAGTATATTGCTTATGACCTTGGACTTGATAATCTGTGTTTTTCAAACCCAATCTTTACTCAAATGCTGAATGAAGCAGTTGAACATAGCGGTGAAGAAGGGTTTAAGGCAGAGGAATACTTTACTCAGCATGCTGATATGAACATTGCATCGGTGGCTGTAAAGCTGAGTGTTGACAGGTTCCAGCTCTCTGAAAGTCTGCAGGTGAAAGAGACAGAGGCAACCTTGCGTGATCGGGTGATGCATCTTATCGGGGATTTCCGACTTGATTATATAGACCATCATTTGAAGGAACTGATGACACTGATGGGCACAACAAAGGACATGGCAGAACTGATGAAGATTATGGAGGAAATAAAGAAGCTGCAGGACGTGCGTAACGTGCTGGCTAAGAAGTTAGGAAGTGATATTCTTATATAAGTGAGAAGGAACGGAAATAAATGATTTACATCCATTGGATATCCCTCGTCTTCTACACGACTATCATCATTGTAGCGATGATACGTGTGCTGATGGACAACCGGCAGCCAGCCAAAACGATGGCATGGATGCTGGTGCTGACGTTTATACCAATGCTTGGAATTGTGCTTTACTTCTTCTTTGGACAGAATACACGTAAGGAACGCAAGATCTGGCAGCATAGTATGGACCAGTTAACAAAGCGTTCTATGCTGGAGTTTGCAGAGCAGAAACGTTTGCAATTGCCTGGTAAGTATCGGTCACTTATCAGTCTTTTCATGAACCAGAATTGGGCATTACCTTTCAAAAACAATAAGGTGGAAATCTATACTTCGGGTTATGAGTTCTTCCCAGCCTTGTTGATGGAGATTGGAAAGGCAGAACATCACATCCATCTTATTACGTTTATATTTGAGAATGATCCCTTGGGTCGCATCATCGCTGACGCCCTAATAGACAAGGCACGACAGGGAGTTGAAGTGCGTATTATCTATGATGACGTGGGCTCATGGCGTATGAAGGAGCGTTTTATAGACAAGATGCGTGCTGAAGGTATTGAGGCTCACCCTTTCATGGCTGTACGTTTTCCGGTGCTGACAAGTAGGATGAACTATCGAAACCACCGTAAGATCTGCGTCATTGATGGTGAAGTGGGCTTTATCGGTGGTATGAATATTGCGAAACGCTACGTGAAAGGAACAGGAAAGCAGGCTTGGCGTGATACACATGTGAAGATAAGGGGGGCGGCAGTGTATGGTTTGCAAAGGGCTTTCTTGGTGGATTGGTTCTTCGTATGTAGGGCTTTGATAACTGACCGTAGCTATTATCCAGAGGTAATAACCGAGGAGAACGACTGTCTGGCTCAGATTGTTACGAGCAGTCCGACGAGCCTTTGGCCTGAAATAGAGCAAGGTTATGTAAGCGTACTGTGTAGTGCAAAGCATTATGTATATATGGAAACCCCTTATTTCTTGCCTACTGATCCTATTCTCTTTGCTATGCGTACGGCAGCTTTGTCGGGAGTTGATGTGCGCTTGATGATACCTTATAAGACCGATACAAAGATTGTTGAGTGGGCTTCACGTTCGTATGTCATGGAAACAGTTAAGGCTGGTGTGAAGGTTTTCCTGTATAAAGCAGGGTTTAATCATTCAAAGTTGTTGGTGTCAGACGATGCTGTTGCTACAATAGGATCAACGAATGTGGACTTCCGTAGCTTTGAAAATGCCTTTGAATCGAATGCTTTCTTCTATGATGAAAGTATTGCTAAGGAGGTAAAAGATATCTTCCTTCGTGATCAGAGTGAGAGTATTGCATTGGAAGATGTGAGGAGTCTTACTGACAGACCATTCCTACAGCGACTTTGGGAGTCGATAGTAAGACTGTTGAGTCCGTTACTTTAAGGCTCTTTTTTATATCCTTTTCTTGTTTGAATATTGATGAGAGAAAAGGCTGGTAAGCTCTCTAACATAAAAAGGTCGACCTTTTTCGTCAAAAGGGTCGACCTTTTCAAGAAAAACCGTCGGCCCTTTTTGAGTAAAGAAGCCGACGGTTGTCTTACTTGAACAATGAGAAGTTCACACTACCGTAGCTTCTATGTTCAATAAAATGTGGGTTAGAAGAGAAATCATTGTGCTTGCCATGCTCAAAGACAAGCAGTCCATTTTCCTTTAACAAGTCGTGTTGGAAGATGAGATCAGGGATTGTAGGAAGCTCTGGAAGGGCGTAAGGCGGATCGGCAAAGATGAGATCGAACTTCTGATGGCAGCTTTTGAGGAATCGGAACACGTCACCTTTTATTAATATATGCTCCTCCGTACCTATTTTCTCCATACATTGGCTGATGAAACGAGCATGATCACGATCCTTTTCTACGCTTACCACTTGCTTACAGCCACGTGAAAGGAGTTCCAATGATATGCTCCCCGTACCCGAAAAGAGGTCTAATGCCGTTGTCTCCTCCCAATCAATGTACCCGTTAATCACGTTAAAGATGTTCTCTTTGGCGAAGTCTGTCGTTGGTCGAGCTTTGAAAGTACGTGGAATATCAAAGTGTCTACCTTTATATTTTCCTGTGATGATTCTCATTTCTTCTTGTCTTTATCAATCCAAATAGATTGCTTTCATGTCGTAAGGAATATTCTTTTGCTTTGCAATAGAATTATTATTGAAGTCAGCTTCAGGGCTGATCACTCTGCAATACTGCAGATGTTGCTTTATCTGTGTGGTCAACCAGTCTTCATGAGGCATACTTCCAAGGAGATAAAGCTCGTCCTTCTCCGCCTCCATCCCCGTCAGTTTCCAGATGTAAAGTAGATAATAGAGTATGTCATGAGCGTGTGTCGTAACAAAAGAGTTGCTGAATCGGAAACGGTTCTGTTGGAAACAAAAGACCTCCAGTTGCTTTTCATGGAAGTAAGCATACAGCTTTCGCCGTGTTCCAGAGAAAGAACGCCGGTAGCAATGGGTCCATACTGATTGCATGAGAGGCTGGATGCGTATGTCCTGAAAGTGATCATCAATAACTAGTTTCAAGTCTTTATTGATGGAGAAGACCGCAACAGCATTCAGATCGGGTAGTACACTGGAAAGGATTTCCTCGCTCCCATTCTGGTGATAAGTATGATGATAAAGTGCTTCGACGTCCTGCCCTGCATACTCATCTGTGGGCACAAGCATCACAGGAGCATCCAGTTCTATCAGCACACGTTTGTATCCACTCTGCAATAACTCCGATACATGAAAGGCTTCTCGTAGGTTAGCCGCTATTGAAATACCAGCATTCATGTGGTAAGGCTCATAGACGAGTTGTCCACTCTCTTGTGGATCACCCACTGAGAACGCTATGTTGTCCTTACAAATCCTTATTGTAAGGCGGAGTTTCTTATCAGAGATATTGTTTGTTGTGTCTGCCATTATGTGTGTAACATACTGTTTATGTGTCTGCAAACTTACTCATTTTTTTTCAGTTATCCTTGCTAAATTCTTGATAAATGTCTTCTTATGGATTCTCCTAAAGTGTAAAAAAGGGTTTTGATGGTGTGAGTTTATCATAAAAAAGCAATAACTTTGCAGATGATTTTGCAGTCGAAACTATTCTTTTAACCACTGAAAGGTCGTTGAGAATAAGAACTATTTTACATGGCAATACAATTTTTCGTCATCTTCGGGTGCTTGGCATTGGGAGAATTTGTTGTATGGGCGACAGGAATAAAGCTGCCGTCCAGTATCATTGGTATGCTGTTTCTAACCTTTTTCCTTAAGGTGGGATGGGTGAAACTGTCGTGGATAGAGAAGCTTTCACAGCTTCTCATAGCCAATCTGGGCTTCTTTTTTGTTCCACCTGGGGTGGCATTGATTCTTTATTTGGATGTTATTCAGCGTGAATGGTTCCCCATTCTTATGGCAACAGTGGTTAGTACGGTACTCGTTTTGGTTGTTACGGGACAGATGCACCAGATGATTATTAAGCTTGAACGCCAGTTGACAGCACTTGACTTGCTGCATCATCGTGCGCATGCGGCGAAGGTAAAGGAGATGAAGGAGACTTTAGATGAGTTTGATACCTTGGTAGAAGAGGAAGAATTACAGAAGGTGAAGGCCTTGCGAGGTAAGGATTTGACAGATGAAGAGGAGGAAAAATCATGATGGATATTGACTTATTTGAGCAGGGAAGAGACATCTTTTCCAACCAATACGTAATCTTAGCATTGACATTTGCAGTGTTTTTCTTTATAAAACGTCTGCAACGGCGTACAGGATGGATGCTTCTCAACCCCATCTTGATAGCTATTGTGCTCATTATTATTTATCTGAAGATAACTGGAGTATCGTTTGAAACCTATAAAACAGATGCACAACTCATTGATTTTTGGCTCAAACCAGCTGTCGTAGCATTGGGAGTTCCTCTCTATTTGCAGCTTGATGCCATCAAACGTCTGTGGCTTCCAATCGTCTTGTCACAACTTGTCGGTTGTTTAGTAGGTATCGTCAGTGTTGTAACAGTGGCGAAACTCTGTGGCGCATCAGATGTTATTATTCTTTCAATGGCTAGTAAGTCTGTCACAACGCCTATCGCAATGGAGGTCACACAGAGCCTCGGAGGTATTCCTTCTCTCACGGCTGCTGTCGTTGTTATTACTGGTATTATTGGTGCACTGGTTGGTTTCAAGGCTTTATCCTTGGGACATGTCAACAGTCCGATAGCCCAAGGACTGTCTATGGGAGCTGCTTCTCATGCCGTAGGAGCTTCTACAGCCATGGCATATAGCAGTAAATATGGAGCTTTTGCCAGCCTTGGTATCACATTGAATGGTATCTTTACGGCTCTGCTTACACCTACTGTGCTTCGTCTGATGGGTATCATTTGATTCTTATTTCTAAATTTTTGACCTGTAAAGCAGTTCTTTGCAGATTTAAAAGCGCTTTATTTGAAGATAGAAAAGACATTCTTTTGCGTTGCAGAAGGGTGTCTTTTTTCATTTTTTTGGACTTGTTCAATTGCCTGTAGGTCATTAGAGATGTCATAGAGTGTCTGAATTAAGTTCTCGGTTATCCCCTAAGCGATAAGTGATAGACTTATCTTTTTTTATGAAAACGTTATTGATACTCGAGAAAAACGTTAACTTTGTAAACGTGATCCCTGTTATTAACGAATATAAACAACGTATGAAGAATTATTTTTCTCTTCTCTTTCTGGTAGCAATGCTGTTAGGAACAAGTAGTTTTACTTATGAAACAGCTGCTATAAACAGTACAGAATATGTCAGCATAAAGAAACATAAGAAGCATAAAAGTAGGAGAACCCGTCAACGTGCAAAGGCACATAAGCTTGAGAATCGTAGACGTGGATACACTCGTTCTGCCAACGTCGGACAGACAGTATATATCACTCCGTCAGGTTCATGCTATCATTCAAGAACTTCTTGTCCTGCTTTATGGCGTGGAAATTACTCTCGAATATCTTTAAGTTCTGCACAGAATGAAGGTTATCGGGCGTGTTCAAGATGTTACTAATATTTATGAATTCTTTTTAATGATAAGCGATATAATAACTGATTAATGCGAAAGAATATATGGAAAGTGTTCTTTCTCTTGTTCTCCTTACTGTCAATAGCATGCCAAGGAGACTGGGGAAAGACACAGGGTAAGACCTTAGATATCCCGTTTTCTGGCAGTACAGAAACGCAGTTGTCTGAAGAAGCTGAGTCTATGGACAGTTCTTCGGGTGATGAGAAAGCTGCAGGTCAGCTTGAAATCCCAGTGGGGAAAGCTGGTGTACCGTCTCTTCTGCTACATCGTGAGGGCTATACTGCCTCTTATAATATTGATACAAAGACACCCAACTGGGTGGCATGGCATTTGATAGACAGCCATACTGGAGGGAAGGTAAAGCGCAGTGGTATTACTTTTCATGCTGATGAAGATGTTCCAGAACCACGAGTTGATACGTATGACTATATGCGTTCGGGCTTCGACCGTGGTCATATGTGTCCTGCAGGGGACAACCGTTGGAGTCAGTTGGCTATGGAACAGAGCTTTCTAATGACGAATGTGTGTCCACAGAACCCAGCATTGAACAGTGGATTATGGAATACTATAGAGGTTCAGTGCCGTGAATGGGCAAAGCGTTACGGTGATGTATATATCGTTTGTGGGCCAATCTATTTCAATCAGAAGCATAAAACGATCGGAATGAATAAGGTTCAGGTTCCTGAAGCATTCTTTAAAGTGGTACTTTGTATGGATGGAGAACCTAAGGCGATAGGTTTTATCTGTCGTAATGTGTCGGTAAAGGGGCATAAGAAGACCGACTATGTCAACTCTGTTGATGAGGTGGAGCGTATTACAGGCATCGACTTCTTCCCAAAACTACCTGATGATATAGAGCAGCGTGTGGAACGTTATGCTGATTATTCCGAATGGAAATGAACTTTGTGGTTCAAACTTTGAAGCTTGATTTTCTACTCTTTTATCTTTTCATTTTCCCAATAATCCTCCACTCATTTAAGTCCTTTTATCCCTTTAACTCCCTAATTTCTTAGAAAGAATGCTCACCGAAGAACTGATGTATGACGTATTGAGGCATTTTGCTTTCAATCCTACGGATGACCAAATGTTTGCTGCCGATATCTTTTCACGTTTCATGACGGATCGTGATGAGCGTTGTGTGATGATTCTTCGTGGTAGTGCCGGTACTGGTAAGACATCCTTAGCTGGTGCCATTGTCCGTACAATGATGGATTTAAAGCAGAAGGTTACGCTCCTTGCGCCTACAGGAAGGGCTGCAAAAGTGTTCTCACAGAATTCCGGACAACCTGCAGCAACAGTCCATCGTTGTATCTATCGTGAGAAGGCTTTCACGGGGTTAGATGGCAAATTCAATCTGAATGTCAATCTTTTCCGCGACCGTTTGTTCATGGTTGATGAGGCTTCCATGATTAGTCTGTCGTCAAATAACAGTACTTTCGGCAGTGGTTGCCTGTTGGATGACCTTGTTCAGTATGTTTATAACGACCGTAACTGTCGTATGTTACTCATAGGTGATAAGGCACAGTTGCCCCCTGTGGGCGAAGAAGAGAGTCCTGCTCTGCGTGCAGATGTGATGAGAGCATACGGACTGACGGTTTATGAATGCGACTTGAATGAGGTGTTGCGACAAAGTCAGGACTCAGGAATCCTGTATAATGCCACTGTTATTCGTCAGATGATAACCCATAATGAGGCAACACAACTACCCAAGATACGCTTCAATGGCTTTGCTGATATCTCTGTTGTCCCTGGTGACGAACTGATAGAGAGTCTTGCTTCCAGCTATTCGGAGGTAGGAATGGACGAGACAATGGTCATAACACGTTCCAATAAACGGGCTAATATCTTTAATCAGGGGATTCGTAACATGGTACTCGGGCGTGAAGAGGAGTTGACAACGGGTGACATGTTGATGGTAGTAAAGAATAAGTATAAAGCCCCACATAACCCTTCCGAGCAAGGAAAAACCCAAGCTGCTGTAGGGGAGATGACTGGTAAGGATCCATCCCATAGAAATATCTCCTCTTTCGGAGGAATAGCTGGAGGCTTCATAGCCAATGGTGACCGTGCAACAGTACGTCGCGTACGTAACGTTCGAGAGTTATATGGATTCCGATTTGCCGATGTTACCTTGTCATTTCCCGATTACGACAATACTGAAGAAGATATGGTTGTGATTCTTGATACGCTTAAAACGGAGGCACCGGCACTAACACATGAGCAGAATGAGCAACTCTTTCAGCGTGTGATGGAGGACTATGCAGATATCCCTTTGAAGGCTGATCGTATGAAGAAGCTACGTGAAGACGATTATTACAATGCTCTACAAGTAAAGTTTGGATATGCCATTACGTGTCATAAAGCACAGGGTGGGCAGTGGTCGCATATCTATCTTGACCAAGGATATATGACTGATGAGATGCTCACACCTGATTATATCCATTGGCTTTACACGGCTTTCACACGTGCTACGGAGCATCTTTACCTTGTAAACTGGCCGAAAACACAGATTGAATAAGCGCAGTCAAGATGCTGACAGAGAATCAATGTGATGGTAATATAATATATATTAAAGGTGGGAAGTTAACAAGACTTTTGGTTAACTTTGCATCCATAGATAGAGGATAACAACCCTTTAAAAACAAAATAACAATGTACATAGAGAAAATTCTGTCGCCAGCCGACTTAAAACAATTAGATCTCAAGGCGTTAAAAGTCGTTGCTGACGAGACACGTAAGGCTGTTTTGAATCGTGTTAGCAAGCATGGTGGACATGTAGGACCGAACCTTGGCTTTGTTGAGGCTACCGTAGCACTGCATTATGTGTTTAATACTCCAGCGGACAAACTAGTGTTTGATGTCAGCCACCAGAGCTATCCACATAAAATTTTGACGGGGCGTGTCTCTGGTTTCTTGGGTGATATGGAGGCAATGGATGCTGTCAGCGGTTATTCCTCACCAACGGAGTGCCCAGAATATGACAACTTTGAAGTAGGGCATACATCCACTTCGGTGAGTCTTGCTACGGGTCTTCAGAAGGCACGAGACATAAGAGGTACGAAAGAAAACATCGTTGTTGTTATTGGTGATGGCTCCCTTTCTGGTGGCGAAGCATTCGAAGGGTTGGATGAGGCATCAGAACTTGGTACGGGAATCATTATCATTGTGAACGACAATGAGATGTCTATTGCCGAGAATCATGGTGGTATCTATAAGAATCTGCGTGCCTTGCGTGAGAGCAAAGGAACGTGTGAGCACAACTGGTTCAAGGCTTGGGGCTTTGAATATAAGTATCTTGAGGAAGGTAATGATGTTGAAAAACTTATCGAAGTGTTCCGTAGTGTGAAGGATACTGACAAGCCAACGGTTGTTCATATACACACAGAGAAGGGACATGGGTTTGCTCCTGCCGTAGAAAATAAAGAGGCATGGCATTACAGTATGCCATTCAATGTAGAGAATGGTAGCAGCCTTGAAGGTCCTGAACATGAGTCTTACGATCAGCTTCTCAGTGACTGGATGCTGCAGGAGATGAAGAAAGACAAGACACTTATTGCCGTAACTTCCGGTACACCGACGGCTGCCGGCTTCACAGCTGAGAAGCGTAAGCAAGCTGGTAAGCAGCATGTTGATGTGGGAATTGCTGAGGAACAGGCTGCAGCAATGGTATCTGGTATGGCAAAAGGTGGTCTTCGACCCGTGTGGACGGTTGTCAGTACGTTCTTGCAGCGTGCTTATGACCAAATAGCACAAGACCTTTGTATCAACTCTAACCCTGCAGTGATCAACGTGACGGGCGGTGGTGTGCTATGGATGAATGACATTACACATATCTGTCTCTTTGATATTCCGATGCTATGTAGTATCCCTAATCTTATCTATCTTGCCCCAACCACATGTGAGGAGTACTTTGCTATGCTTCGTTGGGCTATTCTTCAGGATAAGAAACCTATCGCTATTCGTATCCCAACCAATGGTGTGAACCATACTAAGGAGGCTGTTGATACAGCGTATGGATATGAACCGAAATATAAGATGGTGCATCGTGGTTCAAAGGTTGCCGTCATTGCTGCCGGCTCTTTCTATCAGAAGGGTGAGAATGTAGTACGCCTATTGGCTGATAAGGGTATTGATGCCACACTCATCAACCCACGCTACTTGAATGCAGTGGATGCTGATACGCTTGATTCGTTGATGACTGACCATCAGTTAGTGGTAACATTAGAGGATGGATGTAAGGATGGTGGCTTCGGAGAGCGTATCGCTTCTTACTATGGACCTACTGAAATGAAGGTGCTTGTGGGTGGTGTGAAGAAGGATCTTTATGACCGTTTCGATCTCCAGCAGCTGTTGTCCGATAACCGTTTGCTTGACGAACAGATTGTGGAGGATGTGATGAGAAGCTTGTAAAAACGAGGCTTTTAAAGAATAAAAGGGTACCTTATCAAGGAGAAAGGCTCATACTTTCACCTTGATAAGGTATCCTTTGTTTTTATGTACTTATCGCTACTTGAGCCTAATCAGACGAATAAGGAATCCTTTTTTTTAGTCTTATTCTCTTCCTGTAACCCTCTTGTAAAGACTAAAGTACACCTTAATCATTTTCAATCTCTCGTATTACAGAAAATTACAAGCCCTTTGTAATACTTCTACAAGGCGCTTGTAATCTTTCTACAAGGCGTCTGTAATCTTTCTACAAGCCCTTTGTAATTTTTGGAATGGTGTTCTTCCTTTGTCTCGAAGGCGGTTTTGAAGGTATCAACTTTGGGTAATTTAATAAGTTGCAAACGTGTATATGGATATTCTTTGATAGGGAAATATAAGAAGAAAGTCTGCTAAATGAAGTTAAATAATGCTCAAATATTCTTCAATATCAAAAAAAAAAATAGCTTTGCAAAAAGAAACAGAAAGCTACTTATACCTGTAGTTAATGTTATATCATGAGCAAAAACAGTTGAAAATTAATCTATCTAATATGAATAAAAACCATTTGACGGTCATTCCTGTCAGTCAATCTGTTCTTAAAAAAGTCTATATTGCTTTTGTGTTATTATGTATGGTCATATCAGGTCATGCCCAGTCTCAATATAATAATGTTCTTACATTACAAGGAAGAATAAAGGATTTTGTTACACATGTGGATGTGCCTGGCAGCAAGGTTGAAGTACTTAATGCTTCAGACAGTGCGGTTATTGCTTCGACGGAGGCGCTCAACGAGTATCAGAGTGGCGAAGATAAATGGGTGACTGCTGAATATTGGATGAGTATTCCACGTAGAGAGGGTAACTATATCCTACGTGTCAGCTATGATGGTTATGCGACAGCCTATGTTGACTTGCCACTACTTCATCTTTATAAACGTGAGACAAGAAGAGATTTAGGTACAATCTTCTTGAAACGCCCTAAGACATTGAACTTGGAAGAGGTGGTTGTGAAGACCACTAAGGTGAAGTTCTACCATAAGGGAGACACCATTGTTTACAATGCTGATGCCTTTCAGTTAGGTGAAGGGTCTATGCTTGATGCCCTCGTTCGGCAACTACCTGGGGCAGAATTAGGCAAGGATGGCAGGATATATGTCAATGGAAAGTTTGTTGAAAGTCTGCTTCTTAATGGTAAAGACTTCTTCAGAGGAGACAACAAAGTCATGCTTGACAATCTGCCAACATACATGGTGCATCAAGTAAAGGTGTATGATCGATTGGGTGAAAACAGCCGTTTCCTTGGGCAGGAAGTGGCTGGTGACAAGCGTTTTGTTATGGATGTCCAGCTGAAGAAACAATACAATATAGGATGGGTCGGCAACGTTGAAGCTGGAGGTGGTACCAAGGACCGTTATCTGGCACGTCTTTTTGCCATGCGATTTACCGACCACTCCCAGTTGGCTATCTATGGAAATATGAATAACCTGAACGATGGTAGGAAACCAGGAGAGGGTGATAACTGGACGCCATCCGACCTCGTTGGTGGACTGACAAACCAACAGTTAGCTGGTATTGACTATAACATTGATGCGCGTAGTGGTAAATATCAACTTAGTGGAAATGCGCAGATTAAACATGCAGACAACACGATAATAGATAACACTAATCGTACAAACTTCCTCCCGAATGGTAATACATTCGACCGGATAGTAGCTAATAATCGTAATCACAATGTTGCTTTCTCTACTGACCATCGCCTTTATTTCGAATTTAAGAATGCCAATTTAGATATTAAACCCTACTTTAACTATCAGTACTTCAACAATAAGAGTGGGTTCTCTTTGTTGACTCTCGGTAGTAGTTTGGATACTTTCTCAAAGTCACAAGTAGACAGTCTCTATACACCGATGATAGGTAGAGAACTGCTTAGGTCGGCTATTAGCCGTAATCTTCGCAATGGATTGCTGAATGGACATTCACTAAAAGGAGGACTGTCGGTGGAGTCTGTTATAAAATTCAAGCACTCTCCTGACCATCTTACCCTTTATGCTGATGCGTCCTTCAGGCATGAAACAGAGAACAACTATGACCATAATCGCATTGATTATTATGCCCATGGTCAGCTCAACAATACTGATTTTCGCAACAGATATTTCAATAATCGTCCTGACCATGGCTATAGCATGACGGGAAAAATAGCTTATACTTATGTTATAAGAAGAGAATTGAGTATTGACTTCAGTTACAAATACAATCATACAACGACTGACCGATATTCTTCACTCTATCGTCTTGACCAGTTAACTGACTGGGGAACCAATACAACACATGAACTGGGGACATTGCCATCAGTGGCAGCATACAGTCATCTTATTGATGCCGCCAATAGTTATAACAGCTGGCAAGCTGATAATACACACACCTTTAGTGCTTTCTTTGTATGGAATAAGAAGGGGAAGAAGTCGGAATGGTGGGCACAGGTTGTACCCAATCTGTCCTTGCTTTCACGCACGATGCACTACCGTAATGGTCACGTTGACACGACATTTACTAAACGGACTGTCCTTTATAACATGCCCAGTACGCTTATAAGATGGAAAAGTACTGACCGCAAATATGAGTATATGTTCCAATATCATGTTGACGGTCTGGCACCAGATATGAACAAATTTGTGAATGTTCGCAATACTACAGACCCGCTAAACATAACAATGGGGAATACTCATCTGCAGCCATCATATAAGCATGAACTTATCTCACACTTTATACGCACGTATCCTAAGAAGGGCTTAATGTGGATTGTTGAAGCTCAATACATCCCAACAGTGAATGCCATAGCCATGGGTTATACCTATGACAAAGCGACAGGACAACGCACTTTCAGGCCAGAGAATGTTGATGGAAACTGGCGTGGACGGTTTTTCTTAGGAGGTGCTGGAGTACTGAACAAGAGGCGTACGTTGGATTTTAAGGCGATGTTTGGTACCAACTATGAAAGGAGTGTTGACCTCATAGGGCTTTCTGGAGTGGCTTCAGCTGGCAGAAGTGTGGTTAATTCGTTCACTTGGATGAGTCAATTGCAACTCAATTACAAGATAGGACAGTCCTCTATCGGTCTGAAGGGCAATGGTAATTGGGGGCATGTCAGTGGCAATCGTAACGACTTTAATGCGTTTAATGTTGCCGATTTCAATTATGGTTTGATAGCCCAAGTGCGTTTACCATGGGATTTAAGACTGGGTACTGACCTTACGATGTACAGTCGGAGAGGTTATAAAGACAAAACAATGAACAGTGATGATGTTGTATGGAATGCCCGTCTTTCTCGTCCCTTCTTCAAAGGAAAACTCGTTGTAATGGTTGATGGATTTGATATCCTCGGACAATTATGCAATGTAACACGGACAATGAATGCACAGGGAATAACAGAAACGTATAGTAATGTCATTCCACGCTACTTGGTCCTGCATGCTACCTACCGTTTTAATATCATGCCTCATTAGTATCTTTAGGGTTCAATGGGGGTACAATTCAATTGGACAACTCCAGACGCTTATAACCTCTATAATAGTTGATGCAGATTTGGATAGTAAGTAAAGAAAGAATGGCTTGTTTATAGTTTGCTGTCACTTCTGTCACTCCTTATATGGCTATAACTACTTGTTCATAAGGGCTTTGTGGTAAATGTTAAAAGTGACAGCAACTTAAAATTAAAAATAGACTGGGGTATTGTCTCGTTTATATAGTCGAAGTGTTATAATAACCTTGGGCTTCACATAGCTTGTCCACTTGTCTATTTGTTCACTTGTCAACCTGTTTATCTGCCAAGTTATGCAACATTATGCTTGCAGCATTATTGGATAAGACTGCGTTCTCCAATCAATCACGAACGAGTTGGTAGTTGTTAAGTATGTATTTTGAGGGGATGTGACTCCAATCTCACCTGTTACCTATGTTGTTAAGTAGATATTCTTTGTTCTTTTTAAGGTCGAGCCAGCCGCTAACACCGTTCTTCACTATGTGGTAAAAGTATCGAGTGCTCTGTTCCAACTCATCGTAAACAGGTGTGTCGTTGTACGAATAGATGCCCACTTTGCGATCTTTGTAGAAATAAATATATCCATCGTTGTGCATCATAATAGAGTCGTAGACCATCGGAAGAATTGTTTCGCCCTTTAGAGTCCGCACAGGATAAATCTCCAATGGTCTTTCCCAATCACCATAATTTACTGTACCATTCTTCGGTTCCACATCGTTTGGCTGTTTATAATCGTACGCAAGAATACCAAATTTGCCATTTCTTCCTATTCTTATCCATTCTGGACGTACATAGAGATCTCCCAGAAACCAACTGTTCCCATTGCATCTGTACTCTTTTTTACCATCAAGAAAGGAAATGGAATCGGTAGGTTGGCAGTCTGAAAGCACGTAACGCTTGTCTTCTTCGCATGTTACACCAGGTCCGGCAGTGTAGTATTTCAGCTGGTATTGCCCACGTTTCTTTAGCAAACTATATGTCCAATGAGGTACAGTGCCACAAACTCCCAACCGTATTTTCCAAGGATTTTTCATTTTTTCCCCTGTTTCATCGCAGTAAAAAGCACTATTTCTGTTCAGCACATTTATGCAACCAATCATACAATTAGGTATTTCATATGCAACCATGGCGTTTCCCAAGTTGAGTTTTTGAAGGTAAAGATTGTACACATCAACCCCTTTCTTTGTATGCGCAATAATAAAACGGTTTCCACAAATGATGCTATCGTAATCCTGTTTCAGCATATTCTCACCGAAGGCGTTCACCAATTGGCATCTACCTGTGTCCGTTTTCTTAACGTTCAGGAAGTCTTTAAGAACAATATTCATGAAGTCGTAGGGTGTAGCATCTGCGTATTTATTTCCTACTTCTGTTAGTTCTGCAGGTTGACAGTCACGAGATAATTTCACGAACTGGTCGCCTTTAATCATTGGAAGCAACAAATAATCGAATGATCTATAAGCGAATAGCAAAACCGTCTTTCCACCTTTTAATTCTAAAACAAGCGGACTCAATGGTTGAGATTCCCCACGCCAGGTTGTAACCGAGTCTGGAACACACGAAGAAGTAGTTATTACGCGGTATGCATACCTATCAGCTTTGGTATAACGCAGCTGTTGAATAAACGCAAGGTCGGGTCGTAAGAACTTTATAACATAATTCGATTTTTCTTCATTACGCTTCCAGTTGCCGTCTTCTTTGATATCGAACGTCTTGCCAACATAGCTTTCGAGAGCTATGGAACGCAGATTATTTGCGTCAACGCAATACTCTCTCGCTTTTTCAATATCGCTTCTACTTAGTGTATCGTTGCAAGAATATAAATGCCAGACCATCTGATAAGCTGCAGAAGCTTTGCTTATGCTTATTTCTTTTCGATCTATTTGCAGGCGTCTATGAGCATAACGGTCGGTGCCAAGTTTTGTATAAAGGTCTATCCAACTGCCATCTGCGCCGTAACCTATGGCATCAACATCTGGTAAAGCCAGTCGTTGCTGTGCATAAAGGTTGGTCATTATGCAGCAAGAAAATAATAAAAAGAATACGAATTTTCTCATATATTTATCTATATGAATGGGAGATAATCATTCTAAATTGGGCAAAACCCCAGCAATACAGATGAAAAGTAGCAATGGATGTCCTAACTATAAGTTCTCAACTTTGAACTTTATAATGTATCCTTATTCTATTTGAACTATTTATTAGTCGAACCTTCTACCTGTTAATTTCTCCACCATTAACCTTGCAGCATTGTCTGGTGCTACATCATTTCCTAATCGCTCATGTACGAGTTGGTAGTCAGTAAGCATATGTTCACGACCTGGTTGACCAGGAAGAATACGATAGAGTTCGTTAGCAATATTATAAATAGAGAACCTATCTGCAAAGAGTTCCTGTACAATCTCTTTGTCAGCGATAAGATTAACAAGAGAGATAAAGCGCACTTTGATGATGTGTTTGAAAGCAAATCGAATGAGTTTGGGGACAGGAGTCTCGTAACATACTACTTGTGGAACGTTCAACAGTGCTGTCTCAAGTGTGGCAGTACCACTGGTTACAAGTGCAACAGTAGAGTGGGAGAGAAGTTCGTAAGTTTGCATTTTAACCATCTTAGCTTCACTATCACCTAAGAACTTCTTATAGTAAGCCTCACCGACTGATGGCGCAGCAGCAATAACCATCTGATAATCCTCAAAATGACGAGCAGCTTCAAGCATGGAAGGGAGATTATCTTTTATCTCTTGCTTGCGACTACCGGCAAGTATTGCGATGATGGGTTTGGCTGATAATCCGTTCTTTTGGCAGAATTCGTCCTTTGATTCGGTGTAGATGTGGCGGAAGTTATCAACTTCTTCTGCCGTAGGATTTCCTACATAGTGTATCTTGTAGTTGTGTTTCTTCTCATAGAAAGGTATCTCAAACGGCAGAATAGAAAACATCTCCTGCACATCACGTTTGATAGCTTTGATACGCCACTCCTTCCATGCCCATATCTTTGGTGATATGTAATAGTAAACAGGGATTCTTGTATGCTTCTTTACGAACTTTGCTATGCTAAGATTGAAGCCTGGATAGTCAATGAGAATGACGACATCAGGTTGCCATCGTACAATGTCTTCCTTGCACATCTTCATGTTTTTGAAGATGGTTGGCAAGTGAAGGAGTACTGGGATAAAGCCCATGTAAGCTAATTCACGGTAATGTTTTACGCGTGTTCCCCCTACTTTTGTCATTAAGTCACCTCCAAAGAAGCGGAATTCAGCTTCTGGATCATATTGTTTGAGTGACTGCATGAGACGTGAAGCATGTAAGTCGCCAGATGCTTCTCCAACTATCAGATAATACTTCATTGAATAAAAGTTTTTAAAGTGATTCCCAATCTTTCATCTTATTGAGCATATCGTAGTCTGTAACGTCAATCTTTGATGGTGTTACAGTTACATAACCATGCTCCAATGCCCACCGATCGTTATCCGTAGCAGATGGTTCATCGTTCCGATAGTGCCCTGCTACCCAATAGTAATCAAAGCCATGAGGGTGTTGTTGGCAAGTAATCTCCTCTATCCAACTCCCCAATCCCATGCGACAAACTTTTAAACCAGCAAACTCTACAGCTTTTGGAAAATTCACATTCAAGCAGATTCCTTTTGGTAATCCTTCCTTGAGAACTTTCTTAACGATAAGTCTTACATAGTGACGAAGATTGGAAAGATCAGCATTTGGATCATAATCACAGCTTGAAAAAGCTATAGATGGTATGTACTTCATGCACCCTTCATACGCAACTCCCATAGTTCCACTATAGCGATTGTTCACAGAAGAATTGTCTCCATGATTGATTCCACTGAGGATGAGGTCGGGTTTGCGGTCGGGAAAGAGTTGGTCAAGTGCCCATTTTACACAGTCAACAGGTGTTCCTGTGCATGACCAGATCTCACAGTTAGGGATGTTGTGTCGTTTCTTGATGCGGAGATATTCTACCGCAGAGAAGGCACATGAGAACCCTGAACGGCCTGATTCTGGTGCACAGACAACAACATCAGCAAAGTCTGTCAAGAAAGAGACGAGTGTTCGGATGCCGTTGGAGCGATATCCATCATCGTTAGAGATGAGTATGAGTGGTTTCTTAAAATTCATAATTTCGCTTTGATTTAGTTGCAAAAGTACGAAAAAAGGTTCACAAAGCCCTGCAATCTCATATAAAATATGTATCTTTGTGGGCTATAAACACATACGAATTAGATATAGAAAATGGGAAAGATTATCGCACTCGCCAATCAAAAAGGCGGAGTTGGGAAGACAACTACCACTATAAATTTAGCAGCTTCACTGGCAACATTAGAGAAGTCTGTTTTGGTTGTTGATGCTGATCCACAGGCTAATGCTTCAAGTGGTCTGGGTGTTGACATCAAGGAGGTGGATTGTTCTCTTTACGAATGTATCATTGACCATGCCGACATTAAAGATGCAATCTACACAACCGATATAGAAGGGCTTGATATTGTCCCAAGTCACATTGATCTTGTTGGTGCAGAGATAGAGATGTTGAAGCTTAACGGACGTGAGAAAGTTATGAGCAATCTGCTGGCTCCTATTCGTGATGACTATGATTATATCCTGATCGACTGTAGTCCTTCGCTTGGTTTAATAACTGTAAATGCACTGACAGCAGCTGATTCTGTTATTATCCCTGTCCAATGTGAATATTTCGCACTGGAAGGTATCAGTAAGTTGCTTAATACGATTAAGATTATTAAGAGCAAACTGAATCCGAAGTTAGAGATAGAAGGCTTCTTGTTGACAATGTATGATAGTCGTCTTCGTCTTGCACGTCAGATATATGATGAGGTGAAACGTCACTTCCAAGAGCTGGTATTTAAATCTGTTATCCAGCGTAATGTCAAGCTTTCAGAGAGTCCGAGCCATGGTTTGCCAGTCATTTTATATGATGCTGAATCCACTGGTGCAAAGAATCATCTCTGTCTTGCGAAAGAAATTATTGAAAAGAATAAGAAATAAAGAATAAAGAAGGGAAAGCGGAGAGTAGTACTTTGTATGTTGTAGACATTGTATCTAGCACCCTTTTACTCCTTTTTAACTCCTTAAAATGGCTGTACATAAGAAATATAATCGTAATGCGAAGACCAATGCCCTTGGTCGAGGTTTAGATGCGCTGATATCCACAGAGGCAGTAAGTACGCAGGGTAGTTCTACTATTAATGAGATAGCAATAGATCAAATTGAGGCTAACCCTAATCAACCACGCCGTGAGTTTGATCCTGTCGCATTGGAAGAACTGTCAAATAGTATTCGTGAACTTGGACTTGTTCAGCCTATCACATTACGACAAATAGATGATAATCGTTTTCAGATTATTGCTGGTGAACGTCGTTGGCGCGCCTGTCAGTTGGCTGGTCTGACGGCTATTCCTGCTTATATCCGCACCATCAAGGATGAAAATGTGATGGAATTGGCGTTGGTAGAGAATATTCAGCGTGAGGATCTGAATGCTATAGAGATAGCTTTGGCTTATGAGCATCTTCAGGAAAAAAGCGGAATGACACAAGAACGTGTTGCTGAACGTGTTGGAAAGAGTCGGGCTGCAGTAGCCAATTACCTGCGATTATTGAAACTTCCAGCTCAGGTTCAGATGGCATTGCAGAAGAAAGAGATAGATATGGGACATGCCCGTGCTTTGCTATCTCTGAATAGTCCATCTCTTCAGCTGAAGCTTTTTCGCGAGATACAGAAGAACGGTTACAGCGTTCGTAAGGTGGAAGAGCTCTGCCAACAGTTGAATAGTGGGGAGGATATCCAGACTGCAAAGAAGAAAATAGCTGCTCGTACACGCCTTCCAGAAGAATTTAATATCCTTAAGCAGCGACTCTCTTCGTTCTTTAATACTAAAGTTCAGATGAGTTGTAATGCTAATGGTAAGGGGAAGATCAGTATCTCTTTTGCTTCAGAGGAAGAATTGGAGCATATTATGGAGGTAATGGATAAAATGAAGTAAGCCAGTTGAGGGGTTTTGAATTAGGTATTAGATAGACAAGAAGGGATAGTGATGAAGTTTAATAGTATAATAAGCAGAGGGCTGTTAGTAGCAGGAATGTTCATTTATGGGATGAACATGCGTGCACAGTATGTACCTAAGGACTCCATAAAAGTAATCTATCCTGGTGATTCTGCTGTTGTTGAGGTTCCTAATTCACAGGATAAGTATGTTGAACAAAAGGCATTGTTGACTCCAGATGATGAGGGAAAGCTCTCTTCGGTTGTTCGGAAAGACAGTCTGAAAATGATGAAGAAAGGTCGTGACTGGAGCAAATGGCGTCCTAATCCTAAACGGGCATTATGGTTAGCGATAGTCTTGCCGGGTGCTGGACAGGTCTATAACCGTAAGTATTGGAAACTTCCAATCTTTTATGGTGGCTTTGTTGGATGTATCTATGCTATGACATGGAACAATCAGATGTATCACGATTATGCACAAGCATATATCGATATAATGGATAATGACCCTACAACGCAGAGTTATAATAACTTCCTTCATTTAGGAACGACGATTACTCCTGCTAATGAGGAGCGTTATAAGAATATCTTTAAACAACGCAAAGACCGTTATCGGCGATGGCGTGACTTAAGTATCTTTACGACGATTGCCGTTTATGCACTCTCTGTTATTGATGCTTATGTTGATGCTTCACTGTCTGATTTTGATATATCAGATGATTTGTCGTTGCATATAGCACCGACTATTATCTCTGACAAGAGTCTTGCTACTCCTAATCATCCATTCCGTTCATCAGCTATCGGACTTGGATGTAGCTTGACTTTCTAACAGCAGTGCACTGAATTTGCACTAACCAAAGGGTAAATAATGAGTAGAAAGAGACGTATCTTCTCCTTAATTATAGGTCTTGGATGTGTTTGTACAATGCAGGCACAGCAACAGACCGTTGTAGATGATCATGGCAAGACTGTTGAAGTCATGATTCCAGACGCTGATGGAGCTCTGTCTGGTTATGTCAGTGTTGACTATTCCGATGATAAGTTTTATGCAAATGGTTCGTCACAGAGAAATAATGTGAGTACTGAAGCAGAGAGTGGAATGGAGGAAATAGACCGTAAGATTCGTAACCTCTCCAATGTAATGTCACTGACTTGTAATGATGAGGTAAAGAAGTATATTGACCGTTATACAAAAGCAGGACGCCAATCAACTTGTTATCTGTTGGGACGTGCGCGTTATTACAATCGTTTCTTTGAGGATGCATTACGGACATACGGATTACCAATGGAACTGAAGTACCTCCCAGTGATTGAATCGGGACTGAATCCGAATGCAACGTCACGTGTTGGTGCAGCAGGATTGTGGCAATTTATGGCAACAACAGGCAAACAGTACAATCTTCGGATTGATGATTATATCGATGAACGTCGTGATCCGGAGAAGTCTTCTTATGCTGCAGCACGTATGTTGAGCGATCTTTATCAGCGTTTTGGTGACTGGACATTGGCGTTGGCAGCTTATAATTGTGGTCCGACACGTGTCAGTAACGCTATCTCAAAGGCTGGTGGCGCTTCCGATTTTTGGGCTGTTTATCAGTATCTCCCGAAGGAAACACGTGGATATGTACCTGCATTCATAGCTGTAAACTACGTAATGAATTATTATGCTGATTACAATATACAGCCTCTATCAACAGGCTTACCCGTCCGTTGTGATACAGTTGTAGTGGAGAAGGATGTTCGTTTAGGTAAGATTGCTGATGTGCTGGGTATGGAAATAGCCGACTTGAAGATTCTCAATCCACAATACCGACAGGATCTCATAAAGGCTTTTAGTACAGATGGTACAGTGAAGTTACGACTTCCAGCAGAGATGATAGAGCGGTTTAACTATAATAAGGAATTGATTTATCAAGATAAGCCTTCTTTTGAAGCGCCTGTAATGACTGTTACTGCCACAACAACAATTGGTTCACAAGGTCATACCGGGTCCCATCAGGGCTTATTGATGCGCTAAAACAGATCCCTCACATTATTATATACAGGAGGATGCGATATGGATAATAATAAGGAGAAAACGGAGAATCGAGAAGCCGAGTATGAGAAGATGGTGGATAATGCTTTCCAACATCTGTTAGATACATACCTTGCCTCACGCCATCGTAAGAAAGTTGATATTATTACTAAGGCGTTCAATTTTGCTCGACAGGCTCATAAAGGCGTACGCCGACTGTCGGGAGAGCCCTATATCATGCACCCTATAGCTGTGGCACAGATAGCCTGTGAGGAAATGGGACTTGGTGCAACGAGTATCTGTTCAGCTTTGTTGCATGATGTGGTTGAGGATACAGACTATACTGTTGAGGATATAGAGAATATCTTTGGACCAAAGATAGCACAGATTGTTGATGGTCTGACAAAGATTTCTGGTGGAATCTTTGGTGAACAAGCATCAGCACAGGCAGAGAACTTCAAGAAGTTACTGTTGACGATGAGTGATGATATCCGTGTCATCCTTATAAAGATTTGTGACCGATTGCATAATATGCGCACATTGGCATCACAACCAGCCAACAAACAGTATAAGATAGCAGGAGAAACACTTTATATCTATGCACCACTTGCCAATCGTCTTGGTCTGAATAAGATAAAAACAGAACTTGAAGACCTTAGTTTCCGCTATGAACATCCTGATGCCTATGCCTCTATTGAGAAGAAACTTGCTTCTACACAGGCTCAGCGTGATACTCTCTTTGAGGAGTTTACCGCTCCAATCCGTAAGGCTCTAGATGATATGGGCTTTGAATATGAACTTAAAGCACGTGTGAAGAGTCCTTATTCCATTTGGAATAAGATGCAGAATAAGCATGTGACATTCGAAGAGATATATGATATTCTTGCAGTCCGTATAATCTATAAACCTAAGCGTCCAGACGAGGAAATCAATGATTGTTTCCAAATATATGTAGCTATTAATAAGATTTACAAGAGCCATCCTGACCGTTTGCGCGACTGGGTGAATCATCCGAAAGCCAATGGCTATCAGGCATTACACGTGACACTGATGTCGGCAAAGGGACGTTGGATAGAGGTTCAGATCCGTTCAGAGCATATGAACGAGGTTGCTGAACAGGGTTTTGCTGCGCATTGGAAGTATAAAGATGGTAATGAGATAACCGAAGATGAAGGCGAACTGAACGAATGGCTCAGTACGATAAAGGAGATTCTTGACGATCCACAGCCTGATGCGATGGATTTCCTTGATGCTATCAAGCTGAATCTCTTTGCGTCTGAGATATTTGTCTTCACACCAAAGGGTGAAATAAAGACAATGCCAGCAGGATGTACGGCACTCGACTTTGCTTTCCAGATCCATACTTTCCTTGGAAGCCATTGCATAGGCGCTAAGGTCAACCATAAGCTGGTGCCGCTTAGTCATAGACTGCAGAGTGGTGACCAGGTTGAAATACTCACGTCTGCATCACAACACGTAGACCCTTCATGGATCAACTTCGTCTCTACTGCTAAGGCTAAGGCAAAGATACAGGCTATATTGCGGCGTGAAGGGAAGGAGATACAGAAGGCTGGTGAAGCACTTCTGTCAAAGTGGCTGGCTGCAAACGACCTGGAGATGACCACCTCGGTACTTGATAAGCTTTGTAGTCTGCATGGATTCTCTGTACATGAGAGCCTTTTCAAAGCTATTGGTGAGAAGACCGTCATACTGGGTGACCGTGATTTAGACGAAATACGGGGGAAGAAAAAGTTCGAGAGTACGATCGTCTCTGGTGGTTGGCGCCGCTATGTTCCATTCCTGAAGTCGAATGGTAAGAAGATTGCAGAGCCGATGCTCTCAGACGATACTTCAACGGAAGGACTGATTGTTGTAACGAAGAATCTGAATAAGAAGAAACCAATCTTCATCAGCGAGGAAAATATCCATCGTTATCTCTTTCCACAGTGCTGCCATCCTATTCCTGGTGATGACATTCTGGGTTATATAGATAACAAAAACCATATAGAGATACACAAGCGTTCGTGTCCTGTTGCTGCAAAACTCAAAGCAAGCTATGGCACCCGTATCCTGGATGCCAAGTGGGATATGCACCGTCGGATATTCTTCGATGCGTCAATTGAGATACGAGGGATAGACCGCAGAGGAATGTTGCATGATATATCTGATGTCTTGTCCGACCAGTTGGGTGTGAGCATCCACAAGGTAACCATCTCCAGTGATGATGGTATCTTTGATGGTTCAATAGAACTCAGGGTTCATGACCGCAAGGATGTACAGGTCATCGTCGATAGCCTGAAGCGTATCAATGGTATGCAGGAGGTACAGGAAATCATCTGATGGCTAAAGAGACAACTCCTCCTTATTGATTGTTCATGAAGAAGAAAACATAAAAACAGGGGTAAACGAGTAACGCTTATCCCTGTTTTATTTTTTATTTTAATTGCTGTCACTTTTAACACTTTCCATAAAGTGCACATGTTAAGCTACTTATACCCCTTAAAACAGTGACGGCAGTGACAGCAACTTTTAAAAAAACAATTCCCCTGCATACGCTGAACGTCTTACTGCTCATCCCCCAGTCGTAAGCTGTACGTTTATTTTCCCAGTCTCATGACTCTTGTCCTTTATGCTCCAAAGGAGCCAAAGTCTGCACGCTTTCCATGCGCTATTTTCTTTGTGCCATGCCTCATCACGGTTCGTGCTAACCATCCGCACACCATGTGTTAGCCATCCGCACATCATGTGTTCATGCTAAACGTCCTCCTTAAGGACGTCCCTTTCCGCTGGCATACTACGATAACTGGCGCATAAAGGCATCGTAAAAAGGACATACCGAGAAAGCATTTCAAACCCAATTTTGAATTTGCTGTCACTCCTGTCACACCCTGCAGCCTTATAACCTACTGTCTAATAACGTCTTTGCAAAGACCTAAAAAGTGACAGCAAACGAAATAAAAACTTTTTCTTAGTAATAGAACAGCATACAGAGAACAATACCAACAGCAACAAAAACTTGCCCCTAACACCAAAAAGGGTGAAAGGGGCAAGGAAACGAAAATTAAAACCAATGCCTTTAACGGCATTTCGTTGGCAGCATCACGCCGCGAACAGAAATAAATTAACCAATTCAGAAGTGCCTCTATGAAGAAAATCTCCCAAAAGTCCTCTCAAGGGGGGTATCCTAACAGATAGGTATAGGAGAAATGTTCCAAGTTATACCAAATAAAGGTAACTACTTACCCTCCCTCATCTTTGGGAAAGGAGACGGGTATAGACTAAGAATTTAGCTATACCCTGTCCCCTTACTAAAGCGCTCTCTGCATATATTTCCATACAACAAGTTTTTCTAATAGAAGGATGGGGAGAATAACATTGAAGCAAAGATACACTTTTCCGTATCATAGCTATATCATTCAGCTTGATAATTTAAAATCCTGCATTATAAAAGGAGCTATTCTAAAAATATATTTCAAATTTAACCTTTTACAAAGATTACATCTAAATTACGTCTACATTTTTTAAAAGCTGTGCTATGAAAGACACTGGTAGCTATTACCTTCAAAGTCTACAAGCAATACAAAATTATTCAAACACTCGTACTCTGGCACCTAAAAAACGACCAAATCCATGCTGCGCGATTATAATTCCCTGGCTTATATATAATGCAACTCCCCAATTATTGCCACCTACACCTGCATGACAAGTCCAATACATGCAATTACTACCAATACCAGATAAGACGCCTTGATTATAGTATCCCAAAGCTGGCAGATAAAAATATTTACTAGTATCTTCTGCTGGTAATGCAGTCTGTTTTATAACATAATTGCTGGTAGATCTATCAACTGCTCGCCAATCATAACCATCACTTCCAAGTAGAGTTGAGAAGCCAGGAATATATGCTTTCTTTAAGAACCACATTCCACCAGTATATAAATGCCCCATAATTGTCCACATTCTATCATTATCCCAGTGAGGATCACCTTTTCTAGCATACCAATCAATTTCATTACCATTAGGTAAACTCTTAAATAATGGAGTTGAGGCATCCATTCTTGAATATAAATTATTAGTTTCATTATAATAGCGACCTAAAGCATCACCGCTTTTTGGATAATTACTATTAACTTGATTATTTAATATTGGTTGCCAAGAATCTGCAGAATTCCATTCATGCCCAGCCCAATAATTGTTTTGTGCATCCCACATATAATATAAATTTGCATCATGGCTCTCAATATTAAGATTTGCAGTTACATTATAGAACTTATTCTTTTCAAAATTCATAGAAGCTAAGGTCTTGAGAACAAAACCTTGAGTTCCAGTCACTACATCCTTCAGCCAATAACGAATTTTTAAGCTATGAACACCAGGTTTAATGACCATATAGGCGCCATTGGTAATAGCACTTGTAGCACTGTTAGTTAATGGAAAACCATTTGCATAGGCCCCACTTCCTTTTGTAGTAAGTACAATCTGATTACCTGTTCCAGTTCCTACCAATTCACCTGTAACCTTATCAAGGGTATAAGTACTCGTAATATCGTTATCAGATATTACCTCTATTTTAGTCAAATAACAATCATGTAGTACAATATTCTCGGTACGCGGTAAGAAAAGAAGATAAGTTGCCTTATGATCGAGTTGGAATTTAAAGCTACGACTAGTAGTTAAACGAGTTGCTGTAGCCATTCCACAATCGCCAGCCACTCCAAAATGGTTCGTTGTATTTGGTTCACTCTGACTTTGTGTAGCAGAAATTGTTACTTGGTCATTATGTCCCTGACGTCCAGGATAATATACATCATATGAAAGGTGATTAATATATTGGCCTGGAACTTTAAAACGAAATGAGGCCGTTTTGCTTATGGGGCTATTAGTACTAACCTGCCATACTCCATTATCATCTTTTACATAAATTTTATCACCTGCTTCCCAATAGAATGTACCATCTGTATTCATAGAGGTACGTGTGGCAAGTTCTCGATTTGCTGTAAAAGTAGTTAGATTTTCCTCCATATTCATATTATTTTGTGCTACATCTTCATTAGCACAAGAAGTACACATTATTGCAATACTACACACAGCAACAAAAAGCAATAGGCATGCTTTAATAAAAGATTTTCTCATTATTCTTTAATTTTTATAAACTTACTTCCTTTATGAATATATTAATCATCCCATACTGAAAAGTCATACACAGAATCTTCTGAACTTTCCATATCCCATTCTGGAGACTTTTTTGCATCTCCAATCGTTACCCCAGGAGTTGCAGGGTTATGACTACCTGGCATAGAGGCTTCTAATAAACAATTAGTCCCAACAACTTGTGCCATTCTACATTTTGGGGCATTATATACTTTTTTTTGTTTTTTTTTCATTACAGTCCTAATGATTTATTTATTTTATAATTATTTATGCTGAATAATACAAATAAGGCAAAGAAGACTTGCTATAAGTTCTTTGCCTACATGGGTTTGTACGGCGTACCGCGCGCGCGTACGAGAGAAAGAAATAATGATTTATTTACACTTGTACTTGAGAGAGAGTACACAATTATTTGGAACTACCAAATAATCAGCCATCTTTTTTCTGTCTCCTTTAGTTAAAGAATCTAATGCAGCACGCAACATATTCACACCTTTATTATATAAGGCGCAAGCTATTACTGAATTAATATTCTTTATTATTCTCATCGTTATTATGAGTTAATTTTAGTTTAACCGAGCGCAAAGGTAACAATAATATTTAAAACGAGCAAGAAAATAATAAATAAAATTTAAAAAGTGTCTATAAAGTCAATTGTATCATAGCGAATAATGATTAGATTCAACCAAGAGAAAGATTACAAATCATTCATTTTAGGTATTGTGAGTTTTCCCTTAAGTACGTATCTTTGCACCCGTCATCTTATAGCGTTTCTAGTAGCGCTGGTGGCTTAATCTACAAGCGTGAGTAAATATTTCCTTTCTGCATCTTCCGTCTGACTGTAAGGGGATGGAGTACCATGTGATGAAGTAAACTTTTTATAATCTGCATATATATGATAAAATATCTATTAAAGTTAATGAGGTGTATACAGACACGTACACCAATGATAATCTTATGTCTGTTGCTCTTTAGCACCTTACCTTCCGTTGGTTCTGTCAGTCTGTTTCCCCCTGGGCAAGAAACGTCTGATGATGACTTGGTGACGATATGTGTTGTAGCTGAACAATCACAAGAGCCTCTTACTGGAGCAGTGGTACGTTGTGAAGGAGTGAATCCTGCCATAACAGACACCGAAGGACGTTGTGTTATCAAGCTCAAGCATGGAGCTAACAAGTTGAAAGTGACGGTTTCCTATATCGGATATAAAACCTTCACACGTTTAGTAACCATTCCTGAAGACAGAAAGGTAACCCTACAGTTGAAGGATGATTCCAAACAATTGGATAACGTAACGGTCACAGCCTTACAACGCCACACAAGCGTACTACAACAATCATCGGCTATCAGTCAAGAAGCATTAGAGAAGGGTGGGGCAACATCATTAGCCAAGCTGCTCGAAGCCATTCCCGGTGTTAGTTCCATCAGTACGGGTAACACCATTGCAAAGCCCGTTATACAAGGAATGCACAGTAGTAGAATCCTTCTGATGAACAATGGAGTAAGGTTGGAGAGCCAGAGTTGGGGTGCTGATCATGCTCCAGAGTTAGACTATACAGGATCAAGTATGGTTGAAGTAGTGAAAGGAGCAGAGTGTATTCGCTATGGTTTCGGTGCTATGGGTGGTGTTGTCCTGCTGAATGATGCTCCCCTCCCATATGGTAACAAAGCGTTAAAGGTGAATGGTAATGTCAACCTTGGATATGACACCAATGCCCGTGGGCTCAGTAGTTCGGCAAGTGTTGAGACTGGTTACAAGAAGTTTGGACTACGTCTCCATGGTATGTACACCAAGGGAGGTGACTATCACACGGCAGATTACGTGCTGAACAACACTGGATACAACACGATAAGCCTCTCAGCCTTGGCTGGTTATCAAGGAAAGAAAATTACAGCAACCGTCTTTTCCAGTATCTACTACCAGCGCAGTGGTATTTATTATGCCAGTAAGGTATCGGACATTGCCCAACTCATAAAGCGCTTTGAATATGGACGTCCTGACCCAGAGACCATTAAACCTTTCTCGTATGAGATAAAACCACCGTTCCAACAGTCGCAACATGTAACGTTGAAGGGTGAATTGAAGTGGGATATCAATAAGAATCATCAGCTTGATGTGACTCTATCTTTCCAAGAGAACCTGCGCCAAGAGTTCGAAAACAGAAAGAAGACACAGTGGAGTTGGATCCCAATGCAGGACTTGATACTGAAGACTTATAAGTTTGATGTACTGTGGCATGCAAAGTGGAAGCTCTGGAAGATGACCACTGATGCAGGACTCTCTAATACTTATCAGACCAATTACAACTATCCCGGTACGAAACAGCCCGCCTTTGTACCTAACTTTGCAGCCCTCTCAATGGGTGGTTACTTCTTACATAAAGCAGAGTTTGGTAAGTTACAATGTGCACTCGGTATGCGATATGACTTCCGTGTGTTGTCAGTCAATGGTTATAGCAGTCTCAGTAATTACACATACTACGACGATTTTAAGCTCTATAGTAACTTTACGATGAGTTTTGCAACACACTATCAATTCAACGACAAGTGGGATGCACGCGCCAATATCGGTTGGTCATGGCGTCCACCCGATATCAATGAGCTTTATGCTATAGGTTTACAGGATGGTTCTTATTGGGTAGTAGGTAATAAGAACCTTGCTAGTGAACGTGGATATAAGCTGGTGCTGGGTACAAGATACCGTAATACATGGCTGTCAGTAGAACCAAGCTTTTTCTTCCAGCGCATCAATAGTTACATATATGACCACATCGGAGAAGGAAAAGACCGATTCCATAACCATCCAAGTGGAAAATATCCGAAGTTCATCTATGACCAAGATGACGTGAAACTCTATGGTGGTGACATAGAAGCCACTGTGAAACCTATAGACAGACTGACCTTTGTTGCCAAAGGTGAATGGATGTTTGCACGCAATATCACGCATGATGACTGGTTACCTTTCATGCCTTCTGACCGTTACGGACTCTCTGCAACTTATGACCTTCCGCTGACAAAGGATTACAAATACCGTTCAACACTGTCGTTGTCAGGGATATATGTCACCAAGCAGACACGCTTCGACCCAGATAAAGACCTCGTTCCAGACTCTCCACCAGCTTACTTCCTGCTGAATGGTACGGCTGAGTTCCGTATCGCTTTACCTATGAAACGAGAATTGAAGTTCATGATTGTCGGTGAGAATATTCTTAATGCACTCTATAAAGAATACACTGACCGCTTCAGATATTATGCACATGAGCGTGGAGCAAACTTCTCTTTACGTACATTGTTTAAGTTTTAAATAGCTGATAAGAATATGAAACAGAATAAAGATATACGGCTTTTATTTGCCATAATAGTATCAGTACTTCTCTTTGGTAGCTGTTCCAACGATCAAGTAGACGACTTTTTCAAGAAGATAGTACAGGCTCCAGCCTCATCAATAGAACGTGATGTGAAAGGACACGAGCAGATTTATGCCGTCCATGCCATCCTAAGAATGGGATATAAAGGAGGAATGATTGGTGTCGGGCCTGATGGTAATGACTCCGTTCGGGCATATAATACATATCATGTTGTTAATGGTGAACTACCAGTTCCTGTCATGCAGGAGATTGATATAGCCAAGGATGATGAAGGACAGATGACGATTACTACAGAGCGTGACTGCTTTGATGTGATTGCTTCTGACGATATCTACTACGGATTGGAGCTGAAATATTACGATCAGAATGGTATGTTGATTAATCATCAGTTCTCTGGCTATCCCTTTACGAAGGATAATGAGGGCTATAGCATTCCTGATGAGGATAACGCTACTTTGCTTGTTCATCAGCACTTCTTCGGTATTGGCAATGCTTCGCTGAACAAGGAGGTGACTGATAGCACTGCTTCAAACAACAAACAGCAGGCAACTGGATTACAGATGGCTTATCCACGTTCGCTTTCATCGCAACCTACATATTATGATCGATATACTTTCCGTATGAAAGATGGTAATCCAGAGCCTGCAACAAAGTTCTCTACTTCGAACATCTATGCACCAGAAGGTTTTATATTAGGGCAGAATCAAGTGCCATTCAATAACAATCTCGCATGGAAAGCCATTGAAGTGTCGGGAAAGCCAGAGGCACTACAGCCTTACGCCTTTGATGGAAAAACGTACCATCTCTATAAGACTATCGACCCAATGGAGCTGAACAAGATTACACCAGAGCTGTTTACATACGAGTATCGTGATACGGATCCTGTTGAAGAAGATCTTGGCAAACTCTTCACCGAGGCATATAACGATGACTTCACCGACCCCGATACTGATGCTCCACGCCAGCGTTATGGACATACGGTAGGCTTTCTCCGTCAGAAACGGAGCTTAGATGTGGGGGCAGACATGGATAGATTAGGCTTCAAAGGTATCATGCAGTTCCATATGTCAGATGTTGCTTTCCAACTACAGGTGCGTATCTGCCATATTCTGAATAAGGGACAGCAACACGTTGGTGAGTCGGAGAAACCAGCAAAGTACTGCAATACAAATAACAGCGAGCATAGTTTCTTATGGGATTTCAACCAGTTACAGCCAGGATGGGATAGCTTCGATATTGATTATCCACTCTCAGTACGTGTGATTGCGAATGCGAAAGATGGGGAGGAGAAATGCTTTAATGACGTGAAGCGGTTCTATCCACAAGTTGATAAGACACGTCTTTGGCGCATGTTGACACAACCACAGGACTTCTTCTCACAGTATAGACAGAATGTAGTATTGATGTAAAAAGAGATAAGGAAAGATGAATAAAATATTTAAGAGCATACTATTAATAGTAACTGTTGGTCTGTCCTTCACCTCATGTGACGACTTTGTATTTGGTAATGTGCATGTTGATTACAATGAGAATCCGTTAAATAGTAAGGGTGTGGCACATAGTGGAGCTGATAAATATGTGGATAGTTTGTCGAAAGTGAAGGTGTCTGGCGATATGGCAAATCCTGATGCTGATGGTGCTTTCAACGGTTGGGCAACATGTCTGGCGATGTTCAAGGAGGGACACTCGCATGGTGACGGTATGATGCATGGTAACTTCGTTTATCAGAATGCACCCTGGAAGCAGGAAGAGTTCGTACTTATCCATAACAGTACAAGTCAATGGCCAACGGTAGAGGTGCAACGGCAGAGTACAGTGACCTATCTCGAGCAGAGCGAAGGAAAGATGGGGCCTGATTATATCCGCATCATAGGTGGTAAACTAAAGCGTTGGGGCTTGTGTCTCTACTTCTTCAACAAGGAAGGAAAGCTGATGAATGATGATATTCTTGAGCATTCTGATGAGTATCAGATATTCTTTACGGTGAGTGAAGTAGACGATAAAGGTAACCCATACGAAGTGATGGACTGTCGAGGAACATGGAAACCCAACAAGGATAAGTTTGGTGATTGGAAGAAAGGTGGAACAGTTGACACTACACCTGTACCTTCTCCACTCTTTGCTAATACATCAACATGGAAGCAAAGGGCTGAATTGACACCGAAGATATTCGAATATACTTATCGTGATACATGGATTCATAATGCAATGGCTGACGGTGCACGTGAGTTATTCAACCAACGACTGCTGCCTCCACTCACTCGTGAAGATGCCGATTGGGCTGTTGCACCTTATGATCAGGACCGTGTGGGACTGAAAGGACACTTCAACTTTGATATAGAAGCCGATGAGAATGATGCGCTTCATCAGGAGTGGCCACTCGAGATTACACGTCGAGTAGATCCAGCAACAGGTGAGCCAGGTCGCTATAGTCGTCCGTCTTATCTACTTCCTAAGTTTTATCTCTCTGTGCGCATCATGAAATGTCCGAAAGGAAAGAAGGCTTTGATACCGAAAGACGAGTATCTCAACCGGCATTCCACCTATGTTTTCCGTAGTCCATTCATCTGTGCAGAGGCTTATAACCCCGATGAACCGAAGGAGTATGGGGCTGACTCAGAATGGAAAGAACTTTTCCGATTCAATATTCCAATAAAAGTTTTCTGTAGTAGTTTTGATACTGACCCGACAACGATTGACCCTAATGACCCTCTCTACTTCTATATGGGACACGAAATAGGCTTGTCATCGCTCGATGCATTAGAGGCTGCACAGAATGTTCAGACACATGGAATTGGTGGTGGTTCTGGCTTTGGAAACTGGTTCTTATAGGTTGTTGAATAGCCTCTAGTATTGGGACTAAGCTATGATTATAGGAAAAAATATAAACGCATAAAAGATGATGAAACAAATGATAGAGAAAAAGATAACAGCATTCCTGCTTTTGGGCTTGATAATGTTGAGCTTAGGTAGCTGTACACGTAATGAAATGCCTGTCAAACAGTCTACTTCAAAGACAAAATTAGACCATCTGATTATTAAGGAGGTGTTCTATGTCGGACATTATTGGTACCGTGACGTCAGAGCCTGGGGTATGAAGAACCTGAACCAGATGTATAATGATGATCAGTATATCGCAATCTTTAACCCAACAGATGAGGTGAAGTATCTTGACGGATTGGCACTTTGTGATAATGCTATCGACCCAAGCAAGGCGATTCAGTTTGCACCGAAGGACGACTTTGTTAATCGTTATTATGGTGCATCAGGTATCTCTTACTTCCCTGGTACGGGTACAGATTATCCTGTTAAGCCTGGACAGACCATTATTGTGGCTAAGTATGCCATTGACCATAAGGCTCAATTCGAGTCAGAACTGGAGGGAGAGGACCTTAGTATGTATGGTGGGTTGGATGCCTTTCTTGATTTGAGGAAAGCTGATTTCGAGTGGACGAATATCAATTATGATTCTGGAAAGAAGAACAATCCAGACGTTCCTGACCTTAATGCTATACTAACAGTGACGGATGCAAGCGGAAATGTTGGTCCGGAACATGAATTCTCAAACGTTTCAGAGAGCAATGGTATCGCACTGATAAAACTTCCTTGGACACCAGAAGAGTTCAAAAAGAACCTGACTGATACGAAGGATGGAAAGGGTTATCTGCATTATATTACTGTTACGAGTAGTGCTTTTGGTGATTTCTATGCTATTGAGATACCGTTCGAGAACGTCATTGACTGTATCACCATCTGTCCACGTCGTATGTTCCAGATGCGCCCCAGCAAGCTTGATCGAGGTTATAATGCTGTTACTGACGTTTCCTTTGCTGGTTTGAAGCAGAGCGATTATCCCATTTACTCTGGTCTTTCTTTACAACGTAAATGGGATGGTAAGAAGTTTGTTGATGATAACAACACTACTGCCGATTTCGAAGTAAAGCGTGCTTCATTGTCGAGGAAGAAGTAATGAAAGCAACAATAGCAACAAGGAATATCTATTTCCCCAACTACCCCTCTCTGAATGGAGAGGGGTTTGATCGTTTATGCACTCCTGTTCTTTCACTGGTGATCCAATAATTTCTTATGTATATTAGCACAGTCTTTCTACTTTCTCCACCTTCCATTGAATATTGTTAGAGGATAATCTCGCAATTAAGGTTATTTAAGATGAAGTGAAGATGAGAAACAGAAAATCGTGCATATCTTTGTTTACAATTAGTTTCTCTTGAAGAAACACATTAGCTATTGACCAACTATTATTAACAGAAAAATATTATTATGAGACTTAAAAGCATTTTGTTTGCAACTATGTTGCTTTTATGTGGACTATCGTTCACTGCATGTGATAATTCTAACCCTGATGAGCAGAAGCCATCTCCCATTGAAACGCCATCTTATACAATGGATGCTGCAAAGTATGAAATAACAGATGCCAGTTCCGCTTACAAATCGATAGAGCTAACAGAAGCTGGCCGCTATATCATTGTTATGAAAGGGGCTTCACCAAGTAATACAGATTCTGATGACCTGTATATAACAGGGCATTTCTCAAAGAAAAATAATGTATATGTTTTACAGGAATTAGGCGAATTATCCATTACTAAAGCTGGTAATTCCTATTCTTTACTCCTAAATGTAAATGGACGACAGGTACAACTCCCTGCTACAAAGGTTACACCAATACCCTCTGGTCAAGCTACAGATTATCTCTGTCGTACGTGGAGATTTATAAAGATGCACATTGTAGTAAAGTATGATGGTCAAACAGTATTTGATGGAACTTCATCATCAAGCGCAGAACTCAGCAATGCACTTAGAAAGGCGATAGATAGGTTTGAGAAGTCAGATAAACTTAAAAATACCAAAGAGGTACAACTAGGCTTGGCTGAGGAGGAATTCCCAAAGACCATTACTTTCACCCATGCTGGGACATATTTCATAGCCTATAAAGATCCAAAAGAGAACATATTAAATTATTGGAACTGGCTTAATGTTGAAGAAAAATTAATAGGATTCTCTGAAGAAAAGGTAGATCTCTCTTCTAAAAGTGCAATCACAGCTGACTTTACCAACAATCAGCTGATATTAAACGAAACTGAAAAAGAAAGAAACGAGACCATAATAACAACCGTTACACTCTATCAAGACAAATGATATAGGAATAATCATTTAGAATGATAGGTATAAACATTGTTGTGTAATTATTCTGAAATCTCTGCAAAATTATATTCTAGAATAGAAGGTGCAATACAACTTACTGATGTATGAGTATTGTCTTACTGTATAGATTATAGTTCTGCAGAGATTTCTGTTTGAACTTTTCATGGGTATATAACGAAAAATCCCTCCCTGGTGCGCTGTCCTATGGGAAGTGTGGCGGCTTCAAGTACTATAAAGTTAATCTTTTATTTCTATTTCCTATAGTTTCTATGATAAAAGTATTTTATGAGCTTTATAATATAGAATTATGAGCTTTATAATATAGAATTATAGAGAATCTTAATACCTAATATTATTTTAAAATTCACTTGCGCCACTAGTTTTGCTATCATAAGTAGCCTAATATGCCCTTTTTACACTATGTGCAAAAAGTGATAGCAACCAAAAATAAAAAAGGGTAGGAGATAAACAGGCTGTGAGGACCTGTACTAAGCATGGAAAAAGCTCAGTATGATAAGAGCCTTTTTATACCAAACTGTCAAGTTGTTTCTTGAGCTCTTGTAGTTGGTCACGTACTGAAATGAGCGATTCCATTACCTTCTGGCTCTTGTCAGCACCCTTACGGTTTTCCTGGATCATCTTGCGTGCGGCAGCAATCTTGAAGCCACGTACTTTGACAAGATTATAGATTACTTTTATCTGTTCAATATCCTTCTCCGTATACTGTCGTACACGGTTGCCCGTAGTCTTAGGGCGGAGGTGTGGAAATTCCGTTTCCCAATACCTTAGCAGACTCTCCGTAACGTTTATTTGTTGCGCTACTTCTTTTATTGAATAATACAATTTATGTGGATTCTCTGCCATGTCTTAGTTTCTTTTAAATCAATTATTTACACAAACCAGCTGCTGTATGCTATTTAGTAGTTTACTTCAAAGCGAAGTTTTTCCATATTCATCAGCTTAATTGTTTGCAAAAATACTCAAAAGTCAGTATCTTTGCAACACTTTTAGGTAGA
>ERZ773061.35-NODE-35-length-55401-cov-15.101200_pt1 | contig 55401 bp, 66 predicted proteins | sample MGYA00580627_ERZ773061 | MGnify/ENA primary metagenome ERZ773061 (study PRJEB29015, sample SAMEA2738119) | human oral metagenome | biome: human oral; feature: human-associated habitat; material: saliva | place: China | collected 2223 ...
GAGCGCGCCTCTCATAAGGGCGAGGTCGGTGGTTCGAGTCTACCTAGTGCCAATTTCTTTAATAAAGATCATCTCAAAAGTCATTCATATAGGGCGAAAGCCTGTGTTTTATTTTGTTTTGCTAAAGGTATTATGGCCGCAAAGAAAAAGGGTGGAGTTGTAAAGGTTGCAATGGTATGTTCTGTTTGTAAAGCTACAAATTATTTTACTGATATCAATAAGGCAACTACTCCAAAGCTTGCTCAGAGTAAGTACTGCAAACACTGCAAAAAGCATACTGAACATACTTCTAAAGAAAAATTGAAGTAATTTGTCGGATTTTATATTTTCGTAGGAAATTTTAACTGCCTTACGGATATTTTATATTTATTATTATCACTTCTAGGATGTTGACTATTAGATTATCTAGACACGGAAGATCAAAGAGACCTTTCTTTAGAATCGTTTTGACTGAGCATACTAAACCAGCTAAGTTTGGATATAAGGAAGTATTGGGTTCATATGATCCTTTGAATCATATCTTGCAGGCTGATATAGAAACTATTAAGGCTTGGGTAGAAAAAGGTTCTCAAATGTCTGAAAGAGTTGCAAAGCTTCTCTTCAAGCAAACAAATGATGCTCTTTTCCAAAAGTTCTTTGAACAAAGAGAGAGAAAAGCTCTTCCAAAAAATGAAAAATAATTAAGTTTATATTTTTGAGAAAATCCGTTCAGGGATTTTTTCTTTACTTTGAAGATTGGGGTTTCCCAAAAAATGAATCAGATTTCTTTATTCTTTCTCTCTTTTAAGTACGATGATGACAGTAGATCAGATCTGAGGTTTTGAAGAGATGATTCTCTATATCCTTGGAGGATTGATGCTTATTATTTTAGGAGGATGTGTGTATTCTTTTTTCAGGTCGATCTTTTATTTTATCTTTTCAAAGGGGGATGATAAACAGATCAAGGCTGCCTGGGATTCAATTAGGCATATGATTTGGGGTTTGTTTTTGACAGTTATGGTAATTTTTATGTCGCCGACTTTACTTAAATTTATGAATGTTCAAGGAGCCGAGAGATACGAGGCAAGATCAATCTTTGTGTATATGGGAAAGATTCTAACAGGACTTTCAAAGTTGGGTAACATTGTTACTGAAAGTCAGCTCAATAACCAGTATAATGGGGATATGTACTATGATCTCAACTTTGATTCAGACTCAAGAATTTAATCTCAAAAAAATAAAAAACTGATCTCAGATTGAGGTCAGTTTTTTTTGTCTATTTTATAGTTATTATTCTGCCTTATTTGTTGCTAGAAGTCTGTATCCTGCATAAGCAAGTATACTGATTGCTACGATAAGCATCATATCTTCTACTGGTCCAACCTTTGGAACCGCCTTGATTTCTGCTTTTGGTTCAGATTCTGTTCTTACATTAAGTTCGTATCTAATTTCCTTTCCTTTTTCATCTCTAGGAATAAAGTTGAAGATCAATTCTTGATCAGATTCCTTTGCTTGATATTCAAACTTTTCTTGAGACATAGGAACTGTTGCAAGTTTTTTGAATTCCTTAAGTTCCTTATCAAAAAGCTGGATTTCGACATTTGCAGATGCGGAAAGTGCCTTCCAAGTAAGTACAACTTTATTTCCTTCTGTTACTGTGTGAGAAATATTTGCAAGTCTCATATCTGCTCCAGCAGCTCCATGTTCTTCTTCAGTCTCAGCAGCAGAATTTTCTGAAGCACTATCATTAGTTACCCCAAAAGTCTTACAAGCATCACCTTCTGCATACTTTTCATCAGTAAAATTGAAACAGAATTCCTTTGAATGACTTCCTTCTTGAAAGTTGTCGTCTGTTGGAACAATTACACCGTAGTAATTGGTGTTTTCTTCGAAATTTGAAGAATTAAGTTTAAGGCTGACTTCTGATGTCGCTTTGTCATCCGCAGAAAGAGCGTGTGTAGTTTCATTAAAGTCTGCTTTATTCAATTTTTCAGACCCTTGAGTATAAGAAGAAATTGGATTCTTCGCTACTATAATAGAATAACTTTCTACATCCGCATCTACAGAGTCTTTGAGTAAAGGTGAAGCAATAAGGAAATCCTTTGTTTTAGAATCTCCAGATCCATTTTGAAATCCCTTAACAGTTACATTCTGTGTTTCGGTATATCCAAAAGTGAGATTTTTCCCTCTCAATGCATTATCTAGATTGAGTACAGGGGTGGCAGCATATGTTGCTGCTGAGGTAGCAAGCGAGATCAAAGCCGCTAAAGCAAGATGTTTTTTCATTTGTATAAATACTAATAAAAATAAATTACACCTAATTATAATCGAAATAAAAATAAATACAAAAAAAATCAGACTTTTTTTCTCTTGTTTTTTTTAAGGCTTTCAATATAGTGGAAATGCTGCTCTGGTCGTTCAGTGGATAGGACACAATCCTGCGAAGATTGTAACCCCGGTTCGACTCCGGGTCAGGGCAATTTGAAGAAGTAACTATGTTAGCCTATTTCTGCCAAGGAATAGGCTTTTTCGTATGTTCAATACTGAGTGTTGCAAGCCTATGGCAAAAATTAACGAGGGCTTACACAGTGCTATCTGAGCTATATGAAAGTGCTGTGGTGAAAGGAAGTAAGCCCCCTTTCATAACAGTGCTATCATATAACTCAGGTTTTTTTTCTTCGCTAAGCCTACCGAAAGGTAGCCTCCTAGATAAAGGAGATAGGCAATAAAACAAAATCTGATTGTATGATATGCAGTCAGATTTATTTCTTTACACAAAACGGAAAATGAACCGATTGTGAATAATTTTATTAGTATCTATTTTTTTGCTCGCTCTCTCCTGTAGGGATGCATGCAATTGTTATTCCTGGCGTTCTTTTCCTCTTGTGTGAGGATAAAAACAAAATTCTAAAAAAAATAACAAAAAAAGAAAAGGGAAGAAAAAGGTTTGTTTTTATCAAATAACAAGGATTTTTATGAAAAATCAAAAAATTAAACTCCTCCTCGAAAAGGGAGGAATGAGATGCATGGAGGCATCAGTAGGAATCGTTGAGAACACTCTTGACGAGAACTACAAGCTCATCAAGAGCGAGAAGGTTGAAGACCTTCATGATATCCACTTCAATTATGAGTGGATCAATAGGGAAAGACAAGGTCTTTTCTATGAAGTCTCTCAATGGGAGAGATTATTCAGGGAGCTTTGCTCCAAATTTGGCGGGAAGGAGATTAGGGCAAACATATTTGCCTGTGTTCTTCCTGTAAGGGAGGAAGTGAAGCAAGCAGTAAAAACTGCCTGCGAAGAGCTTCAGAAGAAGCTCAATTTAGAGGCTTCTGAATAGTTATATTTTATTTTGTGTAGTGCATTAAATGGCGGAGAAACCGAGTTTTTATGCTATTTTGCCAGCGGATGTCAGATATGCAGAAGACCTTACCAGTCTTCAGAAGATTCTCTATGCAGAGATCACCGCTCTGACAAATAAGGAGTGATACTGCTACGCTGGTAATTCTTATTTCGCAGAATTGTATAATAAAGATCCGACACGAGTGAGCAAAACAATCTCTGATATGCAGAAAAAATGATACCTGCAAGTCAGCAGAGAAAATGAAAGCTGATTCGTGCGTAAGATTTATGTTTGAGAGCTTAAAGAGCTCAAAAAAACCATAAAGACTACTTGCAGAAAAGTGCAAAAAGCCTCTTGCATAAAAACACAAGATGCCTCTTGTAGTTGAGAACAAGAGGAGGTTGCAGAAAAGTGCAAGACCCCCCTTGCAGAAAAGTGCAACATAATAATACAAGATAATAATACAAGATAATAATACTACAAGAAATAATACTCTTTCTTCGTTAGAAGAAAGTATCCTAACGGATACAGAACAGGAGGGAAAATCAGATTTAAAAAATTCTTCTTTAAAAAATTTAGAAGAAAAAGAAAAAAGTTCCGCCAAAAAAGAAAAAGAAGTGTATGGCAACATTGAGATCAATGAAGCTATGGATCTTATTATGTCTTACAACGGTGGAATTGTTAATGGATCATGAGGAAAGCAAAGACAATTTGCTAATCATCTGATCAAAAAGCTTAAAAGCCTGACTTCTGTCCAAGATTGAAGATACACGCGACAAGAGACGCTTCAAGTAATCTTGAAGATAATCTCTGAGAATGAGTATCATGCTCCAAAGATAGCAAGTCCAGAGCTTATCTATCGTAACCTTGCTTCGCTTATGCAGATATGCAAGACGGAATTCAAAAAAACTAAGGTTGTATCCATTAAAACTCTTTAACCCTTTTGTAAATCGTTATGGAAACATCAATGAAAATCTATAAGGAGCTTTGCTATATTGTCACCTTTGATAATGAAGTTATTGCAACGGCTGAAGATATGCAAACACTCTCAGAACTCGTAAACAGGAACAAATTCTTGGATCTTTGAGGTGGAGAATTGATCAATGTTAGCACTATCAAAAAGATTGTCAAAAAGGAACTTGATGATGTAGATAATGCGATTCTTCAAATCACAGATCAAAACCTAAGAAAAAGAGTTCAGAAAAGAATTGATGAAAGAAGGGCTGAGGGATCGAGAGTTAATATCGATATTCTCAATAATGTTATTGAGAGAATTAAACAAGAATGATAATTTTATACCATACACCAAATCAGAATGAAAACTTCAAAAATCACTGAAATCCTCTCAATAAAAACCCGAGAAGGGAAAAACGGAAAACTCTACTATCATAGCCTCAAACTGGAAAACGGCGAGACCATCAGTCTTGGCAAGAAAAAAGAAGGTGCCTTTGCGGTGGGGCAAGAGATAAGCTATATCGAGACCGTAGACGCTAATGGAAAGAAAAAGCGATCTGAGCCGAAAAAAGCCTATGGAGGCGGAGCTGGGATCTCCAACAAGCAAATCGCAGCTATTGGAGGGGCAATTATCTCTGCAAGTGGAAAATCAGACTTCAAGACCTCAGCAGAACTTATTCTTAACTGGCTTGAAGCCTAAATGTATATCTTAGCAATTATCACAATGCAAAAAATACTACGAATTGATATCGAGACAGCTCCTGAAGTGAGCGGATCAGAATTCAATACTTATCCCAAAAAAAGACTTTGGGAGAATAAAATGATAGAAAAAGGAATCTCTACAACCTTTGAGAGATCCTACATGGAGAAAGCGAGTATCTATCCTGAATTTTCTAAGATTATTTGTATCTCTTATAAGCGAGGAAGGGAAATTAAGTCTATCATTGGGAATGATGAAAAATTAATACTAGCAGAATTCAATGAAATGTTAGAATTCTACGATGATGCAGTGCTTGGCGGATTTAACATTAACGAGTTTGATATTCCTTTCTTGCGAAAGAGGATGATTATAAACGGAATTAAACCCCACAAAAAACTTTGTATAGGAAGCAAAAAACCATGGGAGATTGACACGGTAGATGTATTTAAAATTCGAAAACAGACCAGCTTCGGTTGCTCATTGGATCTCCTCTCGATGACGCTCCTAGGAGAAAGTCCAAAATTAGAGATGTCATGATCAAATGTAGCCTACTGCTACTATGCGGACAATCTCAGTATGATTGAGGAGTATTGTGAGGGCGATGTAGAATTTACAGAGAGATGCTATAACAGGCTTGCGTTTATTAAACCTGAGGTACCAGAAACCGAAGAAGAAAAGAAAGCGGCTTGCTGATTGCCCTTTTAGTGTCATACAAGCGAGAGTCGATCGCTTGTGCGAGAAATTAAGGAATCCACCACCTCCAGATATATCTAAAATAAAAAAGATGTATCCACGGAAGAAGTGGAACGGGAAGACGAGGAGATGGGAGAAGGTTTGGAAATCTTACCCTCCTCGTGATCCTTACAAGGCACGACAAGATTAGTTTTATCTTTTTAAGATTTGTTATGCCAACAAAAGAAGAAGCAATTAAAGATATTTTTGAAACAGAAGAAGAGATAAAAGAACTAGAATTAAAAGCAAAACTAAATCCTAGATTTGCTAGTGCATATTATAACATGATCGCAGAAAGAGAAGAGTTCATAAAAAAATTAAAAGAATATTACCAATTATAATTCAGAATTTTTATCTTTTTTATACCTAAAAACATGAAAACAAACGAAATTATCTCACAAATTGCTAGTCTAGAACTAGATATTGCAAACCTTGATAAGCCTGAATTCAGAGAACTCCACGGACTCTCTGAAGAAGATGTTGCGAATATCAAGGAAGAATTAACTAAGCAAGTTGCAGAAAATAAAGCTGCAGCTGAAGAAAAGATCAACTTTGTCCTTGGACAAAGAAGAAAAAAGCAGTGATATATCGCAGCAAATAACGAGGAAATCGCAGCTCTCCAACAGAGCAACGAATCACACCAAGCAGAGATCAGAAAGCTAGATGCTTATCTGATGTATATTCTCTCCGCTCTTGGATCAGATTCTAAGCATAAAGTATCTGTTCAGAACGGAGTGATATACCTTGGGACTAAGAGAGCAAAAACTCTGATTGATGAGGATAAGCTTCCTCACGAGATGTTCAGACTTAAGAACTTTGCTCTTGCTCTAGACCCTGTTGCAGATCAGGAGAAGCTCAAGGGAATTGTAAGCGAGAATATCACGGCTTCCGTAGTAATCAATGTGGCTTCTCTCTCACAAGAAGAGGAGAAAAAACTGATTGAAGCTGGGGTATCTGAAGACATCCTTGCGGACAAAAAGGAAACAAGAACACAAGCTGATATTAAAGACTGGTATGATGCATTAGATAAAAAAGAAAAAGAGAGATATGCTGGAGTTATCACGGTTGTAGATAACGAAAAAGAACTGAAGATTAACTAGTTTTATCTTATTCTATGTTTCGATGAGCGATAAAAAAATCGATGCCCTAGTGACCAGTATCTTTCTGCTGGTCTTTTGGTTTGCTGTTCTGGTAGGTCAGAACATAAAACCAGAACAAAAATCTGACTCCCAAGAGCCGGTTACCTGAGATTATATAATCCTCAATAGTTGAGAAACATTCACTATTGAGGAAGAGCCGAGTATTTGGCACTCTGGGTTTTGATCTGGAGATTATAGGCAGGAAATAGTCCAAGAAGCCTACCAGCTCGGAGGGTTGGATTTTGTTTCACTAATCGAGTGTGAGAATGGTAATCGAGATCCAAAAGCAACTTGAGATTATGGCAAAAGCCATTGACTCTGCATGCTCAATACTCGCTGGCATAAAGAACCACTCTCTTCAGATTGGAACGACTGGAGGAATCAGATTTCTGTTTGTCTTGAGAAATGGAAGTGAGGGACTAAGTTCTACTGACCTCAGAGAATAATCTGAGGGAAGAGATGTAGCGAGGTAGCAAAGAAGAGATTTTATTTTATGTAGCTTGTAGAAATGAATGATAAAGAAAGATTATTTTACTCTCTTAAGGAGAAGTGTGTAAAAGTATGGGATAAGTATAGAGGTTCTCCTTGAGAGTATCGAGCAGAAAAAATAGCTAGAGTTGCGTTGATAACTAGTACGGAAGATGCTTATATTCTGATTAACATGTTTGATGCATTTAATCAAGCTGAACTCCGAGGATACTTGACCGAAGAAGAAAAATCAGCTTTTGCTACCTGTTTTACTCCTTATGCAACATTATGATAAAAACAACTGCCGAAATCAGGAAGTTCGGCTATGAAGTTTGAGAAGGGTATACACTCCTCATCAAACTGAGCGAAGAGCTCAAAAGGATAGAAAAGATATATTGGATTGACATTCATCCTCCAAGACAGGATGAACAGCTGATCCAAGATGATTCCTACGAAAAATTTAGCTTTAAGGCTTTTGCTTTGAGGTCCTTGGACTTTAGAGAGATCAAATTCAAGATCGACTGAGAAGCAATGAAGAAGCTTGTTGATCTTAAGTCTCTTGGAATAGATAAGGTAGGGATTACTTTATCTGTTGTTGAATAAAAAACACTCTTAAATTTCAGACTTTTCTCCCTTTTTTAAGGGGGAAATTCTCAAGGAAGAACAAGGGAAAAAATAAAGAAATGTCGCCAAACGGGTCTCCACATAGGATAGATGAGTCCCTTGCTCGCTGGGGCAGAGCCAGCCTTCCTTGGATTTTAGATTATGTATTACGAATAAGTTTTATTTATCATATCAAAGATGGAACTCGATGCAAAAAAGAGTAATTCTGATCTTTGCTATAGTTGGTATTTTATTCCTCGCTTGATATGAGGAGCGCACTAAGTATGAATACATTATTGATTATATCTGATTAGATTGAACTACGGGAACTATCACTTGCGAAGCATATTATCCTCCACACATTAGAGAAAGTGATTCATCGCTGGATTGACGACAAAGAGGATCACTAATATGTTGATGAGCGCCTGTTGCGCTAGCCATTCAAGCTATTAGCTATAAAAAAATAGAAGAATAATTCTGATTTATTTTACTTTTTTATTGAAATAATGAAATTCAAAGTAGGAGATAGGGACGAGGATCAGAATTTCTTATTAATATACAATTCTTGGTAGGACCAAATGTTCATTTTTCATAGAACTAGTTAATCAAGATTTATAATGCTTATATGACCTATCCATTTTTTCGAAATATTCAGATAGGCTTTTAATTGTAACAATGCCTATATTTTTTTGGGATAATTTTTCTGTAATATCTTTTAAAATAAATAAAAATATAAATTCTAATTCATAAATTATTTCATAATTATTTGCCAGCTTATCTCAACCATGCACAATATAGTTTCTGTACCTATATAATTTTGTAATTAACCAATTTGCTTTTTTTTCAATTATTCATAAATATTCATATAATTTTTCATATTTTCCATCCTTGATTTTTGTAAGTTTTTCTAATTTTAAATATTTGTAAAAGAAGCTATCATTTTTCATATTTCCTCTTTCCCTCTCTAATCCAACATCTTGTAAAAAATTTAAAATGGCAACAACGTTTAAATTACTGTGATTTCTATGTTTTTGATTATTAGTAATAATTTCAGTTATGATTTGTGAATATTTTTGTGTATATGAATATCTTTCTTTTTCCTTAGATTGTTTAAAAAGTAAAAATGCTCTAAATTCATCAAATAAATACTTTAACATATTCATTGAAATAATGCTTGCAGTATACTTTCTAATATTTGTAAACTTAGGGTCATTAGTCTCATGGATATCCGAAAAAAGAGACTCAAAGGCAATCCATAAGTTTAAAAATTTTGATTCTAAATTATGTGAATCTAGGAATAATCTATAATATGATAAACTATTTCTTATTTTATTTTTTACATCTCAGTGTAGAGAATTTTTATTTAAAATAGTAATCAAATTATTTAATCTAGTTTCTGATCCAAAATTCCTGTTATAAAATTCTCTTTTACTACGGTCAATAAAAAATAAATTATTATTTGATATAGATAGTGCACTTTCATTAATTTTGACTGTTAAAGCGTTAAATTCAAAATTCAAAATATCTAGTTTCCCGTTCAAAATATCTTGTGCCTTTAAAAAAGACATAAAAAGATCATATCCCTTAATTCATGAAATTTTTACAATAAACTGTTCTTGTAACAAGTTAAGAAAACTATTAATTTGTTTTTTATAACAATCTTTATATTTTAAAATAGATAAATTTATTTCTTCCTTTCCCATAATAGAAACTCCTAAATTTTCAAAAATTTTTTGAAAATCTTCTATATTTTTCTTTTTAATATTAGCCTGTTTTCCAATTTCAATTTTAAAATATAAATCAAAACTTTTTTCTTTAGAAAATAATAATTTTGTTATTTTTCTATATGCTAATTTAAATGCAGAATCATCCTCTATTTTTAATTTACTGTTATCAAGAATATTTTTTATATAGTCTTCAAGGTATTTTCTTGAATAATTTTTTTTATTTTTTAATAAGGAAAAAAATATAAAAATTAATTTTTTTAGTTGTTTTATTGATTTTTCTTCCCCCATTCATTTAGAGATCGTGTTATCAAAAAAATCAGGATCTAAAAATGAGTTCAGTTTATTAATTAATACTTTTTCATAGCTGTGTTTATTTCCTTCTGTATCCATAGAATCTAAGTCGCAGTCTTTAGCTTCTAGATTTGATAACAATATCTCGAAATTTTGTTTTAGTTTAATATAATCTTTTTCTTCAGCATTTTTTCTAATTTCCTTTATCAATAGATTAGATTTATATCTAAAATGAGATGTATTAAATACGACATCTTTATCTACCAAATAATTAAATTCATCTAAAATAATATTTACTTGATATGGTATAATAAGGCAGTCATCCATTGATAAGTAGATAATAGCATCTTTTAATAATTCATAAATGTTATTTGAAAATATCCCCTTATAAATTGGATCCGTATCTATAAAACATAGTTCCCAAAGCATTGTTCTGAATGTATATCTATATACATTACGCATATCTAGACTTTTTTGCATAATTATTTGCATTTTTAATAAAAATCATTATAGTAGTACCTGTTAGGCTAAACGATAGCTTCAAAGAAATATAAGAGGTTACTTTGTTTGGTCGTATCACTATTATCTATTAATCTGCCCCTTTAGGCAGATTTTTTTTAAACCACTAATATTAATTTTATGTCTACCTCCCCCCAAAAAAATCATTCACACTTATTCATATAAAGAACTTGAAGTTCACTATTAGTATATCTTTTTTCAAATAAATTTCAAATAGAGTATCAAATAATGAGCAAAATTTGCCGTTTTTTGTAGAAAACCAATCTCTCTTGCAATCCACTCCATAATCTGCACACTAACACTGTACAGGTACAACCCTCTCACTTGAGAGGGCTTTTTTTATTCCAAAAAAAACTACAACACTACGAAAATTGAATAAGTCCAATTAAGAACTGAATAAACTCCAGAAAGACTTGTAAAGAATACTAACATAGATAAGCTACTAGTGTTGTTATTTATTTACTAATTATGACCTATGAACTTCAAAGAAATGAACACTAAAGATCTCCTAAAGCTTTTCCAAAAAGAATGGAAAAAATTCGAGAAAATGAAGGATAAAGAACAAGAGCTTGGAGGTGGTAGTTACTTCTCTTCTCTCGGAGTTATGAACAGAAGAAAACTTGATACCCTCTACAAAAAAATGGATATACTAAGATCTCTTACTAACGAGATGTATGCAGAGTTGAAGGCGAGAGGAGTTGAATGTTAAAAGAAATCTGACCGCTTGAGTCAGATTTTTTTTAATACTTCAGGGAATTTTGCTGGCCTGTGGAGTTGAACCACATTCTCTCCCTAAAGGAACAGGTATAGGCTTATACATTACCCCCATCGGGGACCAGCAGGGAGAAGCCGTGTCATAGACATAGTCACTAAATCCTCTCATAAACCGATTGCGAACTCTTTTAGAAATTCCTTCATCCGTTTTTTTATTGAGTTAATTAACATTAGCATGAGCTTTTTTATAATAAATATAAAAAGTTTCGCTGCTATGTATAATAGGACCCCTGTTCCATTAAACTGATATTTATGGTTTTGTAATAAAAAGTCAATCCAAAAAAACACGCCCCCCATGGAGCGTGGTATCTAAGCAGATCCTACCTTATTCAACGATATACCTCGTAGTAGCGAGATATTCTCTGGTATTCCTGATCTCTGCTTCTTGTCCTCATTCTTTAGAGAGCTTTTCAATCTTTTCAGCTACGAATTTCCTCTCCAAGACTAAGTTGTCAAAGATTTTTTTGCATCTAAGCACTGTATCATAAAAATCAAGCCTATAAGGCTGAATCCTGATGGCGTTCGCCCCTAGACCAGATCCTGAGTCTTTCCCTGATCAGTTCTGCTCTAGTACATAGACTTTTCCATTCAAGACATGATCAACTACGGCAACATGTCAGTACTTACCTTTACTCCTTATGATAATATCTCCTTGCATGAGATTGTTCATGCCTTTGATCTTTTCCCAGTTTGCAAAGAAGGGTGATTTTGGCATATCCTTTGCATTTCACAAAGCTCCAATCTTCCCGAATTCTAGCCCTTCATCAATATACAGTTTAGCTAAGTCTGCACACTGAAATCAGTATGCACCATCATAATCAACTCTCTTTCAGAGTCGCTTTTCTGCAAAATCCTTATATGGTCTCATCTTCTGCATAAAAATATAAAAACTATTTCTTTAATGCTGCACTCATGCTTTCGACCAGCTTTATCATTTCTTCATTTTTTGTATCTTTTTTCGCAGGTTTCTGCTTAGCTGGTGGAGTACTCAAATCCCTCTGGATATCGTGCCCCTTTGATGTACTAAGCCCCATCAGCACACCGGAAAAGAAGTTTTCCAAGAAGTTCTCCTGTTTGATTGCCATATTCAGCAAGCCTGCAAGCAGAGCAGAGAGCAAAGGAATATAAGGCTTAGCCTTCTCTGGAATGATGGGCTTGATTAAGTTCAGGAGGTAGTAAGTGAGACCCATCACTCCTCCTGCCTCGAGTAATAAGTTTTCCATTGTGATTATTATAAAAAATAAAAGACTTAAATTCTGACCCCAAATATCGGTTTTCTCCTAGGGGTTGGTTGGTATCCTGATTGATAGAGATTAAGGAGGCTTACAAGCCTCTGTTTCTCCTCGCAGAGTGCTTGGAGTTTTTTTCAATCTCAAGTATTTTTGACTTCAAAATTCTCTATCTCTTTACTAATTTGTTCAAGTTTGAGTCAGATTTCTTCCATTCCTTTTTCTTAAAAACTAAAAAAGCTTCAAAAGTCTGATTTACTTAATCGCAACTTTCAAAACTCCAGCAACCACTCCACTGCATATCGCAGTGATCACCCAGATCAATGCTTTTTCTGTTCGCTTAGGGGCGAACTTATCTTCCATCTTCTCTATCATTGAGGTAAGTTTGGTTTCCATTCTCTCCATCATGGAGTCCAGTTTACTGTCTACTAATTTCATGTCTCCTTTAATTTCTTTTATTTCCCCTTTGATTTCTTTTATTTCCCCTTTGATTTCTTTGACTACACCTTTCATTTGCTCTCTTTCTTGCACTGATAAAACAATTGCCTTCTCGATTTCTACGAGTCTTTGGCTATCTTTAACTGTCATCTTTTTTTTCATTAGGGAAATAAATGATGCTTTTTAAGCAATGATCCTCCTCAAAGAGCTCTAACAGCACAACTAATACTCGCCCTGTGAGGCTTAATTTATCCAAGAGCTGATTCTTACCGAGTACAGAAGAGATCGTCTCCTGCACCTTTCCGAACTTATAGCCATCTTCCTCAATGAGGAGTCTATTGAACAGATCCCTGCAGACTGCATTCCCTATCTGATCGAGTCAGAGTGCTAGAGAATGCAGCGTAGCAGTCAGAAATCAGAGCGATTTTGCAAATGCAGACTTTTTTTGAGATGAGGAGAAAATCCTGACAAGAATCTCTCCCACTGTCCAGATTATCCCCAACGGTAAGAGGACAACGCTAAGAATACCAGCGACCCAGAACAGAACGAGACTTTTAATTAGATTTTTCATCTTTGTCATCATTAGGAGCTAAATCTTTATCTTCTTCCTCTTCCTCTTCAAAAAGAGCAGTTACTTCAACAGGTCGAATCGTTCCGAGAGCCTTCATTTGTTCGTAAGTTTCCTTTGTGATGAATTTTTTTATATCTGCGAGATCAATATTCCCAATATGGGTATTCCCATTAAATGTCCTAATATCTAAGCCTGAGTAGATTGTACGGAATCCACCAATCAACTGTTGGATTTGGTCAGATTTGTAAACTTCTTCTGGGATGATAATCTCTACAATAGCTAATGGAACTCTCAGATTTTCTCTTTCTTCTTCGCTGATCTCTTCTAACTGGATACTACAATTCGGATATTCATACATCCTTGTCGGATCTACCCATACTCTAGAGCCATCAGCTCTTGTTGCTATTCGTGCTTGCATTACATACAATTAAAGAATAAAATTATCAATACACTGGTACATTGTAGCCATTGATCTGCATATATCCTATTGACATTCCTAGTGGTACGCTACCTGTTTTTACCTCGTTAATAAGGTGACTGATATCCAGCAGGATTGCATCTTCAGACAAAGCCAATCAAAAGATACTTATATTTGTTGTTTGCTCCATTGTTTGGAGTTCTTCCATGGTATAAAGTTTCCATTGGTGGATATAATACCTTTCTCAAGGTATAAACTTTTTGTTCTCTAGGTGAATAACCGACTTATTGAGGATTACCTTGATTGGATGAGGCTTTTCGAACTCTACTCCAATAAATGGACATCCTCTTTCTATACTGATATTCGTAAATGATTTAGTACTGATATGAAGCTGTTTTGGATGCCATAGTACTGTAAATCATCAAACGCTCATTCCCCCTCCTTCCAATTCACCATATCATTCCATATTAATAGGAATTGTTGCACTAGATTGAGTATTCAGTCTAGTACCTGAGACAAGCATCCCATTTGCAAAAAAACTTATATTTCAACTGATGCTACTTCATGGGCGTTGAATCTCTACCTCCCATAATCAAGGATAAAGCTTTCTTGTGGGGAATTTATCATCATTACTAGGGATTGTGTAATTTCATCATTTATTTGATTTCACTACAAATCATCCTTCAATCACAACATAATATAAACTGTTTGCATCCAAGACAAGCTCAGCAGAGAATCTTCTGAGCGTAGTATCTGTAGGATAAGAATTCTTATCCTCAGCTAATCCTACTGCAAATTGGCTTTTTGGCACTACTTTTGTAAAAACCTTTTGGGTTACATCAATTCCTCCTGAGGCATCTGCTTTATATATAGAGATGGTTATATTGCCGTTATGATCCTCGACAAATCAATCCAAACTCAGAGCCTTTACCCTGGCATTAGCTCAAGTCCTAAAGGCTCTTGCTATCACGCTTCCTTTTTTATACTCAAATTCTCCTTGTGGGAGATAAACATCAACTATTCCATCTGATTCTTCTGTTGTGACTCCCACACATTGTTTTTCTCATACTCAAATTCAAGGAGCTGAATTTTCCCCTATGAGATTAAAATCTGCAGTATCTTCATAAAAAGCAGTTACTTTAACAAGCTCCGTTGTGATATAATATCCTCACATGTATCTATTAAGATCTCTACGCGATGGAGTAAATACCGGGATGTCGATTTTATCACGATCAAAACTGAGAAAAACATTAAATTTTTTTCTTTTGATTTTTTGTGTTGGGACCTCAAAAAAAACTTCATCATATTCTTTTTCTAGTTTTACGTTTTTTGTTGCAGTATGCCATTTATCTGAAATTGTTCGATATCATCAACTATCCCCCATTTCGAACAAAAATGAAACGTTTCCCTCTTTTTTACGGTGCAGCAAAAAAGAAATATAAATCTTATCTTTATCTTTGGGTAGCTGATCAAGAATAATCTCTTGTCTTATGGCATCTCAATTCTGTAGTGCTTGAAGAGGAGCTTTAGGAGGGAATGGATTGAAGAATGTTATATATTTTTTCTTCTTTACTGGACCATTAGGGATGATTTTTGTAACCAAACAATCACTCTCTCCTGCTTCTTCCAACTTCTCTATCTTCCCCTCAGTCTGCTGGACCTTAGCCTCTAGGGTGCTTGTTCTCTGAGAGAGGGATTGGAGTTTTGGGATGATTTCTCTTTTGTCTGAGAGTCTTCCTCCTTGCCACACTGCCAAAAGAAGATAATTCTGATTTGGCTTTTGTGGTCAGACCTTGATTGAGGCGATTCCTGTTCCCTCCTCGTTATTCATAAGCCCATTGTCGATTGCATTTTGAGCCACCTCAATTCCTATAAAGACATCTCCATTCAAGCTCACTGGGATATCTTGAGTATTCTGCACAAGTACAAAGAGCGATTCTCCATTGCTTCTTGTTACCTTTACCCAAGCTTTCCCTGGCTTAACTTTTCCTCCCTCTACGGCAAATCCTTCGATTACTCAAGGATCAGAGACGGTCTCGATATATTTACTATAATCTGAGTCAAGATTGATCGTGTTTCCTCAGAGGAGTGCTGTTCTTAACATTGTATATCTTATTAGTATCTAAAAATAACCTTTGCACAGTATAGTCAGAATTTTATTTTTTCCGGACATTTTTTGAGTATATTCATTTTTTTCAAAGTGTGACTTTTTTGTTTTAGCAAAGCATTTTAAGTCAAGAAGTGTCTTGTGCGATAATTTTCTCCGCTCCAACATAAATCCCCACTCCCTTCACAAAGTAAATTTTGTTTGGGTCTTTTTGAGCCAGAGCTTTCCATTCTGCTTTGGTTAGGACTTGCTGATTAGTCTGCCCTAAGTTCTGCAGTGCGGTATTAACTTCAGTGATCTTCTTATCTACATACTGCTTATTCACTGCATCCTTATTGTTATTAGGATCAGCAAGATTTTTAATTTTAAGATTGTTTGCGTTCAGTTCCTTATAGAATATTGTCTCATTAGGAGTAATCCTGAATACATCTCTGTTGTTTGTCTTATCTCGCACACCAAACGCACCATTCCCATCAGAGAAGAATTCATACATCCTACCATTAGGGTGGCGGAGATAGATTGATGCACTTCCTGATCCATTCCCTGGTACTACAATCCAACCGGAGATTTCTCTTACACGGTTATTGAGATTCCCAGCAGTCAGCATATTCTCTGGGACATTAGGCAATCCAGATAAGAGTTGAGCAATCTCTTCCTTTGTGTGATAGACTTGGTTGTGGTTGTGTTCGCTTGGAGTGAATTTATCCGGCTTATTTTTTATTTCATTCCAGTCGTAATCTGGCTTATTCTCCTGTTTCGCCCAAGCTGGAACTGTTGGGATATCTAAGTCATCAACATATTTTTTATTTACCAAGTCTTCCTGACTCCTAGGAGTAGCCGAGGACTTAACTAGTCCAGGGAAAATGGCGTTTTGGTCGTTGTCCCAAGAGAACAGACTACCATACTTCATCATAGTATTTGGTGCCGTATAGACGCTCATCCCGAACCACTTGATCCCTCATAATCATCGTTTGTATCTTGCGAATTTTGCTTGAGGATTTACAACTTTTAAGGTAATTCTTACTTTACGTCAATTATTGGTTTGTTGTTTATTGTAACATCCAAAGAGAATTGAATTATGCTGAACTACGATATTACCAGGTCGGTTACTTGCTCCTCCTGAGTAGTCAGACACTAATATCCATTTATCAGGATTTCCTAGGTCGGCTTTTTCGATCTTTACAGCGATATTATCTCCTGCTGTTGTTGTTCGCAGGTAGAGCTTTTCGAGTGTTACATATCTCTCGGATTTATTATTTATCCAACTATCAAGGGTTACTCTTATCTGCATATCTTTCCCTACCTGAATCTCATCATTTGATCCATTAATACCATTAAAAAGATTTCTTTTTTTATTATCTGCAAGAGCATATTCACTCCAATTCGTTCAATCAGTACTTGTCTCAACCAGTACTTGTTCAGGGTTGAGGAAGGCTAATCTATTCGCTCCCATCGTATTGATGGTCATTTTTTCGTAGTCCAATGGGTTTCCTCTCGTTTCTCAATTTTTAGGGATTAACTTACTGTATTCACTACTCGTAAGATATCCATCTTGATCGCTTGATACCTCTCCAAGAGCTTTTTTGACCGCTGCTTGAGTGACTACTTCACCAATATTCTCAATATCTGTTGCCTTATGCTTATGAGTTGAGGGAGTGAATGTTTCAGGTTTATTATTGATCTCCTCCCATGCATAATCAGGCTTCTTATTCTTCTTTGCCCATTCGTGAACATCGCTCGCAGGCATTGAAGTAGGAAAGTCTGAAATCTGACTCTTTGTGTGCGCATGCTCCTTATTCGCTTTCCCATTAAGTGCTGATTGCAATCCAGAGATATTAGAAATCCCCAATTGACTGAGTATTTTCTTATTTTGCTTGATATAATTGACAATTTCTTGGAGTTGATCCAAATCTATATCATCAGAGACCAAAATCCTATTGATATTGTCAATGAATCCCTTCAGTACCTTTCCTTGTTTAGCTGAGAGGGGCTTGATCTCCTCAGTGTTGAGATTATCCACAATATCTGCAAAGCTGCATTTAAGCTCAAGAGCTTTTTTTGTAGCTTTAGAAACTGGCTTATCCTCATCTGAAGTATTATCAACCTGATCAAGTCAGACTTCAGACTTATTGTGTGTATGCTGGATCGGAGCCTTGCTCTCTGCAGTTTGCTTGGCTTGGTTAGCTGCATTCAAGGCAGTTTGAGCTGTTTGTGCGACTCACTGAACGGCTGAGGAGACTGCTGAGGAGGTAGCGTATCAGCTGAGGTCTACCTGAGGAGCAGGAGTATGAGAAGGTCAGCTTTTTTTTACTGCACTTGCAAGATTCGCAAGGGTTTTATCCAAGATATTTTTTTGCTCAATGAGTTTTTCTCAGATTTTGATTGAGAAGTCAAGCCCCCCAGCACTATTTGATCCAAAACTTATCTCTTGAATAATCCCTAGATATTCAAACCTTGCCCACTCAAGCCTCGCAATAAGTCTAATCGCTTTTTGATCTCCTACCGTAAGTTGGGTCATTTCTTCTCTACTTACTTCAGGGACAATGGTCACCAGCCCAGCACTTTCTACCAATTCATCAGGAGTTTTTTCTGGATTTTGTTCAAATTTTTCAAATAAAAGTCATTGACTGATGCTGCTTTGATTTTCTCTGATATTCCCATTGTTGTCTCTCCAGTAGTTGCAGGTATTTCAGAGGCTATCTTTCCACTCTCGAGAGACGACCTTACTATTCCTTTGTTGAATATTGGCATTGTCTGACCAGATTCATGAGTGTTGGACTCCGCAATTTTTACTAATATCAAGATATTCTTTACTTCCATTTCCTACGATCTCAGACCTGTGCCTGATTTGGAGATCTGAGACTTTTTTACTCAATTCCTTCAAGATGGTATAGAGTGAAGTAAAGGCTTTGAATTCGATACTGATAAGCTCTTCACAGTCATTTTTCCCTAAAGAAAAAGGCAAAACACTGACTGTATTCAGCTTTCAGAATATCGTTTCGACAATGCTTTTGATCGCAGTATTTTGAAATTTTAGATCTTCTCTGATCATACGATGCTTGGCATAACCTATGAAGTCGTATCCTACCAGATTTACTACATTCCCTACGATGCTTCTCTCCTCGATATACCCAGAAAATATGCAATGTACCTTTTTTTCTCATCAGGTAAAAAAGCCTGAATCAAAAATCCTTTTTTGATCTCAAATTCTTCTAGTCCTGCAAGATCATCTGGAAAGGAGATCTTGATCATCCCTGCTTCATTCAGTTTTTTTACTGCAGAAAAAGCAAACATTCTCCTGACAAAAAAGCTTTTTTCTCCTTTAGGATCTGAAATTTTTATGAGCATTTTCTTCCTTGCTTAAACAGATAAAGCCCCCCTCGCATCACTCAGTCGGTAGCTACTGCGTAGTCACACGCCAAAAAACGAAGAAAAGAAATCTGACCTTCCCGGCCATGCATTGCACCATTAAAGTTTCAGATTTTTTCTCTGATTTTTTGTCTAAGTTGGCGACCAAGGTTTGCTTGCTGATAGTCTACTACTACATCGATCAAGACAGGGAAACAATCCAATCTCATAATCATCTTGATTGAGAAGTGCTGGACTCCATTCTTGCTCGTTAAAGATAATATACGGCTTTTCTGTATTTGTCGGCATACGCAAAAAACCTACTCTTTCTCCTACCATTTTCCCTATCTCAGGATCCTTTTGCAAAAATGCTTGTAATGCTTGAATATAGTTCATTATCGTTTGATGGTATCAAAATAAATCTTTGTTGCTTTATCTTTGTTAGCTTCTCGCGTCTCGGAGAAAACATGTTTTGCACCTATCCCTTTGTCTCTAATTTTTCTAGCCACAAGCCACGCTGCAGACTTAGTTTCTTTGGGTTGCTTTTTTCGTGGTTGTGTCTTACTTCAGAGCAATCAAAATCTTCTGATTACCCACCCAACAAGTGCATCTAATGGGGGCATTTTCCCTGGCTCTCTCCCATGCTCAACTACATAAGCTGACCAACTCATACTTCAGACTCTGACGGTTTTTTCACTCACTAGTTCGTGAAAGATTGATTTTTGGAGATCACCAGTGTCCTTTGGTACTGCTTTTTTGAGCATTGTTTCCATATAGAGTCAGGCTTTTTTGAGAGCTTGCTGGCTTCTATTCTTGACGGCTGGAATAAACTTAGGATTGATCACAAATTTCATTTTTATACCCTGATAGCTAAAATCTTGATATGATGGACTTTTTCTTTCCCTGCTACCTCATAGCGATAGAGCGGAGTATAGTCCTTATTCTCGATACTGAGAAGATCTCAGTCTTGAAATTGAGAATCTGCTTTAAGATAGATTTTCCAGATCTGTTTATTGATCTGCTGATGCTGAATCTGCTGAAAATCTCTTTGATTTGGAGAGGTTTTTCTGCATTTCTCCTCTGCGATAACTTCTTGCGTTTCTGCTGCCAACCCTCCACTAAAATCAGTCTTCTTTCTAATTATTTTTACCTTATCTTTCAAAAAATCTTCAAACATTTCTCTTGTTTTTACACGATAAAACGCCCACTTGGACTGGTTTGATTTTCTCCTCTATAGTACCTGAGGACTCTGAGATAGTCTGCAAGAATAGGGATTCCATATCGCATGAGATTCTCTCCTCCTGTAAAGGTTTCTGATAGCGAGTAGTCATCGTGCTTTTCTGTATAAGAGGAACGAGCTCACCCCGTAGGATTGAGTGTTTTATTGAGATACAAACTTTCCACCAAAAATCTGACGACTTCCTTGAGTTCCTCTGGGAAAATATACTCATCATCCTGCTTAAACTGCTCAATATCCAGATACAGCTTGATCTTGTTTTCTACGATGTTCAGATAACGCTGAACTTTATCTGCAGAACTCGTGCAGAGCTCATAAAGTTCCTCATTGACTACGTTCTCTGTTAAATACTTAATATCGATTATCATCTTTTCTTGTAAACAAATAAAATCTTAGTCCCAAATTTCGTTCCAGCTCCATTCTAGATCAAGTACCGCCTCACTTATTCCACAGTCCACACTTGCGATCAATCCTTTGTTGCTCACAGGAGACAAGAGGCGTGGTCGCTCACTATTGAGGGACAAACGGTTGCTGAGATTAGTCTTTTCTCCGTTTTTTATCGCCCCTATGGTCTCCTCATAACTATCAATAACGATCTGCTCTCATGCTGTCAGGCTTATTGCTCCTAGTTCCATACTGGTGAGCAAGGTGTCTCCATTGATCGTTCTGATAGTGAGCCAAGGCAGTTGGAGATCTTTTTTTGCTGTAATCTTGAGATTCAGAGGTGCATCTGAAGTTCCGTGATACTCTAGCAGAGATCTATAGTATTTGTGCTTATGAGGCAAAAAGTTTGAAAGTCTGACTCAGAGTCTCGTGTTGTGATCTTTGAGGATGCTTTGATGCTTGGACTTTAAGTAACTTCCCTCTTTTGCTACAAGCTCCACTTGGAAAGTTGCCCAGTTTTGATTGTTAAAGTCAAAAATCTTTGGACGGTCGACTACTTGTGCTTTTGTCGTTCGCAAGGTTCCATCTGGCGTCATAAACTCCAAATCGTGCCACCCCTCAGTATCACTCATAATGCTCGGAGGATTAAAGATACTTGATACTAACCTAATCAGCTTCATTCTCTCTATTTCATCACTCGCAAAAGCAGAAAAGGTTAGATTAAAACTCCTTACTCCGTTGCTGGTTGCTCCCACCTTGGATCCGTGGCGAAAAACATACTTGGTAATATCTTTTCTTGTTTCTACATGGTATCGATCAAATTCCTTCAGAGCAAAAAAACCAAACTTCTCTTGTCCTGCAAACATTGTAGGAGATCCTGAAAAGAGATAGCCTCTATATTTGACCATATGTACGATTAGATTTTCCATATTTTTTTCTTATAAGTAAAAAATCTGACTTACAGTATAGTCAGAATTTTATTTTTTCCGGACATTTTTTTATAAAAGAAAAAATCTGACTCAGGATTACGAATGACCTCAGGAGTCAGGTTTTTTGTATAGAAAAAAGTGAAAAAAGATTTGCATTTTATATAGAAAAATATATAATACAATATACATAAAGTTTATATATCCATCAGAAAATGACCAAAAAAGAGAAAGTAAAAGAAGAGTTGCTCAAAACTCCTCAAACTGCGAAACTGAGCGAAATAATTGCTCTATTGGAGTCTGAGTGATATGAACTGAGAAAGCCAAGTGGATGAAGTCATCATAAACTTGTGCATCTTGAGAGTAGGACTTCAATTCCTTTGCCTATCCACAATGGAGAAGTAAAAGATGTATACAAGACAATGATCAAAAAATTTTATCTTAGAAACCAAGAAAAATGACAAAAGAAACAAGAATCCTAATCCCTGTAGATGGGAAAAACTATCAGCTCAGTATCCAGCCTCTTGATGAGGTTTGGGACTGAGAGAAGATGGTATATGTTAAGTGTAAAGAAGCAGGTATTGACTGCGAGTATCCTGAATCTGATTTACCAGCTCTTATTCAAGATATGGAACACTTGATCAGAGATGAATTAGCAACTGCAAAAGATTCGCAGATCAATATCAGAGTCAAAGCAAGAGACAAGGTATTACTCCAACAATATGCTTCAGCTGGGGGGTATCGCTCATTGAGTGAATATTTGCTTGCAAGAGGGCTTGAAAGAGTAACTGCATAGCTTTTTATATTTGATCAGAATTATGAATCAGACACCAGAACATTATCGACAATATAGAGTGATTTCTAAATTTTTCCAACCTATCAAAGACAAACCAGAATTTGATCAGACTTTATATTGAGTTTTTGAAGTGTATTTTGAGCATGGAAAAATGACGGGCATTTCTCCATCACCTCGTCTATGACGATATGAAAGTAGAGAGGAACTAGAGCAAGAATTTAAGTTTATCTATGATAGACTTAAGGACAAAGACAATACAACAATTCTAGAAGAAGATATGCCAGACCGATACAAAAAATCAAAATTTAATGATTTTAGAGTAAAAATTGACGGTCAAGATTATGAAAAATTCGCTGAACAGATTAGTAAGAAGTTTTGAAAACCTGAGATAAAAGAAGAACTACAAAAAGACCTTACTGATCGAATACAGAATCATTTTATCAGTCAAACATAAAAAAAGAAATCTGACTACTTGAGTCAGATTTTTCTTTTAGGTGTAATCTCCTATATGATTTTGGATCTCAGACCAAAAATCTTGTGCATTGTTGGCATTGATCGTTACTCCACTGAAGTGATACGTCCTTGATTGATTATAGTTGTTTACTGGTACTACACTTCCAGAAGTAGAGGGGATAAACATCTCAGGCTTGTAGTTTTCTCCGATCAGATACGGCAATCCTGCTTGTACAGCTCCTCCAAAGGCTCTTGCACCCCTCGCCCCTCAGCCTCCAAATTTTGCTTTTGCGAGTGCTTGATACTTGGCAATCAGCTCATCTACCTTCCCTTTCTGTTTGTCGATTTCTTTGTTGTGAATCTTAGTGTATTCCTGATCAAGTCTGATCTTTTCATTGATCCAATTCTGAGTCGCTGCAGTCTCTCGCAAGAGTTTCTTTTCTACTTCTTCTTTTTCTAGCCTGATGCTTTCTGATTTGTTAAAGAGATCTTGAGCATATTGGATATTCTTAAAGTTCGTTACCTCTACCATTTTCCCGGTTTCATCCTCATATCGTGCTTTGAGTTCTCCATCTTCTTCTTTACTCTCGATCTTTTTCCCCTCGCTCAGTGCTTTTGCGATTGCTTGCTTTTCCATTGCTATCGCTTTTTTCTCCTCAAGTTCCGCTGCCTTTGCTTCATATTTATTCAGGATCTCTTGTGCCTTACTTGTCTGCTCTGTAAAATCCTGAGACTTTCTCTGTGCTTCAGTGGTATTCTTTTCGATCAAAGCCCTTTCTGCGAGCAAATCTTGGATCTCCAAGAGTTTTTTTACTTCTATATCGTAGAGCTTGTGATATCCTTTATCTTGATATTCTTGGAGTGCCTTTTTGTCGTATTGCTCGATCATCCAATCTTTACCATCTTCTTTGAGCTTTGCTCTCTCTTCTTTGAGTTGTCTTTGGATATCTTGATAACGAGCTCACAAATCTACACTACGCTCTACATCACTCTTTTCTATTTCTTGATCCAGTTCAGATACCGCCTGTTTCGCCTCGTAAAAAGCTTTTTTCGCCGTCTCCTTGAGTTCATTATACTTTTTATTCAGATTTTCTACCTTTTTTTCTGCATCTTCTACTGCCTTACTATGTTCTTTGATCTTTTTCTCGATCTCGGTATAGCTTTCTTTCACCTCTTTGAGTGCCTCTTTTCCCGCTTTGTTTGAGGATTTTCACCCTCCTCATCCTCATCCAGATCCTCCAGCTTTATTTTCTCCATATTTAAATTTTGTGTCGAGTTCTTTATTTTTTTCTTCTGTTTTCTTTATAAGCTGTCAGGTTCTTTCTGCATAGGTATTAATCATTTTCCCCACCACATTATCTGCCACTTTAGTAGTTTCTCCTCGAGCTTTGCTCATATTATCAATAAAGCTTTTTTTGGTAGCATCCCATGCCATTTTTGTGCCATCCATTGCGTGATTGAGTTGATTCTTGAGTCCTGTAGTATCATTACGATTGATCAAGGTCACGGATCAGACTTCAAGACTTTTTGGTAAAATATAATTGAGCTTATCTCAGAGTCGATTTACTGTTTTAAGTACACCGTTTGCCATATCGATAAAAATATTTCAAATATCCGCACCGAGTTTGCTAAATCGTGATCTAATCGCAGATATTCCTCCACTTCGTGCCTCTCCAATAGTATTGATTGTTAGGACTGCAGGTTCTATTAATCACAAAAGTACATCTTTTAGAAAAGAAAATGCGATACGAAAAGCACCAACTACGCCATCAATTCAAAGTTCTAAATAATAAAACAAATCTGTCCAATCTCACTTGATACCAGAAGTAGCTTCATTATTTTCTCATTGAAACGATTTTATCGCACTTCCTAAACCTTCAAAGACTGATCCAAAGAACTCCCAAACTGTAGTTAATACTTCTTTTATTGCATCCCATACTGTGAAAACACTATCGTAAATAGCATCCGCACTATTGATGATATTGTCTGATTGTGTTTCTATTATTTCTCCCATTTGTCCCACTTCTCCTTTGAGATTATCCAAGAGTCAAACTCAGATTTTTTCTCCTATTTGTGAGAGTTGATCTTGAAAATTTGACCATTGTCCACTTAATGTTGAAGATTGCGTAGCCATCATATCTGCAAACTTTCCTCCTTCACTTGTCATTGTCTCAAAAGCTCTTGTTACGTCGTTGGCTGATATTTGCCCAGAGCTAATCATATTTTGGATCTCCTCTTTACTTTTCCCCGCATTCTTTGCAAGCTCATCCAAAAGAGGCACTCCATTTACCAGAAAATCCTTAAGCTCACGACTAGTCAACTTCCCCTGAGTGATTACTTGCCCATAGTTCATCGCAAGTCTAGACATATCTGCACCAGTTCATGATGCTACATCTCCGAGTGCTTTTAGTGTCGGAATAATATTCTCTGCACTTACTCCCATTGCAAGCAATTGTTTTGCATTTTGTCTTACTTCAGGAAGTTCAAATGGAGTCTTAGCCGCAAAGTCTGAGAGGTTTTGAAGCATTGTTTCTGCTTGTTTCGAGCTTCAAAGCATCGTTGTAAAGGCATTTTTTGCCTGCTCAAGATTGTCTGCTAGTGTCACAATCTCTTTTGAAAGAGCTGTAAATGCTCATACCGAGATTACACTTGCAATAGCTCACTTTAGCGGTCAAAGTGCCTCAGTAAAAGAGCTAGTAAAATTCTGGCCACCTTTTTCTGCTATACTCTTTATTTCTGTACTAAGTCTTCCCTCCAGTTGATCAAGTTTTGCCTCGATCTCAATAAATGCAGATCCTACTTTTTGTTCCATATTTTTTCAAAAAAAAACTAAAAATCTGACTTACAGTATAGTCAGATTTTAAATTTTTCCGGATGTTTTTTATCATTAGAATTGTCGAGTAACGTCCTTGAGATTCATTCCTCGTTCATTATGCTCTGGTACAAATACGCATCTAAATCCGATACCACTTGAAGTTCCTTTTATAATAAATTCTCCTCTATATTCTCCTGCATACGTAGGTCCATCGAAATTCTTTGATTCAGGATTCAATACTTTTACCCCTTCTTTACATACATGCCATATATAGTTTTTATGTGCATGATATGCATCTTCAAGAGAGCTATATTCATTTGACTTGGGAGAGCTCTCAACACTAACAGTTCATGCACTATCAGTAGGAGTATAATCCCTATCACCTAAAATAGCTCATAATATTCCTATCAATATCGGCAATCAAAACAAGATCCCAAGTGCTCGTAAGCATCACGTCTTCCATTTATTTTGTTTTTCATTTGATTCGATAGCTTTTATATGCTTATTCCCACACTTTGGACAAACAAAATAGTTATTCCCCCTATATGCTTCATAGATTAATCCAGGGATAAAGAAAAATAAATAGAGCAAACATCAAACTGCAGAACTTCAACTCCTTTCATATTTTTTTGTCTCTCCCTCATAATGACATTCAGGGCAAAAAATCATTTTAGACCACTCAAACATCCCCCTTTTTACTAAAGTTTGTGTTTTTTTATACTTATCTTGTATAAATTCTCAACAGTGCTTACATTTTACCGCCTCTTTTGGTATTTCTCAAGTACAAAAAGGACATTTTTTCATCACAAAAAAATAAGATATAAATAAGGGTTATATATGTTTTTTATATACAAAGTCAAGGGAAGAAAAAAAGAGCCTAGTGGGCTCTTTCTAATTCAGCGGAGAGTATTCTATAGTAGTTTCTTAGTTTTATAAACTGTATATTTTTTAATATAATAGACATGTCTTGTATATCTTTTTCTTTGATATATTTTAAATCTTCTCATGAAAGATTAGACCAGTGAAACTCTACATCAGTATTGCTATCTAAAGAAGTTAGTAACTTTACTTTTGAAATTCTATTTCATGCTGCATTAGAATTTGATAATACAGTAAATTCCTTACTTGGTAAGCTGAGTTTATTGACTATTGACTCTTCTAGTTCCCTAATTGAGTTTAGAGCCTCTTTTTTTTCTTCAGAATCTAGGATTCTAATGATTTTCCTAAACGAAGTCCTATTTGTAGAATAAACCTCTGCATTAGATAACACCTCCTCTGAAAATTCTCTCAATTTTCAAACCAATGGCTTTACATTGATATTATTTTGTAAGTTATCCAATATTGTTTCAAAATTTCCATTAATCCCATTTTCAATTATCTCCACAAATTGTTCATTTTTGTCATGTCCTGGTATCAATGGGGCATTTTCCTCAAGCTCTCTTCTAGGAAGAGCTACATTAAGCACAAAGCTTCCTTTAGTAGTTTGGAGGAAATTTATTTTATTTGGAAACTGGGGATCTTTAACAATTGATCAGAATTCACTAGCAAGACCATGGAGTTTATTACTAATACCCTTCAATAACTCTAATGAAATTTCCTTTACATCTGGAATTCTGAAGGAAAGCCTATCTTCCTCGTTCTCTGCACTAAGCTTTAATACATCTCTCTCAAATTTAAGTTTTTCAATAGTGGTAGTATCTGTTTCTTGTTTAAGCAATCTATTGATTTTTAGTTCTAATGTAGAAAGATATTCTTCAGCATTTTCTTCATATTTTGGAATCATTACCTTGTCTGATTCTTTTTGCATTAAAACATAAGAATCCTCATTTTTGTATATTGAATATCCGTATTCACTATATAGGTCTATCAATGGTTGTAGTGTTATGCGACCCATGTTGCTAAGACAGAAGATAAATCTTGATTTTCTAAATTAATTTGTTGTTGATTTGGAATATTTATAACACAAGTTGTTTCATTATCTGTTGACTCAAACTGCTTATTTCGGAATATCTGACACTTCATAGTCAACTCTTCCTCAGAAAGAAATAATAATTCCTCTTCGTTATCTGGAACGACAACTAGGACTAATATTCATTTTCTAAATCCATTTTCCCCTACTGAGTACTCATAGAGAATATTATTGTTTTTTGCAGATAAATCATAAGAAATTCACCCATCATTGCTACGAATTCTTGTTCTTTTTACACTTTTTACTTGTATTTTGAGATCAAACTCACCATGTTCTGCCATAAAATCTATACCTCTATCATCAGAATTTTTAGAAGGAGAAGCAACATTTAATCACAAGGTTTTTAATAGCATATATACAGCTTCTTCTGCTATATCTCCTCTTTGAGCAATATCCATATCCGCCATATTTAGAGCCTTTTTATAAAATATATGTTGCCCTTAATATATTAAATTTACGATTCTTATCAAGATCTTTTTGTACTTTTCTGCAATAGCAAAGTTATCATATCCCATATTTCCCCCTCAAATGATCAAACAGTTCTTCTTCTGTTTTGATCTTCTTTTGTGGCTTGGGAAGTGCTTCAGGATGCTGGATTGCAATACTTTGCTCCATTAGCACACTCAGTACCGAGTAGGTCAAATCAAAGACTTCTTCTCTACTGAGATGATAAAAGTGCATGATGGAGCAAAGCGTATATTGCATCATCTTCAGATCATATTCAGGATCTGGATTCCCTTCCCCTATTTTAAACCCAATTCTTTCATAAGAGTACTGTAAAATTCTTCTCTTTTTTCGAGAGTAAGCTCTGCGAGGACTTTATCGAGTTCTTCATAACTTCCTTCGATAAGAATTTCTTTTACTAGTGTTTCTGCACTTTCCTTGTCTTTGATATTGAGGAGTGTTCTAATTGTTGGCTCTCTGAATATTCGTTTCTTCTCTTCAAAGAATACTTCATGAGTCTTGTATCCTTGCATAAAGTCTTGGAGGTTAATTGCCATTGTTTTTAGTATAAAAAAATAAATCTGATTTCTTATATCGTTCCTCTAATCAGAACAGTAAGCTAAACTGACCAGAGCAACGATATAATCTTACTGTTTTCCCCCATTATTTCCCCCTCTCAAGTGAAAGGGGGAGGGGAAGTTCTTCAGACAAGTGCTTACGCACCAAAACCAAAGAACTCATGTCCTACAACTCTTCCAGTGATCTCACAAGGATATCCTGCAGAGCTTGAGTCGCCATCATTGATAGCTTTATGGAACGCTTTAGTGTTTTTACAATCTTCAAGCTTAAATCTGATTCCCATCTCTTTTCCATTATAATTCCACTTTTCTTCTAGCACCATCACAAATCCGAGAGGAACTCCTGAAGTTTCATGTTTCATCTTTTGGAGTGTAGCATCAGGAGTACAAGAGTATTTGATACTAATCGTTGCTTGAGCTGGAGTGTCTGCACTAAGCTTTGCTCCTTGCTTAAACTTTACAAAAGTATCACCGATTGCAGTCTTTCCGATTTCATAATCCGTTCCCTTAACGAGTGCGGTATCTACTCCATCGATAAGTGCTTTTACCTCGCTTGGAGTGATCATACTTCCATCTGCATTACGAGATTCGAGCAATACATCTTTGGTAAATCCCCATTGTCCTGGCAAAAACTTTTCTATTCTATCAGTTACTTGTGCAACTTCCTTGCTTACCTTGACTGCACCGCCATCGATAATTGCAAGGATTGCTGGATTGATCTCATGAAGGGTAATATCCACTTTCATCATATCTCCGTTTTTGATCTTTTTTGTCTGCCAGTTAGAGTAGGTTTCCTCGCTCGTTTCTCCTGCTGAAGAACGGTTAGGATCACTATAAACTCCTACATTTCTCAGACCTTGTGACCAACTCTGAGCGATGAGGACATCCATAGAGGTTCTCACCATGTATCTTTCATCTATTGGATTTTTTACTGTCATTTTCCTTATTATTCCAAAATAAAATTATTCTTCTGTAGTTTCTTCTGTGGCTGGAGCTTCTTCTACTTCTTCTTTAGCCTTTTTCTTAGTCGCTGGTTTCTTTGATGAAGTCTGACTTTTTTCTTCTTTTACGAGATTCTCTCCTGCTCTAGATACCTCTAGAGTTGCTTCCTCATCAGTCTGAGTCATCACTGAAGGATAAAACTGTACCGCTGTTTCTTCTACGATTTCTCCTTCTAAAAATTCGCAGTTCATAATTTCACAGTCTTTTGTAAACTTATAGCTCATGATAGTATTTCATTATAAAAATAAATAAGAGGGGGGGATATTCTCCCCCAGATATTAGAATGCGTTAGCAATGTATGCCATCTTAGACACACCTTCTACTTTAATCGTACCTACAGTTCTGATCGTCTTATTGACTACTGCACTTGATACATTAGTTTCTTGTACTACAGTAAGAACAATATCTTCTCCTGTTTTCTTGCTTTGATTTGGTAAGAAGAAAAGCTTTTCAGAGTTAACAAGGAAGATGTCAGTTGGCTTACAAGCAGTACTAGTAATAAATTTGATAGTCTTCCCTCCCATAGTTGAAGGCATGTATCCAGTGATCACTCCTCCAGCAATTTGCTTTCCTTGCTCACTTTGGAATACATTTACCACATTTTTCATCTTCTTGAATACCTTAGAAAGCGACAAAGGATTTACGATGAAAGCATCTACTTCACTTCCTTTATTCACAAGCTCAGCAAAGAGAAGATCAAGTTTTTCATCAGTCAAATCTTTTTGAGCGTCGTAGATTTTTGCTCCGTATTTTGTCATCAAGTTTTTAAGTCCACTAAGGGTGTGTCTTCCCTTATCTGGATCTTGTTTACCTACACCATACAAGAAGGCTCTTTCCAATTCTTGTCCTTGCTTGTTAATCTTTGCGATGGTTTCTTCTGCTTCGAGCTGTGTGGCATCTTTTTGAGAAGTATTGATTGCTCTTTCTGTGATATGCACTGATTTTGTAAATTCTTGGAGATAATTTACTACTTCTACAGATGCAGTTTTGAGGTAATCTTCTGTAACCATTCCTTCTCCTTCAGCCTTAGCTACTACATAAACGGTATCACCATTAGCATGATTAGATTTAGGAGTGTCAGCATATCCTCTTCCTTCTACAGTAATCTGCTTAGCACTTACATCCTTTGATTTCACGATAAAGTGTTCGTCTCCGATAGCAATCTGATGCCCTACAGAGAGGAATTTTACCAACTCTTCATTGACACTAAAAGTAGTACTTGTTGTATCATTGATTTGAGCAGTAAGGCGCCCATCTTCCAATACTTGGAATTTTTCATAGTGAGATACCTTCTCAGCAAGAAGCTTTTCTCCATTAGATCTAAAAAGATCTACGACAGGGGTTTCCTTCCCTCTGATTTGAATATACCCAAGAACTTGTTCCTTGGCTTTAAAGTCTTTTGCAAAATGTAACATTGTTTTCTAAATAAAGAATAAATATCCGCCATGCGGTTATGGATTTCAAAAGAAATCCAAAAAATCTGATTTTTTAGGAAAGTTTAGCCAACTCTTCAAAGTAAGCTCTTTCCTCCTCTGGAGTCAGTCTTTCCTTTTTTTCTACTTTCTCTTTGAGAATTTCTAGTTTAGACTTTCCATTTCCTGCTGGATGCTGTTGTCATCCTTGTGGCCTTGTTGTTCAAGCCCCGATAAGTCCCAGTACATTGTCCAGCTTTTCCAAGATTACCCATGGATCATCAGACCCAATAGTAGCCTTTACTTTAGCAAGGATATCATCACCATGACTGGCTTTGATTTCTTCAAGTTTACCATCCACCATTGCTTGGATGCTTGCAGTTCTCTTTCCCCAGTCAGCTTCTTTTGCTGCATAGGCATCAAGAGCACTTTGTTTTTCAGCGATGATTTTTTCGTGCTCTCCTTTCTTGAGAGCCTCAGCTTCTTCTTGCTTTTTCTTTTCAGCTTCAGCTTTCGCCTTTTCTGATTCAAATTCAGCAAGTCTTGCTTTGAGCGACTTGTTTTCATCGTTTACTTCCTTAAATCTCCCGTAAGGAACGGTTTCATTTCCTCCTTTGTCTTTACCTCCATTGTCAGGATCGGAGTCTTTCCCTCCTGGAGTCTTGTCTGGATCCCCAGCACCACCACTACCTGTTGATTCTCCTCCATCATTTGGAGCAAAAAGTACTGATCTACTGTAAAATCTTCCATTGATAAACATACTGTTTTTGTGCTTATGATATAAAAAGCACCTTGGATTATACTCAAAAAAAATTTTTTCCGGACATTTTTTTATAAAAAACAAAAAAGAAGTCTGATTTTTGACTTCTTTTATGATTTGGAGCTCAGTCATATCATTCTTTTTTGTACTGGAGAAACCAACGGACTTTTTCTCACTGCTTCTAATATCCTTTCAAAAATCTCTTCTTCTAGCTCTCCTTTATATACTCCTGGATCAGCACTATATTCTGCATAAAGTTGATCAACTCCATATTGGATCAGGCTATTTCCATTAAATGCCGTTTCCAATTTGAAATACTTTGACGCTCCTACTCCTACAACAACCAGTGTTTCCATTGGCAATTTTCTTGTTTGGATAAATTGCTTCTTTTTCTCTACCTGTGAAGTGGCTACAGAGAGAAAGAAAAATTTTCAAGCATCTTCTACATCGTGCAAAACTACTTGTCGATGCTTTTGGGATTCCTGAGCTGTTTCTATTTTTCCTCTAAAGTGCCAAAGTGATCCTTTTTTCAAAAGCCTCTTAAACTCCTCATCGCTACACATATTGAGCTTGTTCCTGATAAATAACTTTTGAAAGTGCTACTTGATCCTCATCCATCTCAAAAATCTTATTTTCTCACTTAGATGGGGCAAAAAAATCTAAAAACTCCATAGGAATACATGAATTTCAAATATTATTTTTATGTTTTGCCCATTCATCGAAGCTGTGGCAAATGTCGATCAGTTTACTATATGAATATTTTCCAAACACTTTAACGATCTCTGCAAGTGTTGCTAATTCTAATTCAGACAAATAATCAGGATCTAAATCTTGTAAGGCTTGCAAAGTTTTTGTTTCTGCATTGATTTTTATCGTTTCATTGATCTTTTCTTCTAAATTTCCAAATCTTTCAGGTTCTTTCATAACATTAAAAACTCATGAAGCTACTGGTCAAAGCTTCATTGCTACATAATGGTCACCTGAAATAGTTGTTCCATATCTTTTCAAAAAGAGCTTATCCGCCAAAAACAGCAACTTCAGAACTTTTATATATTTGACCTCTCCCTTTTTATTACTATTTCGAGCAAAAAACAAAATAATCTGGAGTGCCTTTTTTACATCAAACATCTTTAAATGATTTTAGACATAAAAAAAATTATCTACATTACTGATATATATCTTTTTTAAGAGAAAAGTCAAACCATAATCTCTTACAAACGAAAAAAAGAGGCAAAAGCCTCTTAATATCTCTTATAATTTATCCGTTCTCATAAGTTTCCCAGAAAAAGTCACTAAGTTCTTTTTCTTCTGTTTTTGTATATTCAGCATAAGAGAGTGCTGTTTTTTTTACAGATTCCCAGAATTTTTTCAGTTCTTCTTCGGGGATTTTATAGAAAGTTAACATTTCATTATTGCTTTTGAAGAGCTGATTCAGCTTTTTCGCACCTTCTTCACTTCCTGCTAGATAAAGATTAAAATATCAGGCAACCCTTTTTGTGTTGGCTTCAAATATAGATTCAATAATTGTCTTCCAATATCATTCTTCTATTTGATACATTACTCCATAATAATATGTAAATATTTTCAAGTATTTTTAATTTGTTTTATAGTATAGGAAATACCTCTTTGCAATAATACTTCTTCTTCAAGTGGCATGAAGCTATATTCTCTTAATGAGATTCATTTTGCATTTCTAATCTCAAAGAGGACACTTTTTCAGCTCCCATCCATAAAATCTTTTGCAACTTTTATATCTGTTGAACTACTCATAAAAGCTTTATCAGTATATTGCTTTCCCCTAATTATAGCATTATAGCTTTCCATGTCAAGATTTACCCCTCTATATACTTTTTCATGGAATTTTGCTAGATGCGGAAAGAGATTATCTAATATCTCTTTTTTGAAAGCGTCTTCTTCACTTAGTGATTCATTAAACCTAAGCGAACGATTTAATAGTGTATATCACATCTCAGAGTAGTTACGAAGTACTGCTTCATTGACTGTTCAGATAGGGGACTCTTTCCCTCAATATTTTTTCTCTACAGCTCAAAGATTAAAAAGCAAATGATTTCAAATTTGATCGTTTGGGATTCTCGCTTCTCTCCAATCTTCCTCCCATACCGGTACAATAGTCCCTCTGCAGTTTGGATGATAAGGAGGAAGATCATATCCTCCTTTGTTAATATCTACTACTTTCCCATTGTACTGAGCACAGATTGAACAACAGTTCCAGCTTTCCTCTATTCTAAATTTGCTGGTTCAGAGTTCCAAGGCTCTGTTAATTATTCCTGCATTGTAAGCTCTTGCAGTTTCTGTTCTGATGAGCATTTCCGCATAGGTGTGAGGATCTCGTTTCCTTCCACTTCTATCTCTGAGCTGAAGTCCTTTTTTTTGAAAAAAAGCAACTAAATCTGATTTCTGATAGTGTAAAGCCTTTCCTGTCAGGATTCCTGCTCCAAGTTGTGATTGGATCTGATGCTGGAGTCAGATTTCTTTCCCTTTTTGGTTAAAGAGTGCCAATCCATAGACAATATCTTTCTTCATGCCATCGAGTGTCGCAGAGACTGCACGATTTCCATTCTGCACGAGTGCTAGGAGAGCTTGCTTGTGAAATTTCCCTACTTGAAGCATGATTTGATCTTCTCCAAGCTCCACGGTTTGTTTGGGAACCCCTCGTTTGAGGTGTTCTACCTGCTTAAATCCTTTGAGATATTCTTGAGATCAACGCGTTAGTGCCCACGATTGATACTCTTCTTGAAGCAGATCAACAAGGGCTTTTGCTTGATCTGCATAATACTTTGCTTTCCTGAGATTCTTTTCCCTGAGTGCTTGCAAATAGAAGTGTTCAATATCTTTTTGAGCTTGAACAAAAGAGGAGATCAGCTTTTTATCTTCTTTGCTATACTTCATTTACAAGATCACAGAAGGTAAAATCCATGCCATCTTCACCAAAAATACCACAAGAAAAAGACTAAACCCTACACAGAGCGTCAGCATTCCCCATTCTTTCAAAAAACTTTTCTTTTCTTGTTTGATTTGTGCCATTACTGGCAAAAAAGGATCAGCTAAGAGGTCTCGGATGTTCATTCTTCTTCATCATTAGGATATAAATTAGGGTATTTCCCTTGGATTGCATATTCATCAGTCAATTCTTTATCCATCTGTGCTTTTTCCTCCTCATATTCTTCATCATCAAAATTATTTACAAACTTCACCAAGCTTTTTTGACTCAGAAATCCATTCTCTTTCATCTGAGCTGCGATACTAACTTTGCTTTCTAGCTCTCCATTTGGAAGCTTTGGATATTTGATTGTAGGTAAATGGTACTCACTTCCTAAGATCCAAGCGATATAAGCAAAAAGCTTTTGAAAGCTGGCATAAGCGACTGATCTTCTTCTTTTGATCTTTTGGAGAAATGCTTCAGAGTCTTTCTCATCTGTTCCTACATGGCGATTTCCACTTGCAGTCTCGAGTCCGAGCATATACACGGGGATTGCTGTAAAGGTGCTGATAGCCCTAATATCTCTTTCTATTTTGGTAAATGCCTTTTCTAGCATCCCTGCATCTTTGGTGATGTATTGAGCTGGACTTTCTCCATCTCCGTGAGTGATATAGTCAAAATTATCAATACTAGTATTCACTTCTTTGAGGATTTCTCTGCCTTTGTTTTTTATCAGATCTCCCATTTTGAGGTTCTGCATTGTCTCAAAATAGCTTTTAGGTAGAGAAATCTTTGATCCTAAATGCTTGATAAATTCAACAGAAATCTGACTTTGGCGATCGTTAATATCTTGCACAATATCCAAGATGTCTCCATAATCACTCTCAGCAAAAAACATTTTGAGAAGTCCACTTCCTTTTTGATCCTTGAGATCTTCGCCCTCAAGCATATCATCTTCGATATTCTCAGAATTGAAAAGGAAAAGTGGGAGATAGTCGAGAGTTTCTATGATAGGGGTGGATTTAATATTTCCGCTATCATAATTCCCTTTAGGAGAGTATGCGTAAGTTGCATAAGTTCCGATCCACTGTTCCCCTTGTTTCTTGTAGTTATCGATTTTTACAAAGATTTCTGTTTTTCCATCGATTTGCTCCTCGTAGATACTCATAATATTGTGCTCCGGGAGATCTTCAAAACTTGCTCCTACACTCACTCCCTCAGTAGAACAAAAATAGCTCGTAATAGGGATCTTTTCCACCTTTGGAAATCCATTGATATTGAGAACTCTCAAAATACAGTATCAGACTTTTGATTTTTGTATCATTGCTTTGTACAAAAGTTCCTGAATATTGGACTGATCCATTCGCTTAAGAAGTTTTGTTTGGGTTATCTCTTTCTCAAAGAATACTTCCACCCCTTCTCCTAGCTCATAATCTGCATACGCTTTTGAGATGAGACGAAAATAGTTGTAAGTCAGATACAAGAGCCTGTCCTTCTCTGGAACTCAGGCAAGATGGCTTTTGATCTTAAAGACTTCTTTTCTCCAACCTGATGCAGTCTCTCCATTGGAATAAGCGAGTGCATACCTTTTTTTGCTCGTGATGAAGTTTCTAAAAGCATTACTAAGCTTTGGCATCGTTACAACATTAATGACTAAAAATATACCGCACAGTATACTCAAAATTTTATTTTTTCCGGTTATTCTTCATCTTCTTGATCCTGAGAAACTATTATTGCATGATCTCTCATATAACAGCAAATTGCATCAGACATTACCGCATCATCATGATTCCCCAAGGAAGCTTCAGGTCTGTTCTTTCCGTTATACACAAAGGTAAACATCTCATGCCTGAGATATTCATCAATATTTGGGATCAAATCAGAGGCATACAACGCCTTATAGTCTGCAAGGAGGAGAGGTCTTGTCTTACTATTAGTATTCCAACCAAGCTTGTGGGTGCTTCTGCTGGTTGTTTTGTCTACGGTCTTCTCCTTAAAAAGTAAAGAGTGCCAGACATACTCTTTAGATTTTGCAATAGTTGCAATACCGGTGTTGTTGCTTTCGATTCCCAAGACTCCGACATATCCAAGCTTCATCAAGCGATCAATCACTTTACAGAGTTCATCAGGCTCAATTCTTCCATAATAAGCAGCCAAAAGATTCAAATCCTGATCCCTCACTCTGATACTCGCAAAGTCGCCATCTTCTCACCCTGCTGCAGTATCCACTCCATACATACAATATTTATAGTTTGCAGGCTTGTAGATCCTCAAATCCTTAAATTCACTATCGATGGTAAAGGGGAGTCTTGCATATTGTTTGACTTGATCTAGATCAAAGAAAGGATCTCATGAAGTCAAAAATGCTTCATCTGGGGTACAAGGGAACTCCTGAAAGCACTGCTTCCCTAAAGATTGATATTGTGCCAAGTATCGCCTTTTCTGTTCTTGGGTAAGAATCGTTCCATCAATCATTGGCTTTTCAAGGTGCTTTAATTCATTGGGGAGGTTGAGTGCTTGATCCTGATGGACATTTAATCCCTCAAGTTGATATTCATCAGCCAACCACCATCACAAAAAGAGCGTTTTCCATTCAGCATCAGGATTATTAAAACTTTTTTGCCAAAGCTGATGGAAATAGTTCCCCACTCCATTTGCAGTCGTTTCTATGATAATCTCTCCTCCCTCGTCAGGAACAGAAGGAAGCGTCCCCGTGATCATCTCCTCAGCATCAGGACGGAAAGCAAGCTCGGTGATATGTACCTTCTGAAAGGTTCCTGATCTAGAATCTAAGGTCACTTGAATACCTGAATTGGTCTTGAGAAAAATTTCGGATGCAGTCTGAAATCTGGTTTCAGGCTTTTGGAAAATCTGACCATTTTCCAGCTTGATCTGCTTTGGGAACTGGGTAAAAGCATATTCTACTTTCTTAAAAATTTCCCTTTGCTTGGAAAGTTTATGAGCTACGATTGCAGTATTGAGATTCTTTTTGACCATTACTTCATCGAGATTATTGATGCAGGCGTAGGTCGTAATTCAGAGTTGTCTTCCTTTGAGGATAAGGAGCTGGAGCTTTTTTTTGCCTTGATTGCTTCTTCTCAGCTCTTTAATCTTCTCCGCTACTACTTCCTGAGCTTTATTTTTGATAAAAGGGAAAATTTTACTGTTTTTCCCTACGATTTTATAGCAGTGTTTAAGTCTTCGGCTCTTTTTATAAAAATTTGTTTCCATTTTTTTCTTGGGAAATAAATCTATTTAGCTTATCAAGGATATTTTTTATCTGCTCGCCTAGTGCAGAGACTCCAACTCCACAAAGGCATGCTAGATCTTTCAATTTCATCGGACTTTTATCTCGTTCAAATTCATAATAACAAGAAATAACAAAATCCTGAATCTCCCAGATCATTCACCTTTTCCCCTCGTTTCCCTCTTTATAGGAAACAAGCACCTCTGCAGAGATCCCTCATTGCAATTCTGATTGATGATAAGAAATTAGTAGCTCATTTTTCTCTATCCTAAATCTTATTGTCCCCCTCTTAAACATTCCTCTCACTGAAGAGAAATAATTGAGCAATCGTCTCCGATGATATATATATCTTTCGTTACTTGCCTTCATTTTTTTATGAAAAGATAAAATTATTCCTCACTCAATAAATTCTCATCTAACATAAAATCACTCGTTTCTTCTACGACCTGCTTTGGATTCCTTCCGTAGCTCGTATTGAGGGCAAACTGCACCATCTGAGGATTCATCGTTCACTCAAGACCTCCACTTTCCAGTACTCGCTCGAAAAAGTTGTTAATGGCCTCTACCGTGTCCAAAAAGTCAGGTGCTATCTCATAGGTTTTCCAAGTTGATCTGCTCATTCCACCCAAAAAAAGATAGAAGCCTAATTTTGTCGGAATTTTTGTCCGTTTTCGTTGTTCGGATATGGTAAAACTAGTGACAAGGATATTTTCAGAGATTTTTTGAATCTTTGGTCAAAAACGGATATTGTCCCTATCATGAGTTCCTTTAGGGACTTCCTTTGGAACTTTTACGAGTTCCTGGCAACTCGCTAAGTACAGATTGAATAAATCCCTCAATTCCTCTGGGCTTTTGAACTTCTCAGGTCTCCCCAAAAAAACAGCTCCTTTGGATTCCTGCTCCTTCTGGATACTGGACCGCTTTCTCTTGATTGCACTCTTTTCTTTTGTGGTCTTGTTCTGCTTCTTTGCCATGTCTAGAAATTAAAATAAAAAAAAGATAAAAAGTCTGACTTATCCCTCCAGTCGCTCCTTAATCTTGTATAATAATTTAAGATCTTTCTCCAGTATCCTTATTCATCTGTTTGCCCTCATTACCGCTTCCTCTGAGACACTCTTATAGCTTCAGTATCTATAATTATAGTGGTATATAGCTTTATCATGCTCTAGATTCAGGATTTTTTCTTCTATCCACTCTGATAAGAGGTTTATGATTCGGTTTTTCATGGTAATAAATATAAAAAAATAAATCTGATTCTTAATCAGTGTAAACCTTAAAACAAAGAAGTAGTTGTCTGGCTTAGTCTTTTGTTTGATATATCTACATACTTCTGCTCTATCTCAATTCATATAAAATCGCAATTCAATTCTTTACTAGCAACAAATACACCTCAACTTCATCAAAATCAATCAAAAACTATTCATCCCCCCCCTGAGAAAAGTGTGTATGAGCTTCCTATATAATGCTGTTGGCTTCTCGCAACTGTGGATTGGAGCAAGAACTTTGTCTGCTTTTATCACATCAGATATTGGATTCTCTAACACTTTCGGCTTTCATTTGAGATATAAAAGCATAGGCTCGTATTGAGGTCTTGTATAGTATCATATTCCGAAATTGTTTTTTACTCGGATCGGCATTGATTTGAGTGTCAGATATTTATCTAATATCTTTCTAAATTCAGGAATTGTAGACCATCAAAGAAATGTAATCAAAAAACTATCATCTTTCAGTATTCTTTCACATTCTTTAAAGTATTTATCAAGAAAAGACTCAAACTCTTCAGACTTCATATTGTCATTTTGTATCGCTTCTGTTTTTCATCTTTGAGGTTGTAAATTGATATTATACGGCGGATCAGTAAGAACTAAATCCACACTTTTATCAGGTATCTGCTTCATTAGCTCTAAGCAATCTCAGCAGTGAACTTTGTTTATTTCTAGCATTATTCTAAAAAAAATAAATCTGACTTATGATCTCGTTTTACCTTTAGATTTCGGTTTTTTTTTCTGCGTGATGTTGATTCTCTTGACCTTCATCTTCTTCGCCTCTGCGTCCGTACAGTCTAGGCATAACTTACCCTTATACCGAGGAGGAAGACCTGTTCAGCAATGAGGGCAGATTCACACTTTAGGCTTTGTATTGTGCATGATATTATGGGAATATATAAAACTAAATTAGTCCCTGTTCCCTTAGGGGATAAAGGATTGGGTGATTCCAGATTTGAGCAAGAATTTTCCTTGCCGTTCCTTTTTCAACGCAAGAGCGGAAAAATTCCTTACTCCCTGCTACTGTTTTATCAACTCGCTCGTGCTGCTCGATAGAGTCCACGAGAATGATATTATTTGGATTCAATCTATACTCAGGGAACATTCCCTTGGGTAAGATATGAGCAAACTGGTAGCTTCTTGCATCTTCTATGGTGATTGGGCGACCTGTAAGGTCAGTCTTTTGTCTCTTTTCTAAGATTTTCAAAAAAAGAGAAGATTCAGATCCACCATTAGCGATCCTTTCCCTTCTCTTTCTTCAGATTTTTTTTATTGGAGTTTTTTTCATAACGGAAAATGCTCAGTATATAAAATACTGAGTGTTATTTTCCGTATGTTCGGTGTGATTTTATTATTTTCTTTGCTATTTTCAAGCCAAAAAAGAGAAAAAAATCAGATTTTTTGACTTTTTTTATTCTTTTGAGTACAATATTTTACTACATATGAAGATAATTCTGCAACACTCAGTTTTTATCTTCTATTCTATCTAATGAAATTTGAAAAAAACTTAATTGACGACTGTGCTACTCATTTTTTAGCACTAGGTCAAAAACAGACAACCGTTTTCAGTCTTAAATCTCATCTTGTCCTTTTCTGGCGTTTTTGTAGAGCAAAAAAACTAAATCTTATTGAAGAAATAACAACCCAAAATATCTATGAATATCTCGAACTTTTACGTAAGACACCAACACAAAAAACATCAAGATACTACGGTAAAAACAAATTTTTATCAGAGAAAACAGTACAATCAAAAATTATCTCCATCAAAAAATTCTTCAAGTTTCTCAATTTTAGGCATGATGCTTGAATTAATTATCTGAAGATTGAGATCCCTAGAGTACATCTTCCTCAGATGGAGTATTTAACTAAGGAGGAATTGTCCCAGCTCTTTGAGCATATCGAAAAAAATGAAAAGAATGAAGAAAATAGACTCAGAAATCTCTTATTCTGCAAGCTTGCTTTTATATCATGAATGAGACTCTCTGAATTATTATCGATCAAGGTTAAGGACATTCTATGAGAGAGTCGTGAGATCTCTATAGTAGGGAAGGGGGATAAAATCAGACCAATTTACATTACAAAAGAGATCTAAAATCTGGCTTCAGAGTATGTTAAATTTAGAGGAGAACGCAATATTGTCTCTCTCCGATCTGGGCACATAAGGAAAATGCAGGGTGACTGATCTTTGCTTTTTATCCGTCATGATGATTATGGATTTGGTCATTGATTAAGTAAATCAACGATTGTATGAATTATGCAGAAATACAGTGATCAGCTAAATTTTGGGAAGAGAATTACTTGTCATATGTTCCGCCATTCTTACGCAACTCAGCTCCTCAATAACTGAGCAAACATTAGAGTGGTGCAAGAAATGCTAGGGCATTCATCGATAATTACCACCCAAAGATATACGCATATCACAAATAACCAGCTCAAGGAGGCTCATGCAAAAGTTTTTTGAGGTTTATAAACTCCAATTGGGAACTAAAAAATCAAGTTTCTTTAAAAATGACTTGATTTTTTGTTTTTTTTATTTAAAATTCCCACTGTTAATTTAAGTAACTGACAGAAAAACGGAAAAAATATAAGTATACCGAACATATTGTAACCCCGGTTCGACTCCGGGTCAGGGCAATTTGAAGAAGTAACTATGCTAGCCTATTTCTTAGTAGAAATAGGCTTTTTCGTATGTTCAATACTGAGTGTTGCAAGCCTAACGAGAATTAACGAGGACTTACACAGTACTATCTGAGATATATGAAAGTGCTGTGGTGAAAGGAAGTATCCTCTTTTTTACAACACTATTGTCAGAGAACTTACTTGAAAGGTTGAGATAGATGAAGAAACAGGCTCTACAGAATATAAGAAACGGTCACAATTTCTGTAGATAAAAAAAGAAATTAAAAAAAACGCTTAAATAATCGAGTGCTTCGAGTTGGTATGCTATGTCCTTTTTAGGATGTTTATATCATCAAGAAATAATTCAGAAGGACTAGCTACCTTGCAGATAGAGAAAAGTCTAGCAATAAGGGGTGTATTCTCTATCTTCGAGGAATTGAGAAGATAGAGAAATAAGATTAGATTTTTTATTTCTTGCAAACTTTGTTTAAAAAGATATAAGAAAAATGTTATATATTCTCGTGATTTTTTAATTGAATCCCCTTCTTCATAATGCCAAGAATAAGTAATGTAACAACACACGGAATAGAAGATTCCATCATAGCTTCAGGTTATCCAATGAGGCTAGAAACACCAGAAAATATAAAGGAAGAGATTAGAGATACTCTTGAATTCCCTGGTAAAAGAGCGATTCAACTTGCTCATACTCCTGCTGGGAGCGGTCATGATCAGTTCCTTACAGGGATGATTGCCCAGTTTGACCTAACCTTTTCAAATAAAGCTTGGGTAGAAGCTGAGAGATATCACTTTCTAGATTTTATCTCTAGTCAGTCTACGATGCATAGATTGACTAAGATGAACTTTGATGAGGTCTCTAATGAATATGTTTCTCAGCAAACAAAGGAGCACATGAAAGAGTTACAGGATGCTTACAATGAAAATCCGACAAAGGAGAATAAGTTAAAGCTTTTGTATAATGCACCTGCTTGATTGGAGCTTACCGCAAGAATGACGACCAACTATCGTCAGCTCAAAACCATTTACAAGCAAAGGAGGAATCATCTCTTACCAGATCGGCAAATGTTTTGCGACTGGATTGAAACCTTACCTTATTCTGAACTTATTACAGGAAAAAAGAAAGGGTAAAGTTATACTTTCGAAGTTCTCTCTCTTTGAGAGGGCTTTTTTAAAGAAGCTAATTAGCTAACTTATTAGGAGTAAATTCAGCCCATATAGCTCGATTCTCCATTTTTTTCAAATTCCTGTTTCTTGCTTTTTTTTGTAGCTAATAACCTTTAATTTGTTAATAGGTCATTATATCATAAAAAATCAAATAGAGATAGTTAAGTATAACTTAACTCTTCTAAATAATTACACAAACATAAGATGTTATTGTATTATACTTAGGAAGTACGCTTATTTTTTAAATTATTTTTGCATAGGTAGCTCTATTAAAGTATTTGACTAAGCGAAAAAAAATATGAAATCTCGAGCCTTTTTATATCTACTTGAGCTCTACGAAGTAGAGATATTATTTTTGCTTCTCGATAGGATTTCCTTAAAACGGTTCTTTCTAATAAAATGGATCATCCCATACAAATTGATCATAGTGGCAAACTTTTTCAATAAGTCCATATTTCTCCAATCAAAGTCCTTGAAAGAAAAAAAGATAGAGGAGGGTAAAAAAAGTAATTATTATACTAATCATGTCAAAAATGTAAAAAGGTTCCTTTTATTTTCAAGAGATTTATTAGAAGATTGGTTATAATTCAAAATCCGCCACTAATTTTTCTCTTCTCCATCCAAATAGAGCTCATCCAAATGATAGAGTAGATAACTTAATCCAAAAAATCCTCAAACTGCAATAACAAAGCTGATAGTTCCTATTCCAAATGCATGCCCTAGGTTGTAAATGCTATGAATAAGAAATCCTACACCTAAAGCGAGAGGATAAGCTAGATATCGACTAATCTTTCTTAACTTTAAAAGTATTAACGCAATTGCTCCTGTTGCCAATAAATGTACCATCGTTGCAACCAGCCCCCTTCCGATCAAAAATCCTGATGAAACTTCATTTTCTCCTAATAGCATCAATATGAGAGCTAAACTATTTTCTATCAAAGCAAAAGCGAATGCAACAGACAAGCTAAGTGCCAGGAGTTGTGATATGCTTGTTTGATTCTCAGCGTTTTCTTCGTATTGAGCGAGTGAAAATTTTAACAGTTCTTCAGTATAGGCAAGAACCAAGTAATAGGGAATAAGTATAAAAACAGACCCTAAAGACTCTCAAAAGCTGATCTTACTGGTAGATCGAATCAATATTGCCAGAATGCTGATTCACATCCAATTGTTGAGTCAGATTTTATTCCTTTTTATCAAGCTTCGAGCTATTCGAAGAATGATAAGTATTCCCACGCACCATAGCCAAAAAAATAAACCACTTGTCCCACCGACTGAGTCTTTTATACTTATTCGTCCCATATACCTAAAAAGTCGCTCATAGCCTGCTAAGGCTCCTACTAAGCATCCAGAGAAAATCAATTGTTGTGTTTTTGAAATAGAGGTATTAGAAAAACGAGCAAAAATCTGACGAAAAAATCGCGTTCGAAAAAGCGTTATTATGAACAGTACTGTTAAAAGTCATAAGATCTGCACAATCGCCAGTTTAGCAAATAAAGAAAAATTTAGTGAATGTTGAGTTTTCGCTGCTGCAAAACCCATTCAGCAACGACCTCTCCAGTTCCATCACGAGTAATTACAAACAGTTCCTGAGATGTTGATCCTTTAGACATTTTTGCTTTAAATCCAGTAACTGTCGGATATGAAATCGTGAAACGAAGCTCAGAGGAGGCTTTCTGTTGTCTGTGGATTCTCCCTGGGATGATACGGACAATTTCAGGATTTTGCTCAATCCTACGAAGAAAATCGTGAAATTCAGGAAGGATGTGATGTTCAGTCTTTACCTTTTGAAATCCCAATTTCATCTCTCCACAATAGCAATAAAAATCTGCCTTAAACCTATGGATTTGAAAAAAAAATGCAAGTGAGATTTTCTCATCTGCTCAGCTTGAAATCTTCTATCAAATCCCTATTCTTAAAGAGAAAAACGATACTCACTAAATGACCATAGAGAAGAGTATCGACAAAATCTTAAATCTGACTTTTTATCCCTTTTTATGCTTTGATGGCAACTATGAATATTCACGAATTTGAGCTTCGCTATCTCTCATACAAGGGATTGGATTTTAGATTGGGGTTGGGGCGAGATGAGGATACTTTGATCAAGCTTGTCAAAACCTCAGATAAAGGACAATTAGAAAAGTCGGTACCAGAGACCTCTCCTGATGATTTAAAGCGCTTTACTCACGAAACCTATACTCCTTTTAAACAAGAGCTTATTGATAAATCTCGTGAGATATTTCCTCTCAAAACTTCCAAATATTCACTTGCAGATTATATTGAGAGACTCGAGTATGAACTCAAGGTAATCAGAGAAATGGGATTTAATTCATACTTTTTGATTGTATCAGATTATGTGAGATGGGCCAAGAGACAAATGATTGTAGTAGGGCCAGGAAGAGGTTCTGGAGCGGGAAGTTTGCTTGCTTGGGCGATTGAGATTACGGATGTGGATCCTATGCCTTTTGATCTACTTTTTGAGAGATTTCTCAATCCAGCAAGAATTTCAATGCCCGATTTTGATATCGACTTTGAAGATACTCAGAGACAAAATGTGATAAATTATTGTACACAAAAATATGGAGAGGAGAAAGTATGTTCGATAGGTACTTTTATGAAAATGGCATCTAAAGCAGCCTTCAAAGATGCTGCCCGTGCGGTGGGAGTGCCATTCGAAAGGTCAAATCAGGTTTCTAATCTCATTCCTGAAAAAGTAAGCCTAAAAAACCTGATCAAAGATTCTGCTCCTGAGTATGAGGAAGTGCAAAATATTTATGAGTCAGATGAAAAAGTAAAACAGGCATTCGATTACGCAATGTCACTTGAGGGAAATATTAGACAGTTGGGGGTGCATGCTTGTGGAATTATTATCGCTCCAGAAGCTGTTTCAACCTATTCAGCAGTGCAATATGCAAAGGAAAATGACCATACGCTTGTTAGTCAGTATGATGGACCGACACTAGAACAAATTGGGCTTTTGAAGATGGATTTCCTTGGATTGAGAAATCTTTCTATCATCAAAAACTGTATCAAAATTATTAAGAACAGATATGAAAAGGAGAGGAAAGAACTGCCTGAGATGTTTGTTCATTTTCTCAAGACAACTTCATTCCAGCCTGATATTACGGATGAGTTTACCTATGATACGATTTTCAAGGCGGGGGAGACAACAGGGATTTTCCAGTTCGAATCGCAATGAATGAGAAAATTCCTTATCCAGCTCGAACCAAACTCTATCAATGACCTGGTAGCGATGAATGCTCTTTATCGTCCTGGTCCAATGGAATTTATTCCGAGATACATTGAGAGAAAACAAGGTCGTGAACCAGTAACCTATATGACAGATGAACTCAGAGCCGAGTTGACTAGAAAATATAGTGCTGAAGTCGCAGAAGAAGAAAATCAAAAGCTGATTCAGGATCTTAGTCCTATTATGTCTTTGACTTATGGAATTGCTATCTATCAGGAACAGCTGATGTTCCTAGTACAAGCAATGGCAGGATTTTCGCTTGGTGAGGCAGATATGCTCAGAAGAGGAATCGGGAAAAAGAAAAAAGAAGTGATAGAACAACTTAAGAAAGAATTTGTTCAGAGAGGACAAACTTTTAGAGGCTATAAACCAGAGACAACAACTTCGATTTATGAAAAAATGATTGAGCCAGCTGCTTCATACTCTTTCAATAAGTCGCATTCGGTATGTTATGCAATGATTGCCTATCAAACAGCTTATCTCAAGGCGCATTTCCCGCTAGAGTTTAGTGCGGCACTTATCAGATCGGTAGAGGAAGATATCGATACACAGAGTTTTTATATTTCAGAGATCCAAAATTCTGGAATTAGAGTACTTCCTCCTCATATCAACGAATCCTTCAATCATGTGGCTGCGATCGATGAAGATGTCAGACTTTGATTCTTTTCAGTAAAGGGAGTAGGCTCTGAAATCTGAGAAACGATCCAGCAAGAAAGGGTCCAAAATGGGAAATTCTCATCACTTGAAGATTTTCTCAAAAGGTGTTCAAGTATCGTTAATAAAAAATCACTTGAAAGCTTAATCAAGGCAGGAGCTTTGGATGGGTTTTGAGATAGAAAAATGCTTCTGGAGAATATCCAGGTAATGATCGATTGGAGTAAAAATATCTCTAATGCTGATTTTTGACTCTTTTGACCCGTGGGATTGGATACTACTATCCAGCTTAAAGCCATTGACGAACCTTCGACTCCTATGGAGAGGTTGATGATGGAGCAGGATGTTTTAAAATCTTTTCTTTCAGGGAATCCTCTCGATGGTTTCTACCTTCATATCAAAAAGGGATCTTTTCTCAATCAGGTTAAAGAAGCAGAATCTTTCCCAAAATTTATTGTGATTGGATATATTAAAGAAATCCAGAGAGCAAAGAAAAAAGGATTTTTCATCAAGATTGAAGATATTTCAGGAGATTGGGAATTTTTTACCAAAGATGTACTCAATTTCCAGAAGTTTGATCTTATCATTCTTTATGGAAGTAAAAGTAATGGTAGAGTCTATATTGATAAACTTGTTAAAACTTCATATGAAAAGTTAAAAAAGTTGGCAGGGGGAAGGTTTGATCCAGAGCGAACTGTTGTAAGGGCCAAGAAAGAGAGATATGGAGATATCAAAAAGCAAGAACTTGAAAGAATAAAGGCAGAAATTCAGACTCCAGTCGTGGAGAAAAAACAAGATATTGAGATTCTTTCTGATGATTTTGAAGAAAACCCAGCAGAGCTTTTGGATGAAGTTTTGCCTTCTGATTATGAAGAAGAAATAATCGAGAATGAAAATGCTTTTGTTCAAGAGAATGAAATCATAATAGAAGAAGATGAAAATTCTGAATTTGAATCAGACGCTTCTTCAGAGCAGGAGGTTCTAGAAGATCAAGAATGAACTTCTTGAGAGCAGAAACTTTCCCGAGATTTACCAGAATCTCTTGATCAAATTAAAAAACTTATCGCAATTATCAAAGTTCATCAAGGTCCGATAGAAATTACTTTGGGTGGGAAATCTTATAAGATATCTGAACAATGACTTCAGGAGATACAAGATCTCTTGTGATAGGCTAGTTAATATGCTAATAGTTGTAATGAAAAAAAATAGAAAAAACTGATCTCAGATTGAGGTCAGTCTTTTTTTGATTGAAAACTATTGGTCAATTTGAAACTTTGTTGGATTTTTGGATTTAAATTCTGCAGGAGATAGAAATCTTTCTATGATAGCATCAAGCACCTTATCTACATTTTCTCAAGTCTTCCCAGAAACACAAATAATTTCTGACTTATCTAACCCAATCATATTCTCAATCTCTCCAGCAACTCTATCTGGATTCGCTGCAGGAAGATCAATTTTATTGAGAACAGGAATGATATCAAGACCTTGATCAATAGCCTGATAGAGAGTAGACAAGGTTTGAGCCTGGATTCCTTGGCTTGCATCTACGAGCAAAATTGCACCTTCTACCGCAGCCAGAGAACGAGAAACCTCATATTGAAAATCTACGTGTCAAGGAGTATCTATCAGATTGAGTTCATACCCTTTTCGTTGCATTCTTGCTGGGGTTAGCTTAATAGTAATTCCTCTTTCTTGTTCAATATCCATACGATCCAAAACCTGAGAATGATTGAGTTTTCTTACTGTTTCTGTAATTTCAAGCATTCTATCCGCAAGCGTGGACTTCCCATGGTCAATATGCGCAATGATACAAAAATTTCTAATCTTATCCATAGTATGATAAATAGTCTTAAAAGTCAGATTTCTTTTATTGTTTTACGTAATATTTTTTACTAATCTATAGTTTTCCTAGGCAAAAACAAGTGTTTTTATTCTATACAAAAAAGTATCGGGAGTTTTTCTTGTTCATTAAAGTTTAAAACTCTTCGATCTGAGCTGCTTATTGAGGTAGAAGGTCCTCCATCAAGATTGACTGCATTTTGGATATCAAGTTTAAGAAGCTCATCAGCAACTTCATCTAGAGTAAGATTATTTCTGAAAACAACGATAAGGCTTTTTGTTCATTTTTGAGCTACAAGAGTCCTTGGGTGAGGAGTATTTCGATGAGAAATCGACTGAGCGAGGTCGTTATTTTTCTTTCATCATTTGATGAGTCGTGGTCATGTATTGAAGACTAAAGCTCCAGTCATAATCGCCTCTCCATTAGCCACAAAAAACTGAACTCTTCCTTGTTTTTCATCAAAGATGAGCGTTTCTCCCAGATTGGGATCAGCATTTTCTATTTTTTTGTAGTTAAGGCTTCCTGTTGCCGTAAATCGCTCTCCTGCGGGAAAGAATCTTTCGCTGTCTTTGCCAAAATAACTACCATTAACGACATATTTACATTTTTTTTCATCTTGGAGGTTTTTTGTAGTGTTTCCTCCAGAAAAAAAGAGGAGTTTACTTCCAGAAGAAAGCTCAACAATAGTGGGATTATTATACCAAAAACTCAGGGATAAGCCAGAGACTGAAATGAGGATCAAAAGACTTATTGGTATGATCTTTTTCCACATTTTAAATATTCTAAAAAATAAAAAAAACGAAATCTGATTTCGCACGGTGTTTTTGCGTTCGGAAGATTAGGGATTCGAACCCTAGATACGGTTGCCCGTATACATGTACTCCAAACATGCGCCTTCGACCGCTCGGCCAATCTTCCATTTAAGTTTGCACTGATTTAAGGTTTCAATATATTCAATCTTCTCGCTCTATTTTCTTCATTGAAGAGCTTAATTTGACAGCGAAAATTTTAAGTAAAACAAATAAAAAATCAAGTCATTTTGGTAGAAAATAAAAAAATGCCAATCTAATTTTCTAGTAAACAACTAGTAACAAAGATTGGCATTAAAAGTTTAAATAATTGTTTTTCTACCAGTTCCTTTTTATATTATCCTTTCTTTGAGAAGAGTCCTTTAACAAAATATTTGATTTTGTATTTAAATATATAAATCAAAGAACCTATCACAAAGGTTGTTCCCAGATAATAGTTGAGAAATACTACTATAGATGCATTTAAGATCCAGAATATCCAAGATAGAATAGATGACTGCGATGCTAAAATACGAGTTAACAATAGTAAACCATACATTACTACAATAGTTGATATTATGGTGATTACTAAAACATTTCTAGGTATTTCCCCTTGTCGGTAGTGTTGGTCAACCGTTTCTTTGAACTGATTATTTATTTCATCATAAAAAATACAACGATGATAATAGCGTTCCTTTATGACAAAAAAACCAAGCTCACGATCACAAACCATCGCTATAGAATCTTGGATTTGGACTGGTTTTCGTGTTAAGATAGCACGGAGTTTATTTTCCTCATTTCCTGGTGTGTTATCCCAGTGCTGTGCAAAAGTCCATACTGCTTTGTCTATCAAAGAATCCGTATTCTGAGAAGCTAAAGTAGCATTCCATGATACTAATAGCATCAAGATAAACAATAATTTTGTCTTCATTTTAATAGAATACTCCTATTAAACTCTTTTTTTAGAGTCAGACTTTGAGTACATTGGTCTGTTGGGTAATTATTTTTTTGTTTATACAACAAGATAATAGATATTTTATGATAAAAGTCAAGGGTAAATGTTTTTTTATTTCTAAGACGAAAGAGAAAAAAAATTATCCATACTATGCAACTTCATCACACTCATACTCGGTACAAAAAAGCTCATCGTCTCCCCCACATAACTAAAGAGCGAAACAGGATCTCAAAGGATCTTATAAGTATGAATTGTTGTAGTCCGAGGAGCTTTGAGAAGGGTGTCTTTGAGCATTAGGATAAAGATCTTGTTGGGAGCTGAACCTGGATTAAAAGTACAGCAATAATCTACCTCTCTATGTTTTGCTACAATATAACACAGCGTCCCTCCTAAAGAATGTCCACAAATCCATTTTTGATAGTTTCCATGGGTTTTTCTGAGCTGGTCAAAGAGTGTCAAACTCCCCGTCACTCTTGGGTCGATTGCGTTAACTCAGAGGATGATCTGAGCATCAGAAATAAGATCTGATTTATTTTTAAAATCAGTTCCTCTATAAGCGATAATGCAAATTTTCTCCTGATGATTGAGATAAATACAGTGAAAAATAGAATTATAGGCAGGTTCAAGATAGAAATCTCATACTTGATATGGTCTTTGTTCTGGAGAAAGATAAGAATAAGCCGTAATCTCAGCCAATAATTGATCTCTCTGAGGAAGATGGACTTTAGATTGTAATTTTGAATTGGATACTAAAGTTTTTAAACTGGTTTTTGCCGAAGGAGAAAGTGTAGAAAGCTGTGATTGAAGTTGGTCAAATTCCTGTCTTTTGTCTATAGAAAAAGTTGCCTCTCAACGAGAGATTAGCTCTTGACTTTTTGAATATATCGTAGACTTAAGGTCGGATCGCCATTGTTTAGTCAGCATTTTTTTGTTCTGTAAAAAGAGCTAAAAAAGTCTGATCACTCAAAAGGTCAATCATCTGATCCATAATTATTTTTTTCTGCTGTTCATCAAGAATCTTACGAACACCAAAAAGCTCTCAAATAAGCGTTGTGTCTTTATTATCAAGGAGATCCTGCTTAAGGTAAAGCATATTCCTATCGATTGCAATATCCGTTACCCCAACTGCATGTAGTTGCTCAATCTTTTCTTTAACCTGAGGCGTAAAGAGCGAAAGATCACGAGGATTAAGATAGGTAACTCTATGATCCTCAAAAGATGTTGTTTTATTTCTCGAAGTTTGATAAAAATAATTAAGAAATTTATAAGCAAAAAAGAGTACAAAAATCAGAACCGCAATCAGCGATATCCCTTGTAAAATTTTCCCTATCACTCCTGGGATAAGGAAAAACAATATCGTAAAAATAAACAAAGATACCATAGGAATAGAACGAGAAAATGATGCCATCTCCTTGAGCGTCATTGCCTTGTTGTGACTGAGCTGGATATAAACCAAAGCACGCGTAAGAAAGGTTGCTTCTGGAAGCTTAATCTTATGGATAAAAAAGGTATCATTTACCATATGATCATTATCATAAGTATCAATTTCTGCTCATTGAATAATATTTGATCGATTGACTTTTTGAAAAGAATATTTGACGTACATATCAACGCTAAGCATCGATATAAATCTGATTCTTTGCAAAAAATCAATGCCCTCTGGAAAGAAGTCATTATTGCCAGCATATTGCAAACCAAGTTTTGGTTCTGGAATATTTGCAAGCATCAGATTTTTTTAATAAATAAAATTCTCTCCTATTATACTCAAAATTGATAAAAAAAGCAAAAAAGAAAAACTAAATCAGATTTTTCTTTTTTGATATTCTTTCTTAGATAGAGGAACTCGTAGTTTTTTCTATTTCAGTATTCCGAGTCTCTCTAGAATAGAGGTCATCTTTAGGATCTTTTTTTGATAGGGGAAAACCTTTGTCTTTACTCAAAGATAGGAGGCAATCAAAAAGAGGTGTAATCTCCCCGTGATGATAATATCCGCTCCTTTTACCTTCTGTAGAAATGTACTAAAGTTTTCTTCCCAATCGATACTCTCCATGGTTATATTAAGATCTTTTTCAAGTTGCGTTTGATATTGAGGATCGTTGTAAACAGGGGATTCTCATTTGCTCACAGGAACATAAGCAAGCTCATAGCCTTCTTGGAGAAGAGATTTGCATTCAGCAAGAAGGTTTGGATAGAACTTTTCTCCATTTTTATTCAAATTGATGAGGGCAACTTTCTTATCTGATGGACTGTCTTTTTCAACAGTTGTTCGATCGTAGGCAAATCGGCTCGTATCCATAAAGAATTCAGCGCCTTTATATCCAAGTTTCTCTAGTGCCTGCACAGAGTCCTCATCGCGAGCATAAACTGCTTTTGTACGCTTGAGCAACCATCCAAAGAGTTTGCAGTTGAGTGATTTTTTGGGTGTTTGGATCCCTCCCATCAGATAGAGATTGATTTTTTTTAATTTGTCTGCGAGGGGGAGTAGTGCAAGGTTCCAATATCGATAAGCATTTTTACTTTCTTCTGTTAGGATTTCTCCACCTCAGATAATTACTGTATCAACTTGTCTGTATTGGATAATTTCTTTGATATGAGGAGAAAAAAAATAGTGAAATCCTGATCTTATTCCCTTGGGAAATTCATGAAGATAGGTGATATCCTGCATATCAGGAAACTGAGAAAAAAAGCTTTTCAACCATTCTGGATCATACGCAGAAATCAGAATTTTTTTACCTTGTTGTTGTAAGAGGCGAATAGTCCCAAGTAGAATAATTTCATCTCCCATATTTTTATAGCTCCAGTTTCCGAGTATCAATACACGCTCTCATTTTATGTTTAGTTGCTGACTGATTTGCATTATTCTTTATCTCCCTTATGAATAAAATCGCTTTTAGTCTATGGTTTCCTTTGTTTATGTCAAGGAGAAGTCAGGTGTATAATAGACTTGAATTTTCTATAATAGAGTTTCTGAGTATAAAAATCTCTTGATTTTCTCCGATAAGTAGCTATAAAAATGCTATTTGTATGAGAAAATATACTTCTTATATCTTTATTTGTTAAGCACTATGCTATGACAGAACAACAAAATACTTGGGGGGCAGTGGAGAGATCTAGAACCCCTAGAGCTCCTCGTGTTGCACCAATGCCAGACTCGAGACCTCAAAAACCAGAGAAAGTTCCCTTGTGGATTGTGATAATGTTTATTTTTGCGCTTGCATTCTGTCTGTTTGCGGTGTATAAGGCTTTTATTTACAAGCAGGGGTATAATGAGGGATCATCAAATCAGGAAGTAATTGATGTAAATTTTCAGCAAGATACAACAGGAGAAGATCTCCAAGAAAATGGTATCACTAATATTTTGACAGGAGATGTTGCTACAACTGATGTTGTTAGTTGAGAAACTGCTACAGAGGCATCAGCTAATGTTCAGAGAGCAAATCCATCGCTTTCAGTATCTTGAAGGCAAACGTGAACTCAATCTGAATGAACAACCATTGATCGTAGTGGAGATACAGCTTTGATAGAGCAGTTCTATAAGCATTTAGTCGCAAATGAGTTTGATGCGATGAATGCTTTGGTGCAGGGACCATTATTGAGAAGTAAGGCATGGAAGGATCATTGGAATGCAAAAAATCTTGGAATCTTCAGTAGAAACCTCGTTGGAAATCTGAATTTAGATAATCTCTTTTTTGTTGCCAATAGTGTCGATGAAGCCAAAAAATCTAGGCAATATTCCTATACACTTAGCTATACGATTCAGCCAGATCATCAATACAAAGAAGATCGAAAGATTACGCTAGTTACTCAAGGTACTGGTAAAGTGTTGATCTCAGAGATTATGTGTGAAACGAAGTGATGCTCTCGTTCTCCATTCTTTTGGCCTCAAAACCTAGGATTGAAGTAAAAAAAATAATAAAATCTGACCTCGGTGTCAGGTTTTTATTATACTTATATGAATTATTTTAGAAGAACCTTATGAACTACGAACTTTTTAATCATCAAGACAAAAAAATCTATCTGATAAATATGCTCAGGGAAGAGAATCAGATTTTTTCTGAGTTGTTTGAAAAAGGAGTAGAAAAGTATCTCAGAGCAGGCAAAAAAATCTGAATCCTGATCAATAAAAAAGGTCATACTTGAGGGACAATTTGTCATAGCTGTGGGTATATTCCTCAGTGTGAAAATTGTTCGGTTGCGATCAATTATTATCTTCTCCCAAGTGGGCAGAAGATGGGACTCTGTCATATCTGTAAAAGACAATATCTCTATCCACAAACCTGTGCCCAGTGTGGCAGTTCCAAGATTAAAGAATTTGGTATGGGAACACAGAAACTTGCACAGTTGCTCAAGGAAAGGTTTTGAGCTGAATCTCTCATTGTTGAGTCTGAAACCGTCAGATCTCAAAAAAAGATAGAAAAGCTGACCTCAGAGCTCGATAACCTCAAGTCTCAATCAAAAAATCCAATAATCATTTGAACTTCTTTGCTTACCACTCCGATCAAAAATTGGAAATTTGATCTTTTGATTTTTCTCAATGCAGATATTGGCT
>ERZ773061.36-NODE-36-length-54654-cov-4.805161_pt1 | contig 54654 bp, 72 predicted proteins | sample MGYA00580627_ERZ773061 | MGnify/ENA primary metagenome ERZ773061 (study PRJEB29015, sample SAMEA2738119) | human oral metagenome | biome: human oral; feature: human-associated habitat; material: saliva | place: China | collected 2223 ...
CCTTATGGGACGGTTACTCAGGGATGCTAGGTCCTTTACGTGACATCACTAAGATTGCGATTGAGAACCCTAACCGTGCGCGTCTCGGTAAAGAGGAATACGTTCCGTTCGTTAACTCACTGTATGGACCTGGTAACGAGTATGCTATCCAGCAACGTTACTATGAAGCGTTTGACAAAGCGCAGAAACTCAAGAACGAGTATGATTCTCGCAAAGAGCGTGGCCAGCTAGGTGGTTGGTTAACTCCTGAGAAACGCAAACAGATTAACTGGTTCGAGCGCGCAGACCGCGAGCTGCGTGTCATCAATCAGCAGAAAGCCAAGGTCACTAAGCGCCACGCGAAAGGAATGCCTGATGATGCGTATCAGAAACAGGTGAATAATTTCGCTAAGCGCACTGAGCAGGTTCAAGCTAAGTACTTGCACGAGTGGCGTAAGATGGAAGGTCTAAACACTAAGAGAGGTAAATAATGAGACCAGTTTTTATCCGTAAAGGAAGTCAGGTGGCAATGAAGACCACCTTCAAAATTCAACTCAATTGTGGCATCGACGTTAAACCAGACGACGTCACGATTGAATTGAAGCGTAAGGGTGGTGGTTCTGCCATCATGACTTACCCAGCATTGGAAGTATCTGAGTCCGAGGTGACGTTCCGCTGGGACGACACGTTGCACCGTTCGCCAGGCGGTCGTTATCAAGGTATCATCAGAGCTCCAGGCTGTAAGCCAATCTGTGTAGCTGTTCACCTCGACACGTGCACATGTACGATGTCAGGACACTCATCAGATTATTTTGATTCATCTGAATGCGAGGGTTGTTAGTATGAGTTACGTATGGCTCAACGGTTACAAAACGAAATTGCAAGAGCGACTCAGCAAAGATGCTGGGTTGCTCCCAATCTCAGATGCTCAGAGCCTGGCGACTAAGCTCGGTGGTGGTCACACCTACCTTGTTATGTCAGACGGCACTGGCACAGAGATTGTGAAGGCAACGACGTTCGGTAACGAAATCAAAATCGAACGAGCGCAAGGTGGCACAGAGCCAATGGCTCTGCCACCAGGCACTTGCATTAAATGGGAAGCGACTAAGATGGGCATCGAGGAAACCGTCTGCGACGCTGAATTCAAGTGTCAAGAGAAGCTCAAGGAAGTAGACCCTTGTGGTTGCTAGGAGGAATTATGGTTCTCACTAACTACAGTAAATATCATTGGCCATCACAACGCGCTATCATTGCGGTGTTAACCATTGCTGTAGCAATTGTTGGCATGCATAGCCAATATAACGTAGGAGGCCTTGATGGAACACAAATCACTATGTCATTAGGTGTAATTACAGGAGGCGCTTGGCTGTTAGTCGACGCAGTATTCCACATGATTGAGTTAGCTAGCTCGAAAGGCTATCGACTACATCGTGCGTGCGTACGAGCAGACTCTGTCAGACCTATCTTTCTAACACTAGTCGCGGCGTGCAATCTGTTCTTCGCGGCAGACCTGGTATTTTCTAAAGGGTCTACGCCAACAGGAATTGTGTTCTTGCACGTGGTGCACTCTGTGATATTCATCTATGTTTTAATGGTGGATTGGTACATCGATAATTCCAAGAAATTAGAAAAGGCTCGGTACAAGAGAAGAGGTTAAGATGAAAAAGTTCAATTTCATAGTAGTGGCTTATTTGTTCTTCATTGCTACAATGGCTAATGCTCAGCAGTCGACATTGGCTGAAAACCTAATGAGCCCTGCTGGAATTGACCTAGTCATCAATATCATTTTTGCGGTATTAGTAAGCGCATCTTGGTCGGCAATAAAAGGGCAGCGTAACCCAGATGGTAACAGTAGTTTAACTGCTATTATCCTGGGCCGCTGCTTTCTCGGGGCTGTTGTGGGAATCATTGCGTTTGCAATCACTGAATCTTATGAAGTTGATAACTGGTTGCAAGTGGCGATTGTTGGAGTAGCTGCGTGGGGAGGCGACGTGATACCTGACACATTATTGGTAAGATTAATAAAAGTCATCTCGGGAGAAAAACAGAATGACAAAACAAACTGAGTTGCCTTGGGTTGCTGAGGCAAGAAAATATTTAAACCTGAAGGAATTACCTGGAAAACAACATAATCCTACAATCATCAATTGGTTGGTGGAACTCAAAGCATGGTGGCGAGACGACGAGACGCCTTGGTGTGGCACGTTCGTTGGACACTGCATCAGAGCCGCTGAGCGCTTCGTGCCAAGCGCTTGGTATCGTGCGAAGTCTTGGGCAGACGCAGGAACCGTGTTGACAAGCCCAGCTTATGGATGCCTCGCGGTGTTCGACAGAGCTGGTGGTGGCCACGTCGGATTCGTTGTTGGAAAGGACAAGTTAGGAAATCTCATGGTGTTAGGCGGAAACCAAGGGGATGCAGTGAATATTAAGCCTTTCAGTCGTACAAGAGTCATCGCGTACGTATGGCCATCTCATGCAGACGGCACGCGCTCATGGCCAGCGTTAGAACGCTATGACCTTCCATTACTACAGAGCGACGGCAAGCTCAGTACTAATGAAGCATAAATAATTAAGCCCAGCACTAAGCTGGGCTTCTTCTTATTATCAGAACAATGCCTTGGCAACCGCCGTAACGAACACGGTTAAGCCTACCGAAATAAGCCACGCAATCAACCATGCGAACATTAAGAACAGGATTAGTCCAGACACTGTACTCACGAAGTTATTTATAAAGCGTCCAGTCATCTGATAATACATCTGACTGGCTAGCAAGCCAAGGAACTAAGCTGCCTTGCGCCGTGTACATGTAGATTGCGTCCTGTACTTGCGTTGGCTTCTCACCCCAACCTTTGCCGTAATACTCATCAATCGCTTCGGTAACGACACCACCTTTGATTAATAGCAAGTACATACCCTTGCCATTCCAACCTTCACGAGTTACCTTAGCACCAGCTTTAAGCTCTTTGATAGCTTGACCGAATGAGAATCCCATAATTATCTCCTATTGTCTGAATTCAAATTCAACGTACTCATACTTAAATCGTAATGAGACTAATCGTAGTAATGCTAACATTAACCACTGATGTTGATACTCGCAATCATAAAATGCACTGTCATAATTGCGAGCACGGACCATGTATCTACTTCCCATGTGTATGAGCCTTAACAACCCACATCTGCGCATCTGCAACACGCATCATGGCTTCTTTAATGATGTCATCTTTAACACTGTTGAGCGTTCCTTCCGCGTTGGACATAACACGCTCATGCTCAAGACGGTCAATAACTCGTGCGAAGTAACGCTTGATTTGCACTACTTCTGAGTCATCTTTAGATTCATATTGAACACCGATAAGACGTTCACCTAATGTTGGACTTGGGAATCCTAATTCTACTTCTTCCATAGTTCCTCCTATTTAGAACCATAACATTATAATAATTAGCACAACTCCTATAAGGAAAATTATGCCTCCAGCTACATCATTCCACATGGTATTGCTCCCATGTTCTTCCTGATTTAGTCCACATCTCTTTGACGTCTTCTGAACCAGGATATTCTTCAATGAACACCACGCGCTTGCACGACGTGTTCATTAAAAGCTTTGCACATGTCATACAAGGAGAAGCAGAGACATACGCGGTATCAATGTCATATACATCGCGGCATTGTAGCAATGCGTTCTGCTCAGCATGGATTGCCTGACAACAGTCAAGCCCCGTGCCGCTTGGAAGCCCAGCTCCTTTGCATGCATGAGGGAAAGTGCCTCGTACTTCCTCATTGCAATGCGGAAGCCCTGCGGCGACGCCATTATAACCAGTTGATAACACGTGGCCTCGTGCATTAGTTAAGACACACCCAACAGCGCGGCGCTTACACGTCGCGCGTTGCGCAGTGACTCTCACTAATTCAATTGCCCATTGGTCTCTGCTTAATCTCATATTACCACCATTTATATTCGCTAGACTTACCGTCTTTACGCAGTGAGTCTAACACGTGCATCAGATGAACCTCGCTGAGATACATATCGGTTGGAGTCTCAGCTGTCTCTAGTGACTTCAGTTCCTCCATCGTCATTGCAGAAAGGTTATACCGATTGGTTAACTTCTCAGCCTGCTCGAAGTGTTGCTCATAGATATGACGAGACGATGCAGTGTGATACAACATACCTGGCTCGATAATCACGCCACCATTTTCTACTACGAACGCGTTCAACCGGCAGCACACAAGATGCGACAGCATAGAGAAGTTGAACACATCATACGGGAAGCCTAACCACAAGTCATTGCTGCGCATGTACACGTGACAGTTTAACTTATGGTCACGAATCATGAAGTGCACCGCGACTGTGCAAGGCACGTCTTTAGTTGCAGGAGGATTCTCGCGCCAGATTGTCAAGACAGCCTGGCGAGTATCTGCATCGCTCTTCAACTTATCAACGACATAGTCTAACTGAGACATAATACGAGGACCGTATGCACCAAAGAACGTTTGACCGTCGTCACTGTAATTAATGATGTTCTTGTTGTACGGAGCAATCGTTTCTACGCGGTTATCACCGGATAGAATCCAGTATGCTTCGCCTCCTAGGAACTTGGTGCTAAGCTTACGCTCTTCTAATGTCACAACAGGTCTGCGCATGTTGACTGTGGCTGTCTGTTGTAGTGCTTCCTTAGTTACTTGGCCACGTGGCGCGACGCTGTTACCTTTATTGAGCACCCAAGACAGTTCAGAAAGCCATTCAAAGTTCGCACTGTGAATTACATTAACCATTTAATTTACCTACTACGTATTTGACAAATTCATCAGCTGATAGACCATCAACTTCGTCAGCTGTTAATGTAACAGTCTTGCGTTGTGTGGTTTCACTGCATTTGTTCTGACTCTCACTGGTATTCTTCACCAGGTCATACCACTTACTTGTAATCATGTCTGACATAGGTGGCATGTTACGTTTGCCGCGCATGACAGAATCAGCAAGGGTATCGAGCAAGAACGCGACGTCGATATTAGGCATGTGGGCCGCGTCGTCAGGAGTAATGCTGTTGACGAACGCATGCACTGCTTCATTTGCTTTTTCACCAATCGCAACAAGATACTGACGAGGTGCATGCTTACCGAATGTTTTGAAGAAGTGTTTGAAGTTAGTTTGCAGCGATAAGTACATCACTAATTCTTCAGGAACAGGGTCATCATCAAATACCGAGTAAGGTCCTAGGTCCTGAGCCAGCTTGAACTCATTCGAATTAGGATGGAAGCGAACACCAGGAACATCGAGCATTGTATCAACGTCTGTCTTTTCCATTGACGATGACACGACAACGTACACGCGCGGTTGTTGTGCGCCATATGCTTCCTTACGTTCTGCCTTAATCTTATTTCTTAGCCACTCGATTGAGTCCTTATAAGCAGACGTCATTGGCTCTTCTGTGTAATCGTATTCTACAATCGGGAGCATAATATTGCGGTCGTTGTCGCCATACAATTCATGGATAGCTCGCATCTTCTGCTCTGATTTAACTAACTCATCACCTAAGCGAGACTTCCAGTTGCTGATGCACACTTCAACATCAGGGCGGCAACGCACATAGATGCCACGACAGAATGATGCCGCGCGGTCTAGTAGTGTACAGATTTCTTGAGTCTGACGTTGCTCATGCTCTTCAAGGTTACGAAACACAAGGTCGTAGATTGGACCTGAGTGCCAGCAACGGTCTAGCACAACTGAACGATAGCCCATAAGAGCTGGAGCCATAGCTTCCATGAAATACTTATGGATATTTTTCACACCATATAATGCATCGAAGTGGACATACAATGCGCCAGTGCGCTTCGCGTATTCTTCTGCGGCTGTTGATTTACCAGCACCATCTGGTCCTTCAAAAATAGTGATGGTGCATGTTGATGGAACTGCGTTAAGCATCTTTTTTCTCCTTATGGATTTCGTCGTCTACGTAATCGTCATCGCTTGATGGCGGAATATACCCGTGGTTCAATAGAATGTCCATAGTCTTAGGACCTTCCCAACCCTCAGGCTTGATACAGTCAACAAGGAAGCCACGCTCAGGTTTAACGCCTGGAACCTTGCTCATGTTAGCACGTTGAACGTCGTCCCACAGTGCTTGCCATGGTAAACCCATGTGAGCCGCGGTGCCTAGTGCAAAGTACACTAAGTCAACTAATGCATCAGCTTGTTCTGCAATATCATCATTGTCTACCGCATTTGTGAATTCATCTAGTTCTTCTTGCATCTGAGCAATGCGCTCATTAAGTTTACGACGGGTTAGATGACGCGGGTGGTCACCAACCAGTTGACCGAACTTGGTCTGGAATGCACGGACATCTGAGTAATTGCTCATCTTATTGACGATACCATTAACAAGGTCTTCAATAAGAGCTTCTGGCATAGAACCATAGGCTGCATACTCTTCTGCAAGTTTCGTCATACCCAATACTTCTTCCGTATGCGTGCAGATTTCACTCAGCGTCGACATATATAATTCTACTTGTTTATTCACTTGCTCTGTCATCACCGATTTCCTCCCAGTATAACATGTGGTAAATGCGGTCACATGTCTCTTTGACAATGATTGGTGCATCATCACCACGCATTGACGTTGTTGACAAATATGAACCATCTTCTTTATCGTCAGTCACGTGCGCACGAAATGACTCGATGCTTGCAACGTTGACATAGATAGGTTGCTCGTTATGCGCGAGCGTTAGCTTGAGAAATTTAATCATTTGCTTAACCATCTGTAAAATTTTCTTAACCAACTTGGCATATCAGCCAAGCGCAATTCTTTTAGTAGATAATCTAAGTCTTCGCGAACTTTGAAATACCGACCACCAACCATGACGGCGATACCTTTATCACCGTCATCGTCTGTAATGAACGCGATAGATTCGATTTGACTATGCTCAATGAAGAACGCATTGCCATTATCTAATCTGTGAAATCTAATCATGCTCATTATTTCTTACCTTTCTTCTTACCGTCCAAAGGTTTACGACATACCCATAAGTTGTTGCGCGCGTGGTCACAGTACAACGGAGCAAAGAAGCATGATAACGCGTCATTGTCGTAGTACTCACCAAGTGCTGAGCGTAATTTCTTCACCGCATCTTGTAATGATGGGTCTGCGTCAGGTGCTACTTTACCGATATGCTTGATGTCCATGAACGTACCGAAGCGTTTTTCAATTTCAAAACCTGCTTTCTCAGTCGCAGCCTGTAATTCAGGAACTGTGTATTCATGGATATGGTTTGCCGCATGGCGCACACCGTCATAACACGGGGTACTCATCAGCATGATACCACCCGGTTTGAGAGATTCATACGCAGCTTTTAGGAATTTCTTGCCTAGCTCTACGTTAATATGCTCAATCACTTCAAAGTGCACGAGAATATCGAAACCTTCACCACCGCGCTCTTTGAGTAATTCTTTGTAACGTTCAACAAAATTGAATTCGCCATGGAATGTCAAGCGTTTATGTTTAGATGGTTTGAGTTTATTCAAATCAACACCGACATAGTTCTTCACACATGGAGCCGCTCCGCCTGTCAAGATTCTTGATAACGGTTTTTCTTCGCCACAACCAACTTCCAACACGTCATCTTTAACAGTAATGAAACGTCTTGCGAATGACCAGCGGAAGAAGTGTGCTGAGTAGTCACGGTGCAATGTGCGGCCATGACCGGACGCATGTAGTTGTGTTGTGTCGTAATCGCGCTCATCGCGGCTGACTTCACGAGTTTTTGCCATTTAGTTTTTCTCCTATAGTAGGCCTTTGTTTTTTAATTCACGACGATAGTACGCAACATAACTGCGCTTGCTGTCGTCGAGTCCGAATTCTTTCTGCACAGTTGCGAAGATTTCATCGTCACTGTATTGGCCAGTGAGAATCAAATCTTTGAACACAGACGCTGCAGTGCGGCGTGGTTGCTTAATAGAACCAGTGTTCGTGGTCGCCGAGTTGCTTGGTACTTTGAGCGACGCTTTAGGTTGTCTTGCCATTTTAGTTTTACCTTTCTTAGTTGGTTGAACGTCTTCCTCGCCGGTGTCCCATGGAGGAGTATCATCTGACTCAGTGCTTTTCGCCTGAGCCACTTTGCCATCAAGCAGTTTGACTTGTTGGAGTTTAAGACGTGTGAGAGATACATCGACGCCTTTCTTCTCCTCGTCGTTCAAGATGCTATTGAACTTATCAACAACCTCTTGAGACGCACCGCAATAACGTGCGAACTCAGCATACTGCTCGATTGATTTGTGGATTGGATAACCTTTAATCTCTGTGAAGTTATCCTCGAATTGGCCAACCGGCATTGTTAAAACGCGGAGACCTGAAGATGTGTCTAGTTTAACCAGGTAATAATCCTGGTCGTCTGCGTCAACGACGATACAAGTTCTGCGTTGACGGTCTTGGTAGGTATTTGTCATGTTGTCACCTGTTCTGTTTGAATATCTGGAGCGATTATACCCCAGATATTCTGACTTGTAAATAGGTATTTATGATTTTTTCTTAGATTTTTTAATTGCCTCTAACGCGTTGAATAGAGCATTCTGAGTTGCGGTCTTATTCGATAGCATACCTACAATTGCGTGGTCAATCGTGTCCTTCGCAACGATACGGTAAATGAACACTTTGTCGTTGCTGTTACCTTGGCGGTAGACGCGACGCACGAACTGGTCATACAACTCATAGTCCCACGTGATACTGAACCAACATACGTGGTTGCACACGTTCTGCATGTTAAGCCCATGGCCCATGGAGGCAGGGTGGCCTAGCAGCACGGGAATCTTACCTCTGTTGAAGTCGTCAACTATGCGCTGAGTTTCCTTCATTGAAACACCAGTCCCTATGTGCGGAGTGTCTTTACCTAACGCCTTCTTCAGACGCTCAAGGTCGTGAGCGAACTCATACGCGACGAGCAACGGTTGCCCCTGCAATTCCTCGATGAGGTCTTGTAGTGCTTCAATCTTCTCATCATGCACTGTCACCCATTCCTTATCCGCAGTCTTAACGAGTGCTTCAATCTCTTGGTCGACGTACACGGCGCCGTTCGCCACCTGTCTGCATTTGATTGATGCGGCACCTGCTGTTGCTGCTGTCACAACGTTGTCATTGAGCTTAGTGATGAGGTCGTTCTCAAGTGCATTGTATACCTTTCTCGCCTTAGCATCTAACTCGACATAGATATTCGATTCAATATAGTCAGGCATGTCAAGATAATCTGTTGCCTTCATACTGAGTACGAATGGCTTGATTGCATCATAGATTTCCTGCTCAGCGCCAGGACGTATTGTATACGTGAAGCCAAGATAGTCTGATTCAAAGAATGCGTTGCGGAAGTGAGTAATGTACTGACCGAAAGTAAGACCATTGTCGATGATGTACATCTGACCGAATAAGTTGATGAGACCGTTTGCAGCAGGAGAACCTGTTAATCCATAACGGAACTTAAACGTAGGGATTAGTGGCTTAATCATTTTGAATCGGTCTGATGTAGACGATTTGAACTTGGACAACTCATCGACGACCAGCATATCGAAGCCGAAACTTTTCCATCTGCGTTGGTCGACCACAATCTTAGGCTTGCGTTTGCCACCGAAAGAGTTTGTTGTTTCTTTCTCAGCCGCGAATAACCACTTCAACCCTTCAGGATTAATAAGATAGATGTCGTAGTCGTCAGACTCGAGCAGTTTATCCTTGTCTTTGCCGTGCAAGATGCAGCAGCGTAGATGGTTGAAGTTAGCCCAGTCCTTAATCTCGTTCGGCCATACATTATAACATACACGTAGCGGGGCGATGATGAGAACCTTGCTGACTAGACCTTCTTTGAAATACTGCGAAATAACCTCGAGTGTAATCGATGTCTTACCAAGACCAGGTTCCAAGAACAACCCGCCTGCCTGTCTACTTCTTAGAAACTTTACGGCTTTTTTCTGATAATCGTGCGGCTTCCAACGCTGCGGCTTTGACGATTTCAATTGTATCTTCTTCATTATCACATACCTCCACCTGGTAGCCTAGCGCTCGGAGCATATCATGCACGAACACTTGAAGAGGACGCGGCTTAGCGCCAGGTGCTTTGAACTCAATGAACAGTGGTTTCCCACCTGGAATCCAGAAGATGCGGTCTGGATAACCAGCATCCCCTGGTGTTACGAATTTAGACGAGCGAATACCTAATTCCATGAGCGCGCGCTTACACGCGTTGCGCTCAATAGTTGATTCTCTACTCGCTCGCATTTTTGATAGCTTTAATCAGACAATGCGCTTGATGGAAAGCATCATCTAATGCATTGTGATGCACTCCGTTGCGTTTCACGTCAGGACGACCAAGCATATTGATTGCCGTGCGGTAGCAACGGTCACCAAATGTATTCCACGGAATAGGTAGGCCTTTCGCGATGAACATGTGCTGCACAATAGAGTTGTCGAATGTCGCACCATTCCCCCAGATACGTACGTCAACTTTGTCTAATCCTGGGTTAAGGAGTTTACGAGCTTCAACTAAATCATCAATGTATGACTTAATTTTGCTGTTTACCTTCTCAACACTTTCGCCAAGAATATGGTTATTAGCGAAGACACTCTTGGCCTCAGCAGATTGCATATCCCACCAGCCCATTGTGTTGCCATCATCGATGCCGACCTGGTCTGATAGTTTAGGGTAGACTAATAGAGAGTTGCCAGTTTTTTCTTCGTCGAACTCAACAAGACCGATTGATAAGACACGGCAACCTGGTCTAACACCAGTTGTCTCGATGTCCATCATAATGTTGATTGTTCTTTCGTTGAATACGTTTTTTAGAATTTGCATTGGCCACCTCCATTAGCAGCATTTGATTTCTTATAGAAGCACCAGCGACAATGGTCACCAGGGCGTGGGCGGAATACTTTATCTGACAGCATTGGCTTAACTGCCTTCTCCCACTTCTTAGTGAGAGCAGGAACCTGGTCGCGCGTGAATACTAACTCACCACTGTCAGGCTCAGGGTAGACGAATTGTTGGTCAATATAGACCAGACGAGGTTTAACAACTTGAATGTGCTCATACAATAAGAACGATGCGAGAGCATATAACTCAAGCTGCTGTACGTATTGCTCATTCATCGACTCGCGGAACTTACCTGTCTTCCAGTCCGTTACGATAAGAGTCTCATCGTCTTCGTGGTGCGCACAGTCGAGCTTGATGCGTAGCCAACAGTTAGCCATGTCGAACCAGTCTGTCTCTTGCCAGTCTTGCGTGAACGCCCACTGGTCTTCAACAGTCATGCCAGACACTTTCTTCTTGTATTGCTTACGCAACTTCTTGAACTCGTCTTCAAATGACTTAAGCTCTTTTGGTAGTCGCGCGATTGTTCCTTTGAGATAACCTTCAGCCAGCTCGTGGATGCGAGCACCACGTTGCAATGCTTCAGACTTCTGGTCATCTGGGTTGGTAATCCTATCCAGGTATTTGAACTTCGCCATAGCAGGACATTTCTGGTAATCGCTCAGGCGACTGAATGACCATGCCTTGATAAGACCTGGGTATTTTTCTTTTGTGATTTTAGCCATTGGTAAACTCCTTCCAACGGAAGTATTCGTTGAAGAGGTTGTTACACACATTGCCGAGTGTGTACGCGAATGCTTCTTCTGATGGTTGAGTTTCACCCATGCATTCGAACATGAACTGCACAACATGGTGTGCCTCGTGGGCCAAGTAGCTTAGCTTCCGAGCGTCATCAGTGTTGTCATCATTCAACATGTCCTCAGCGTAGATGAACGCATATCGACGAGCCAGTCCATCAGATGCTTCATACGCACCACGCATCGTTGCGGCGTATGTGATTCCATCTGTGTCGAACTTATACACAGGAATGTCATTTGCCGTTAACACTGCATCGAGCTCAGCGCGGCATGAGAATAAACCATACGCAATATGCATGAATGGTAATTCGAACAATGCTGGCACGAATATTTTCTTAGATGATTTTGCCTTTTTTGTCATAATCTTTTAGGTCTCCCCAGTTAGTATCTGATATTGAACCTTCACTCAGGATTTGCACGTCGAACTCGACGGATTCCATTGCTTTACGAAGTACTTCCATTTCAGATTTCATTAATTTAGGTGGAACAGATACGGTTATCTGGTCGTGTACGTTCAGAATAATCTTCGCATCTTTGTGCTTGGCCGCATGGTATCTTATAATTGATTCCTTGGTGCAGTCTGCAGCAGAACCTTGTACGAGAACGTTCACCATCTTGTAGTCGAACGTCATGAGTCTGCCATTCACCATCTTAGCTGGCTCACAATAATACTCACGACCTCCCCACGTTCTGATTGGTAAATCTTGCTGCATACGGAGTCGCATGTCTGAGTACATTTCCTTCAGACCAGGATAGAGTTTTAGGATTGCAGCCTTAAGGTCTTTCGCCTCATCGACTGTTGTTCCGTTTTTCTCCGCGAGTTTACCAACTCCCATACCATAAATCAGACCGAAGTTTGTATTCTTAACCGGCTTGCGCTCATAGAATAATCCTTGCTCTGCAAGCTTGCCACGCGCTACGTCGTGGAAGTCTAACCATGGGTCTGCTTGGTAATCAAGCATCATAGAACCACCGTCGAAGTGAGCGAGGATTCGGATTTCCTGCTGTGAGAAGTCTCGGTCAATTAAGACGTCACCCGCAAACGGAACCACATAACACCGCACCTTAGGAAGTGGTGGTATATCTTTGAACGGAGACTTAGGCAGCTTAGCGCCTGGCTTCTCGTGGTCAAAGATTGGTGCGAATTCCTTAGGAATATTCTGGAAGTTAGGAGTAGAACTCAAACGACCAGTGCGCGTGCCAACAGAATCAGGAGTACGTGTCTGATTCCATATCGTGTAGATTAAACCACCAGATAACTCTGCTGTCTCAAGCCAAGGTTTCATGAACGTATTAAGACATGTCTTCAATCGTTCTCTGTAGTTTAACACGCCAAGCAATTTCTTATCAGTCACACCAGCAAGCAATGCATCCTTGTTCGTTGCAATCTTACCAGTCGCTGTGCGTGGCATAAGTGACTCATCAACCTTGCCAGCATCAATCATTGCCTCGACTAACTGTTGACCTGAGTTAAGGTTTAAATCGGCAGGTGCTTTCAATGTCTTGATAACCCAAGACTCAATCTTACCCATCCAATCAGTGTACATGTCAACGTCATGGCGTAATTTCTTAAGGTCTACTGCTAAACCTTGTCGCTCCATTTCGAGAAGGATAAGCGCGAGCTTTCTTTCTCTATCATACGCTGCTCCCATACCGCGGTCAAGTATCTCTTTATACAGCAGTGTAAAAAGCTTTTCTGTGCGGATTGTGTCGCCGTCTGCATATCGTCCGACGATGTCGCCAGGCGCCCAAGAATAATATGCTCCGAAGTAGTTGTCACCTTGTTTGCCTCGATTGATTCTAACTCCAGGTATAGGTTGTTTTGATAGTAACCATTCGCCAACCTCTTCTTGTTCTTCAGGCGGCATTCCTAATAATTCCTCAGCAGCCGGCTTTAAGCCTAACTCTTTCGCGTGAGGATTATGTAGGTAGATAAGAAACATTGTATCGTGAATCTTATTCCACTCTGGAATCTTAATACCAAAATGTGTTTCTGCTACGTCCAAATCGAACTTGCCATTTTGAAATAAGATACCGTCGCTGTGGTCGTACGCTTCGCGTAAGGCTTTCTCAGCTTCAGGCCACGTACAATTGTTTCCTTCTAAATGTCCGAAGGCATAGTACTTAGCCTTCTTGCCGGGATATTTTATAGATACACCAACCGGCATTGGTGGATAGAGCGGACGAGGCATAATCTTATGCGTCTCGAAGTCGATTGTTACTGGTTTAGGAACCTTCACTCTCGCCATTCCAACCTCCTGCTTCTAGCTTTTCTCGCTCATTGTCAGCACGAACCTTATTAAGCCGCGAGTGAACGCGGCGAAGGAACGATAAACGGTTTTTGCCATTGGCCTCAGACTTGAGAAGTCTCTCACAATCTGAGACCGAAGCGTTTCGAAGGTAGGTGTTCAGATTATCCCAACTTTTTAGAATCTCTGTATCACCCATACGACCTCCTAGTATTTGCCGCGTTTAGCGGTGCCTGGCGCTTGGCGGCCACGACCTTTAGGTTGTGGAGCTTCACGCTCTTCGCGTTCAAGTGAGTACGGGAAGTCAATTTCTTCCACTACTGCTGAGCGACGTTGCATCAATGCACCGAGTAATTCTTGTGGAACTTCATCAATCGCTTCGAAGTTCACCTTGTACTGAGTTTTAGGGTCAGGTGTAGTGAAGATGCGAGTGATAACACCAAGTGTTGGTTTATTATATGCCTGTGCAACCTGTTTCACGTATGTTGAGAAACCTTTTGTTGATGTAACCGGAAGTTTCAAATAAGCAACTTCAGCTGTCAAGAAATGGTTTTCATCGTATAACTCAAGCTCATCGGTCTTACGGTCAACATGACCTGCAGGAATTAATGCAAGGCGTCGAACGTTCTTACATGCTTTACCTTTACCTTCAGAACCCCATTGGTTTAACGGGCAGTCTGCACAGTTATCACATTGTGCTTGGTCTGCTTCTGTTACGTTCACGTGCGGAATCATGTCTTTTTCGTTGCGACCGAACGCGAAGCATGTTGGTGGTTGCGGATTCTCAGGGTCGAAGCGACCTTCATAATATGCGTTTTCAAAGATGTGGTCGAGAATAACTACATACATTTCATTGTTCGCCATCGCGTTACCGTCATACGATAACTGACCACCTTTAGTTGAGATGAACTTCCCACCAGTGCTGACAGACTTTTCTGTCTCCACTTCTTGCTGCATCATTGCCGCAAGTTGCTCATCATAATTAGCTACTGCTGTGCTCTTAGTTGGTTTCTTTGCCATAATAATCACCCATTATAGTTTGTTAATTGATACGCTTGTCGTCGTATAAGTTTCGACACCTGGAATTTCCTCGCCATTCTCCCAACGCTCAGCCACTGCTGCAGCATTAAGACGACGGCCGATTAAGTCGAAGTGCCCTGTTGCTTTGATGTGCTTGTAAATTTCAGACCAGTCCTTCGCGTAAGGAACTTCTTTATTCACAAGCGAGATGCGGCATAACTTGCCAGCTACACCTGATGCATCTTGGTCAGGTAACGTCTCAATGAGATGTTGCTTGAGTTTAGACTCTTGTTCCTCTAACTCCTTCGCTTGACGCTGTAACTCAAGACGTTTCTCGCGCGTCTCGAATAATTTATCGGCACAAGCGGCTAACGTTTTAGGAAGTTTGAATTCTTTTGGTTTTTTAGTTGCGGCCATAATTTGATTTCCTCTTTGTTGTTTAAGATGGTTGGCATTATACTATACCAAAACCATCTTGTAAATACCTATTTATCAATTTTGTTTCTAAAACCTAGAAACACAGGGAATCTAGGTTTGTCTTTAACACCTGATGGTTGGTACTTGAACTTCGCAAGTTTGCCGTTGAGTGAATCTCTTTCATTCCACAGCGACACGCGTTGCTCTTCAGTAAATCCCGAACCAATCTTGAACTCACCGAATGTCTCATGCTTAACAATCAATGCGCCGAGCTTGCCTGCAGGAACCATACCTTCCTTCTTGGAGCTTCGTACCCTGTGGCCAAGGTTGTCGAGCTCCTGTTCGTTGTTATTGGTCATCAGCTCTTCGCACCCAACCACAACTGCTTCATCATCTTCGAAGCGTTTGATTTTAAGAAGCCCACCTTCCTTAGTCGTGCTGCGACCGTGCTTGTACTTACCGTTCGGGTCACGAATCATTATTCCCTCGTAGCCTTGCGCCACGCACTCTTCCTCGTAGGCATTAAGCTCTTCGATGTTGTTGATGAGTATATGCGGGACCACCTTAACGTGCTTTAATCTACGCGCCCGCTCCTTAACTTCACCGTGGCGCGACGAAAAGTTATACTCACTGATTATGAAGTCGAACACATGCAACGTTACGTCTGGTTTGCCAGAACCTGTCATGACACCTGACGTCGTTGACTGGAACACGGTGTCTGACGTCACGTCTCCAACGATTAGCTCGCCATCAAAGCCATCGCATTCCTCACGACCGAACAATGCTTGCACGTGGTCATTAGGGATACGCTTGAAGTTGCGCGAGTACACCACACCGTCATACACTATCACACGTACGCCGTCTAGTTTAGGTGACGCCATCACAGGGAATTTGATGTTATCAAGGTCTGCCTTGCCGGCTAACATCGGCTTGAATCGTATCATAGTAGTTCCTTTTCAAATGAAATTCCTGACTCACTATTGTCGAACTTAACAGAGAGTCGAGCCTTTTTAGAGTACTTGACGCCGTCCTTACCCATGAACACAACCGCAATATTGTACCGTGAGACAGTTGAGTTATCAACATGAACATAACGAGGTTCATGCTCCAACTCTGTTAGGACAATCTCATCTGATGTACGACGAATCACTTCAGCGTATAGATTAACCAGCACACGCGCCATTCTGTCTTCTAAGGCATCAAGTGTTTCTCTAAACATATCTTTGCCTTTTATAAGAGTTTGTTCAACATTCATTATTTTGTCTCCTTATACTTATCAAGGAACGACGTGTCAAACGTAACTGCCGGTACATCTGCTGTCATGCGACTGAGTACAGCATCAATCTGCTCACTAAACTGAGGCAGATTGCGGCGCATATTTTTAATTGTTGTGCATGCGTTAACCATGTCAATAAGTTTCTGCTTGTCCTTGTGAGTCTCCAATGCTGCGTCGCATACCTCGCTAATAGCGTCACGGAACTCGGAATCATACTTATGCATGCGACTCGGGATGACAATTCGATACCCAGACAAGTAATTGGACACATTATACAGATTAAAATCGTGTAAACTAAAACTAAATATGCTCTTGTACTCGTAGAGCTTTGCGCGAATATCACGCTCTTCTTGGGTCATCATACTTGTCGCGATTGCTTCTATTTCCTTCGCGAATTCTTCTGGAGTCTTCAATTTGAAACTCTTTAATATTTCTTTTGCAATCTCTTCTTTGATTGCTCTTGATAGTCTAGACATCAATAATCCCTCGTATAAAATCTAATCTGCAGCAGACCTTTCCATCAGTCGGAGACTGCACCATTTGAATACTGTCAAGCAGAAGGTCCTCACCAAACACATTGTATATACAACCCTCAGTGATTTCTGCTATATGCCCGGCCCATTGTGGCTTCCAATTCAAGTGTTGTTCTCTGTACATCTCCATGAACACACTCGGCTCATAGTCGGTAGGAGTAACAGTCCCTGGTGTGGGAACAGCCACTATCATCGTCTTATGACCAGACTTAGCAGCCATCGCGACGTAGTTAATCTTATCATCATCTAATAACGGGAAACCAACAATAAAGTATGAAGGCACATTACGTGACGCGAATGAATTGATAACCCCTGCCATGAGGTGCAGAGTTCCCTCTGGCTTATAGTGCTCGATTGCGTCTCTTACCGGATGCTCTGTCATTTCTTCCTGTCCCCTCACATTTCTTGCACTTGGCTCTTTGCATACCAAATGCGGATTTCACTTCAACCCAACCTGTTCCTTCGCAGGCTGAGCACTGATTTAATCTTGCCATCTCCTTGTCGACCTCATGCTTCATGACTCTATCCCATGCCATGGACACTTCGGTGAACTTATCAGAGTCACCACCACGGTCTGGGTGGTGCTTGATTAAGGCGTCGCGTCGCATGCGCTTCAATTCGTTGTACGATGGCTTGTTGTTATAGTAGACACTGTAGATGCCTAGCAGTTTGAGTGCATCACTCAAGTTCATTGCCATCTAAATCTTCCTCCATAACCTCAAGGATTTCCCGTTCAATTGTGCGGTCATACTGAAGACCATATACATCTTCAATAATCCCTTTCCACTCAGCGCGAGGAACATCTTCAAAATTCTTCTTAATGTTCTTGCGTGCCTCGCGCTCGGTCAATAACATTGACTCTGTGATTACTGATAGTAGAACCTTCATATTACTCACCTGACACGTTGCGCACGGCGGCTTCGTACGTTTCTGTAAGCATTGAGTTAATTTCAAACACCAACTCATTCTTAGTGATTGGAAGCTCGAGCTCTTCAATTGTGATGTCTGATTTCTTGCACTCGAAGTCTGCCATCAATTCATTGCGGAATTCTTTTGACTCCGCTTGGGTGCGAGCGATTTTGAATCGTAGTACTTCGCCTTGTGGTTGTACTGTTACGCGATAAACTTTAGCCATGGTCGTTCTCCTATTTTTTGACTTTGCCTTTCTCATTCAGCTGTTTAGCTTTGATGAGCTCGTTTCTATAATACTGAGGGTAGCCTTTTTTATTTTTACAGGTTTCCTCACCAAAAATTTCTTTCATCGCACCGAACACGGTTTGGTTGTCCAATCCTTCGAGGATAAGGTACATGCAGGTAGCACGAATTGACTTCGTCGGCACATCAGGATATTGCTTCAGAATACCAATAGTCGCTGGGGCATTAGCAATCCCAAGTGTTTTTCTGCGGGCATTCGCAGTAGCAAGTCCAGCATTAACCGCTTTTTCTGCTTTAGTTGGTTTGAATCGTTTGCGTCGCTCTTTTACGACCGTTGGTTTCTTACCTGCTTCAACTCGTTCACGCAAGCGTTTTCCAAGTTCAGTTTTACCCAAGTCAGAAGTCTTCTCAGGTTGTTCTGTTTTCTTCATAGGTTTCTCATCTTGTTTCAATGTTCCATCTTCATTGTAGTACTCACCTTGCGTGACGTTACCATCTTTATCTTCTTTGCTGTAGTTGCCATCAGCACAGTTGGTCCCGTGTTTCTCATCAGACTTCTTAAGGTCGATGAACGTTTCCATGTCGTCAACGTCAACCACAAAGATAGGCTTACCACCAATGGTATCAGTCGTTAAGAAGTTGTTGTAGTATTCTTTTGTCACTCCATGCTTGCGCATGAATGCAGTAGCAGAATCACGAGTTTTGAATTGTCTTGTATTAGCCATAATGATGTCCTCATGTTGTTTAATCTGAGCGCATTGTACAACTAATAACTCAGATTGTAAATAGGTATTTATAAATTTTCTGACTTATATTTGTCATAAGTCATTATCTTGTTTCTCATGTGCCAGAATTGTCTGTACACTCTCTTCGCCTCGGGCCGAGGTTTTTGGAAATTCGCACGATACATACCTTGGTAATAGTCAAGTGTGTCTAGAAGAACCTTAATGTATCGGCTTCTAAAGTCACGCTCGTTGTGCGTTATCCGTTCGATGCGGGCGGTCTTCTCAACCTTGAGTTGTGACAGGACTCGCATCTCTGCCACCACTCTTTTCATGAAGGCGCGCGCCTCATCTGTCTTAAGCCTGTGTGCTCTGTTCAAACAGTCTTGGCACAGGTCTCGCATCAAGTTTATAAGTGCTTGATTTCTATACATTATTCTCGCTCTGTGACGAGCCCTTCAATGTGATTATACCAAGCGTCTGACTCAATAATCAAGTCAATGAATTCATCTGGGAAGTCTTTCAATGCCTCTTCGAGCTTGGCGCATTGTTCTTCGTCCGTCTTCTCATACGCAATCTCATAACGACTTTGCTCGTATGAACGACCTTCCCATGTTGCTGAGTCACCGAATCCGTACATCTCTGTTCTCCTCAATAAGTTTGACTGCCATATAATAAAATGCGATTGGTATTCTCACCGGCACCGAGATAATCATGAATGCCGTGAGCACGAGTGATTTCAACACACTAACCACTCACCACCTCCTCAATGTCTCTGCCATCTTCAATGCCGTCGATGTAATAATGACCTGCGTTTGTCCAACTCATTGTACGTGTGAAACCATCTGGTGTGGTTGCAGTTCCTTCTATCGGAAACAACTGGTCTGATACAACATCAACTGCCTTTATTGTCGCCACCATTCCATTGCGTAGGCGAACCTCAGCACCTACTCGCAAGCAATATATTGTCATACGTTAGTCTCCTTGAGTGTGTATACGACAGGAACATGGACAGTCTTCACGCAAGCCTTCATCCATGATAAGCTGGTTGGCGCCATCTCATCAATCGTGCAACGTATTGCCAAGGTCCCTTTCCCAAGGTGGTTATCATAAAACACTGTCATAAACTGAACACCTTTCGCCGGCGTTGGGCTGTCTGTCACGATTTGCATTTCGCAAGGGACCACGTAGTAGTCTGCGATTCTGTATTGGTTATCAATCCAATCACCTGCGTCTTTATAATTATTGAACGTGCACATCACACGTGGGCCTTCTGCTAACTTACGAACTACTGCAATTACATTTTTACTCATTTTGATAATCCTATGTTGTTAAGATGGAATTATTCTATATCATTTTACATTTTTATGAATCTTTCAATGCGGAATCTGTAATCCCTTCAATCACGGAACGGAGTCCATCGATAAAGTCTACTGACTTACTAGTTCCGTTGTGGTATAACGCCACACGCGCACGACTCAGCTCATTGTATACCTGGTTGTAAAGCTCACTGCGGACTGCATGCCAATTCAATGTTGTTTCTGGGTCTTTTACAATGATGTATCTTGTCAGCATACCGAAGCAATGACTTTCGATGTTGTTAATTGTTTCAGTCAACTGCTTATGCTCGAAGTCTGCTGGGTTGAATACACTGATATTTGTATGTCGCACGACATTCGCAATCTTGTGCGCGACGTAGATAAATCGTTCCATTTTTAGTCTCTCCTATTTATGACCAGATGTTAAAAATTTTCGCAATCTTAATTGACTGAGCGCGTTGCACTTCGCCCTTCACCTTCTTCGCGTGGTCTAGTGCTTGCTTCTCGTCTGCGAACACTGCAGACATCACGTCTCCCACCATCACTTTAAAGAATACCATTTGAAGACTGTTCATTATTTCACCTCCACAATTTTGATAACATTATGCGAGCCTAACTTACGGCGCAAGTATGTTTTATTCGGTGACACATACTCTTGCCAACCCTGGTGCATCAACTTCACGACGTATGTCGTAAGCCCGAGAATCGGGATTGCCCAGCCAAGACGCTTGACAATGTTCCCTTCGACACCGAAACCCATGTGATTAGGCTCCCCGAAATACAGCTCCAATGTCTCAGCGCTCAGCACCGTGCCCTCAAGGTCTATGAACGGGTTGCGCTCATCAGCGTGCTTTACGAATTTGTATGCTTTACCGTACTGAATTGTTTTACGCATTTAATGCCTCCAATGTTGCTGTGATATGTCCAACGTAGTTATCTGTAAAACCTGTTTGAATGAAGCAGTATGCGACGCAATATGAATTCACCTTGTCGAACGTCATTTCTAAAATGCGCTGAGAATCCTCATCTGCATACACATCAATCACTTGGTCACCATCCTCGTCTGTATGTGGCTCATCGACGAGATATCCCTCCTCTTCGAGTGCCATTACGACATCGTTAAGTTTTAAGCCTCTCATTTGCATGATTGTTCTCCTGTCTGATTTAACTTAATCAAGAGGCCAGGCACCTAGCCTCTTTGTTAAACTAAATCTTACGCATTCTCAAGTGCCTCAATTATTCTGTCAAGACTCATATATGTGACCTCAATAGGTTTTGCTGTCACTCTGAGGGCATTCAACATATAGTCTTTCAATTCATCTTCAGAGCGCAATATCTTACATTTGTACACATTGATGTGGTCATAGTATCTCACGCGATAAAAACTCGGCTCTACCACTCGCTCCACAGTACGTTCCACCACGCGCTCTGTGGCATTCGGATTCAATCTTTCCCACGCCTGGTCGACAATCATATCATTGATTTCACTATACCACGCATCGTCATTATAATACTGATACCCAATTGCGTCCTCCTCGAGTGTGATGTTTGGGTCGTCTTCTATCTCGCTTTTGTACTTCTCGGCTGACTGTTTATCTTTGAAGTATAAAACAACACATTCTTTCTTGTCACCATATTTGATAACATATTCTAAAGTTACTAATTCCATAATTCATCCTCACATTGTTTATATCCTGCCTGGCGCCAACGCGCCGGGCAACTAATTATTCTAATTCCACGTCTTCTGTCCACGGCATATCCATACCGTTTTCGATACACCATCTATTGAGTTCAGTGAAGTCAATCGGTAGAGTGCGGGCGTTAAAGCACCCGCCAAGGTTTCCGTCTTCCTGAATCCACCACCAACGGTGGCCTGGCACGTATGAACCGTTGTCATACATTCTGACTAAATTGACAGCGTCTCGCGTGGTCAGACTTTCGCCAAAAACCTGCTGGATAACAGATTCCAACGATTCATTTTCGTATATAATTTCCGAGTAGGAATTCTCTGTTGCGAATTGATTCCATGCGGAAATCAATTGTTCTAGTATTGTCATAGTCCCTCCTGTGGGGTTTGTGTAAAATTTTGCACTTTTTACCTGGCGCCTGGTACTAGGCGGCCTAGGTACTTGATTTTATTGTGGTTTTTTCGCGTGGTACTTTGTACTTGGCGCTTGGCAACTCTGTACTATTACAGTAGTACATTGTTTGATTCACACTTCTTGGTCATATCGCACTCAGCAAGGATAAAGCCAAGGTCCATGATGCATTGCGGGCTTGACGGCGCAGCGCCTAGCACTTGGTCGTTCACTAATCCGAATTCATACCACTCACCGCTTGGCAACTCGGCTTCGAAGCGCTCGATTTCCCAGCTTTCAATATCGCTTCCATCAACATTGCCGAAATCAATTTCGTCTTCGATGTATTTAATATAAGCGCTTGCAGAATCGGTATCAACAAAGTACCCAGCAACTTCGCCATTTAATTTTAAAACATATTTGAAAACTTGATTTTTCATTTTTTTTTCTCCATGCGTTTAAGTTGGTTTTATTAAAACATATTTTAAAAACTTTGTAAATATATTTTTAAAATTTATTTTTTTGTTTTGTCGTTTTGTTTTGACGTTGAGAATAGTAACAAGTTAAAAATATTTTGTAAATAGTTTTTTAAAAATTTTTTGGTTTTACGCGCGGATAAAGAACGTGGGCGCCTGGCCACAAGGGTGCACGGGCACGTAATGCACGGGTGCGTGCTCCCATGGGCGTCGCGCCTGGGTGCGTGGCGGGTGGGTGCGTAGTGCGTGGGTGTGTACGGCTGGGCGGGTGTGTACGTGGCGGCCGGGCGGGCGTGGGAGGGTGTGAATGACCACCGGGATTCTTTGCGCCAGGCGGTTTTCATATTAGGCATTTTGGTTGTCGGTTATGGAAAATTCGAAATCGCCTTGAAGGAGTTGCTGGTGACCACGCGAATTCTTTTGAAAACAGAAAAAGTGAATTTTAGGGCAGGTATAATTTTTTAGGATTTCACCTTTAAAGAGTTTACTTTGCGGGAAAAAGAAAACCCAATCAACTTGTGACTGGGTCTCTACACGTCAACACTGGATTTTCAATTAGATGTTTTTAACATCAGCCAGTAATTTTTTGAAAAGCTCAGCAACTTCTTTCGCAACGGCTTTGTCAGTGATTGCGGCTTTAACACCAGCAGCTGTACCTTTGATTGCTTCAGTTACTTGTTTGTTTTTCGCTTTGAATTCTTTCTCAGCTTCTTTGCGGCCTTTCAATTCAGCTTTCGCACGTTCAGCTTCGATTTTCTCTACTACTTTAGGGTCTTTCAAAATAGACATAATAATTTACCTCGATTGAATTTTGTTTAAAAAGCGACGGAGCAAACAGTACGTCATAACTCCGTCGAAGCTAAGGACTACCAAAATTATGGTCGTTCTGTTTTAACAGAACAGTTATATTTTATCACAACTGTTTCAGTAGTAAACAACTATTTAATATTTCTTTTGAACTTTTTTCTCCGTTTTATTATTTCCTTCTAAATGGTCTTTAATTTCCTGCAAATCTGCGTGAATCCATTTACTGAGATTGCGGACAATATAATAACGGTTATACGAGCCGTCGGCTAATTTAATCGGTCGCCCGTCATACGCCTGTCTGAATCCTGCTTTAGATAATTCGCGGCCCATACCATTCGCAGTCACGCGCCCCATTCTATCTGGGTCATACATAGTCAGAATCTGTTGCGTGGTCAATAAATCTTTATTGAACTTAATGAGTGAACTATCCATGATATAAGTCGCGTTGGATTTCAACTGGCGAACCCATGAACCTAAATCACTTCTCACGTTCTCAATCATTCGTTGTTTAGCTTGAGTCATGAACGCTGGAGCGAATGGTTTGAAGTCTGAGACATCTAAATTCAACAAATAATTGAACACGTATCGCGCGCCACCCTCTTTTAACCATGAATCATAACGCTGATAAAATTCATTCCCTAATGGACCTACGACTACCTCATGAATGAAGAACCGTCTATCATTATCTTCTAAGAAGAATGAATCAGGATGGTTCGCGGTGAAGAAATAGTTTATGCAATCTTTAACCGTGTATGCTGGGAGATATTTGACATTCACGCGTAACTCTTTCTGAGTGATAAGTTTCTTCAAGAAGTCTGCGTCTGCTCGTTTATCAGAACCTGTGACATCATCGCCCATGATAAACTGTTTTCCTTCAGCCCAATCATTGAATGACGCATGTAGGTCTTGTCCAGCAATCTCAGTAAAGTTCTTACCATAGATTTCTCCCATCGTGTAACCCAATAATGATTTACCAGTCCCGTGGAAAACACCGTGAATCACTGCTGAGCTAAACATCTTAACTCCAGGATTCTGTAATGGGTATGCTAACCATTGTTCGAACCATTTGCGGGCTCCTTCTTCAGCATCCGTGAATAGATGGTCGAGCAATTCGATGAACGGAGAGATATCTCCTTCAGCTGGTTCAACTCCCCAACCTGTCCATGTATTAAATTTTCTGTCGAAGAATCTATCATTGCCGGGAGAGTAAATCATTTGGTCAGCACCCTGTCTGAGTGGCCAACTAACCCATTCAGCTGCGGCCTTAACTGGTTGATATTTTACACTGCCATCTTTTGTCAATGTCCCTTTCATATATTGTGACGTTGCAGCGAGATGTCCTTTAAACACGTCAACAGAAATTTTTCGTCCAGTCTTTATATCAACTACAATTCCAGGGTCATCAATATATGCGTATTTATTACCGAATTCAAATAGCGCACGCGCAAATCCTAATGGTTCAGCTGTTTTTAATAGTTGCATGAATTTGGCATTTGCACCTTGTTCTTTAACTAGGAAGTCATCAAGGCCTACCTTTCCATCATGGCCAACTATAGTAAGAGGAAGAGTAACAATATAAACAAATGCACCAAGATAATCTAGATATTCAGCTAGTTTATGAAGTTCTGCGCAAACTGCAGGATTCGTCTTGTAATCAGAATCGAACACCACATAAGTATACCGTCTCTGCCAGTTGATTTCTTTTAAGCCATCAAGCATCTCAATCCCGTGTTTCACTGAACGCCATGATGATACTCCACCAAGACCAATAGTAGGAAATCCCTCCTTAGTAGCCTTCGCAGCTTTTAATTCGCCTTCAGTAATAATGACAGGTAAAGTCGCGTCTTCAGATATTGCCAACCAGTCTACATCACCAATACGCGGGAAGTATGCCATCGGGAGTGTTTGTGACTTCTGCATATATTTCGGTGGTTTTTTATTTCCATTTTCACCTCTGACCTGCTGATAGATTTTTGTATAGTCACCTAAATAGCGCACACGGAAGTACGGCTCGCCATTCGCAATGTCGGATGTTTCAAGACCGAGTTTATCCGTATATGGGAATTTCATTGATGCACACGGAATAAAATTTTTCCCGAATGCTGCTGTCTCCTCTGCAGAAACAAGTTCTAATCCCAAACTCTCAGCATCGTCTTCGTCAAGACCTGACTCAGCTAATTTTGCTCTGAACAATTCAACAGGGTCAGCTGGTGGTGAGGCAGTTCTAACTTTCACCTTTTTCTCTGTTGCCATAATAAACCTCTAATTAGTATGAGCCATCTTCATTGTATCTACGATTTGCTTTCTTTAAATTCTCTTCAAATTCTGAAATACGCTTATTGATAATATCCTTCGCGGTGTCAGACATCATCAGAATCATCACATGCTCATGGGCTCCTTTCTTTGTAACCTTATAGAACGGAGCATCTTCACCGTGTTCAGTAAATGCAGCATTGCGGTGCTTATATAATACCTGCACTGAGCAACCAATTTCTGACGCGATGTCCTGAAGTGTACCTTCGAAGACTCGCTGTGATGCGGTCCAATAGGCTATATATTGTTGGCTCGGTCGTCCGCTTGAAGTATTAAATACACGGCGGTCTGTTTTAAAACTGTCCAAATTTAAATCGATGCCAATGCTCGAAGCAAACTTTTCAATAGCGGGTACCAATGAACTTCTGGCCTGACGCGGGAGTGTTCCACTGATATAGTCAAGCAAATTGAAGAAATTTTTCTCCAATTCTTCCATATTTACTTGTTGTTGTTTCTTTACAGATTTTGTCATTTGGTTATATTCTCCATAGGAAGGTTATAGTTACCAGAGTTTTTAAACTCAGATGAATTTGAAAAATATCTTAGTTAGACATTTTGGAGCATTATAATATGGTCGAAGCTAAAAGTAAAATCAGTTCATGACTTTTTTTTCTAAAAAACTTACTGGTTAATTGTCCCTAGACCCGCTCTGCGCATATTTCTGTAACTAGTATTTTGAAGAAGTCTTGCGAGAGTAGACTTCGTTGAAACTGTAAACAGAAAGTGTCTCCTCTATTCTTTAGACTCTCTCTCTTACTTTTATAACATATATCTATATATATTATAATTCTCTCTCTCTCTCTCTCTCTATTAAGTAAATAGAATGTAACTCTGTAACTAATAACCAAAGACCCGTTTAGAATCAACGAGTTAGAGTACCACCTGCATAAACATTAAACAGAAAAATTGAGAAACCTGTTGTTCCATACAGTAGCTCAGCCGCAAAGAGGCCAAGAAACTAGGCTTACATAGAACCAAGAATCTAAACAAAACTAAACTACAATAACACCAACAAAATATTATTGTAGTGTTTACTTTTCCAAAAACTTAGTATAATACCCACAAGATGCTCAGTTGCCGGATGAAGCGTCACTCCAGTTGTCAGCCTGTCTAGGTCGCCAAGTACCAGGCATGCTGAGCGTCACAAGATTCGAGAACTAGGAAAACCTGGTTCTCAACCGAATTCTGGGACCGCGTCATCTGTCACAAGTAGGTGGAACACGAGTAGGTTTCGACACTGAATAGCCAGTACACGAACGTGATAGTCCTCGTCCCAGAGCCATCCTTAAGCCAGGATGTCCACTGCACAACGCGGTGTTCGTCCCGGCTAAGCACATCAGGATTCACAAATGAAAGCATGTAAACAAATTTGGGAAGACCTTCCATGGTTCTTAAAACCTGTGCGCTACATGAGTCAGTTGGTCGCGTATGGCACTGACTGTCCATGCTGCTTAGGGTTTCGTGTATGGGTAGGTCTTGCATTAGGTATTATCATCGGGTATTCATTAGGTTAGCATTATGGCGAAGACATCTGAAAAACTATCACACTTAGGAAAAGCAGTCGAAATGTCGCAGGACTTGGCCGGCACCAAGTCTGCACGCAACCGCGACATCCACGCTAAAGCTTATCGTGGTATTCAGATGCAACGTCAGATTGACACCTATGGAACAGACCCTCAGGTAGTTGAGGAAGTATCGGCCGGCACCGTGCCTGACGAAACACCTGAGGACTTTGCAGGTAGATTGGGAGACGCTACATTCCAACTACAAGACCGTCCAGACCTCGAGATAGACGTTAAGCGTCTACGCACTTTGTACGTCACATCCACAATTTCGTGGCAAGACTTCAAGGCGAAGTACATTGCATCAGGAGCCGCTGCAATTGATGTGATTCGCATCCGCGAACGCTGGGATGACCAGCGCGTGGAATTCCACAACCAACGAATTGAAGCTGTTGCAGACAGATTCCATGAGGAAATGGAAGATGCATTGCAAGAGCATAACCAAATGCATCTTGAAATCTCGATGCTAATTGGTAAGAAGATTCGTGAGGTCCTACCATCAGTAACCAAGCCAGTAGAAATTCAGTCATGCGCAGTAGCGCTTAAGAACATCCAAGCAGTATCTCGCCTTGCACTTGGTGCAAGCACAGATAATACCGCGTTGAAAGGTGTTGATGACTTCGAAGAATTTCTGAAAGGCGTTAAGTCAGGTAAGAAACAAGATGACCAAGAATGAAGTTGCCCAACAGGTGGCGGAGCTTCGTCAGGTCTATCAGCATGACTTCCAACGCTTCGCAAGTGATTGTTTAAAGATTCGTACTAAGGTTGATGGCATTCAACCTTTTGTGCTAAATGAAGCACAACAAGACTTCGTCAGTCGCTATGAGAGACAGATGGCCGAGACCGGCAAAGCTCGGTTCATTATCTTGAAAGCACGTCAGATGGGGATTAGTACTTTGATTGAAGCACTTGCTTACTGGTATACCACTCGCAACAAGGGTGTGAAGACACTCGTTCTCACCCACTTAGACCAACAGACTCAAGAGCTCTTTGAAATTACTAAGCGTTACCACGACAACTGCTGGGATGCCTTCAAACCGAAGGCGACGCGTGACAGCACGAGCTTGATGAACTTCAGTGGGATTGACTCATCGTTTAGAACTGCAACATCAGGTTCTAGAAATGCAGGTCATGGTTCGACTGTACAGATTCTGCATTGGTCTGAGGTGTCGCGCTCAAGAAACCAAGAGGATATGATTGCCGGTGTTCTCCAAGCAATCCCTAATGGTAAAGGAACCATGATATTCCTTGAGAGTACTGCGAACGGATTCGGTGACTATTTCCATGAAACGTGGGAGGCCGCTGTCCGTGGTGAGAACGAGTATGAGCCTGTCTTCTACCCGTGGTTCATGATGAAAGAATATGTGGTGGACCCAACAGGAAAAGAGTTCACACAAGAAGAACGCGAGTACCAAGAGCTTTATGGTTTGACAGACGAACAGCTTGCGTGGCGCCAGTCGAAGATTAAGTCGTTCAAAGGAAGTGAAGCGAGACGCTTGGCGTTATTTAGAGAGCAATATCCAGCATCTCCATTAGAAGCTTTCCAATCAGCGAACGAGAGTTTCATTGAGGCGAAAGATGTTCTGGCCGCCCGTCAGCGAGATGACATTGAGGCAGTAGGTCCTATCATCGGGGCGTGTGACCCAGCTCGTAAGGGTAAAGACCACACGGCAATCGTAATTCGTCAAGGCCGCAAGGTCCTTAAGATTGTCAGAACAAAAATTGACGATACAATGGTCATAGCCCAGCGCTGCGCAGAGTTGATTGACATGTATGGCCTCGATGCATTTATGGTCGACGTTGTGGGTCTCGGAGCTGGTGTCTATGACCGCCTTGTTCAAATGGGTTATGGGTCTGTGTGTCATGAGGCAGTTGCTTCAGCCCAAGCCGATAAGCCAGAAGCGTTCTATAACAAGCGGGCAGAAATGTGGTGGCGCATGGCTGAGTGGTTGCAAGATGAAGTGTCGATACCAGACTCAGACGTGGTCCAAGGTGACTTGATGATGTTGAGTTATCAGTATGACTCCAGAGACAGATTCAAGTTGCAGAGTAAGTCTGGAATGAAACGTTCTCCAGATATCGCAGACGCGATTGCCATGACATTCTACTTGCAGAACATAAGAGGCCGCGGAGCAATGACCGGCCAATCAGTAACGAAATCGAGATTAAATAGCGGGAGCGTAATCAATGTCCGAGTCTAATATCACTCTTCCAGAAGAAGAACTCGATAACATCTATGATGGTCTCGCTACTTTAGTCGTAGACCAATTTAATAGAGCCAGAGCAAACAGAAGCCAATCGATGGTGATGGGAAAATCTGTTGAGCTCTGGTTTTCTCTTTTATACCAGGCATATCATAAGATTCATGAGAGAGAAGAATTAGAGGCAAGACCTGGTATGTCATCTTATTTCGGTCTTGTGCAGATTAAGTCTAACATGACCGCATCTTACCTGCGTTCGAAATTCGTGGGCAACGGTGACAAGGTTCCATTTAATATTGAGCCGACTCCTATTGTTGAGTTGTCGAAGAAAATGTCTGATAAGGCTTTCGATATTGTTAAGATGAACCTCGCGCTGAAATTACAGGAAGCAGGAATTCCTCAGCAGGCGATTATTCAGAATGGTTTCATCAATCCTGTGATTGCAGGTTATGTCACGAAGATTGCGAAAGAATCCAAGGAACTTCAACGAAACGAAGAGATGAAGATGGCGACAACAGCAACTGGCAAGATGAAGAAGAAAATCACTGACCAGTTAGCCGAAGCATCATACTCAAAAGCGATGACAGATTTATTGTACGACCTAGCGTTATATCCGTATGCAGTGATTGCGTATGACAACGAGATTGTGGAGAACACAAAATGGGCTGGCAATAAATATGTTCGCGAGCGCGTAGCGAAACCATCATTCAGACGAGTGAACCCACAGAATATTTACTTCGCGCCTGACGCGACGTCTGCTCAAGACGGTGAGTTCATTATCGAAGTAATGCAACGCAGCCGAGATGAATTGTTGGAATTCGTCGGCAACAAAGAGCTTGGTTATATTGATGACGCGATTTTAGACGTTATCGATAACTGTATTGGAAACTGGGCGGGTGTTGTTGATGAGTCAGGAAGCTCAGTCGAAATTGACGGGAACTTATTCACCGTGTTGAAATGTCAGACATTAGTTTCTGGATTGGAATTATGCGAATACGGATGCAAGGTTAAAGAATCAGATTTCAATACGTATTACGTGGCAGACATCGAAGTCATTGACCGCCGCGTCATCAGATGCCAGATTGTGAACCACCCATTAGGTGAACGCACTTATTATTCTGCAAGTTATAAACGAGTTGCCGGAAGCCCTTATGGTATTTCTGTTGGCATGATGGTTTATGACAGACAGTTGGTGGTGAACCGAATTCAATACGCGATGTTAGCGAATTCAGAGTATTCGTCAGGTCCGTCGTTTGAGGTAAACTCAAATGCGTTCGACCATGTGGCTGATGTTTCGTTCAGACCATACAGCAAATTCTACTCTTCTCCTAAGGACCACTCAGTGGTTCCTGTGCGTATGCATCAGGTTCAACCAACGTTCCTTATGCAGTTTAACCTACTACAAAATCAGATTCGATTGGCAGATGATGAGTGTGGTCTTCCTGCATTCTTGAACGGAGACACCGGTTTGAGAGGAGCTGGTCGAACACTCGGAGGCCTAGCTCTAATTAATGATAATGCAGTGATTGGTTTAGAGAACTGTGCATCTAATATAGACGAATTTATTATTCGACCTCTTATCATGTTGTTGTACTCACGCAATATGACAGGTAAGGACGACGAAATCAAAGCCGACGCGAAAGTCTTAGCAACTGGATTGCTAGGTCTGAAAGCAGAGGTTGATAAAGCGAAAGCGTTAGCTGGTGTTGTTCCTCAGCTTGGGGCGTTGAGAGAGCAAGGTGTTGTTCCAGACGAATTGTATTCTGGTGCAATCCGAGATTATCTAGACAGCATGGGGTTGCCTGTCGATAACTATATGCCGAATGCAGCCGCTCAATTTGAGTTGAACACTGCTGTTACAGACAAAGGTGTTCTTGATGGTCGCAGCTTGCGACAAATGAATAAGTAGGAGCTCAATATGAGAATCGACGGAGATTCAGTAAATGTGGGTGACCGCTTGTGGCATGACCGTTATGGTTGGGGAACCGTGACGCATGTGAGCACAGGTGTTTGTCACGTACGCTTTGCTGATGCCAAGGACGAAGTCATCTTCACTGAAGGTGGTAAGTCTAACGGCTACAAGGTTTTATGGTGGGGACAACCTATTCAAATCGTCCCTCGCAAAGGTGTTAGCTATGAAGGAATCCAAGAAGTAGTGAGTGCCATTGTTAAATTAGCAACCGGAGGTAAATGATGGCTGAGGTATTAACCAAGAAAGGTTCGCCTGAAGTCTCCGCTATTGTCGTCACAGACCCTGTACAAATTACAGCGTATGGATTAGGCGACGGTGACTGCGTAACCTTTTTGAAAATTCAATACGACGCAGACCGCAAAACGTTTGCAAGAAAGGGTTGTAGCATTATTCCACCATCTGAGTTGAAAGTAGGTCGCGCGAGTGACTATATGATTGGCACATGTAAGCCATCACTTTCAAAATGCCGTAATACAATTATCATTAACAGACCTGGTATCTATCAACCATCATTGAAGAACGTATCAGCAATGGACGTTGTCATTGAGGCAGAAGAAATCGACCAAGGTTGTTGTCCAGGACCTGCTGAGTTGGGTATTGACCCGTGTGGTTGTGCGTGTCATGATGACCCTACAGAACCACTTCCAATGCTTGAAGACTCAGTGTGTGGTGGTCCTCAGTTTGTGAAGATGGCTTGGATGTTCAGTCCTTATGACCATAAAGACCCAGCAGCTACTGTTGAGGTAAAAGACTGTGATGACACCATCCGCGGTTATATTTATCCTGAAGCAGGACCAGGTCATACTATCCCAGTGCGCGCTTGCACAGAGGAAGGTTTAGTTGTTATTGGCTTTGCAATTAACAACTCCAACGCAGCTGCTCAAATGGTAGCATATCAGAGCGAGTGCGGCTGTGGCGGAAACAACGAGGCAAAAGGTGGTTCTCAAGCTGGTAAGACAGTTATTGTGGAATCTGATATGAAATATGCCGATATTTTCGGTGATAAAATTAAGGGTTAGGTAATGACTAAAAAATTAGTTCCAATTTCCGAAGCTGGTTTACCTGAAGCTATTGTTGGTTCTGTGTTAAATTACTTGGTCGCCCATAACTTGTCTGACGACTTCGCTGTTAATAAAGAGACAAAGAAAGTCCACGTTAACCCGGAGATTCTTGGTCAAGGTGCAGACCCGCAACCTGGTCCTAAAGGTGATAAGGGTGATAAAGGCGACACCGGTCCACAAGGTCCTAAAGGTGACACTGGTCCGCAAGGTCCTAAAGGATTAGACGGAGCCGCCGCAGCGAAAGGTGACAAAGGCGATACTGGTGAAGCAGGTCCTAAAGGTGACACTGGTCCACAAGGTCCTAAAGGTGACAAGGGCGATACCGGTGAAGTAGGCCCACAAGGTCCTAAAGGCGACACCGGCGAAGCAGGCCCACAAGGTCCTAAAGGCGACACTGGCGAAGCAGGTCCTAAAGGCGAAACAGGAGCTCCTGGTGTCCCTGGAAAACCTGGTGAAGATGGTGTTGACGGTGTTGACGGCAAATCAGCTTATCAAATTTGGTTAGACAACGGCAACGCAGGTTCTGTTAGTGACTTCTTAGAATCATTAAAAGGACCGAAAGGTGATAAAGGTGAAGATGGTGTCGGAAGCTCAAAACTTAAGGACGCAACAGTCACTGATGGTGCTTTAGTAATCACTAAAGAAGATGGTTCAGAAGTAAAAGTACAGGCACAAAAATGTCCTGGCATTCTACTGACTGATGCCTTCGGTAAGATTGAGGTTGGTTACGTCTTTGCTGAGACATGCGAGAAAGAAGAGAAACCTAATCCTGGTGAACCTTCTGATGACCCAGCTGTTAAGAAAATAGTTAACGTGAGCGTAAGAAGCTCTAGTGGAACAAGTAATCTTGATATCATGAATACAATCGATGGTTTCAATCCGCTTGGCTACGCTGGAAATGTTGTGTTTATGTTAGATAAACCTACCGATGCTCCGTTAGCACTTCGCTTAGTAGTCCATGCTAAGACTAATAATGGTGTTGAGCTATTCAATGATACATATCAGGCCACTATCCCAGCTGGTGAGACTTATGTGACTGTTCCAGCAAAACTGTATGACATGAATTATGTATACCAGAAAGATGGAATTGTTAGTCAGATTATGTTCGATGATTCTGCGTTCGAAGTTGTTGAGTACAACGGGCATGACACAGTCTATAAGTCGGAATACAATCCACCTATTATTCCATTAGACCATCTATAAGGAATTATTAAATGATTAAGAAACCCGTAGTAATCCCTGAGAACATGGGACGTGGCTTCAAGGCAAATGAAGCTGGAACACAATACGACGTAGACCTTGCAGATTATGTTGATGGAACCACTATCAAATATAACGAAGAAGGTAAACTCGAAGTTATTGGTGGCGGTGAAGGTTTTGACACGGAATCTCTTGAAGAGAAACAGTTCACTGATGACTCAACAATTGTTGCTGTAGATGCTGAAGGTAATGTGTACAAAGCCAAGTACAAAGCTCCATTATTTAAAGATGTGGGTGTTACGCTTGAGCTCACTGGTTCAACGCTTAATGGTGACACGACTGAGTCAACTGTAAAAGTTGTTGTTACTAACACAATGGCTGAAGAAGCTCAAGGTGTTGTGGTAACAATCGGTGCTGGTGGTGCCATTGATACTGCAGCAGAACGCACTCTCAATGTGGCGGCAAACTCGAATGAGAGCTTCACGTTCAAGGTACGACATGAAGGACCTACGTTCGCAACTGCAACAGCGGTATTGGCTGGAGATACAGTGTCTTCAAATAACACTGCGTCTATTGCACTTCCGCGTAAAGCAAAAGTTGTGACTGGTGAGTCTGAAGGAACATACACTGAAGAGTGTCCATTAGTAGAAGCAACCTATAATGGTCAGCGTTTGTATGGTTCTCGACAAGTTTCGTCAAGTGCGTTCCCTAGTACGTTCGACATTACGGACTATAACATCATCACCAGTGCATCAACACTAAACGGAGTTACTATCAACTTAAGAGGTATCTCAAGTTTGGTGGTGTATACAAATAACGGCGAGTTTGAAGTACGTGATGCAGCTGGTGTCATCAAACAGTTAATGTCAACTGACAGCACAGAGACTTATGAAGTGCATCCTATCACATTGCGTGGTCAGGCGAATGACGATTTCGCAGCTACGTATTTTGGAAATACCAGCGACTATACGTTCGATAATGTGTCAGGTGACTTAACGTTCACAGGTGATGCAAAACAAGCAGTAATCGTGGGTAGACCTGACGGTGCCAACTGTAAGTACCAGGTATGGTCAGTCAGTGCGTCCAAGCGTACAGTGACCAATACCAAGAAACGGGCAGAACGTACATTAGTGACTGATGTTGATTCTAAGTATGTTAAGTGGGTTCCGTTATCGACTATCGCTCGTAGCAATAACGATAACAAGTATCACCCTTATGATGAGCTTAATGTGCTTGTTAATCCTGTTGGTGAGCAACATAATAAGAACATCTACTTATTGGGCGCACAAGATGCAACATCTTATAAGCCTGTTGGTGTAGGTCTATTAGACGTCGGTTACTGGCAATCACAAGAGTACTATAACTACTTGCATGATGCAGAAATCGAGCTCACTGAGAAGCTACGTATTGAGATTCCAGCAGGAGAAGCTACAACGTTCACTATCAATGGCGTTGCTCTACCGACGATGCGTGGTGCAATCAATATCGACTCACGCGTTGATGACGGCTTAGATGGTGTAACTAGAATCACAACTGTTACTGTATCAAGTACAGCAACAGCGACAGATTCAGTGTATAATCCATTAGTTGATATTATTATCAAATAATTTGAAAGCAGGCTATGTACATAGTCTGCTTAATTCTATACAATACTTTACAAGTAACAAACAGGAGGCCTTATGGCAGGTTTTGTAGATTGTACTAAGTACAATAAAGAGCAACAAGAGCAAGATACGCGTCTCGAGAACCTCGAGAAACGCGGGATTGTTCATGATGATACACTCAAAGGTGATGGCATTGATGAGAAGAAACCATTAGGTCTTAATACATCAGCTGAAAAAGATAATGCCATTAAGACTGATAAGAATGGCGTGTACGTTAAAGACTTAGGGCCACAAGTTGAGAAACTTGAAGAAGCTCTTAAGAACAAGTATGACCGTTTAGGTAACGACTTAGAAGCACGTATTCGTGAGCTCAATGGCAAGCTCAATGACCTTAAAGATATTGAAGTTGCATTAGCCGCAGCAAAAGCTGAAGGTAACTACAACAAGATTAAGGAACTTGAAGCACGCTTACGAGCTGCTAAAGAAGCTCAGCAAACTGGTGACAAAGGTCTTGCAGAAGCTATCGAAGCGTTGCGTAAACAAGGTCTATCGGACGAAGAAATTCGTAAGATTATTGATGATGCAATTGCACGAGCTGGTGGCACAGGTCGTTACATCACACGCATTGAGCCTAACCAAAACGATGGCACAGTAACTTACTATTACAGTGACGGCACGTCTGTTACTGGTAAGTTAGCAAACTTTGGTGGTGTTGTTGCAGACCAACGCACTATTGAAGGTAATGGCCACGACAAAGCGTTGAAGGTCAAGTTATCTAAATTAAGTGATAACAAATTGCAGGTCGCTGAAGACGGGCTTTACATTGGTGACACAATGAAGCAGCCATTCTTGTACGTAACTCGAGATGGTAATGACGACAATATTGGTACTCGTGAGAAACCAATGCGCACATTAGAAGCTGCACTAGCTCGTATCGACCCAGCGTACACAGGTCGATTCGCAATTTACCTAAAAGAGAATGAAGATTTTGATGTGCGTGATGTTCACCAAATGAACGGCACACTTGAATTGCATGCTTATGGTGATATTGTTGATAGCACGTACCCGCGTAGTAAGCCAGGTAATCTTTACTACCGTGGTTATACAGCAGTCAATTACCCACGACCTTCTATCAATTTCCGAATGGAAGTAATTCCTTCTCAGATGTTAGTACGACGTGGGTCAATCTCTGCGACCAACGAGATTGTAGTTTACGGTATGAAGGTTAATGCATACAACAAGGTTGAGAATGATAACCCAACGTATTCTGGTTACATCGCTGGTGTATTCAATACGCGTGTGTTAAACCTAAATGGCGTAATTCTTCGTGAAGCCACTAAGGGCGTATCAGCTGCACCTGCTGGTGCCGGTGCGTATCGTGTAGATGTGATGTTACGGGCAAATGAGATTTATTTCCAAACTTGTAAAATCGCTAATATCTCGCCGTTGTTTAGTTCTAACTACACAGCATCTGTTAAGCTGACGAACTTCGTTGGCGGTGATGATGGTACTGGTCACTATGATTTCGAATCAATACTCAGTCGTAATAACTGGTTAGAAGATGCTGTTACAAACATGAAATCTAGTGCAGTATTACAAGTTGACAAAGAGCGCAAGCTCACTTTTGGCACAACATTTACGCACGACTTATTCGAAGTACGTAAATCGGAAGAATGGAACCACTGGAGTTAATATGCAGTTATTCAAATTTAAAGACGCAATTCGTTCATGGTCTAACTGGGTGCTAGCAGGTGTTGTTGTCACTCCTGTTCTGAACGAAACCGTAGAACCAATCGCCAACTTGCTACCAGAGCAATGGAAGCCATGGTTCATTACAGGTCTCGGTGTAATTGGTTTAATCGTTCGTCAGATTAAACAAAAATAAGGTGGTCAATATGTCAATCAGAACAGTTCGTTCAGTAATTGAAGCTGAGCCAAAAACCAAGGAAGCCCAGAGTGTACGAGCCAGCAACTTCAACGGTAATGTGTTCCAGCTAAATCAAGCAAACACGACGAGCCAAGTGGTTGACGTATTGAACACCCCTAAACGCTTAATCGCCTGGAGCATAGCACCAGGCGATAAAGTGAAAGTTATGATGGTCAGACTCGGTAATACTGGGTCTGACTCGTGGTCAAAATCTGAAGATTGCTGTGTCGGCCCGCAGCCACCTGGTGATGTCGTTGTTATCGGGCAACTGCCATACGTTCGCTGCGGTGTTCAAGTAGTTTTGACAGACCAATCACCAACAGCCATCATTGACGACGCAGGTCATTACATGTTCTTGTATGAGTCTGAAAATGGTGACCAAGCGGTGGTTGAGGCTTATGACGATTTTGTTAAACGTAAAACTTGTTAGGAGTTATCATGCGTCAAAAAACAATGGGTGGACCTAGCCCAGAATTCGCTCGCGCGAAAGAGGTGCATACTGGACGCGTACAAGATTCAACCAGTCGCGTACGTTCTATTATGAATAGCGTTGCAGGCACAGTAGCCCAAGCTCATAAGGCGGCTAAAAGTGGATGCACGCGTTGCTAATACAAGAGCACCATTATGGGAGCGCATAGCGAACCCACGTGATGCTAGACCGGAATTAGAAAAACTTCGCTCGTTGTTATCGAAGGATAACCAGGTATCAGCGGCATTAGAAGAATTTCTTTATTCTCATTACCACTATCTTCTTGGTGAACAAAGATTCGAGCCAGATGAGTCGGTAAGAAACGCCGACATAATGACCGCGAACGCAATCGCCACATTAGCTAAGCTAATATTTGAAGATAAGAAACAGGCACCTCATAAAGAGAGTGTGCGTAGATACTAGTGCAATTCATAGAAACCACTAAGGAAAATTTAACATGTCAAATTCAAGTGTACCACAGTTCAGACGTGACCGCATCGAAGCAGCACGTCGTGCAGCAGAAGAGCCTCAAGACCAGAACCCGCCAGCCACTGTACCTCAACCTGATGAACCTGGTTTTGAACCACCAGTTGACCCAAACAAGGAAGCTAATGATGCTGCAGCCTGGAAAGGTCGTTTAACTAAGACGCAAGAAGAACTTCGTGCAGAGCGCGAAGAGCGAAATCGCATTGCTGTTGAAGCATTAACCGCGCAGAACCGAGCGAAAGAGGCGGAGGAACGCGCGCGACTTGCCCAGCAACAATTAGAAGAAGCAAGCAAGCGTCTCGCAGTGTATCAACAAAAAGAGCAAGAAAACTTTCTATCTGAAGAAGAGAAGAGACAACTTTCTGATACTTTTGGAGATGACGCAACCGACTTATTAACGAAGATTATTGCTAAGGCTCGACCGGCCACCCCACCAGTTGACGTCACAGCAGAAATCGATAAGCGATTCCAGGACATCACAACTAAGACACTTGAAAAAGAGTGGTCTAGTTCTGTCAGAACACAGATTCCTGAAGCTCACATTCTACGAGCTGATGAGGACTTTATCCGATTCGCGAGCAGTAAGACTGACTGGTTCGGTAATACAGCTCTATCTGTAATGGACGATATTGGAGCGAAGCGTGATGTGTCTCGCATCGGATTCATTGCGAATCTCATCAGTGAGTATAAGGCAACAAAGAATCAGGCACCTGATGAACCGGCTGCTAATCCAACAGTCCCTCCTCGTAACACAACTCCAACGTACTCGCGACCAAGTGGAAACGGTAAGAAGAAAGTTTCTTCAGAAGAGTTCCACATTAAACTCAATCAGTTTAAAGTTCGTGGTGATACAAAAGGATTGCGTGAGTACTTGGCTGGACACGAAGAAGCAAACTAAAAATTTTGAGGTATAACACATGTCTTATGCATTTAAAAATAAGGCTGCAGATTATCAAGGTGTTGAAGGTCTATATATCCCGGACCACGTAACAGACATCGTAATTTCTGAAGCAATTAACTGTTCAACCCTTGCTAAAATTTCTAACCCGGCTTACACTATCGAAAGCTTAGGTTTAGACCGTGCACCTGTTGCGCACTACACAATCTTAGAAGGTATTGAAGTTGGTCAGTTCACTGGTAACCAATTCAACGGTGAAACCTGGGAACCTGATAATCCATTCCGTTCTGGTGAAATCACTATCTGCCAAGATATTGACATCAAGAAAAAATTCTCTCGTGCGGAAGCATTATCAATCGCTGACAACTGGAAGAAAGTCCAAGATGGCTACGAGAAAATGTTAGGTTTAGCATTGCGTAACTTATCAGAAGGCTACGGCTTCCGTATGATTGTGTCGCAGGCTGCGTCATACAACCAAGGTAACAAAGCTGGTTTACAGTCACACAACATCGACTTAGGTTCTGTTACTAATCCGTTATTGATTGGTAAAGGCCAAGGCAAAATCTCCGCAACTGCTGCATTAGAGCGCGCTGAGTTAGCATTAATGGAAGCTGGTATCATGTGTGGCACATCACAATTACGTGTTGTCGCTTCTCCTGGTTTCTACACTCGCTTACGTTCTGAGCAAGCTGCGACTGGTGCTAACTTATGTTGCCCAGACAACAACCCGAATATCTCAGGTATTCTTCACCCTGTATTCGGTTTTGAAGTGTACTCAAGCTTGTACATGCCGCGTCGTAAATTACCAAACGGCCGTACAGTTGAGTATGTAATCATTGCAAACCCAGAGCATATTGCGAGTCCATCTGACTTACGCTACTTAGAATGGGACACTGTGTTGAACGATATTTACTTAATCGGTAACTATACATTCGACACTGCGGTTCTTTCAGGTCGCAGCGTTGCAGTTCTTGCAGTAGTATTAGACTAAGGAGCGTGACTCATGGCTATTTATAACTTATATGCTGGTGGTAAAAACACCAACACAATGCGCGCACAATTAGGTGCAAGCTGTGGTTGTCCGTCTGGCAACTGCGCAGACCACGACCCAGATACAAACCTTCCGTATGTAGCTCAACCTGATAACCGTGTTGACGGCGCTTACAACTACCGCGACAAAGTTGACTTCAAAACTTTGTTGAACCGTTTAAGCCTACGTTATGGTAAACGTCCAGAAGATTTACAAGTTGGCGACAAATTGCGTATCTTCTTGAACCCTAACCACTCACGCGTAACCGCAGTGCAAGTTGATGCTCGCGAAGTAGTAGCAGGTCTTGGCTTCAAAATCCAGCCTGCTGTTGAATTAAGTGGTGCTCAAAATGCTGAGAAAGTTTTCGTCTACAAATCTGAGTACGACGAAGTCTGCCGTGGCATTAAAGCAGCTCAAGCAGCTCCTGAAGAAGCTACATTAGCAGACCCAGTGACTGTTGACGAAAAAGCATTACAACGCACAACCGTTGTTTATGCCAACACCGTCGGCGGATTCTACACTGATAAAGTGAATGCGATTGAATTAGAAATCACTTCACTTCCAGCTGAAGGTCTAAGCGAGCACGGTGAATACTTATTCTCTCGTGTATTCGAAGTGTACGGCTACAACGTATAATAACTTTATGGCCCACCTAACCGTGGGCCTTTATTAGAAGGATTATGAAAATGGAAAAGACGAATTCAGTTTTTGCGTCACACGTGAACGGCATCGAGTTCGATGTAACAGACCCGGTGACTGCAAAATTATTACGCTCAAATGCGAAATCAGATTACATCCATGAAGTCGATGCGAATGGCGAACCAGTTGTCACATCGGCAAAAGGTAAACGTGGCCAAGCAACTGGCGGCGAAATCGAATTAGATAACGAGTAACGATTATGAAATTAAAGGACCTACTTGCGAGAATCCGAATCGACATAAACGACCGCGACAAGGATAGATTCGAAGACGAGATTCTGACTGATTACATTAATGAATCATTAGAAGAATTATTCCAACTAGTCCCATCGTTATTCGCAAAAACAATGGTCGTTAAATTGACTGAGGGTGAACTACAACAGCCTTGCTGCTGCGATAAGATTCTATCAGTAGATGCTTTGACAGACGCGCACGGCAATACGTTGTCGGAATTAAGAGAGACAAATACAGCAGCAGCTGCTGCATTCGGCAAGAAGAACTGCTGCACTGGTTCTGCTACTGACAAGCCAACTTCGTTTAATCTTCTTCCTAACAGTGAGAACAAATTCGAAGTGCACCCTCCTCTAAAACCTGGAGTCAACGCTTGGGCACGTTTGACATGCGCAATTAGACCTTGCGAAATAACATTCGACCTTGAGGCAGACCTTCCATGGTATGTGTCCCAAAAATACTCGAGCATTATCGACTATGTGGTATACCGTGCGCTTGGAACTGAGCATGAGAGTCAGACAAGTCGCGCAATATCAGAGGCAAGACGCCGGACGTTCCTTGAAAATTTAGGCTACGTCAGCGCAGTTGAAAAACAATTAAACAAGTAAGGTAGGAAATTATGGGTTGCGGATGTGGCCAAAGTATCAGACCTAAATGCAAGAACGAGTCCGCACCAGCGGACTTTTGTTGTATTAGAAACGATGAGAGAGACGTCGAGTTCATCGACATTGCTGAGATTCTACCACGAGTCACGCTGGTAGCTGAGGGGGTTCCTGACTCAATAGCCATCGAATTCATCAGACAAGCAGCATACACCATCGCGCGCGAGTCAAGACTTCTCGAACGCACAATTAAGATTACACTTCAGGCAGGTGTGACTGATTATTACTTAGAGCAAGGTTCAGAGCAGATTATCAATGTGAAATCTATTGAGCTACGTGATGGCTGCTGTAAGCGCAAGAAATGTTTTGAGCCATTACGTATATGTGATGGATTCAGATATTTCCCGCCTGATAAGATTGTTCTTGATGAACCACCTAAGGTAGATGGTGGAACACTTGAGGTCGTATATTATGCGGCTCCTACTCAGGACACGTGCGAGATTGACAAGTTGTTATACGATAGACACCACGACGTATTAGTCCACGGTGCATTAGCAAGTATATTAATGATGACCAAGTATGACTTCGCTGATTCTACATTAGCTCTTATGTATGACAAAAAGTTCAACCAGGGAATAAGCTCAATCAAGATTGATGTGGCACGTGATTTCAGAACAGGTCCGCAATCAGAGCACCCATCAAAATACTGGAGAAAGATATGACATGTAAATGCTGTGGTAAAGAAGATTGCAAAATGCTTGACAAGTGTTGTGGTAAGAAAAGAGAGAAATCTACAGGACTGGCTGCTGCTGTCAATCATAGACCGACAGAGAGAATCACAGAGCGCGTCATGGTTGAATTAGCTGATAAGTGCCCACCTGATTGTAACTGTGGTGGTTAATTATGGCAGAACTCAAATTGACGAGATTCTCCGGATTGGTTCCGCGCCTCCATGTGCGGAATCTACCAGAGAACTCAGCAACAAAGATTCTTGACGTCGACTTATCTAATGGAACATTGAAACCATTTAGAACAAATAAGAAGGTGTCTGACAAAACCGGCAAATATATATTCGTCGACAACTGCTGTTATATCACGTCCGATAATTGTAAGGCGTCTGTTGATATTATTGAAGACGAATGCTCAATAGTTGTGGCGACAGGATTAGGACCGCATCCAGTGCAGAACCTCAAGTCTAAAGCTTGCAACAATGAGTGGGTGAGACTAGGATTTCCTGAGACAACTACACCTACCGCTCAAGCACTGAATTTTGTTCCTAAGCCACATCAGACCGGCGCACACTTCGACATGGCCCGCGAGGTCAGAGAATATTTCTATACTCTTATCACATGCCTTGGAGAAGGAACAGCATGCCAGGAATCTCTACCGTCTGAGGTAAGTAACTTGGTCGAGTGTCATAATGGTGATGACGTCGTTGTATCAAACATTCTGACTACTGCACCTGATGGCTATAAGATTGATTCAGTCAGAATCTACTGTGCGGTGACTATGGTCGACTTCGACGGTAGAGAACAGGAACCTGTTTTCCTAGAGGTGGGTGAGGTTCCATTCGGCACTGGTACGTTCCTGCACAAAGCGAGAACTGGTTATGGTGATGAGTGTATGACAGAGGAATATGACAATCTACCTGACAACGCGAAGAACCTGGTGTACTGTAATAATGGTCAGTTGGCAGCAATAGTTGGTTGTGAGCTCTGGTTGAGTGAGCCATACAAACCTCATGCATGGCCTGAAGCCTATCGCTATGGAAGATTCACAGGTAAACCTCTGAGATTCATACCAACAGAGACGACAGGTTATATTCTAACCGATTCAGTCCCTGCGGTCATCGAAATAGAAAGCCCATGCACATCACAAGGTTGTCGTAAGATAACTCAGCTAAGCGAGACCCACCCTATTATTAGTTATGATTCGGCTGCCGCATACAACGGCTCTTGTTTCTACGCAACGAATGATGGCATAGTTATGCTACAGGGAAACTCATCATCTGTGATAACAGCGCAATACTTCTCAAGAGACGATTGGCTCGCAATAGCTCCATGGACTTTGAAAGGTGTTGTGCATGACGGTTATTATTATGGGTTCACTGATGTGATGTCGTTCCGATTTAAAGTTCCAGATAACGTGCATGAGCAGTTTGAGTCATCAACGCTGGTCGAATTATCAGACAAACCAACGGCGGTGTACCGCACAAATCAGGACAGACTGATGTTTGCGTTCGATGACGGAATCTACGAGTTCGATGAAGGACTTGAGTGGCGTGAGTTCAAGTGGAAGAGCAAACCATACATTGCACCTGGTTATACCGCGTTCACTGCGTATAAAATTGTGGGTGACTACACTGAGTTCCACGTTGTACATCGTCTGCTCAAGCGCCAGCGAGATGAGATGGTCGATGAGCACATTGTTGTAGGTGACCACATGACATTCGACAACAAGCCAAGACGCTTACGCGCTGGGTATAGTACAATCAATTTTGATGTGTCAATATCAGGCAAAGGTGAGGTGACAGAATACCATATTGCAACATCTGTGAATGAATTAGGAGACCAGTAATGGCGTATGAAGTACTTAAGATAAATAACCAGGCAGATGCACAACAGACTGCAATAAATCTGCTCACATTTATAGGCAATGTATTAGAAGGTGAGAACCTTTATATGGTTGAGGACATAACGCATTTCTTCAGAGCATGGTCAGGAAATGACCAACTTAATCAAATAATGGTGTTCGTAAATAGGTCAGAAGATGGTATAATAACAGAAGCTATATTGACACATATTGCTAAGAATCCATTACTAATTAAGCCACCTCTAGCGTACGACTTTCTTAAGGTCAGTGCATCGAAAGGCTTGGAAGAGTATCGTGATGTAGTTATAGGAGCGTTGTCATAATATGGCTAATCCCTATGAAAATTATATAGAGGAAACTAAGTGGGGTTTAGAAAGTAAGGATGCACAGAAAAGTGCACTATTCAACAAGTACAAGTCATTGTACAATCCTTATAATCCTACGCAGCAGAACCTTTACGTGGAAGAGCTAATCAAACAATTCGAGGACGCATTAGAGCAGTTAGCGCTTCTTTATGAAAACCACTATAATGACCAAGAGGTCGGAATCATCGGAGGTTTCTAGATGGCAGGTGGAAATACTACTGGAGCAGTTGCAGCGATTGCAACAATGGCGGCAGGTGCTGCTCAAGCGTTCTTATCAGGTGATTATGAAGTAGAGAAGTGTGATGAGCTCAAGGTAAAGACTCAAGGCAGCAACTCAAAAGTCACTGATATGTCTGCAATCGCGCGTGCAGAAGCTCACATGCAATATGCATGTAAGTACTTCAATGCGATGAAGGTGATTGCAAAGACAAACTTACTCATCGCGACAGTCCAACAAGCTGGTGCATTCTATATCGCTGGCTTACAAAAAGAAGTCGCGGACCGCGCTCAAGATAGACTTGACAAAACATGGGAGAACATCAAAGACAAATCGGACAAGATGTTCAATCATTGGTATGACACAGCGGCTCCTATTGAGACTGCGATGATAACTAAGGCGAAGGCTGATGCTGACGCTGGGTACGTGGCAGACTACGACACAGTTCGAGATAGAGCTGTAATCGATTCTGCTCGTGAGTTCTCGCGTCAACGCGACAAGTTAGAACGAGAACAAGCAGCGCACTGTGTTGGTTCAACACGAGCAGGACGCCGCATGTTAAGAGCCGCTGAAGCAAAAGCTCGAGTGTCTTCAATCAATGCTGCGTTCAGATATGAGGAAGCTCGCAAAGAACGTATTGAAGATAAACAACGCAAAGAAGTTCTCGACTGGGCGAACGTATTCAGAGGAGTTGCTGCGTCAGCTTTACAAGGCGCGAGCTCACTCTCAAGTATCGCTGGACAGCAGGTCAACCCTTATTCTGGTTGGGCATCTGCGTTCGGTAATTTATCAAACTTTGGTAACGCTTGGAACCAAGGTACAATGGCAGGCTTCTATGGTGCTAATGCTCCATTGCAAGTCGGTATGCAAACAGTAGGAACATGGTAGGTAAATTATGGCGGGATTTCAAGATGCAGTAGGTAACATCTCACGTGGTGCTCAGGCATTTAAGCAAGACCCTTTCTTGGTTGGCGCAAATGCCTTTGTGCCACTGAATAGTCAACTGCAATATGAGAAAAACCTATTAGGTGTGTGGTCAGACGCGGACACACAGAACAGCAAGGTGGCAGCGACGAACGCGCTCAACCACTATAAGGCAACGGAAGCAGAAATCGGTCGTCGTAAGCTACTTGGTGGCGACGAGGCCGTGCGCACACAAACTCTGTATATGCAGAATGCTGACGGTACTTTCAGACCTGTTGAAGAAGCGGCATTGTCAGCGTTCAATGTAACAGCAGACCCTTATGCTCGCGCTAACTTATATCAGACCGCGCAGCAAGGCGCTTTGAACACAGCAGCTCGTGAAGCGTTCATGAACCCAGAGCATTCTCTCGATAGCCAGCAGGTGTACGGTGTGATGCAACGCGGCTACGCTGTTGAGCCGACTGCTGATGGTCGATACAGAGTAACAGACGGTGTTAGAACATTCGGCACCTACTCACCAGCAGAGCTAGGTATGATTCTCTCAGGAGTAGGTAATGCAAGCAAGGTTGGAGCTAACTTAATAGGTCGTGAAGACTTCGACCACCGTGCAGCGTCGCAGTTCGATTATAACACTAAACTGAACGAACAGAAACATCAGTGGAATATGGAAGTTGCGAAAGCAAGTGCTGAAGGTAAGGCAGTATCTGCTCAGGTTAATGCTAAGATTAAGGCATTAGAGAGCTTCCAAAAATTCGCTACAGACAACGGTCTAATCCAGGCAGCATCATCAGGTGATGAACAATCGTTGAGACAGTTAGCTTCATTGGGTGCTTATACAGAGCAAGCCTACGGCTTAGAGCCGGGTTCAATCACGTCCGCGTTTGTTGCTGATGCTCCTGAAGCTACAATCAAAGACAATACTGAGAAGGTTGGTGCCGCGTTCGGTCAACCACGCACAGCGCAACCGGTGATTGCACCAGTGCCTGTAGTGCCAGCACCTGTGGGAAACACAATGTACTGGTCACCTTCAATCGGAGGCGGTTATGGCATCCGTTAGTAAGTACGAGAAATTATTAGATAACCCAATGGCACGTCGTGCCTTGGATATTATTGCTGCATCTGAAAATGCAGATTACAACACGACGTTCGGTGGTGGTACGTTCGACGACTTTAGTCGTCATCCGAATATCCAACGCAAGTTCAAGCAGAAAGACGGTAAGACCAGTTCATCAGGTGCAGCTGGTCGTTATCAGTTCTTGAAAGGAACATGGAACGATTTACAGGAAAAACTCGGCCTAAAAGACTTCTCACCACGCAACCAAGATATTGGGGCCCTAGCATTATTAGACCAAGCGCGTGGTAATGGTGGCAAGTCAGCTCTTGAGCTAGCACTCGAGGGTAACTATCAGGGCATGGTAGAGAAAGCAGGTAACATCTGGGCAAGCTTTCCGTCAGCTCCTGCTAAATACTCACAACCAAAGCATGGTTGGAATAAGATGAACAAAATCATCGCATCAGCTACAGGGAAACCTGCAGTATATGAAGACGGTGATTCATCAGATGATGGCGCTCAACAAGGCTATGCGTTGAACTACGAAAACCCAGCTGAGCAAGTTCTGTCAGACCCTAGCTACCAAGAAAGCCAAGCAGCCTTGTTCATGGAAGCCGAGCGACAAGCTCAAGCGCAACAAGCTCATCAGGCGCAAATGACTCAGCCAGTTAGTGTTGACCAGGTTGCTAGTGTTCAACAAACGCCCTTTACTGATATTCCTGCTGTGTATGAGCAGGCAATTGCTAATGCGTTTAGTGACGGCAGCAGTGAAGAGCTTTTTGAACCGGAAATAAACGACGCATTGAGAGGAGTCTTCGATGTCGCATAACAAAGTAGTGAATCCAGCAGCTGCGTTCGCATTTGCACCAGCAGAAGCAACAGCCGCTGAGAACAATGCTCTAATAAACGAGTTGAAAGTCATCGGGCAACGCGCCCATGACTACGCCGAGGCACAAGGATTCGATGCAGCCACTCGCGCAGCTTATCAGCACGCAGTGGCTGTTGATGCAATTGGACAGGTGCGTGGTCAGATTAAAGACACACAGACACTGCGTGACATGTATCAAACAGTGATGGGTTATGAAGACCAAGAGTCGACTGGGTTCTGGCAAGGTCTCAAAGACGTTGGCAACTCATTAGCTGCTGGTTTTGAAACTGGTGCCGCTCAGGTCCAATCATTCTTTGACCCTGAGTACGGTGATGACAATAGAGCCGCAGCTGCCGAGCACCGAGCGGCTTTGTCCGATGCTGCTAAGGCAGACCGTGTTCGTGCAGATAATGCCTACGCGTTCAGAGCATCTATTGGTGATAACCCATGGCAAATCACAGAGAACCTTAAAGAACGACCATTGGACTCAGTAGCCGAGTTACTTGGTAACATTGCTCCTTCAACAGTCGGTGTCGTTGCAGGTACAGCAGCTTCTGCAACAGGTGCTGGTGCTTCTGTAGGGGTTCCTATATTAGCCGCATCGTTAGGTGCTGGCGCATTGCAATCAGGCGGTGCTGTGCGTGATGACATCTACACAACAACGATGCAGCTAACCGACCAGGAACTAAAACAATACAGCCCAATGTATCAGACACTCATCAATAATGGTATGAGTCCGGACGAAGCTAAGCGCACAGTCGCAACGTCCTTAACAGATAACTGGGGAGAATTCCTTGGTTCGACTGCGTTAGGTGCTGCTGCGAGCTTTATTCCTGCAGGTGGTGCTGGTAAGAATATTGTCACCCGAGCGCTTGGCCAGTTAGCGTATTCACCTGAGCGTGGTGTGCTTAATAATGCATTGCGTGAAGGTTTAGTTGAAGCAGGCACAGAGGCATGGCAGCAACGCTTGTCCAATAGTGCTGTGAAAGATACGGTCGACACACGCCGCGACTTAAATCAAGGTGTTGCAGAGTCGGCTGTCATCGGTGGTGTAATAGGTTCTGGTATATCTGCAGGAGCTGGTTCCGCATTACATGCAGCAACTAACAGAAACGGTGAGACGACTACTGAGACTGTGGAGACCTCATCTCCTGTTGACGCTGTATTAAATCAAGCTGAGCAAACTAAAACAGAACCAACAGTAGTTGATACAGGTTCCGTTACGTACAGCACCGAGGCTTTGAGCAAAGCAGCAAGTAAAATCCCTGAGGCAGATAGAAAGCGCTTCATTGAGGACTTTGAGACTGACGCGAAGTACGGAATACTCGATACCGAAACTGATACTCCATACGGAAGATTCGTGCGAGACGTTCTAGGTATGGAGAACACAGTGCAACCAGAACCAGGTGATGCTGTAGCGCAACCTGGTGAAGTAGTTCCTGCAGGATTGAAATCTCCTATCGATACACGCATTGGTGACGATGACATCGTCGCTGCTAACCAAGACACGCTCTATGAGCCAGGCGACCAAGCGGCTGTGGAGCCAGGTGAGACTAACCTATCAAAACCAGATGGACGCCGCGTGACTAAGAAAGTATCGCGCCAGAAGTCGACGAACGATAACTACTACGACATCAACGACCAGGAATCAACAGCAGACAGCAGGGTTCCTCGCTCATCTTCATTAGACCGCGTACACGTTAAGCATATCCGAGGCAGTAAGAAATTCGAAGCGATTAACGATGCGGACTACGATGGAGTGAATAACGTAGTATTAGAACCAGAGACAGCATCGCATCCGGTTGAAGAGATAGCTACTGCTAAAACAGAAGAAGTGAAACCAAAAGAAGCCGTCAAAGTAACATACGTAAATCGTGAGAAGGTTGAGAATCTCGCGTATGCAAATCTCAATAAGTACACTCCAGCAGAGTTAGAAGAAATTGCTCGTAAAGAATTAAACGGCAATGAGTACAGATTATTAGTCAGTATGTTGAAAGAACGTACGGCTGATGACTACGACGCAGACGGAAACTTCATCGGTAAAAAATCAGAGTTGGAAGGCAACAATTCTAAACGTGAGCGCAAGCCTGAGAAGAAAGCGACCTGGGTTGCTAAGCAGCTCGAACGCATGGCAGTGAAACCTGAGCCAGCACCTGAGCCAGCGGTTGAACCGACGCCTGCACCAGCTGTTGAGCCAGTACCTGAATCAGCGCCTGAACCAGTGGCAGAACCTACTCCTGAACCAGCACCTGAGCCTACGCCTGAGCCTACACCAGAACCGGTAGCAGAGACTACTCCTGAACCGACGCCTGAACCTACTCAGACAGTGTCTAAACAGTTAACCGAACTTGGCGCTAAGCACTCAGAGCTTGAAAGCAACATGGACTTCGATAGTGACTATTGGAAAGTCCGCGACCACGGGTTCAACGTTAATGAGAACTTCGCCGAGAATCTAAATGAGAACATCGACGAAGTAGTTGAATCAGGAATTCCTGACATATTCGCTGGTGATACAGACGTTGTGTTCAATGAACCAGGCAAGGTCGATGCATACAAGAAAGCTGTAGCTAGACATTTCCCTGCAGATGATGAGTTAGTCGTCATGGCGACCACAGCTCCTATCGGCTCTAAAAAATTCTCGTCAGAACCAATGGTGGTTAACGCTGATGGTAAACTCGCTACAACAAACACGGCTCCTGAATTCACAACCGACGTGCAAAGTGCTCAGCGCTTAGCATCACAAATCGACGGACGAGTGCATGGTGCCTACATCCGAGCAGACAACGTTTACCCATGGTTAGGTAGTAATCTTCCTCGTGCTAAGCGCTTGGCGCTTGCTAAGTGGGCAGGTGAGCAAGGATATGATGGTGTCGCATTCGAAGACAACGGTAGCATCTCGTATGTTCCTTCTAAGACAGGCACAACGATGGGAACCAACCTATCTGTGAGCAAAGCAGGTCGCGTACAGAAAGACGTATCTTACAGCGTGAATAAGTTCAAGCCGCGTACGCAAGGTTGGAGAGCGAAGTTAGTTGAGAAAGTAATCGGTAAATACTACGACAAACAAATTGTCAAAGTAGAGAAGATTATGACAGACATCGAGAACGGCAAGGCAGATTTATCAGACCTACCAAACACCGGTGGCTGGGCAATACTCCTCAATCCTGAAAGTCAGAAACGATGGTATGACGTGCAAAATAGATTGGTTGATAACATCGCGAACCGCATGGGATTATCACCAGATGCTCGTAAGCGTATCTATTTGAGAGCTCCTGGCTTCAACAAAGACGTAGACAACGCCGCGTGGTATGACCCAAGTAATAGTCAGGTCCACATCCGTTCACTTGAGCATGACATCGCGACATTAGCGAGTAACATTATTCACGAGTTAGGTCACAAGCAAAGCCACGTGTTACGTAATACAATCGGCCTTGAGAATTACATCAATCTAACCGAGCGCCTACGTTCTAACCCATTCATTAGTAAATTGCTTGAATCAAAAATCAGCAAGGCTTACCAGGAAATAAACGAAGACTCTGCGCACTATGCAAGTAAACCTTACCTATACGTAGAGGAAATCATCGTTGACATGAACGCATCAGTGCGCAGTGGAAACTGGGATGTATTCGCAGACCGTTATGACGTAGACGTTAATGACATTCCTGTTGAGTTAAAACGTAAAGCGAACAACATCATCATCAAGGCGTATGATGCAATGCGCAGAGCGTTCAAAGCAGTCTTAGACATCATGAACGGAAACAAACCAGTGACAGACGCACAGGTTCGTGCATACGTCGATTCACTTGGTACTCTCAACCAACGCGATGTGTTTAACGTAGACCCTGAAATCATGGCAGACATTGCGCGTGGTAAAGGTTATAACTCAGTCGCTGAGATGTATGAGGCCGAAGGTATCGGACGCACTGACAAGAATGCTCAGTATAATCTTCTATTGAACGAGCTCGGTGCGAGCAAATTCGTAGGAGACGCTGAAGTAGATGCTGAGTACAAAGCACGCCTAGAAGAGAATCGCCGTAAGTATAAAGAAGAAACTGGTCATGACTTAGACGATGATTCAGAATCAGATTTATTCCTGCGTAACACTTCTTCTAATAACCAGGACGTACTCGACTTCGCGCGCACTGGTAAATCAATTGTACTCGACAACGGTATCTTTGGAACTGGTGCTAAGACATGGGGAGAGATGATGAAGAAATTCGGACGCGCAATTGAACGCCGTATTTCTGACGACCTCATTCCTATGAAAGAATACATTGAGAGCCTAGGTCTTGACAAGAACACAGAGCAGACATTGATTGGCGACTTATACTTAGCAGATGGAGCTCGCGCCAATAAGTCTTCTGAGTTCGAGTACAAGTACATGGCGCCACTGTTCAAGAAAATCCATGACATTGCTAAGGCAAATAACATGGAATACATCGATGCCAAGCGCACAGTCGGTTTCTGGATGTCTGCTCGTTACGCATTAATCAAGAACCAAGACTTCATCCGTCAGGACCGCGATGCATATCAGGCAGCATCGAATGAGTACAGTCAGAATCCTACTCAGACTAACTACGACAAGATGATGAAGGCCAGACGCCAACTCGCTAAGCGCCAGGCTGATGTGTTCAATCCAGACCCTGCAGCCAAGGGCTTTGAGGTAGGTGTGGCTGGTGGTTACAACAACGCGAAAGCTCAAGCAGTAATGCAAGGCCTTGAGAACCTGGTTCCTAAGGCTGATATTGAGGAGGCTGCCCAACATGTTTACGATATGCAGGCAGCACGACTAGACTTAGACCTCGCGTCAGGCCGCATCGGGCAGCAAGCGTATAATGAGTATAAGGCAAATCCTTACTACGTGCCTCTTACTGGCGACCCTCGAGCTGATGCAGACGTAGATGATGTCATCAATACTGGTGGTCAGTCAGTGAACCAACGCGGTCAGAAACAAGCTAAAGGTCGTAAGGACTCGATGGCAGAAGATGGTATCGATGCAACCTGGCGCTCAGTGGCTCGGTCGATTGGTTACTTCGGGTATAGCAAATTCAAAAATGGTATTCGTGATATTTACAAGTCGCGTTATAATGACTTGCTTGCACAAGGCATGACTGAAGCAGAAGCAGCTGCAGAGCTTGAGAGCACAATGGGAATCAAACGTTCTAAGGTAACAATGCAACGTACATCAGACCCGGTGCTCATGATTTCTGAGAACGGCGACAATTATGCGTACGCACTTCCTAAGAAAGCGATGGACGCTCTGATGCACAACCAACGCGAGAATACACCATGGATTCTCAAAGCAGTTGAAACACCAACGCGCTTATTCGCAAGAGCTGTAACACAGTTCTACCCAGCATTCGCACCAATCAACTTCGCGCGAGACGCCTGGGAACGAAGCACCGTGTTACGTACTCGTACAGTGTATGACGCGAACGGCAATAAGGTAGATATGGATGCAGTCGCGAACCGCATGCTCGTTAAGATGTCAGACCCAATGGCGTTCAGAGATACAGTGTTCTGGAGAACACCAGATGGTAAGACACAACGCTCACAGAACCTGCAAGACCTGATGGAAGCAGGTGGTATCAGTACAATGGGTTCGTTCCTATCGCGCACTGAGAAAGACCTGATTAAGCGAATCAAACGAGAAGGTCGCTGGGATAAGCAAACGATTGATGGTGTCGTGCATTTCACGGAAGCCTATAACCGTGCATTCGACCTAGTTCCACCACTCGCTGCGTATGAGTCACTATTAGAAGCTGGTGTGTCCAAACGTGATGCTGCTGCTGCTACATTAGACACAATGAACTTCCGTAAGACAGGTTTATATATGAGACCTATCAAAGCGTTGTTCATGTTCGCGCAGCCAACAGCAACAGGTTTCGTCAACTTAGCTAAGCAGCTAAGCACTAAGAAAGGTGCCATCATGGCAGCCACGTACTATGCGACCATGCTGGGTATGTATGAGGTGATTCGCGCAGTGTCAGGCCAAGACGACAACGAAGCAGGAAACCGCGTCGACCAGATGGGTGACATCACACGTTATATTCCGATTCCTAATCCTATGGACCCTGGTAAGTACTTCAAGATTCCAGTTGGTTTCGGTTTACCACAGCTGATGTGGAATATGGCAACGAACACGTCACGCGCTGCGCACGGTGACATTGAATGGTCTAGTGCAGCAGCCAACATGGCAGCTCACTGGTCTAAGGTAGTGGTTCCAGTGGCTCCTGCAGATATTCCAGTCGATGAGAATCCTGGTGCTAAGATTGCAATGACAGCAACTCCTTCTATTCTGCAACCTGTTATGCAGCTGATATTAGACAGAACCCCGTTCGGTGCTAAACTAACTCCTCAATACGTTGACAAGGGTAAGCTAAGAGCCGAGCAGGCTAAGTCTACGACGGCTCCTGAGTGGAAGGAATTCGCTATCGCAATCCAACGCGTGACCGGTGTTGACATGCACGCCGAGCAGGTTAAAGCCTTGTGGGACGGTTACTCAGGCATGTTGGGTCCTTTACGTGACATCACTAAGATTGCTATCGAGAATCCTAACCGCGCACGTCTCGGTAAAGAGGAATACGTTCCGTTCGTTAACTCACTGTATGGACCTGGTAACGAGTACGCTATCCAGCAACGTTACTATGAGGCGTTTGACAAAGCGCAGAAACTCAAGAACGAGTATGACTCACGCAAAGAGCGTGGCCAGCTA
>ERZ773061.39-NODE-39-length-52252-cov-13.520758_pt1 | contig 52252 bp, 44 predicted proteins | sample MGYA00580627_ERZ773061 | MGnify/ENA primary metagenome ERZ773061 (study PRJEB29015, sample SAMEA2738119) | human oral metagenome | biome: human oral; feature: human-associated habitat; material: saliva | place: China | collected 2223 ...
CTGCTTTGGTTGCGAGCGCGGCTGCTAGTGCGATGAACGCGAACGGCCACGCGAGGGCTAGTGTTGCTGCGGTGGAGAAGAGCTTGCGCCTGCGCGCCGTGCTCGCGCGGGCTGCGGCATAGTTGAAGCCCGCCCACCACATGACGACGCTAATAACGTAGAGGAAGATAATTATAGTGTTCATGGTGCAATAATAGCAGGTGTGGGGCGTGTTTGGCACGCGTGGTGGAGTTTTCTGTCGCGGTGGGTGGTTGGCGATTTCTCGCGTGTGTGCTTTTTGCCTTTGCCGCTTGTTTGTTTCTTTGTGTGTGGGGGTTTGGTGTTTTGTGCGGGTTCGGGTATATTGTATGGGAGTATATAAAAGTTGACACGTCGCTGCGCGTGCGCACGCTTAGTTGCGCGTGTGCGTGTGAGTGCCGCTGGCTGCCTTGTGTGGGTGGTTTAGGAGAGTGCGGTGCCTGGTGGCGTGAGAGAGGGTTTTTAGACGATGACAACGGGCGTGGGCGATAGCGTAGGCGGTTCCTGGTCTCAGGGGCGCGCGTGGGCGTTTCTTGGTGAGTTTGTGGATGGGGTGGGGGCTGCGCGTGACCGCGTATCTGCTCCCGCTGGCGACGTGACGGGTGGTAGCGATTATGAGGCTGCTGTTCTCGCGGATACGCTGCTTCGTGATAGTGGCGTGGCGCATATGGCGAACACGGCTTTGGGGCGCGTGTTTGGTGTGAGTGAGCGGTCTGTGCGTGACAGGCGTAAGAGCGTGGCGCGCAGGTACCCGGAGTTTTTTGAGGCTGCTGCGCGCGTGCCGGGGCGCGTGGTCGCTGACGTGTGGGAGAGCGTTTCCGGGGCTGATAGTGCTCATGGCGTGGCCGGCGTGTCTGATGCTCGCGGATCTGAGTCCGCTATCCAGGGTGTTGTGCCCGCTGGTTCACCTGCTGTTTCGCCCGCCGTTTCGGCACCTAACGCTGCTTCTCCCACACCCTCGTCTCCTGTTGTTGTGTCTGGTTCGTTTGAGGTTGGCGAGTCGCATGTTGATGCGGGTTCGTCGTGGTTTACGGATGGGGCGGGTAACACGGTCACGACGGTTGGCGTAGCTGTTGAGGGTGTCGCCTCGGACGCGGACTCAAATCTGGTGGGCGTTCACGATGACGCGAACACGGATGTCACTGTTACTAATGGCGGCTCGGATGTTGAGGTGTTGGCTGACAGGGCTAGGCGCGCGCTGAAAGAGGCTCATGATGCGGCTACCGAGTTGGCTGCATCCCGTTTGGGTGTGTCCCCGGATGCTGTGACACCGTATCGTGCGTCGCTGCGTATCCCGGAGATGGATGGTTCGTGGCTGAAAGTCAACATCGACCAGACGAAAGCCGCGTTGGATGAGGGTGAGCGTGTTGCGTTCGAGTCTTTGCGCGCTGACATGGACAAGTACGCAGCCGACTACGTGAAGCACCACAATACTCGTAGTGTTGCCGGGGCTGGCGCTTACGCGGATGGGACGCTGGTTGTTGCGCTCGCGGACTTCCAGACCGGCAAGACCGACGTTCATGGCGGCACGGTGAACCTGTATAAGAGGGTTCGTAGCGTGTACGCGCAAATGGAAGCCGAACTGCCCCACTACAAGACGATTGTTGCCGCTGACCTGGGTGACATTATCGAAAACTTCATGAACGTTGGGTCGCAGCGCCAGTCCAACGACCTGAACCTGACTGACCAGCTAGAGGCCGCGATCAGCCTCGTCTGGGAAGGGCTGCGTGTCCTCCATTCCAAGTGCGACAACCTCATTTACGTGGCCGTCCCCTCCAACCACTGTGAGGTGCGCACGGGCGTCGGAAACAAAAACCGCGCATCTAGCGTCCTATCGGACGACTATGGTATTCACGTGCAGCGGGTGATCAGGCGCATGGCTGAAATGCGGCCAGACGTGTACGGTAACATGTCGTTCGTGTGCCCGTCCGACTACGATGCGGCCTGCACGGTCAAGCCCAGTGCGGACGATAAGAGTGCCCTGTTTTTTGAGCACGGACACGTTGGCGGCGGCGCGAGCCAGGCGAAAATGCGTCAGCATGTGAAAAACATGCAGGCGGGGCGCATCGCCTACGCGCACATGGCAAACATTTTCGTTCACGGCCATTATCACACGCCGGAAATGTACCTGGTGGGAGATAAGACGTGGGTGGTGGGCGTGTCCTCCATTGACGCGGGTTCCTCCTGGTTCACCAACATGTCGGGTGAGAGCGCGCCGAGCGCGGTCACGTCGTTTGTCGCTAAAGACGGGATGGTGCGCGACATGCGCCTGTGGACCCCGGCTGATGGCGTGGGGTTGGATGACGTGGCGGATGGTGCGCGCACGAGCCTGTTTGTGCCCGGTGAGGGCGGTATGATGGTGAACGCGTCTGCGTCCGTGGAGGTTGACGCGCGCTCCCTGGTGCCCGCCCGCGTGGATGAGCTGTTGGATGGTGGGTTGCGCGGCCAGTAAACGCGCGCGTCTCACGCTGGCGGTAGGAGAACGCTCGCTGTCGGCGTGGAACGCTGGTGTGAGTGCAGTGAAGCCCCGGAACCTTTTACCCACGATGGGGCGGTTCCGGGGCTTTTGTTGTTTCGTCGTCGCCGCGTTGTGCGGGGGTTAGTTCGCGGCTGTCATGGCGTTGATTGGCATTACGCCGATGAGGGCGTTGATTTCGTCAACGATACTCTCGTAGTGTGCTTTTTCCGCCCAGTCGAGGTTACTCATTGCCTCCTCGTATGCGCCGCTCTCAACGAGGGTTGCGTATGCAGACGAGAGGTGAAGCTTGATTTCCTCGCGCGCCTCGGTGTTGTAAACGTTCTCGTTGTTGCCGTTCATGATCGTTTGCCTTTCTTTCGCGCGCTGGTCTCTTGCGCTGCCTCTAGTGTAGCCTATGGGTTAGCCGTGCGTCTACGCGAAATGTCCACATCTCATAAAGTCATTCGATCGTGCTTGCTTTGGTGCCAGCCCGCATGTCGTTGTCGCTACAATAGAGTTCGTAGTTACTGCCAACGGCGTGCAGCGCGTACCGTTCGCACAGTGCGGTGACTGCGCCGCGCTTGTCCTTGGGGGCGTTAGCGTGGGCGTGTCAAAGCCCCGGAACATGCTCGCTTGTGTGGCGAGGTTCCGGGGCTTTCCCATTTTCTGAGTCCCCGGTACAGGGCGATCATCCAGTTTTCCGGGATGATCGGTAGGCGGTGGGTCCACTGGTAGAGGCCAAAGTTCATGAACGCGAGGGCGCTCAGAATCTCCGGGCGGTTGACGGGAACAGCCTCACCGTGTTCTTCTACCTCGTCAAGGATGAGGGGCTTAACAGCGTTGAACCAGTCGTTAACGCCCGCCTCCTCGGGGTCGATGGCGCGTCCAGAGGCCGCGTTCAGTCCCAGGAGTGGTTCGCCCATGTACCCGTCCGGGTCGTAGTACAGGTGCGCGCCTTCCTCGTTCAGGCGTTCGAGGGTTTCTCACTCCATGTCGCTGGCGTGCTTGTATGCGCGTGCCAGGTTCACGAGGAGAGTGAACGCGTGGCGGGACACGCCAGCATGGTAGAGGTCGCGGGTGAGTTCGTTGTTGAGTGTGGCCATGGCGTGTCCTACCCCGTTTCTTGCGGGTTTTGCTTGTTGTCCGTCACCTGCTTATCTTATCGCGGTTTCTCACCCGCTGCCAAGCGATGCGGAGCATGGTGTTATTCGCCGCTTGCGGTGCCGTCGTTGACTGGCATGACCTTGATGAGGCTTGCGATTTCTGCGACCGCCGTCTCGTAGCAGGCGACCTCGTTCCAGTCGAGGGCGTCGCCTGACATCGCTTCTTCGTATGCGCCGTTTTCGACGAGAGCAGCGTACGCGGCCTGTAGTGCTTCTCGGGTGGCGGTGCGCGCTTCCGTGTTCGCATATGCGCGGCTGTTCGCCGCCTTCTCGTGGTCAACGATCGCGTTTGCGTTGTTTATGCGTGTTTCCTTCACTTCGTGTCCGTCCGTGGTGTCGTCGCTCTTGTAGGTAGTGCGTAGATTGTTGAGGTCTTGTTCGATGTCAACGGCGACAATGTCCGCGCCTCTGCTCGTGGCTTCGATAACGGCTGCGAGTCGCGTCATGTTTGCCGCCGCCGATTTACTCACACCGCCGAACAGGATGTGCATGTCAGGTGTTTCCGCGTACGTCGGTACGCTACGGTTACCGCTGGCGAGGAGCGCGGCGGCTTTCTTCGTGTACCGCTCTGCCTTTTCGCGCGCCTCTGCTAGTTGCTTGTCCGTGGGATTGAGCGGATAGAACGTTTCGTACGCGATGGGGCCGTTAAAGTGACAAGCGCCTGCGAAACCCCTCGTGGAAACGTGGTCGTCCTCGATGAAGATTTCCCGGGTGGCGTAACCCCAGTCGCCCAGGCCGCGCTTATCCAGGTCGATTCGTTGCCAGAAGATAGCTACGTACACTTCGGGAAGGTCACTATTGAACACTATCTGTGCACCCTGTTTAATGAGGCTGTTAATGGCCTCTTGCTCGTGGGGTGACGCTAGGTTGTATTCGCGTCGTAGCAGCTTTAGCGTTTGGTATGCGTACTGTGCGGTGGCTGCTGGTGCTCTTTGGGAGGAAGGTGCGGAAGGCGAGGATGCTGAGAACCTAGAGCGTACTCTGGTGTTGTTTGCTGCGAGCGACATGTCGAAGGTTCGCGAGGCGGTGGGGCGCGTGCGTGGTTTGCCGGTGTCTGCTTTTGCTGCACTGGTGCATGGTAGTAGGCGTGTGCGTGATAATGCGCTGGCGTATGTGGCTATGCAGCCGGACGTTGATGCTGACGTTCTTCACCTCGCGGCCATGTGGGGTAACGATCTTGCAAAGGACGAAGCTATCCGGCACCCGAACGTTATCGAGGATACGCTCGCGATGGTTGCGCGCGGTGATGGTCCTGTGGGAGAGAACGCGCGTCGGGAGCTTGAACGTCGCCGCGCGCTGGGTTTCGGCGTGGAGTGATCGTTTGCGTGTTTCTCGCGTTGTGAGCGGGGGTTGGCGGGCGTGTCTGGCTTGTTGTTGGCTGGGTGCGCCCGCCGCTTGTGTTTTCTCCCCGTTTCTCTCCAAGATGACGCCGCCGCTTTGTGTTTTCTTCTAGTTGCTTCAAATTCGATCAAAATTAGAAGTAATTAGAAGTTTTAGGTGTGTGCCGCTATTGCGGTGGCGTGAATGTTGTTCGCGTCACCGCAATGTTATCTGAGCGTGTTTTCGCTGAGGCTTCGCGTAGGGTGGTGCATGAGTTGAGGGGGCTTGAATGTCTCGCACGTACAAGGATAGGAAGTGGACGTTGAAGATGCGTGATGGTGGGGAGTTTGTTCCTCGTCCGCGCGTGTATGGTCGCCGTGTGAGTGCCGCTGAGGTGTTGGCTGCGCTTGGTGGCGGGCGTGTGCGTGAGGTCACGTCGGCGGTTGGCGAGGTGGAGCGTGACAGTGAGGTCGCGCGCCTAGAGGCTGCTGGTTTTGACGTGGAGGTGCGTGTGCGTGCGCCGCGTACTCTGGTCGGGTACCGGTGGGTGGATCGTTCGGGGCGCATGTGGGATACGACGAAGGGTGAGCGTGAGGGGTTGCTTGGTTTTGAGCTGGCTCGTGCTCGCGGTAGTGTTGTCGGGTTTGAGAAGGTGTTTTCGCTCCCGGTGTTTGAGGTTGTGGGCGTGAAGGGTGTGTCCGCCGCCGAAGACGCTTATGAGGGAAGCGAAAATGAGGCGGCAGAGGGTGTTTCAGCTTGTGGCCTTGACTTTGGTTGTGGCTTTGGCGCTGGTGCTTGCGGCTATGCTGGTGGGTGCCCGTTGGATGACGGTTGTCCGGTAGATGATGGCGGTTGTCCGGTTGATGGCAGCGCTGGTTGCGGTGATATGTCTGCGTGTGGTGGGTGCCCGGCAGCGTTCCCCGTGCCCTCGGATGGTGTTGACGGTGACTATGTTGATGGTGCCGGTTGCTGCGCTGCCGGTGACGGCTCGTTGTCGGTGGGTGAGGCTGCTCGCCTGCTAGATGATAGTGTTGTTCGCGCGGCGCGTGAGCGTGGCGGTGAGCTGCGTGCGGCGTATGATGCGTTGTCTGATACTGATTTTGCTGCTGGGTTGGATTGGCGGACGTTGCAGGACCGTGAGACGGGGCGTGTGCGTCGTAACATCCGGTGGGAGCGCGTGGGGTCGCGTCGCCGGGTGGAGCCTGCGCGCGAGCCGGTTCCGCGTTCGTCGTGGGACGGTGTGGAGGCGCGTGCTGCTGTGCGTCGTGCGCGTCACGATGCGGCGGTGTCGCTCGCATTGCTGGCGTGCGCTGTGAACAGTGGCGAGGACCCGTTGGATGATGAGCGCATGTGAGCGTTGTTTTGGCGGCGTTTTGCGTTCGCGCGCCTCTGCTTGTGTGTTTGTGATATTGGTTGTCTGTGAACTAACTGGCCTGTTGGTTTGTTCTGCTGCTGGTTGTGGGTGTTCCGGCGCGCGTTGGTTCGTGTGAGCGGATAGTGTGCGCGTGTGGCGGCTTGCGCTAGTGGTAGATGAGTTTGTCGTCCCCGCCGACCCCGGCGGGTTGTTGTGAAGGAGAATCGCCTTTTGGGCAAGAATGTGAAGAATATTCGTGGCGTTGGTCGCGTGGCTGGTGCGGCGTTGGCTGCTTTCGCTGTTGGCGCGCCGCTCGCGGCTGCTGGCGTGAACGCCGTCCAGCCGTCCAGCCACGTCGGCGAGATTGGGGCCGCGTATGCGGAGCGGAAGCCGGACACGATCCCGGTTGCCGCGTCGAACGAGTTTAACGCGTATGTGAAGGCTGGTGAGCAGTTGTGGATTGACCCCGCTCTCAGCAGCGGCGTGCAGGGGGTCACTGACCAGGACGGTAAGGCTGTTACTGCGGGCGCGGACGGCTACTATCCTGCCGCGACCGCTGACGGCGTGTGGAAGATCGCGTACCGCCCTGTCACGGACGTGTCGGGCGAGATTAACGGAGGCGGCGACAAGGGCGACCAGGACTGGCATATGGGCGCGTATTCCGGTAACAACCGGCATCCGGGCCGCCTGTGGGTCAAGCGCCTGCACATGTCGCAGCGCTTCGACGGCGGTTTCAGTGAGAGCACGCTCGGCGCTAACGCTGGGACGCTCACCATGTACCCCGTGTCCTCTTCCGGCTACGTGTACAAGCTAGAATTGAAGGGCATTAACGGTATCGAGTCCGTGATCGCCGCCACGTCCAGTGGCATCAACAAGGTGTCTACCGTTGACGGTCAGACCGTGTACACGCCCACGAACAAGTCGCTTGACACGTGGTATGTGGAGAAGGACAGCGGCCTGGACGCGTACGCGCCCTCGTCCCGCGACCTCAACACCAACAACTGGCTGCTCGGAGAAAACTACAACGAGGCTCCCTCCTCGAACGTGTACAACATGTTCTTCGAGGAGCCGAGCAAGGATCTGCCTGAGAGCATCGTCCCGAAGGTGAAGACCATCGCCGACGCGAACGTCACGTGGACGGGCGATACGCCCACATCCGGCAACGGGTACGCGACGATCACCGGCCTTGACCCGGAAGTCACCTACGCGTTCGAGGCGGCAGGTAAGACCCAGGAGTTCACCGGCTCCGACAGCGCGAAAGTCCGCGTAGAAGCCGGTGACAGCATCGAGAAGGTGAAGTGGAAGCTCACTGCGAAGAGCCGTTCGCAGCTCCACATCATGCTTGATGACGTGGAACGACTGGGCGGCATCACGATCACGCAGGTGAACGGCGGCACGGCCGGGGATGCGACCGTGTACTGGGATGACTCGAACCTGAGCCGCCCGACGTTCGATTCGCGTCCCACGGGCGCGGCCAGCGCCATGGACGGCGTGAATAGTGCGACGGATTCTGGCGTTCACGGCTGGTATGGTGTCACCGACGCTCGCGCCAACAAGGTTGACGAGCGAGACTTCGGCGGCGGCAACGCCGCAACCTACGGTGACGGTCGTATTATCGACACGTGGGCAAACAGCGGAGAAGAGCGCGAGTGGGAGGGTGAGTTTGAGATCAAGCAGCCCAACCCCCACATCTCCATCGTGAAGACCGTGGACGAACCGCAGTATGCTGAGGGTGACACGCTGCACTGGCGGTTCAAGGTCACGAACGACGGTGAGACAATCCTCAATGATGTGAAGGTTGTTGAGGACGAGTACACGGGTACTAGCCCGCTCACGGACGTGTCGTGCCCAGTCGCAACGCTCGCTATCGGCGAGTCCATGGACTGCTTTGCAACGTCGGTCGCATCCGCGCAGGATGTGGACGCCGACAAGATTGAGAACACCGCTCACCCGGAGGGCAATGACCCGTCCGGTAAGCGCGTGAAGGGTGATCCGTCTAAGGCTGTGACTAACCCGAAGCCGAAGCCTCAGACTCCGCCGACGACTCCTCCAACCACTCCTCCGGCTACCCCGCCCACTCCGGTGACTCCTCCGGCCGCTCCGCCTGCTCCGCAGGAGAGTAAGCCTGCTGTGAGTCTTCCGGTGACGGGCGCGAGCGCGGCGGCTCTTGTGGGCGGCGTTGGTCTGCTTGCTGGCGGCGGTGCGGCTGGTGTGGCCGCAGCTCGTCGTCGGGGTAAGTGACCTGGTGATGTGCGCACGCCCATAGTGGCGGGTGGCGCGCGGACGGGCGAGGCGAGATGTGCTCCCTGATTGGTGGTTATCTCGCCTCGCCCGTTTTTGTTTTTAGTGCGCGCGGAGCGAATTGCTCACCTGCGTTGCGTCGCGAGCGTGTGGGGTGGTATAGTTTACGTGTTCAGTTGAAAGGGTGGCTGCTGCGCGGCTGTCGGTTAGGATTATAGGAGGCTTTTGTGGGTTCGTTTTCGTTCATGTACGCGGACGGCGGTAAGAAGAACCAGGCGAACATGCTGCCGGGTGACAGGGTTCGCGTCCTGGTTCCCATGCTGATGGGCGGCGGCTCTCTGAACGGGGTGTACGCCGACTATGGCGTCGTTGAGTTCTCGGATGGAACGTCCGTGGACCTGTACGAGCTGCTGGCGTTGTGGAACAGCACGGCTGTTCGTGCTGCCGCCTCTCGGGTGACGGGTGTTCCCGCGCTTGACGCCGCGTGTAAGAGGGCGGACGGCGAGTTCACGTCGTTTGCGCGGGGTGTGGGTATCCGACTTGCTTGTTACGATAGTGACATGGTGTTGTTGCAGCATCCGTTGCGCGTGGTGCCTGCCGGGAATACAGCCGTCTCTTATGAGACTGTTGGAGGTATTAGCGTCGTGGACCCGAATCAGGGGTTTGAGGCGTGCGCGTGGAGCGACCTCGGCTGGGGTGAGTCGCTGGCCGCGTATCTGGATGAGTTGCGCGCTAAGAACCGCGCTGCTGGGCGATGGCCGGTGGGTGACGCATCGTTGACGGATGATGAGCGTGCGCGCGTGGAGGGGTTTCTGCGCATGTCGTGACAGTTAGGCTAGGTGTTTCGCCGTTTAGCGCCGCTCCTCCCCTCTTTCGTGTGGGGTGGGGGTGGCGCTCTTTCTTTTGTGTGGAGTGCTGTGAGCTTTCCTGCGTGCGGGTGTGAGTGTGGCCGCTCTTGTGGGTGGCTCGCGTCGTCGCGGTAAGTGGACGGTGTGGGGGGTGGCGCGTTACTGCGCCGATCACGCGAGCTGGTAGCGGACGGTGCATGGTGGGGGCGTGGAAGCTGACCGCCGTTCGGCCAACCGTCCGCGATGGCGAGTGTTGCGGATAAGAGCGCGCGTTCGCGTGCGGGCCCCACGTCTTTTCCGCTGTGCGGAAATCGTTTGTTTTCGGCGGTTTTCCGGTGTTTTGTGGGGTTTTGTTGGTTGCGTTGTCGCGCGCTATTGCGGAGGGTAAGTTTTGACCCCTAGGTAAAGGATGCTGGGTTTTATATGACAGCAAGTGGCAACAACGTACCACATCGTCCGCGTTCTCGTCGCGGGCTTTCCCGTGCTCTGTTTGCGTTCGCGGCGACCGCGACCATTGCAGGCAGTATCGTCGGAGCGGGCGGTGCGTCCCCCGTGTGGGCGGACGGCGCTGGCGCGTCCCCCCTGCCGGAAGCGGTGCGCGCGCAAGGATACAACAAGATCAGCTTCCAAGACGAGTTCGACGGCGCAGCGCTGGACACCTCCAAATGGGGGTATAGCTACTCGTGCTTCGACCCCGGAGCTCGCACGCAAGCCCAGTACACGGACAGCCCCGAGAACGTGAACGTGTCCGGCGGCAACCTGCACCTGATCGCCCGCTACTCCCCAACCCGGGAAAAGTGGAACAAGGAAACCAAGCGCATGGAGACCGTGGACCGCACGTGCACGCGCACAGAGAACGGCAAGAAAATCGAGTACGCGGCCCCGTTCACGTCCGCGATGATCCAAACGAGGGACAGTAACGGGAACGTCAAGTACGCGGCGCAAGGCGACTTCTACGCTGAGGCGCGCATCAAGCTGCCAAAGGGCCGCTCCTCGTGGGCGAGCTTCTGGATGACGGGCAGTAAGGGGAGCTGGCCCGGCAACGGTGAGATCGACGCGTTCGAGTCCAAGGGGTGGGACCCGCATTATTTGCAGGCGAACACGCACACGCCACGCGCATCCAACCCGCTCAAGAGTGAGCAGCATCGCGGCCAGCTCGGCGGCGACGGGACCAGCCAGTCTGAGTTCCACACGTACGGCGTAGAAAAGGACGGCGACAAGATCACGTTCTACCTGGACGGCGTGGCCGGTCACACAGTCAAGTACGCTGACCTCGGCGGCGCTAACCCGTTCACTGTGGACGGCAACGGCATGGTGCTGCGCCTCAACCAGATGGTTGGCGGAACGTTCCTGGCAAGCGACGACGGCAAGAACACTGAGTACGTGGACGCCACCAAATACGTGCACGACTATGAGGGCGCGGGTTCCGACATGCTCGTCGATTACGTGCGCGTCTGGGAGAAAGACCCCAGCGCCCCTGTGCCGCCATCACCAACAGAGCTAGTAACTCCGGCGACACCGGCCAACCCCGAGCCAACGCCAGCGCCCCCGCCGCCCGCCCCGGCACCCACACCGGAGCCGACACAGCCAACCGACAGCGACAATAAGCCCGCTCAGCCAGGAAACCCCGGCACAAGCGGTGACACTACACCCGGCGGAGACGCGAACAACGGCAACTCTGCTCCCGCGCCAAGTGCTCCGCACACGCCGGGCGACCAGGCAGGCAACACAGGCAACCAAGGGGACCAGGCGAGTGACGCGAACAAGCCAGCGCAGCCAGGAAACCCCGGTGCGGGCGCAGGCGCCAACAAGCCCGCCCCATCCCAGCCTGACACCCAGCCGGTGGCACCCGGAACGGCCGGGGAGAACGGCGTGGGCGGCAACACTAACACCGAGCCTGGGGCAGCCACCCAAGGGAAAGGTGAGGGCCACGAGCAGCCCTTTCGCACAACCCAGCAGGGCGCAGGCGAAACCAGTACCCCCAGTCATCAGGAGGGTGCAGCCAGTGGCGCGCAGGGTGTGGGAGTACATTCCACGTCCGCGCTTCCATCGACCGGCGGCAACGCAATGGTCCTGGTGGCGTCAGCAGGCACGCTGGTGGCAGCCGCAGCAGTGGGGTTGGCCGCGCTGGTGGTGAACCGCAAGAGCAAGCGCAGCTAAACACCTAGCGTTTCCTCGATAGTTACAGGGCCGAGACAGCCTCTATTCTCATGCGTGAGAGTAGTGGAGCGTCTCGGCCCTGTTCGCATCTCCTCCCGCTCGCGTATCTCGCCGACTATGTGTTGGGGTACCAGTGGCGGGGTGTGCGAGCTATGATGGGAAGGCGCGTGTGCTCGCGGCTCGGCGACGCTGTGTTGCTTGCGTTTCTTCCCGATTTATATTGCTTGTTTCTTATCTATTGCTGGTTGTGGGGGGTTGGTTTCTGTGGGTAGTGTTGTGTTGGGTCGTACTGGTGGCCCGAAGGGGCCGTTGTCGGTGTGTCGCGCGAAGCCTGAGAATCGTGGGCGTGGCTTGTGTCAGCATTTTGAGCACGTGACGGTCCCAGCGGGCGAGGCGGAGAAGATAATGGAGGAGGATAACGCGGCGAACACCAGTGGGTTCTCGCGTGCGCGTGCGATGCGCGTGATGCCAGGAAGTGTACTGACCGCCCTTAACCCAGAGAGCCTGGGTATCACCGACATGAGCGTGTACGGAAAGAGCGGCAAACCTCTCACGCCAGTGGTGGCAGGCACGAGGTTCGACGCGACGGAGAGTGCAGAAAAAGCGGCGAGTAAGTACGGTGTCACCATTGATGGGGCGATCCAAGACGCGAAAACGCGGAACCGTATTATGCGCGAGGTGTTAAAAAATGCTGTTGCAGAAAAGTTCCTGCCTCGTAAGGTCAAGTACAAGGTGTCGGGCGCAAAGTATGGTCAGATGAAGATTGCGATTAGTGTTCCTGGCGACTACGATAACCCTCAGTTCAATACGTGGAGAGTGTCGTGCCGCGACATTGCAGGAAAGAACGGGGCGCATGATCCTGGTTACGTGAGTGTGGAGCGTGTGCCGTCTGCGACGGGCTTGGAGTTGCGTGAGCGTGTACGCGACGTTGCGTTAAGTGTTTTTGGTTCATACGAAGCGGGTGAGGGCGACGGCCAATGGCATCCGTACTGTGATGTTGACGTTGAGATTGTGGGCGCTGACGCGAAAGATGACCCGTCGGAGTGCTACGAGTATCAACGTTTTACGGACGATGAGCGGCGTGAGTTGTCGCGCATTTGGGAGCTGGTGGAGCCGGAGCCTGTACGCGGTGTGATCGCACATTGTGAGACTGCGCACCCTGGTAAGCGTCGTAAGCGCCCCTATAATCGGTATATTCGCGGCCGCGTAGTGGAGCGTGAGCCATTCACATGGTTTGAGAACTAGGCGCGCGATCCGCTGTAAGCGCATGTGACGCGATTTCACGTCGCGGATGCTCGCGAGTACGCGCGGGTGCGCGAAAGCCCCGCAGACGCTCGTACAGGCCCCTTCTCGGGGGTGCTGGGCGCGTCTGCGGGGCATTATTCTTTCGCTTGCGTTTCGTCGCCTGTTACTGCGGGGGCGGCGGGGGAACCGGCGGGATGGGAGGCGCGGGCGGCGGGGGAACGCTACTACTGGCGGTCGCTGGCGGTGGCGTGGGTGCGGATGCCGCCTCTAGTGTCGCCCGTAGTAGGCTGCTTTTCTCCCAGTCGGGTGGGAGTGATCGTTTGCGTCCCTCCCACACGGCGAACAGTTTCCCGCTGTCCGTGCCAGGCTTACGCATGTGTTCTGGCGGCTTCACACCCGGGGTCTTGTGCGGCTGGCCGGGCGTGCGGCCCGCGTGGCTGCCGCTGAAACGCGGGTGCCCCGTGTAGAGGCTCTTATTGTCCATGTGGACGCGCTCGTACTCGCCCTCCCCGTCATTCTTCGTTGCTCCACCGTACCCGCCCCAGCCGAGGGCGGCTTGACGCCACTGTAGGTGCTGTTCGCGTTCCTTGTAGGCGCGCGCGTGCGTCTCGTACGCTTTGAGCGCGGGCTTGCGCCCGTTGACGATCTGGCCGAACTTGTAGCCGGGCGCGCTCTCAGCGCCGACACCGCTCACCATGCCGGTGTCGGCCACGATCTTGCCGATACGGTAGAAGTCGCCTTCCAAGGGCGTGTCTTCTTTCACCACAATGGTTTTCCCATTGTGGGTGAGCTGCGTGCCGATCTCCACAGTGGACGCTGTGAGGAACCCTTTTTCGCCGGTCCCCGGATCGTCCGAGACGGTCACCCACGAGCACCCGTCCACTGTTTCGATGGCGGATGCGCCTTCCGCTTCCACCATCGCCCCGTTTGTCGCGTGCCGGATCGCGCTACCGTGGTAGGAACGCACGTTCCCGCCGTCCAGGTGCTCGATGGTGCCGCACCTGACGCTATCGAAATCGCAGTCGAGAGCGACATTGACGTGTCCTTTGCTGCCCAGGGACCGGAAGCCGCTGTTGCGTGCGACGTGGATGACGCCGCTGCACCGCTCGAAGCCTGTCTGGTCGGCCTCGTACACGCGCCCCTCGCGCCCGACTGTGACACCCCAGTTGCCGGACAGGTTCACGTTTCCGCGCCTGATGTCAATGCTCTCGCAGAGCCGGTGTTGGGGGATGGTGGTCACGGTCGCGTACGTGGACGGCCCGAAACCGAGGTCGTACTCAGTCAGCTCTGGTCTGCCCATCTTGGCGACGAGCGTCGCCTTATCCAAGTCAGGTCCTTCCGGTCCCAGCGACACGAACGGGGTCTCAGCGTCGTACACGAACCTCTCTAGCCACTGCCGCCCGTCGTAGGCTTCCTGCTTGTGGCGCATGAACTCCGGGGACTTCTCGTCCCACCACTTCACGCCCGACGCGTTCTCCGCAATTGTCGTGTACATGGTGGGAGCGTTCGGGTTATCGCGCGGCGGGGGAGTACGGATAATGGCGCTCCCGGGGGCGTTAGGGAGGTTGAAATGACTCTCCACGCCCGTGTCCGGGTCGCGGCGACTGAAATACCCGCCATGGACGCCCTCGTGCAGCCCCCGCCTCATGGCTTCGGCGACGAGCCTGTTCACCTGCTCCTGGGTGGCGTCGGGTGGTAGGTTCTCGGACGCGTAGTAGAGGAGCCAGTTCGGGGAACCGATCACGGGACCAGGCATCCAATCAGGGTTCCCCGTTTTTTCACGCATGTTAAAAATGTAGGCGCGCATCACGCTGCCAGCCAATGGGTCACCGGCGTTATCGCGCATGAAAAACTGTACGTTACGGTCGTCCGGCGGGAGCGTAAACCCGCGCTCGAACGCCTCCGCGTTACGCTGGTGCGCCTCCTCCTGGGTGAGCTTTTCGTGCGCAACGTGGTTACAGCCGCGCACCCCGAACCGCTTAGCCGTGCACGGCGTCCACGCGCCATCGCTTTTGCGCTGCCCATACTTCGTTTTTTGGGGGCTACTATTCTTCCTGCCCATAATCCCGGCGTCTCCTCAGATATTCCACTCGTAACGTCTCTATCGTCAATAGCGTCGCCGTTCGTGCGTTTACGTTCGCTTCAGCGCGCTCGATTCCTCTTCGCTTCGTAGGATGCTGGTTTGGGTTCCTTTTCTGCTTTTCTTCACCGTTTCCGCCTGTTCGCCGCTAGTGTTAACGCGCGCCTGTGTCGCGCGTCTGCTCGCATGGTTCTCTCGTGCGCTGCTGTAGCGTCGCTGGCGGTCGTGGGTGCGTGCGCTTACGGCGTGTCCTCCCAGTATCATCGCGCGCGCGTGAGCGTGAGTTCTGCGCTCGGGAGCGTGGAAGCGGATACAGTGGTGTCGTCGTGGGGGCAAACCGTCGGTGATCTTCTCGCCGATAGTGGGGTGGTGTTGCGCGGCTGCGACCAGGTGACGCCCGGTGTGGGCACGCCCCTGGGTGGCGTGGACTCTGTGAGCGTGGTGAGGTGTCGGAGCGCTCTTGTTCACGACGGCGCGGGTGGAGTGGTTGCTGTGGGGACTGTTCGGCCTGACACGGTGGGCGTGTTGCGTGACGTGGCGGACGCTCGCGGCGCGGCGTCCTCGTCTCGCGGATCTCGCGCGGGCGATGATGGCGCTCTGCTGTCGGGCGCTGAGGGCGATGCGCCTGCTCTCGCGGACGCGATCACCGGCGCGGCGGCGTCTGCGCCCTCTCAGGAGGGCGTGCCCGTCAACAGCGGCGATACGCCTGTTCCGGTGACGGTTGTCGTTGACGGTAAGTCTGTGGACGCTGTTGCTGATTGTGGCGTGTCGGCGCGTGATGTGGCCGTGTCCACTGGCGTGACTGTTGGCCCGCTAGACGAGGTGACTGTGGGTTTGGACACTGACGGTGGCGTGGTGGTGCGCGTGGTGCGTGTGTGGCGCGGCGAAGAAACTGTTTCCACGGCGGACAAGGCCGTGGAGGAGAAGCGCGACACGGATAGCCTGTTGGTGGGTGAGTGGACGCTCACACCCGGCTCTGACGGCTCACGCGACGTAGAGTTGTTCTCAGTCAAGCGCGACGGTGAGCGCGTCCATAGTGTCGTGTTGGGCGAGAATACGGTTGCTGCGCGCCCCGCCGTGCGCGAGGTCGGCGTAAAGCCCGTGTCGCCGGAGGCGCTTGTTGCTGCCGGCGTGGACCCGGCGTCGCCAGTAAGCGAGGAGACCGACAGTGCGGGCGTGGTGACGGCCAGGTACCGTGCGCCCCTGTATTCGCTGACGAGCCGCGAGGACGTGGACCGTATGCTCGGCAAGACTGTTGGTAACGACGCAGGCGCGGGCGACGCTGCGCCCACTGCTTCGGGAGCCGCCGGGGATGGCGGCGCGGTCGGTGACGGTGGAACTGCGCAAGCGCCCGCGCCCGCATTTAACCCGTCAGGGTCGAAAGCGGATTGGATGCGCGCAGCTGGTATCGGCGACGCTGATTTCGGGTACGTGGACTACATTATCTCCCACGAGAGCGGCTGGGATTACCATGCGGTGAATCGTTCGAGCGGCGCGTATGGGCTTCCTCAGTCGCTTCCTGCCGGTAAGCTCGCGTCCGCTGGCGCTGACTGGCGCGATAACCCAGTGACTCAACTACGGTGGGCAAATAATTATGCGGTGGGTCGTTACGGGTCGTGGGAGGCCGCGTACCGTTTTTGGGTGACTAATCATTGGTGGTGAACGTGCCCGTAGGTGGCGGCTCGTCTGATTTTCGGTGTGTCCGCCGCTGACGCGCCCGCACGTCTGTGTTATGATTGAGCTATGAACGATCAGGCATCCACAAGGCGATCAGTGGGTACTATTGCGGCGAGTGCGCGTGTAGGCGGCTCGACGCTTTCCCCGTCCGCGTCAATGTCGTATGTGTTGGCGCGCGCTGACGCGTATGATGCTATCCGAGCTGATGAGGCGTTTGCTGCGTGGGCTAAGAATGTTGGTGGCGTAGATGGCGTGTGTTTGCGCGGCTCCTGGCTCCACGGGCTGAACCATCAGGATAGTGATTGTGACTTGTTGGTTGTGGGTGCGAGCGTTGACGATAAGGTGCGGGCGGTGAACGTTCATGCGGGTGGCGTTGACGCGTTGTGTGTGACGGCTGGCCGGTTTGCTCGCCTGCTCGCGTCTGCTGACCAGGTGTGTGTTGAGGCGCGCGCCTACAATGGCGTACTATGGCGTGATGGTGCTGTGGGGCGCGCCCTGGTGGAGTCGGTGCGCGTGCCGTTGCCGCTACTGGTTGCGCATTACCGGGGGCAGGCGGCGCGTGATCGTGCTGCGCTCGCGTCTGGGCGCGGCGATGTGGGGCGGCGCGTTAAGTTGGCGCGTAATGTCGTGCGTCAAGAGGCGTGCGCGGATAGCCTCGCTGAGCGTGGCGTTCTTCCTGTGGTGTCGTGGGAGCGCGTGGTGGAGGGCGTGCGCGCATTGGCGGGCGCGGGCGTGGCGGATGCCGGTGTGTTGGCTGGCGTGGAGCGGTTGGCACGAGGGGGGTTTGTAGCTTAACTGCTATTGTGTTACTATAAGTGCAATGCTAGTAATGGAACGGGAATGGCTTTGGAGGTGATTTTGCCGGATGGGTTCTTATGAGGCTGTTAAAGTGAGGCTTGACCCTACACCCAAGCAGGAACGCCTGATGGCGAGCCACGCTGGAGCTGCCCGTTTCGCTTATAATGCTGGTCTCGCACACGTGAAAGAAGCGCTGGACAGCGGGGAGCCTCCCGAGTGGTCGCACTATGGGTTGCTCCGTTGGTGGAACGCGAACAAAGACACTCTCGCCGTCAATCGAGATACAGGTGTTGTGTGGTGGAGCCAGAACAGTAAGGAATCCTACAGTGGGGCGTTGCGTGACCTAGCTCGCGGTTTCTCGAACTGGTCTCAGTCCCACAAGGGGAAGCGTAAAGGCAAAAGAGTCGGGTTCCCTAAGTTCAAGTCGAAAAACACCACTATGCGGTTCGCGTATTCCACAGGGTTTACTGTGCCTACGTCTGGTGACCCTTATGGGTTGAAGTTGCCACGTATCGGCCGAGTTCATTGCATGGAGAATGTTCATGAGCGGGTGGCTGGTGCGCACGTTGTTCGTATAAGTGTGTCTCGTCGTGCGGGCCGTTGGTATGCGAGCTTGACGGTGGAGCGTGAGTCTGCTGCGTCATCCTCGGTCTCTGCGCCGAAGGGTGGCGCGGTTGGCGTTGACCTTGGCGTGAAACACCTTGCCACACTCTCGGACGGGATTGTCGTCCCCAATCCGCGCGCCCTGGGTGCGCGGTTAAAGGCGTTGCGTAAGGCTCAACAAGCGCTGAGTCGCAAAGTTATGGGTAGCGCGCGGCGTGAGAAAGCCAAGAAACACGTTGCTCGGCTGCACGCTCGCGTGGCGGACGTGCGAGCCGATGCCATCTATAAGGCCACGACAATGATTGCCCGAAACTACAGTGCCGTGTGCATCGAGGACTTGAATGTTGCGGGTATGGTGAAGAATCGTCGTCTTGCCCGTAGCGTGTCGGATGCTGCGCTGGGGGAGTTTCGTCGCCAGCTCGAATACAAGACGGCTCGCTCTGGTGCCGTGTTGCGCACTGTTGGTCGCTGGTTTCCGTCCAGTAAAACATGCTCAAACTGTGGGACAGTGAAAGCCAAGCTATCCCTGAGTGAGCGAACGTTTAACTGTGACGCGTGCGGTCTGTCAATGGACCGTGACCTAAACGCGGCAATTAACATCAAGGTCGCCGGGAGTGCCCCGGAGACGTTAAACGCGCGTGGAGAGGACGTAAGACGAAACCAACATACTGTTGGGAACGCTGACCTCGGTGAAGCGCGAACCAAGCGGGCGCAGAAAAGCGCCGTGAGACTTGGAGCTGGCCTTGGTAACGAGGCCATGCAGCCTAGAATCAACTAGGTTGTAACGGGTGGAGCGTATGGCTGGGGTGTCCCGGTAGCTGGGTGTTTTGCGCTCTGGTTTGCTGTCGGTGTTCGCTCGCGTGGCTTTGTTCCACGTCTCTCTGTGGCGAGTGTCACTGTGCTTGTGGTGGCTGGCGGGTTGCGCGCCTGGTTGCGTGTGTGCTATTGTTCTGCTTGTTAGGGAGTGTTACCCTGATGAAACTCTTGAGGTTTTCGAGTTTGGCTTTTCGCTCCTCCATGCGGACGTTTTGGAGTGAGGGTCGCTGCCGCCACGATGGGACTGAGCGCGTACCTCCTGCCGCATCGGGGGAGCGTAAAGTTTTCTCACTCGCTTTTCACACCACGATGTTGTGGTGCGCACATCTTTCCTTGTCTGCGTGTTGGCGCTGCGCGTTTCCTGCTGATCGTGTACGATGGTGTTCAGTTAGAGGAAACAAAACTGAAAGAGGTAGCCTCGTGATTCTTGTGCCCAACGCTTTTTTCGTCGTTATGTTCATTGTGTTGGCTGTTATGGCTGTTCTGATGCTGCGTCGTGGCGCGGTAGCTGAGACTGTGTGCGCGGCTGTTGCGGCCGTGGGGTGTGCGCTGCCGCTGGTCGCCATCGGCCTGGCTCCTGCTGCTCGTGAGGGGAACATGGTTGCTGAGGCTGTTGTTGTGGCCGCGTACATTCTCTCCTATGTGTTTACGTTTGGTGGCGCGGCGGGCATGTTTGTGTTTTCGCGCGCCCGCGTCCAGTCTGCGCTCGCTGATGTGGCGGGTGAGGGTAAGTGACGATGCGAAACGATCACGCCGAGGTGTCGGAACAGGTGGCGCGCCTCGCGGATAAGCGGCGCACTCTAGCTGGTCAGCGTCTTGTTGGCGGGGCGCTGCCCGGTATCGGCCTTGCTGGCCCTATGGGGGCGGGGAAGGACACGACGGGCGAGGCGATTGCTGACGTGTTGCGTCACCCGTCTATGACTCGTGTTGCCGGTGGGCGCGCACCGCGTCGTGTGGCGTTCGCTGACGTATTGAAGCGTGAGGCGTATCGCCAAGCGCTGGCGGTGAAAAATATTCTCACGCTACGTCGCGGCGTAGAGTCGGCGCTGGACGTGGAGCGAGCCATTGTCGAGGATGAAGCGTTGTGCGCGGCGTTTATGCCCGCTGGCGCTCCCCTCCCCGGCGGCCTCGTCGGCTTGTACTGTCAGATTGTCGCGGACACGGAGCGCGAGGGCGACACTGGCGCGTGGGATGAGGATGTGTTCATTTCGGTGAAAACGCCTGCGAAGCGCGTCGCCTACCAGCTTCTCGGCCAGGCTGTCCGTCGCGTGGACCCTGGGTATTGGGTGCGCGCCGCCGTCGAGGGCATAGACTGGGAGCGTGAGTTCCCTGTTTTCACGGACGTTCGTATGCCTAACGAAGTGTCGGCGCTATATGATGCGGGCGCGCCGGTCGTGTACTTGCGCGTGTCGCCCCAGGTGCAACGTGAGCGCCTGCTGTCTCGCGACGGCTCCCTGCCGAGCGAGAGCGCGTTGTCGCATGAGACGGAGACGGCTCTTGATGAGGCTGTCCGGTGTGGCGCGGTCCCGGTTGTTGACGCGTCGCATGGGAGCGCTCACCGGGTGGCGTTGCGTGTGTTGGAGGCGGCGACCGCACTGTAGGCTGATCGTTGACATAGTGTTTTATCGAGTGGAAGGTGATGGTTAAGGTGTTCGCTGTTGCTCTTATTGTGACCGTTCTCGTTGGCGCGGCGCTGGTTGCTGGCGGCGCTTACGTGGTTTTGCTCTCGTTTGCTGCTCTTGTTTTTAACTCGATGCTGGGTGGTAATACGCTGAGGTGTTGGGTGTTGTTGATTGCCTCCGTTGTTGTGACTCTATTCACGTCTGTTGGTCTGGGGTACGTCATATTTCAAGGCGTTATGGCACTCGCGTCGTAGCCGTGCCGCTCAGTGACGGCGTGCCCCTGGCCGCGCTGTGAGCGGCTGTGAGTACTGTCTGCTAGCGTGACACGTGTCTCGTTGCCGGTGTGTTGCGCACCTGGTGGTAGGCGTGCTATTGTAATGTTGATAGACCTCCTTCCGGGCCTCTCTCGTATGTCACATGTGATGTATGGTGATCGCACAAATGGTTGGAGCCGTGAGGAGGGGCGCTTGTGCGCCTCCGCCCCGTAGTCAGTAAGCGCTTGCTGACTACGGGGTTTCTCTTTTGTGTGCGTCGCCTGTCCATGTGGTGTATAATGACATATGTTAGAAGGCGGCGGGCGCGGTTCCGTTCTCGCCAGTCGTGTTACTGTTGGAAGAAAGAGTAGGAGCGTTCCTGAGATGCCGGTTACTGCTAGTGTTATCGTGTTCCTCGTGTCGGCGCTTTTTGCGATTCCGGGCGCTATCGCTGCCGCTTTGTTTGTGCGTGAGCGTGAGGTTCCCACTTTTGGTCGGGTGTTGGCGGGCGTGCTGATGGTGATTCTGGTTGCTTTGCCGTTCGCTTTGGCGGTGGGTGCCGGTCAGCTCGTGGCGTGGATTATGTCTCTCGTCGGCTAAGGTACGGTGCGCCCTGTTGCGCGCATGACCTGGGTGTGCTATTGTAGTGGTAACAGATCCCCCGCCGGGCCTCTCCTACACATCCGTTATGGGCGTGTGGTGATTGCATAAATGGTGGGGGCCATGCACAAGTGAAGCAAGCCTGATGGTTTGCTTCCGCCCGCAGCCGGAGGTGGTACCGCTTCCGGTTGCGGGTTTTTCTTACCCCGTAAGGGAAGCGAAACAGTGTTATTGCAACGAAAAACAAGCGTTCAGAAGCGTAAACAAGAAGGGGGCGGTCCCGGTGGGGCTGACTAATGTTGTCGATTTGGAGTTGCCGGAGGCGGCGTACACGACGGGTAAGTCGCCGTCGCACGCGCGCGTTGAGAACCTGCATGACTGCTATCGTGGTGTGTCGCGTGGTGACGTGTTGGCGTTGTTGTCGGCGGGAGACATGTTGCGTGAGCGGGTGAACGGTGGCCGCGTGCAGCGCATGATTCCGACGCAGGATGCGGTGGATGCTGGGCTGGTGTTTCGCTGCGGCGGGGTGGCGTTATGGAGTGTGGATGCGGTGGCGGCGTGGGCGCGCCGAAACGCGGGCATTAACCTTGTGCGCGGATATGCGAACCAGCGTGTGAAACAGCCCGGCGTGGGCAGTGACGGTTTCGTGTCTGCGACGGACTTGGGGAAACTCTTTAACGTGGGTGGTTCCACTATCGGTAAGTGGCTGGATGCTCTGGGTGTGCGTGAGAATGGTTTGCCGACGAAGAAGGCGGTGAAAGGCGGGTTGGCGCGCGTCGCCGAAATGAACAGTGTCGGCGATTCCGGTAAGAAGGTGGCGCGTCGTTTCGGCCTGTGGGCGCTGGTGCCGGTGCAGGAGATGCTTATGCAGGCGGGGCATCCGCTAGATTTTGATTGGAAGGCGGCGCAGAAGGGTAAGGGTCGTAATGGTGACGTGGAGACGGTGAGCGTGAAGAACATGCTGGATGCTCATGTGGCGGCTGTGCGCGCTGCTGTGAAGGCTGGTGACGGTGCTGGGTTGGCGCGGGCTGTGGATGCGGTTCCCGCTCGTTTTCGTCGCCCGGTGGAGGCGCGCCTGGGCGTGCCGGGGTTTATCACGTCCGGTCGTTGGCGTGCTGCGTGCGCGTCGATGCGCGGGCGGTGAGCGCTCTTTGGCGGCGCGTTGTTGACTATCGTGTGGTAGAATGAGTGCTATCGGGCGTTAATGAGTTGGAGAAACGGGGGCGCGTGTGGAGCGAGAGATTCGCGCGCGATACGCGGAGCTAATGAGTGTCTACGATGGCGGGTATGTTTTCCCGTTCTCTCATTTCTGTGTTTTTTGGGAAGAAGGCGCTGTCGTTGAGGTCGGAGACGTGACCTACATGTCTGTTCGCGTAGGCGCGTTGGGTGACAATGTGCGCTGGGTCGGTAGTGACGGCACTATGTGGTCTGATGACGGTTTGACTGAGTATGTTTTCGCTTCGGGTGAGCGCGTGTCGGTGCTGAAGGATCTGTAGCAGATTACGCTGAGTGTAAGAGCGTGGCGCTAGAGTATGACCGTGGTGTGGTCTTTCTCTAGCGCCGTTCTCTATTCGTGTGCTCACTTGCTGTGGCGACCGCTTTGCTGCCTCCGGTTAAGCGCTGGCGTTCCGGTGCTCGGTGAGGAGCTGGGAGACGGCGAGCGCGGTTTGTGCGCGCCCGTACTCGGGGTGCTCATCCTGCACCTGCTCCCATAGCTGCTTGGTGAGGGCGAGGGCTGCTTTGCCGTCGTCGCTCGCCCACTGTTCGCGTTCGGACGCTTTGAGTCGGCGCTCGATGGTGCGCGCGGCTTTCGCTTCCGCTTTGCGGCGCATGACGTTAGGTGCCTTGTCTACGGGCGCGGCCCACGCCCACACGCTGACGACGTAGGAAGCGTGGTGCATGGTCGCGAGGCTTCGCCGGTTGAGGCGTGGGAGTACTTGCCTGAGCTGGCTGGTGGTCCACCCGGCCTGTAGGCGCTCTGCTGCCATTGCCTGCACGTGCGGGCTTGTGGCCGCCGCCGCGTAGTGGTAAGGGAGGCACTTACGCGCCGTCTCGTAAGCGGTGTCGTTGGTGTCGAGGTTGACGAACATGGCGCGTCTCCTACTGCTTGCGTGTTGGCGTTTTTCTTGCTGGTTATAGTGTAGCACGCGTGGGTGCGCCACGCTTGCTGTTTTTGTTGTGGCGTGGCGGGTCGCGGTGTGGTTGTGTAAAAGGGCGGCGCGCAGATTGTCGCCTCTTGAACGATTTGCTAGAAAGGTTGTTTATCATGCTCATGTACGGATATGTTGCGAAGTGGAAGAGTAGGTTCGTTGGGTGGGTTGCCTTACTCTCTATCATTGGGGAGTTTGTTGCGTTGAGCGGTGTCGTCGGCGGCTCTTATGTGAGGCTGTCCGCATTTTTCATCTTTGGGGTGATTGGTTTCGTAGCCTGGGCGCTCATGCTTAACTCTGACATGATGGAGGAGGTGCGCCCGGTGCCTGACGAGTTCTATAAGCCGCTGGGCGCGTTTAACGCGACGGTGCGGGGCGTTGCGCCGCATGTCATAGAGGTTGAAACGGATTCGGGTGCTGTCCTGTTCGCTGACACTGACAGGGCGCCGGAGGTCGCGTGTTTCCGTGGGTCTCGCGTTCAGGTTGACGCGGCTGTTGTCGTCTCTCCCGCTGGGCAGGGTGAGGTGCGCGCTGATGGCGTGGGTGGTTTCGTGGACGCCCGCGAGTGCAAGTGTACGGCTGGATATGGCGCGGATGTTGCTATGGGCGACGAGTCGCGCAGCAAGTGGGGCGGTAAGGCGCGTTTTTACGCGGTCACGTCCGTTCGAGCAGCCGACTGACGGCCCGAAAAAGAGAGGTGTTTATTATGGGTAGCGTCCTGTGGGGTACAATGGCCTCGGACTTGGCTGTTTGGGCGGCCTTCGGTGTGACGGTAGTTGTTCTCGCGTCTGCCATCATGTTTTTCGTGAAGCGAGGCGTGGGCGTTTCGCGAGCGGTTGCGTGGGCGTCGGTCGTGGCGCTCATCGTCGAGCGAGTATACAGTCGCTGTTTCCGACTTGCCTTTCATTGGCGAATACGCTGCTGTGGTGGTGGATGACGTTGATGCTGCGGCGGGTGTTAAAGAGCGCGGCGGAGAGCTTGTTGTTTCGTCTCAGGGCGCGTCGGGCGTCGCTAACGCGGGTGATCGCGTGGCACTGAGCGTTCGACGCTTGCCAGACGGTTCCAGGCTCCCCTGGTACGCTGAGAGGAACACTAAAACTGGCGGCGGCTGGAAGGCCGGGTACAAAGCTTGATGGCGTTGACGGTTTTGTCGTGTATTCTGGCGCGTGCGCGTCGGTTGGGCCGGACGGCTGTAAGGTGACGTACCGTGATGTTTTCGGCGGCTGAGAGGGGTTTTACCTGGTCCAGGTGCAGCCGGTGAGCGGTGACGCTGAATCTCAGTAGCTGCGTGTCCCCGCGCTGCCTTGCGCGGCCGGGCGCGTCTATTTCTCGTCGCGGGGCTATTGAGTGTGGGAACGTCGGGCGGCTGGGTTTATAGTTTGTCGCCTGCGCGGTGCGGGTTGTACCCGGCTCCCGCCCCGCGTTTTCGTGCGCGGCTGCGGTGTGCGCGTTCTTAGGTTCGTGGCGCGGGCGTTGACGCTGTTTCTTGTGTGAAAGGGGAATGCGGTTACTGTGGCTGTTGATTCTCGCGTGTCGGAGTGTGAGCGCGTCGCGGGCGCGCTGCTGGCGCTCAGGGGTGAACCGAAGGTGAGCGGTAAGGCGGCGGTGCTGGACGAATACGCTGGCGACGGCGCTGTTCGCCGCGTGCTGCGCTTTCTCGCCGACGAGAACAAGGTGACGGGCTTGTCCACGAAGAAGCTGGCGCGCACCGTCCCTCCCGTCCCACACAATATGGGGCTTGCTGACCTTGCGGAGTACCTGTGTGAGCACAATAATGGCGGTGACCGTGAGGTGGGGATGGTCCTGTTCTTCCTATCGCTCATCGGCGACGAGCGCGGCCGCGACGTGGCGGCGCAGGTGCTCGCGAAGAAGTGGCCGCTGACGGTGGGCGCTTCGCTGCTGAACCGCGTATACGGGCCGGGGTTCGTTCCCGAGTTTAACGCGCAGTTAGCGTTCCCGTGGGAGAAGAAGATCAGCGCGTACGGTGACGACGCCGTGTTTATTGTCACGCAAAAGCTTGACGGCGTGCGGGCACTCATCGAAGTGGACCGTGGCCGCGTCGTCGCAGTGCGCTCCCGTAAGGGGAAGCCAATACGCGGCCTGGTCGAAGTCGAGGTGGCGGCTGCCGCTGTTGTCCCCAGCGAGTGGGGGCGCGTGATGTTGGACGGTGAGCTGATCGCTGACGGGTGCGAGTCGATGACAACGGGCGAAGGATTCCGTGCAACCAGTAGCATTGTTCGCTCGGGAGGCGACAAGAGTGGCGTGTCCTTCCACGTGTTCGATGTGGTCCCGGCGACCGTGTTCGACGACGGGACAGGCAACAAGACGTACCGCGAGCGGCGACGCATGGTGGACGCGCTACCAGACGAAGGCCGCGTTCGTAAAGTCCCCGTGCTGGGGGAAGCGACTATAAGCGATATAGGCGGATGGAGCGAGTACGCGCACAGTCGAGGATGGGAGGGTGTGATGCTGAACAACCCGGACAGCGTGTACGAGCGCAAACGGACAAGCGCCCTCCTGAAAGTCAAACGCATGAAAACAGCTGATCTTCCCATCGTCGGGTTCGAGGAAGCCATTGACGGCGAAAACAAGGGTGGGCTGCGATCCCTCACGTTGGCGCTAGGGGATGGCGGTGACACGGTGAACGTGTCGTCGGGACTGACGGATGAGGAGAAGCGCGAGATTTGGGGCAGCCGCGACGCCTACGTGGGACGGATGGTTGAGGTCCGTTTCTTTGAGGAAACCAGTAACCGCGTGGGCGGCCGGTCGCTGCGCTTCCCGGTGTTCGTCGGTTTCCGTGACGACAAGACGCCCGACGACGCGAACGTCGAGTGAAACGCCAGGAGCGTTTCTGAGCGCGCGAGAAAAAGCGGCCACGTTCTCGTACTGGCGAGACGTGTTTGCTCGCGAAACGCACATCTAACACGTGTTAGTTATCGTGTTTGCCGTCCGGTTCGCGCTCTTGGCGCGCGTAGCAGTTCGCTCCGGGGCGTTGCGTGCGGCTCGCTGTCATGCTGGCTACTGTTCCTGGCGGCGGTGTGAGCCGAGCGTGGGGCGTTGCTGCTTTGGTGGCGATGGGCGCTGATGGGCTGCTATGTGAGGTGTTGAGCGTTATCATGCGGGCGCGAATGTTCGCGAGTTTTGCGCAGCGCCACGCTGACAGGGGTGGCGTATCGTGATGCTGTTGGCTGGTGCTTCTCGCCGTAGCCGCGTGCGCCGCATCGTTCTGTTGGCTCACACGTTCGGGTATGCCGTGCTGCTGGGTGTTGTCGCGTGGGCTGGGTGTCGTGTTGAGGTTTTTCTTTCGCAGCCAGCGCGGTTGAGCGCCGCCGCGCGTCGCCCTCTTTATGTGTGTTATCTGTCATGTGCGCGTGTTCGTCGCGCAGGTTGTGCCTCTCTCGCGCTATGATTGTTCTTGTTGGAAAGATGTAACGATGTCGGGCGTCGCCTGTGAGTGTTCGCGCGTGAAGGAATGAGGTAGAACATGATCGCTGTTGCCGCTAAGGTCGCCAGGTATTTCACGGTGGCCGCGTATGGTCTCGCGTGTTTCTGGTTCGTGTTCGGGACGGCTCAGGTGAGCGCCGCTGGCGGTTTCTTCGCTGCTGTCGTGGCTGTGGTGATGCTGTTGCGCGTGATGGGGCGGTGGAATAACCTTGTTGCTGCGGCCGAGTACGAGCTTCCTCTCGGTAGTGGCGTTGAGCGATTCATGTCTGTTGTCGTGTGCGCGCTGATTGATGGTGCGATTGCTTACGGTCTTTATAATCTCTCGCAGTGGGTTGGTGAAGCGTCGCCGTGGTGGTACGCCGCCAGGTTCTTCATGGCGCACGTCATGTTCAGCGCGGGTGCGACGTTGTTTGCGGCCACGTGTGATCTTGACCCTACTGAGGGCGGGAAGATGCGCAAGGCTCTGCGGTAGAGCGCGCCTTGCGCGCGGCTGAGCGATAAATGAGCGACCGACCGGGCTGTCGCGCCAAAAGTGTGGCGTTTCAGTTTCCGGTCGGCCGCTTTGCTGTGCCCGCTCGTTGTGCTACTTTTCTGCGCTCGCGCGCCTTATGGCTATTGTCACGGTGGACATAGGGGGTTGCGTGAAGCCGACGGACAGTTCACTCATCGGCTTGTATGGCATGTCGCGCCAGTATTGTGCGCGGCGTTCCCGTTCTTCCTCGGATACGTTGTCGTCCTTGTCTGTGTTGTTCCAGTAGGAAAATTCGCTACACCAGTCCTGCGCGTTGAGGGCTTCCGTGTACGCGGGATTCTCGGAGAACACCTTGAAAACGACCGTGCCACTGTCTGGTCCGCGCATGATGGTTACATCGTAGAAGATGTCCACGGGCGTGAGCGTGCGCCTTGCGCACTTTTTGAGTTCGCTCATGCGCTGGTAGAGCGCGTCGATTTTGTCGAAGGCGCTGCACTGGTTAATGTCGGTAATGCGTGCGGGGAGGATGCGCTGGTTGTCGGAGGGGAGGTCCGCGAGGAACGTTTCGTCCCATGTAGCGTTGACGTTTTTCTGTAGGCGCTCGTCAAGTAAGTCTAGCTGCTCGCGGAACGCGTCGAAGAATACGGGGTTGATGGTTTCTCGGATATGGTCTGCTGCGTCAAACACGCTGAGGCCGGTAATGAAATAATCGTAGGCTTTGGTGCTCACGGTCGTGTGCTCGCTTCCTCCCCCCGAATCACTGTGTGGGGTCATAGTGGTGGCGCGCTCGTTTTGCGCGCTATCTTTCGTTTCTCATGGTATAATAGCAATTGTTTGATAGGCAAAAGTCCACGCGCACATGTTTGTTGCGTGTGTGATGTTTTTTCAGGAAGGTGTGGAGTCGTGGAGATTCTTGTGGAGACGGTGCCGTTCTCTCTCATTGTGGCGCTGGGGAACGTGGTGCTGGCCGCTATGATTGTGGCGTTCGTTGCTGCTGGCGCTTACGCGTGGACACATAGGGGTAAGGAGCGTGGTGAGCATGATCTGGCCGCCGCTGACATATGGGTCGGAGCGGTGTTCCTGTTGTCTCTGGTTTCTGTACCCGTGGTGTGTGGCGTTTACATGTCGAACACTGATCGTCATGTTGTCGCTGAGGGTGATTACACATCCTACGGCGTGTATGAGGCGACGGTGGAGCGCGTGACTCTCAACGATTACACGGTGCGAACGGACTATGGGGCCGTTCTGACCGTCCCCTACAGTATGGGGTGGGTTGACGGTCATGTGGATAAGGGTGATCGTGTTGCGTTAGATGTGTCGAGGATGTCCCTTAACGAGAATCAGAGTATCATCATGCGGGTCGGTGACGATATGGACGTGATGTTCCTGCGTGATGACGCTTGTATTAGCCGTTTTGATTCTCGTGGCGCTCGCGTACCTAACGGCGTGGAGTGTCATCGCGCTTTCGGCGATACCGGGTACGATGGTGATGGCATGTTCGGGGGTGGCACGTATTACGTGTTGACGGGGGTGTCTCGCCTGTAACCTGTCTTGTCGCTGGGGTGTGGCGGCGTTGGCGCGTGTTGTGTGCGCGTCAGCGTGTCTCGTTGAAGGTTTTGGAGATATTAATGGGTGAGTGGTGGGGTGGGCAAGTGTATAGACGACTAATATCTGGGGTGAATCAAATTGACTAGCCGTAAGGTGGCGCAGCGTATTCCGTTTACGCCGTCTAAGACGCAGGCCGCACTGTTGGAACAGTGTTTGGTGCTAGGCGTTTCGCATACAACCAGCAGGTTGAGGCGTTCAACGCGTATGACAAGGAAACTAATCCTCGCCCCAAGTGTCCGAGCATAGCTGATATGAAGGAGGCGAACGAGTGGCTGAGGGATAGTCCTATTCCGTCGCACGCGTTGAGTAATGCGATTATGGACTTCCGCAAGACGCAGGCCGCTTATTTCCGTCAAGCTGAGTATGGGAAGAATCGTCCCCGTTTTGCGTCCAAGGGCGACAGTGTTCAGTCGTTTCGTAATGGATTGCCGATACGCCGCATGGACGGTAACAGGTATCCGCTGTCCAAGAAACTCGGCTCGGTGCGCATACGTAGGAGAGACCGTATCCGATACCCACTCGAAGCGCTCTCTAGTTGGACGGTGAAACGAGAGAACAAGAACTACTATCTGGTGCTCTTGTTCAACGTGGATGTTCAACCCAAGCCGACAGTCAATGGCAAGGTTGGTATAGACTTGGGTGTCAAAGACTTCCTCGCCTTGTCTACGGGCGAGAAGATTAACTACCCTGACCGTCTGCGCCAGTTGGAGGAGCGGGTTAGGTGGGAGCAGAGTAAGCTGTCTCGCAGGGTGAAGGGTTCGAGCAACTACCGCAAGCAGAAGGCTGTTGTGGCCAAGGCGCGCGCGAAGGTCCGTCACTTCCGCGAGGACTTCCAGCACCAACTGTCTCACAGGCTGATAGAAGATAACCAATTCATCGGCATGGAGAATTTGGCGGTGCAGAATATGACGCGGCGGGCGAAGAAGAAGCTGGACGAGAATGGTAAGTACGCGCACAACGGCCAGTCGCGTAAGCGGGCGATGAACCGCAGTATCCTGAGAAACGGGTTGAGCGGTTTTGTGGCTAAGCTCGCTTATAAGGCGCAGTGGTATGGGCGGACGTTCGTTCAGGTGGATAGGTTCTATCCGAGTTCGCGTCTCTGCCACGACTGCGGTCACAAGTACGATGAGTTAAAGTTGTCGGAGCGTGAGTGGGTGTGTGAGAGTTGTGGCGCGTCGCATGATCGTGACGTGAACGCCGCGTTGAATATTTTGGGTGAGGCGCTGAGACTCAGCCAAGTTGCGTAATAGTGTAAAGCTGAACCGACCGACAATCGGGGATAGCCTGCTCAATATAGGAAGCCGCTGAGCCGTGGTTTAAGCAAGCCTAGTTCGCAGGAATCTCGTAGTGGAAGCTAGGGGAGTGTCAAATTGGTTGTGTAGAGTATTTTGTGCGCTTGACGCGTCAGTGTGGCATGTGTGCTGGTTGGCGCGGTCGTGAGAATGGAAGGGTCTAGTTGGTGGCAGCGAAGAAGAGTGCGGGCGGCAAGAGCGCTGGCGGTAAGCGGGAGTTCCGCGAGGAGAAGCTGCAAGTCTTGTCTGATCGTGAGCACTTGTTGAAGCGGTTGTCGTTGACTTTCGGTGTTCAGGAGGACGACGGGGAGACGATGAGTCGTCAGAAGCAGAAGGCCGTCATGGAGACGGTTGAGAACGCTTTTGACCAGGTGCTTAAAGGGTACGCGTCGCGCGTGCGCGTCGAGTTCAACAAGGACAGGTCGTTCACCGTTCAGGATAACGGTATTGGTTTGCCGGTGTCGGAGCAGACGGACGAGCATGGTGTGGTGGGTTCGGGCGTGTATTATGCGATTGGTCGCACAAAAACGTCCAGTAACTACGGTGATAACCATTCGGCGGTTGGTACGAACGGCGTGGGTTTCTCGTCCGTTGTGTTGATTGCTGCGCGCGTGGATGCGGTGACGTGGAAGAGTGGTCGCGAGTTCCGTCTCTCGTTCAAGGATGGCCAGCCGGGGTATTTCGACGCGGATAACGGTCCTGGTGACGCGTTTACGCCGGTTGACCCGCGCGTGCTGCACGAGAGCGCGGACACGCGCCCCAAGGCGGAGCGCGCCGGGTGGGAGGAAGGCACCAGGTTCACCGTGTGGCTGGACGACACAGTGTTCCAGTCGGATAACCCGTATTCGGATGTGGACGCGGCGCAGAGGGTGAAGCGCACGTGCGCACTCACCCCCGGCATGGAGGCAACCGTCACCAGCTACCAGGAGCTTGCGCGTGGCGCGGGCGAGGCCGCGAACCTCGGCGGCACCATCGACAGTGGGACTGGCGCGTGGACTGCCACCTACAAGTTTGAGGGCGACGAGGGTGTGCAAACGCTGTTGGAGGATGCGGCCCCGCGTAAGCTGGCGACAGACCCGTTCCACGTGAGCGCGTCCAGTACCGTGTGGCTGAAAACGTCAATGCCGTCGGATGGGCGGCAGGGTGCCGCTAGTGTGTCTGCGGGTGAGCGTGAGGTGCCCATGTCGGCGGACCTGTGGTTTACGTGGTGTGACGCGCCATCGGAGCATGTGGAGACGTTCAGTAACACGGTGTTCACTCGCTTGGGTGGTAAGCATTATGTGGCGTTCCAGAAGGCGTTGACGGCGGCGGTCAACAAGCGCCTGCGGTCCATGAAAAAGGGTTTGAGTGTCAAAGACCCGGACGTGACGTATGAGGATGTGGCGCACGGCCTCGTCGCCGTCGTGAGCGTGCGGATGCCGGGCGCGACGTATTCTAACCAGGCGAAAGACCAGTTGGACGGTTCGCGCGCCGTGTCGAACGCGCTGGCGAAAATGATGAGCGGCCCGTTGGAAGAGTGGGCGATGGGGCGCGACAAGAATGTTCCGGCGGTGTGTGAGCGCGTGTTGAAAGCCGCTCGCGCCCGGTTGAGCGCGCAGAAGAAGGTGGACGCGTCGCTCGCGTCCGCGAAGATCGCGAAAGCCGCGTTGCCTGCGAAGCTCGTAGAAGCTGAGGGCGCGGGTACGGGTGCGACGACGTTCCTGATGGTGTGTGAGGGTGATTCGGCTGTGTCTGGCTTGAAGCGCGCCCGCACACTGGACTGCGCCCTGCTCGGTGTGCGCGGTAAGGGTATTAACGCGTTGAAAGCGTCCACGGAGAAGGTGCTCGCTAATGGTGAGGTGAAAGACCTGATTAACGCGGTGGGTGCGGGTTTTGGCGCGTCGTTTGACCTGGGTGCGATGCGGTATCCGGGGGGTATTGTGATTGCGACGGACGCTGACCCTGACGGCTCGCACATTGCGACGCTCCTGTACGTGATCGTGGACAAGCTATTCCCCGGTCTCATTGACGCTGGCCTGTTGTTTCAGGTGAAAACCCCTTTGGCGGTCGTGTCTGTGAAGAACGGCGACGGGCAGGGCGGCGTGGTGGAGTTGCCTGCGTTCACGCTTTTGGACGCGCACGAGATGATGCGACAGTTGGCGGACGCCGGGTTGTCGTATTCGACGGACTATATGAAGGGGTTGGGTGAGTCCACGAGCGAGCGCCTACACCAGTACGCGTTCAGCTCGGAGAAGTGCTGGCAGCGGGTGGAGCGCCGCGACGTGGAGGAAACGGAGCGCGTGTTGGACGTGATTTTCGGCGGCGACACCGAGAAGCGTAAAGAGTGGATTATGAGTTTGGGTGCAGATGTTGAGGTGACAGACTAACGGCAGTAGCCGCTAGAGCGTATTGAGCGCACGTTAGCGGCATGAAGTAGCGCGAAGAAAGACGGAAAGAAAAGAACAAGGAACATGTCGTCAAGTAAGGCAAGTAAGCTGACGAAGAGTCAGCAAAAACTGATTGAGCAGCTACAGGAGAGCGTCGGCCAGAGGACAGGTATTGTCGCAACCGACAGTGCCGACTGGCTAGAGGATAACTATGGCGAGTACGCGATTTCAACGGTCGCGTCGCGCGCTATCCCCAGCGTGTACAGTGGCTTCAAGCCGGTCCACGCGCGCATCCTATGGACGGCCCTCACGAGCGGCCTCACGCCGTCCGCGAAGCATAAGAAAACCGCGTCGTTCGCGGGTCTGGTGCTCGCCTACCACCCGCACGGCGACGCGAGCGTCCAGGATGCCGTGTACACGGTGGCGCAGCCGTTCCGCATGAGGGTTCCCCTCATTGACGTGAAGGGCAGTGTGGGCTTGCATTTTGGTGACAAGCCTGCGGCTGCGAGGTACACGGAGTCCCGCCTGTCCGACGCGGGTTTGGCGTGCGTCGTGGAAGCGAAGAGTGGGGCGTGCGAGTTCAAGCCGAACTATGATGAGACGACGACGGAGCCGGTGGACCTGCCCGTCAAGTTCAACAATGCTGTGGTGAATGGCACGCCGAACAGTATGGCTGTTGGTTTCGCCGTGAACACGCCAAGCCACAACCCAGACGAAGTGCTGGCCGCGAACCTGTTGCTCCTGCGCCGCCCGGACGCGACCGTGGACGAAGTGCTCTCTGTCATGCCCGGCCCCGACTTTCCGACCGGCGCGCACGTGTACGACAAGGACCAGACGGGGGCGCGCGACTACTACACGACCGGCAAAGGCCGCTTCGTCATGCGCGCCACCGTGAGCGTGGAGCCGCTACCCAGAGGCGCGTCCAAGATCGTCGTCACTGAACTGCCCTACGGCGTGAGTGTCGGCGACGTTCTCGCACAGATCAACGAGAAGAGCGAAGAGCAGCCGCCGAAAACAAAGAAGGGCAAGCCAGTTCCGGCGGTGGAGGCGTTCGAGAAGGGCATTACCAGCGCGTCCAACAAGAGCAACAAGGACCAGCGCCTAGAGATTGTCGTACACCGACAGTGGCAGGCTAGTCGCGTGTTGGACGCGTTGTGGAAGTACACGAGTATGGAGGCCGCGTTCAACGTCAACAACACGTTCCTCGTGGACGGCCGTCCCCGCCAGTTGGGTACCATCGAGTGTATGAGGCTGTTCCTGGATTACCGTCGCGCGTGTGTCGCCAGGCGCACGCGTGAGCGTGTGGATGCGATTGACGCTCGCCTCTCCCAGCTCTCAGCGTTGCTCACGGTGATTGGTGACGTGGATAAGGCCATCAGCCTTATTAGGGAAGCGAAAACGCCTGGTGACGCGCAAAAAGCGCTCACGCGAGAGTTCAACATCAGTGACTTTCAAGCCTCGTACATTCTGTCCATGCAGTTGCGTCGTCTCACGAAAGCTGACGGCGACCAAATTAGGGCAGAAGATAAGGCGCTGCGCGAGGAAAAGAGGCAGCTAGAGCTGGTGCTCTCTGACGCGGATGCGATGAATGACCTCATTGAAAGTGAGCTGGTGGACACGCACAAGCTCATTTCTAGTCCGCGCCTCACGGTCCTGCATGACGCGGACCCGGCTGAGGATGCTATGGCGGGTGCGGATGGTGATGCCGCTGGCGTTGCTGGCGTGGGTGGTGATCTTGCGTCCGGCGACCTGCACGTGAGCGTTCTCAGTGGCGGTGCGGTCGTGTGTTCCACAAGCCCGTGGAAGTACCCGCCCAGGACGCGCGCATACAAGCACGGTGTCATCACGTCGTCGTTCACTGTTCCCGCAGATAAGAGGACGGACGGCGGCGGTGAACTGTTGCTCGTGTGCGCGGGCGGTGAGGGCGTGAAGGTTCCCGTGTCGTTCTTCCACGACGGCGTGCCCGCGACCGCGAAAACCCTCGGAGTCACCCTCCCCGGTAACCTGGTTGGCGTGAGCATGGTAGACGGCGGCGGCAATAGTGCGTATGGGCTTATTGTCGCGTCCGAGATGGGTGTGGTGAAGCGCGTGAAGGCGGATTACCCTTTGCGCGCGGACACGGTTCCCGTGTGCGCCCTCGCCGATGGCGACCGTCTCGTCTCAGCCGTCCACGTGAGCGAGCCGGAGAGCGCGGGAGTGGACATGGTGTTCATCACAAGGGCGGGCAAGGTGTTGCGCGCTGATGCCGGTAAGGTGCGCGCCGCCGGGTGCCGCGCGGGCGGCGTGGCCGGTATCTCTGTGGCTGACGGTGACAGTGTGATCGCGTTCACCGCTATCCCGTCATCTCAGGCGGGTGACGCTCTGGTGGCGTCCTTGTCGGATGCTGGCGGCGGTCTCATCCGTGAGGGCGCGTGGAAGGCAACCAGCCTGACCGAGTTCAACGTCAAGGGCAGGGGCACGGGCGGCATGGCTGTGCGCGTGAACCGCAAGCGCGAAAGCGACCTACTGTTTGCCGGAGTCACAGTCGGCGGGGCCGAGAGTATGGCTGTCGCTGACGGTGACGGCGGCGTGACCGTTGGCCTGCCGGTCGCCGTGTCTACGCGCTCGTCTAGTGGCGGCGAGTTCGCGGCGGTGGCGGCTGTGCCGGTGGCGGTCGGACGCGTGTGACGGTGTGCGCGGGGCGGCGGAGGTGTGGTTTCCTCCGCCGCCCCGCTTTTGTCGCGTCAGCCGCCTTTCGCGGGGTCTCGTTGTTTGCGCGCGTTTCGCGTACGAACAGTGGCCGTGTTGTGGTATGATGTGGGCATGAGCGAAAACACGAACACAGCGCATCGTCCCGCCGCCCCGTCGCCGTCGGCCGTTGCGGCCAGCATGAACGCGGGCCGCCGCAAGAACGCGAACGGCCGTGGAAACAACTCGAACGGTGGCGGTCGCCGAAACAGTGGCAAGCGTCGTCCGCTGGCGCTGCGCCCGTTCGATGAGCTGGCCGCGCGTTATTCGCAGGATGCGCTGGCGGCAGGCCGTGACCTGTTCGTCACTTTTCTTCGGGAGGCGTGGGCTGACCGCCGTACCGGCAACCGGGTCTACTACTCTCGCGAGACGACACTTGAAGGTAAGACGTTCGTCCCGTTCATGCACGCGTACCGCCAGTGGTGGGCGGGTGACGGCGAGTTCGCTGATGGCGGCGATCTGGCCGACACGCGGGCAGGCTGGCGTGCTGGCGACAATGCGCGCACGAAGGTGTCTCGCGCCGTCTACCAGAAGTTACGTAACGCGCGCGGACTCACAGGCGAGGAGGACATGTACCGCGTCGCTTACGCGTGGTGCGGCAACTACCCGGAAAAGCCCAGCATTGGCACCCATGTCCTCTACAATGATGGCGACACCGCGTACACGCTGTGCCGCGTGCTGACCGGACCGAACGCGCGTGAGGTTGCGCAGGCTATCGTCAGGGATACGACCGGGGAGAACGGCGAGTCCTGGTTTATCCCGGTCATGCAGCGCCTGTACGACGCGGGGAAGCACGGCATTGCGAAGAGCGGCGTGTTTCGTTCTATCGCACGCTCCTATGGTGTGAGCACAAGCCAGGAAGCCGAAAAGGCGATCACCTCCTATGAGTCGTTCATCGAGGATTGCGAGAATAACGACGGTAAGAACGTGAAGCGTCTGCTCGGCTCTGGCCGCCTGACCCCGCGTGTTGCGGCTATGGCGCGCGCAGCCCACGAACAGCTCGGCTGCTCCGGCTATTACGGGAAGAGCCTGTGGCTGGAAATCGAGGCGCGCCGCGACACATGGTGTGACACGGACAAGAAGCGGGCTGAGTTCGCGTCTCACCTGTTCGAGTTCGCCACGCCGGAGCAGGTGCTCTCCTGGTGGTGGCACGCGAACAAGTACGACGCGGGCTACAGCCATCACGGTTACGGCGCTTACCGAGAGAACCAAGGGCATTATGAGATGCGCTGGTATGCGGAGGATTACGATAGGGAGGCGCGCCGCCGCTACCCGGTTGGCAGCGCCGCGTTCGCGCGACTCTACAACGCTGGCGGCGCGAAAAAGGATAGGTACAAGGCGGAGGGGCTGTCGGCGCTCGGCTGCACGCTAAGCGACGGCGACCTGTACGACCTCTTTAAGAGCGTGGGCGGCACCGCGTGGCATTGCGGAGACGCGCCGTTCTCTGAGCGCCTATGGATGGAGCACGTCACCAACGGCGGCGAGCTGACGCGTCTGCGCGAGGTGGCAGAAAACGATGGTGCTATGCGCGTAGTGACGCGCGGCGGGCACGTGAGCGGCCACGACTGGGCGTTCCTCGTCCGCCACATGGAACAGTTTGACTCGTCTGACGAGGACGTGCAATGGCTTTTCAACCGTGGCAACGTTGACATGGATGGCGTCTCGTGGAGTGGTGCAGTTCTTGGCGCACTGTGGGCGCGCTACGACACGCAGGGACGCGAAGGGATGCGCCACCTGTTCGCGCTCCTGGGGTTGGGCGACGAGGACGGCCTGATCGACCTTGGAGAACTCCCTTACGGCTTGTGGGCTGGCATGGGCAAGCGCCGCACGCTTGACCTCGCGTACCGGGATGCGCCGGAAGCAGCGAACCTGTGGCTCGGCGTGTTCCCCTACGACAAGTTTGGGTTCTCCCACCGTGACAATGTTCGCACGTGGGCGGACACGCTCACCGACGACGAGAAGAGCCTCCTGAACAGTCTGCCCGCCGAGCTGCGTGAAGCGTGGGACCACCTGGCGGCGGGCGACGGCGAGGACGGCTACATTTTCCAGTGGGAGCAGGGCTACGGTGACGATTTCCTGAACGCGAGCGCCGCGTTCGCGGTCGCAATGACAACCGGACACGTTGGCGCTGACATGCTGTCGTGGCTGGGAGGCAATGACGGGGTTCGCGCGTTCATGCTCACTCATGCGTCCAGCATGTTCAGCCCGGAGTTCCCGTGGACCGCCGACTGGGGGCGCGGCGTTCACTCGGTCCCCTGGTGGGCTGTCAAAGGCTTGAACGGTGTGGCGCGCGCCGCGCTCCTCCACGACGTGAAGGATTCCGCATACGCGATTGGCGCATACCGCGACAAGTGGCCTACCAGCATCGAGGACGCGGCGGACGCGGACGCGCGTATGGGTATCATCCGAAGCCACGCCGGGGGACGCGACATGAAGGCGACTGTTGAGATTGGCGTCGGTCCTTACTATGCGTGTCGTGGTAAGGAGGAGGAACGGTACAAGATGTGCAAGGCGAGCGCACTGTCGGTTCCTGCGGGATGGATGTGGGCTGAACTGGCCGGCTACTGGGGGCGTATGGACGGTTTGGATGCTCGCACGGTGTTCGCTCGCGATTTCTTGAACACGCTGCGCGCCGACCTCGCAAGCGACGTGAGTAATGGCGCGCGGTTCCCTGACGGGTTCTTCACTCTGTGCGTGCCAGAAGCGCGCAAGGCGGTGGAAGCCGACATGGCGTGGGGCGCGCTGGACGCGGTGGACGGTAAGGTCGTGCTCGAAGAGCTGGACGAAGTTCTCGAACTGAACCTGTGAACGCCCGGCGCGATGTGTGTACGCGTGTTATAATCTGGTTGTAGACGGAAACAATGCGGCCGGGGGTGCGCCACGGCCAGGACGGGAAGGTGGGAGCCGATGGCTTCGTTCGCGGAACTATTGGGCGGACAGTCTCTTGGCCGACTAGAGGACGCCGGTTACAAATCTCCAAAGAGCGAACGCGAGGGCGGTGGCGTGTCTTTCGTCCCGGCGCGGCGCGGCCACACCGCTCACTCCACGGGCGGCGCGGCGCGGCAAGCAAGCGCCGGGAGCCGCGAGTCCGCCTCGCAGTCTCCCGCGCCCGTCGCCGAGTCTGCGCCGCGTCGGGTGCGCGGTGTGCGCCCGCAAGCGTGGAGGGTCACTAGCGGCTACTCGTCACACAGTCGCGTAGGCGAGGTCGTCGCGAAAAAGCAGCGCAACGATCTCGGCTACGCTGCTGTGGCTGAGATTAACTGCCGCCGCTACTGTGAAGGCGGTGAAAACTGGTACCGGCTCACGCAGCTCGCGCTCGATGGTGACGTGTCGCCTCTCGTGGAGCGCGGCTACCTTTCGCAGGCTGACGCTGACAACTGTGAGCCGTTGGAGGCTGCTGCGCGTGCGTTCGCTAACGCGCATTTCACGCCAGACATGCGCGGCGGGCGCGCGGTTGAAGAGCTTGGTGAGGACGCGCCGACGTGGGAGAAGCTACGTCTCGCTTACCTTATCGCGTGCGCCCCGGCTGGCGGCTGGCGTTTGGCCGCGCCGGAGGAGGCGCGTGCGTGCATCCACTACCGCGCGTACCGTTCATCGTCGTTTAGGACGATTGCGAACAAGAAGTTCCGCGACGAGTCAGAGGCGTACGTGTCATGGCTGTGCGAGCGGCGCTACGTGCCGTCGGGCGTTGACGGCGTTGTCGTTGACCGGCTCCTATACCAGGTGGACGCGTGCGTGGAAACCGCGTGGTCTGCGGGCGGAGGTATTTTTGGCCGCGTCGTAACGCCCGCTGGCGGGTTCGCTCTTAGTACGAGAAGCGACATTTTGGGGGTGGCGCAGGCGACGTTCTCTCTGCACCTGATTATCTCGAAAGCGTCTATCCACGGCGGGTACACCGTTGGGGGCGGCGACGATGATAGTGACACGTGGAAGGTGTTTAAGCACCCGTACGCGCCGACCAGCGTGTACGAGAAGGGTGTGGACGGGCAGGACGCGCCGATTCGCGCCGCCGGTAGCGCTGACGAGGCTGTTGCTCTGGCGGTCGCGGGTTTCCCGGAGCGCGGCCTTGGCGTGTTCGCTCCCGAGGTCATGAACGCTGACGGCGATTTCGTGATGGTCTACCACAAGCCCCTTGAACTTGATGACAAGTTCCTGATTGTGGGCGGCGCTGGCGAGTAAGCTCCTGGTGCCCACTGGTCTGCGCGTCATGTGTGCCCCGATTGTGGTAGAATAAGAGTGTCGCCGCAGCGTGCGCGACCGTACAGGAAGGAAATAAGCCATGTCTCTGCTCCCATCGCCGCTGACTGTTCTGGACAGCGTGTACGACGGTGCGGTGAAGAGCGTTAAGTACACGAATGGCGAGCCTATGACTCGTGCGCGTGAGATGCGTCTCCTCCAAGAGTTGCGCGAGTCTATTGACATCGCGCGCTTTGCGTCGGTCTTTGACGGTAAGTTTAACCCCTCTTTGTGGACGTGGTATGACATCCGTGTTATTCCCACACGTCGAGAAGAAAACAATGGAAGCGTCGTGTACACGCTCCAGTACCCGGACAAGCAGACGGTCAAGACGGTTGACCCCGACAAGGACCGGAAAACCTATTACAAGAACGAGGTAAAGTCTCTCATCGTCACCGGCGACGAGGTGATTCTCCCTATTAGCCGCGTGGGCGACAAGGTTATGCGCTGGGACTCCCACGAGGAATCTAACGAGTGGGAGGACGAGCATGGCTTTAGGCACACGTCAGGTGCCGTGACCGTGTACGACCCTGTGTGGCGGTACATGGGCGTTGTCGTGACCCTGGACCGCAACGACGCCGTGAACGCGGCGCTGACTGATCTGGACCAGCGCATCAAGGAAGCAGACGAGGGGAATATCGAGCGTGCGAAGCATGTGGAGCGGTAGCATCTCTCTACGGTGCGCGCTAGAGGCCCGTCCCGGGCTTCTGAACGCGTTTTAGCCCGCGCGCGTGCGCTGGATCATTTCCGTCGCGAAAGCCCCTTAAAACAGCGTACAGTGGCTACTGGCGGCGACGTGGGTGTGGGCTACTTTGAACAGTGACTGTGGAGAGCAAGCGGACAAACAGAAGGGCAACTAACAGTGAGCGATTTTGATGATGTGCGCGCCGCGTGGCCGTACAGGTCACGCTGGTGGATGGGAGACGCCATGGTGACGATCCGCAGTGGACGGCTGGGCGTTGTTGTCTCGTCCCGCGAATGGTTGACGGTGCGCGCCGTCGGGAAAGCGCACGTCGAGTGCGAGAGGGCGCTCGGCTTGTTCGAGGCCGGTACTCCCGAAGCCGCTGATTACGGGCGCATGGTGGAGGTTGTAGAGGCGCTGGCGGGCGCGTATCGGCGCGCCGCCAGGCGGCCTTTAGGCGCAGGCGGCGGCGATGGGGTGGCGGTTGAGCTGCTGTGGGTGGCGCGCCTGCAATCGTTCTCGTGCATGTGGCTTGCTGAAATGGCAGTGAGGTTCCCAGGCGATGACGGTGGTTCTCGCGTGGCGGGCGCGCTACTAGAGCGAGCGAAGAGTCGCGGCGAGCGTGAGGGGCGGCCCGCGTGGGTCGTGTTGGCTAGTGAGGCTGAACGGTGGGCGCTCACGTTCCGCGTGGCGGCGGCCACGTGCGGGCAGTGGGCGACGCCTCCCATGTCATGTATTATGGACGCGTGCTCGAAGACGCGCGTCGTTGACGCTGGTGGCGCGCTCGTGTGGGAGCTGACTGACAGAAAAGAGCTGTGCGACGCGTAGAGCACACATACGGCGTCGGCGTCACCGCTGCCAGCATCGTTTGCTTGTAGGCTAAGAAAAAGTGGGAGTGTGAGTCCGGTTGTTTTTCCAGTACCGTTACCAGGGGTACGCCGTGTCGTTTGGTGGCGCTCTTGGCGACGCGTTCGCTGAGAGTGTGCGTCGCACGGCGGGGTTGCCGCGTTTTCGCGGGTGGCGAGTAGAGCGCGCGTCCGTGAGTGTGGAGCCGGTGGATGGTTCCGATCTTGTAGACGTGTATGTGTCCGCTGAGGTTGGAGGGGAGTCGGCGGCCACGGGTGAGCGCGCGTTTGAGGCGCTTGTTCGCGAGTCGGCGGCGTCCGTTGGTGTGCGCGTGTACTGGTTTGATGCGCCGGAGGATTGCGCGCTCGGTGTGCATGATCTGGCGGTGGCGTCATCCGCGTGTTACGGGTAGGGGCGGGAATTTGTTGCCTGCTCTTGCTGTTTGATATTTTATGTAGTCTTTCTAGCCGTTTTATGGCGGTTGGTTTCTTTTCTTGTTTCTTTCTGTGAGAGGTTGGTTAATCGTGTCTATTCAGACTGGTCGCATGTATGCGGTTGTTCCCGTGTCCGCTGTGCGAGGCGGTTTCACGTCGGGCAATTTGGTGTCGAGCGTGTTCCCGTGGGCGCAGGGGTGTCCGGCGACCGTGTATGAGGATGAGGGGGTAGTGGGTATTGACGTGACGGACCTTGTGTGCCGTCGCGATTATGCGAACGTGGATTGGTTGCGCGCCGACATGTTGCCTGCTGTGCGCGATCTGATGAATCGCGTGTTTGACGAGACCCCGGAACTGTTTTCGCACGTGGCTTTCGAGGGCGTGTTCTTTGAGGTGGGGGAGCGCCCAGGAGCGTGGCGCGTGAGTATTCCCGCGTCATCGAACGGTGATCGTGAGGCTGCCATGGTGCGCGCGTGGAATGGTGGAGTCATCGCCGTGTCTGGTGGCGTGGTTGCTCCCGTCGCCGAGTGAGCCGCGTGTAGCGCATTTGCTCGCGTGTTGTCGGGTTGCGCTGACGCGTGATTGCGTGCTATTGTGTCTTTGTCGTACCCCGCCAGGTGTGGGTGGCGCATCTGAGGGCGTTCCTGCCTGATCTTTTCAGGGGGGCGCCCTCTGCCTTTTATGTGACGAGTTTTACCGTGTCGTCGCCTTTGACGTGGTTGCGCACAAGAGGGTTTGTGCGCTATTGTTGTGTTTGTCGGTGTCGCGTGCGCGTCCTCTTGTGGGGTGTGCGCGCGTTTTTCGTGCCCGCGCCACGCATTTGGTGACGCGGGTTGGTAGATGAATGAGGAGAGTGTTTTCTGATGGTGTATCGCGTTCTGGATGTCGTTCGTGAGTTTTTCTTGGGTGAGGGTGTGCCGGATTGGGCTGCGCGTGGCGTTGCCGATCAGGGGCAGCGTGCGAATGTCGCGCATTTGGAGGCTGCGGCTGTTGCGTTGAACGCTCGCCGCTGATGCGCATGTGTTACTGATTTGTGTGTGGGCGCACCCCTGACTGTTGGGGTGCGCCTTTTGCATGCCCGCGTTGTCATTGCAACGGTGCAATGTTGGTGTGGCACGTGAGCGGTGACGCCTGTTCCTGTAGGTGTTGCGTTTTGCTACGTGGCTTTCTCGCCGCATTTTGTTGCGCCCGCCGTGCCTGCGCCCGTTTCGCGCGCGCTAGTCGTTTTCCCACGTTTCTAACACGTGTTAGTTGACTGGTTTTGCCCTGCGGTTACCGTGCCGCGTGTTCGCCGCTAAACTCTTGCGAATACAAGCGAGCGCGCCACCGCGTTTTCGCGTGTGACGCGCTTTTGCTTGCTCTCGGTCGATACTGGCCGGTTGCGCTAGTTGTTGCCTGCGGGGACGTCCAGGAGCGCCCAGGCGAGGCTGTCGTTAAGCTCCTGCTCGGTGCTGCAATAGGACGCCGAGTCGAGGATGCGCCAGAGGTATTCATCCCAGAGGTCGCGGTGTGGTGAGTATTCGTCGATGATCTGGTCGGCGACATCTTTCGGGCGCTTGAACTCTACTTTGTGGAGCCAGTGGGCGAACACGGGCAGGTTGATGTCGAGGACGATGTGGTCGCCCCAGCTAGAGAACCAGCCGTCAACAACGTGTTTGTCCCCGTGGTTGGTCGTGAACTCGTACGTGGGGTGATCAAGCATCCCTGTGTACATGTGCTCCTCGCACGTGCCGTCGGTGTCCTCGTACGTGTTCGACTTAAAGTCGGTGAGGCGCAGCTTCATGGTTTCTTCTCTATCCCTATCCTGTCTCTTTACCTGCGTGGTTGCGCATGCGTCCCAATGGTATCATATTTGCGGTGGCTTTGCCACAATCGCCCGCATTTTGTGTGGGGGATACCTGCTCTGCTCGCCTACCGCTTGCCCGTGTGGTATCATAGTGAACATGAATACTCAGGATATGAGCGCCCGCGTGGCGCATACGAATGTTCCGGCCGCTACCCGTGTTGACGTGGCGCGAGCCGCGTATGGGGATGTTGCCGCCCATGATGGTGGCGTGTTCCACTGCTATACGGCGCGTAACACGGATGAGGGTGACGCGTATGACGGTGACCGGGTACGTGTCGATGTGAGGCGCGGTACCGGATACCGCACTGGTATGACGCGTTTCCTGTCGGCGACCGCATACTATGCGGCGGATAAGGATAAGCCTTATGGTCAGCGTTTGAGTGCCACCGTCCATGAGCTTGGCACACATTACGGTGTGCGCATGAAAGTCGTGATGCCCGCCCACGTTGCCTCTCTCCTCGCGTCCACCTACCATGTGACCCCCACGGGTGAGGCGGGTATTGCGCGCGTGATGGATAGCGGCCACGCGCTCGTCACGGCGTTCGAGGACGCAATGGAGCGAACGTACATTCCAACACTGGTGAACGAGGGGGCGTGGCTGAACGCTCGTAACCGCGCGGTTATGAGCGCCTTGTCGATGCTCGGCCAGTTTGACGTGGTGCAGCCGCGCGATGTGCTTGCTCAGTGGCGTGAGCGCGTGGAGGCGGCTGTCGCTTCTGCTGGCGTCGAGGGTGTGCTGCTTGCGCCTGTGGTGGAGGCGGTGTTGGGTGTTCTCGCCCCGTACAGGTGGTTCACGTACACGGTCATGGTGGAGGGGTACGCGGAGACCGTGTGGAGCGCCGCGCAGAGTGGCGAGAACGGATACGGTGAACTGTGGGCGCTGCGCCGTCTGATCGCTGAGGCGTGGAGCGCCCGCCCGTCCGACGAGATTTGAGCTGGCGCTTAGCGTCGGGCGGATGATCGCAGTTAATTTGTGTCGGTTGGTGCGTGTTCGCGTTGCGCGCGCGGTTCCGCTTATGGTAACGTGTAGGGGAAGATAGCGCCTCACATAATAGGGGGTGTCCCCGCAAAAAGGGGGGCGAGAAAACGTGATGGGGAACCATTTTGACGAACGATAACAAGACCAACGATGTCGGCGGTCAGGCGGCACGAAAGCCAACTACTACTGGCGGTGGTGGCGTTGCATCCGCCCCAGTGTTGGGGTGGGGTGAGCGCGCGAGCGGTTTTGTGGACGAGACGGGGTACACGCCCGTCCCCGAAGGTGGGGAGGCGACCGCGCTCGTGTCCGCCGGTCTTGGCGTGGACGCGTACGAGTGCTTCAAGGAACTGCTTGGCCGCGACGTGGTACGCTGCGTGAGCACGGAGGCTTTTTCTACCGAGTCTATGAATGGTGCGGCGTTGTGTGCGTATGCTCTGTCGGTGGCGGGCAGTCATGCGACGGGCGGCACCGGGTGGGGTACCCTAGTGGTTCCTGTTACTGGCGCTGGTAGCGCTGAGATGGTGGCGCGTCTCCTCGATTTTGATGAGGCTATCGGCGAGGGGCTTGTGGTGCTGGCGCCCGATTTGAGTCCCGGTGGCGCTATCCAGGGTGCGGCGCGTGACGGCGCGGTTTGGGCGCGCCGCGTGAGCGCGTTGTGTGGTCGCGTGGTGGCTGCTGGTGGCGTGGTTGTGTCGATGCCCGCCGGGTGGCAGGATTGGCGTATTCACCTTGCGGGTTACGTTGCTGCCGGTCAGGGCGTTGTGGGCTACCATGGTGAGCGTTCGGGCGTGTATGAGGCTCTGCGGTACGCGACGCGCGGCCTCGGGGTTCCGGTGTTTGCGGTGAAGTCGTATGCTGATCGTGGGCGCGCGGGGGTTGATGTGTTGTGTCGCTGGTATGAGGGCGCGAACGTTCGGTCTTTCACGCAGAGCGTGTGCGTGTCGCGTGCGGGCGTGGATGACGTGGTGGAGGGTTTGCGTTGTGAGGATGATGGGGCGCTGTATCATGAGGTGATTGTGTTCCGGTTGCGGCGTAATGAGTGTCGTCGTGCGGCGAAAAAGTATAAGGGTTTGCCTGTGGAGGAGAGGGTTTCTGCTGGGTTTGGTGTGCCGCGTCCTGGTGAGGAGCGTGAGTGGCGTTTGAGTGGTGAGTTCTCTTCCGTGAAGTAACCCTTTCTTTCTTTCTGTTTGGGGTGCGCGGGTTGTCCTGTTGACGGGGCAGCCCGCGCTATTCTTTTGCTTTTCGTTTCTTTCTTTCTCGTCTACGTATCTTTCTTGCTGTTTTTCTCTTGTCTCGGCCTTCTGTGCCTCTCTTGCCCTATCTCTCTTGTTGGTTTACGTTTCTTTCTTGTTTGCGTCTCTTTCTCTTGTTTTCTTTCGACCTACGTCGTGTGGCGTGTCTGTGCTCTTGTTCCCGTTTGTTTGTGCTATTTCGTTCCTGTTACTGTTGATTGTGTCGCGTTCCTTCTTTTTGTGGCGGTGGTTTGCTACTGTGGTTCGCGGGCGTTGTGTGGAAGGGTTGTGGCTGCTGTGGTTGGTAGCTTTCCTGTTGACGGCGTGGGCGTGGACGCGTCTGGCGTTGTTGATGTTGTGTTGTGGGCGGATGTGGAGGCGACGGGCGTTGACGCGGACTGCGAGCGCTTGTTGGAGGTTGCGGGCGTTGTGACTGACATGTCGGGGCGCACGCTGGGATTGGAGCCTTTTAGTCGCGTCGTGGACCAGGGGAGCGCGGCCGGGGCTGAGCGCGTGGTGGATGGTTTGCGCGGTAATGTGGCGGTGATGCACGCGCGTAGCGGCCTATCCGAACAGGTGCGTGCTGTTGGCGGGTCTGGCATGGTGGCTGGCCTTGTTGACATGGAGATGTGCGCGTGGTTGGAGGAGTGCGCGGACGCTTTCGTGGGGTTGCATGGCGGGGTGTCGTACCGGGTGTGGCTGGGCGGGAACAGTGTTCACGCTGACCGTGGGTTTGTGAAGCGTTTTCTGCCGTGCGTGTACGCGTCATTGGACCATCGCGTGTTGGACGCGTCGAGTGTTGCTCGTTTCCTGCGTGCGGGCGGCGTGAGCGTAGAGTGGGTTGCTGACCGTCCGGCTGCGCATCGGGCGTTGCCGGACGTGTTGGGATGCGTGCGCCAGTATAAGGAGATGTTGCGCGCTGTTTCTGAGCTTGGTGCGTGATAGGCGAGTGGCGGGCACTTGGGTGTTGACTTCTTTGCCGAGATTGTGTTACGATGTTTGCGATTTCAGTAAGAGAGCGTGAGAAGGTTTGGGGGTGATTCGCCGGATGGGTTCTTATGAGGCTGTGAGGGTTCGTCTTGACCCTACGCCGAGGCAGGAGCGCCTAATGGCGAGTCACGCCGGAGCCGCGCGGTTCGCTTATAACGCCGGTCTCGCCCACGTGAAAGAGGCACTGGATAGTGGTGAGCTTGCCGACTGGTCGCACTACTCTCTACGCCGCTGGTGGAACGCGAATAAAGATGAGCTTGCTGTCAACCAGGCCACGGGTGAGGTGTGGTGGGATCAGAACAGTAAAGAAGCCTACAGCGGGGCGTTGCGTGACCTAATTGTGGCGTGGTTCACTTGTTTTCGCGTTGACATGGCGTTCGTCTGTGCGCTATGATTATTCATGTCAGCGGGGGAAGCCGATGAAAACGGCCGTAACTTGCGGCGTGAAAAGTGGACGCCCAGCATAGGGCTTCCGACATTGGCTGTGGAAGTCAGCGTCGGGGAGGAACCGCAGGGCAGTATCTTTTGACACGCGCAGCGACAGCTGATACAATAGAGAAACAACAGAAGAAACGGAGTATAGCTCAGCTTGGTGGAGCGCCCGCTTTGGGAGCGGGAGGCCGCAGGTTCAAGTCCTGCTACTCCGACATGTGCCAACCTTAACCAAGTTGGTATCGCGGGGGTTAGCGTCCTCGCGGCTGGTGGTTTCGGCTAAAAGCTCTGCGGCATACGTCAACGGTAGACCAGCGGGTATTTGCCTGATGCGACCCCGGTTCGACTCCGGGATGCAGAGCTGAACAACATAAAAGAATACAATGTGTGGCGCTTCGCGCGTCACGTATGGACCTCTAGCTTAATCGGAGCGACGCGTAGCTCCTCGGGTAAAGCGACCGGCCGGAGTGCCGGAGAGATAATGGTTCGATCCCATTGAGGCCCACAGGTGCCAGCCTTAACCAAGTTGGCATTGTGGGGAGCGGATGTTCCCCACGGCTGGTGGTTTCGGCTATCAGCGTTAGGTCGCCGGGAGTGCCCCGGAGACGTTAAACGCGCGTGGAGGGACCGTAAGACGTGGCAGCCCGTCAGGGCGTGTTGTGCTAGTCCCCGTGAAGTGCGAACCAAGCGGGCGCGTAAAAGCGTCGTGAGACTTGGAGTTGGCCTTGGTAACGAGGTCATGTAGCCTAGAGTAAGCTAGGTTGCAACGGCCGTTAGCTCAGCTGGTGGAGCGCCTGTTTTGCACACAGGAGGTCGCAGGTTCGATTCCTGTACGGTCCACTGATGTTAGCTTACGGTAAAGCGCACGAACAAGTCAGACTCGACAGTCTATTCTGTTCGTGAGAGCGGGTCCACTCCCGCAACATCTGGTAGTGCCCGTCATTTTCGAGCGCACACCGACTAATGGCTGATAACCACGAGTCGGCGGGTGCGCGGCGGGCGCGGGAGGAAAGGTGATGACCGCCTCCAAAGTAGCGCCGCTGGTGCGGTCGCTTGCGCAGACATGCGCATGTGAGCGGGTTCGATTCCCGCCGTTACACAATGCGCCTGAGACCGCCGGTTAAGGCCCACGCGATGTGAGTGGGTGCTCCTGCTGCGGTGTAGGGGGCAGAGCGCGGGCTAAACCCGAGGCTTCCGTGGGGGTGTCTGACTCCACGGGGGCGGCCAAGGGTTCCGCGTGAGCAAGTCCAGACAGGCTTGCTTTTGGACCGTTAGCTCAGATGGCAGAGCATCGGCATCACACGCCGAGGGTCACAGGTTCAAGTCCTGTACGGTCCACAATGCGTAGCTCACAGTGGGAGAGCGGCCCTCTTTGGGGTGTTCAGTGTCATTCCGGTGTTCCGGGATGATCGGGCTGGGTTCGATTCCCGGCGCAGAGCGCGACATTGTTCGCGTGCGGAAACATGCGCGGTTAAGCGCTGTGGGTTGGCCTCCACAGGGTTTAGCTGGGCGTGTTTTCGTCAGGGGTATAGTTCTGGTAGGTGAGTCGCCCGATGTACACGGGCAACTTTCGCGGGTTCGAGTCCCGCTGCCCCGCTTATGGGTCGTTAGCTCAGCGGACAGAGCGCCTGGTTACGAGCCGGGAGGTCGCAGGTTCGAGTCCCGCACGGCCCACAGTCATAAAAGAATAAAGGTCTTGTGGCGTGAGCGGCGTGGGCCGCACGGCATGAAAGAGTTGAAGGATGCGGGTTCGAGTCCCGCCACTCCGAAAGGGCCACCCTGCGTTGGGTGGAAACACGAGTAAAGAGTATAGCTCAACTGGTGGAGCATCAACGAGACTGCCGGGGGCGGGTTCGACTCCCGCACGCCACACTTTGGACTGTTAGCTCAGTTGGCAGAGCACCTGGTTTACACCCAGTAGGTCGTAGGTTCAAGTCCTACACGGTCCACGGGGAGCATGGTATAGTTCCGCGTCGTTTCGTGCGCTGCTTGTTGTGGCGTGTGTTACGGTGTGGGCGCGTGTTGTCGGCTTGCGCGCGAGCCGGTGGGCGTGATATTATGCTCTCATAGTTCCCAGTCGTCCTCCGGGACTGGCTGGGTGTAGTGCCTGTGGTGGAATGGTAGACACGCCGGAATGAGAGTCCGGTGCCCCGATTATGGGGCGTGTGGGTTCGAGTCCCACTGGGCGCACTAGCGGCAGAGGTTTTCGGAGTTTCCTCTTGCCGCTCGCGCTCCACTCGTGCTATGGTGTGAGTGAGCGTGGCTCGCCGGGTTGGCTCAATTGGTAGAGCACCAGTCTTGTAAACTGGTCGTGTGGGGTCGATCCCACACTCGGCTCTGGTGTTGACAGTGGCGCGTGATCGTGCTATGGTTGAGACCAACAGAGAGAAAACAATAACTCGATAGTGGAAAAGAGAAGTTTGTTTCCTCGTTTTTCGGCGTGTGGCGCAGTTTGGTAGCGCGCTTCGTTCGGGACGAAGAGGCCGCAGGTTCAAGTCCTGCTACGCCGACCGGGGAGCGGAAACAACACGGGGATGCTCGCGGCTGCGGGTACTGTCACGCAGGGGGTGTGTGGCGGCATTGGTGGTGCGCTGGGTGTGTGCGGGTGGCGCTTGGGTGTTTGCGCCAGGGCGCTCTCGGTGTTGGTGAGTAAGTTGGGCCGGTCTGGGTTGGCCGGTTGAGAGTGTCCGCGCACGCGGGTTGGGCTGGCCGGTGGTGCGGCTGGTGTGCGTGTGTCCCGCTGGTTGGGCGCACTGTGGTCGCGTGGTTGTTGCTCGTGTTTGTTTCCGCTCCCCTTTTTCTTTTGCATAACTCGAAACAGGTATCCGTGGGGCGTGTGGGTTCACGTTCCACCGGATGTGCTGGTTTTCTTTTCGGGGTTGGCTTGTTGATAATTGAAGATCATGTGCCCGTGGTGGAATTGGTAGACACGCCTGACTCAAAATCAGGTATCCGTTGGGGTGTGTGGGTTCGAGTCCCACCGGGCGCACTAGCGCCGTTAGTGTGAGCGCTTAACGATGCCAGTGTGGTGGAATGGTAGACACGCCCGCCTCAAAAGCGGGTGCCCGGTTGGGCGTGCGAGTTCGAGTCTCGCGACTGGTACTGGGGGGGACAAAACGGTTGAATATGGGCGTGTAGGCGCGTGTTGTGGCCGACATTGGGGCGTGTAGCCCTGTGGTTGGTGCCGCGGCGGTTGTTGGTTCGCTTGTGGTTGGTGCGTGGGTTTTGTTGCGCGCTGCGCGTGCTCGATGGCTGTTTTGTTTCCCCTCTTTTGGACAGTAATCCAGCATGGTTGTTGGGTCCGACTGCTAATCGGTTCGCTCGAATTGTTCGGGTGGGGTTCGATTCCTCTGCTGTCCGCTGGGGTTCACGCTCCTGTCTGTTGGGGCTTCCCCGCCTTTGCTCTGGCGGGCGGGGCGTGGGCTTCTCTCTTTTCCTTGTCCCGGTCGTGTTCGGGCGGCTCTCCGCGTCGTCTGGGTGGGCGTGCCCCTGTTGGGGCGTGTTCGTGGTGGTTCCCTTTCACCTGTGGCTGGGCCGTGATTAGCGCATTGCGCGCGGCTAGGGAACGCACCCCGTGTGGGGTGCGGTTGCTGCGTGTGGTGGCGTTGGTTGCGTATGCGGTGTCGGGATACCCCTGTGGCTGTGCCTGGTTGGTGCGGCTGCGGGGGTTTCCTTGCGTGTGGGGCGTTTTCTTGCGCGTGCGCGCCTTGTTTTGGGTTGGGCGTGTTGTTGTGTGTTACCTGCGTGTCCGTTCGCGCGTCGCGGTGCCGCTCGGTTGTTTGCTTGCCGTTTGTGTGCGGCGGCTCGGCTTTGTGTTTGTTTGTTGCTGTTTGTGTTGTTTGACGGCTATTGTGTGGTGTGCGTTTCGTGAGCGCTCCCGCGCCGACTGTGACATGGTTCATGCAAGTTTGTGCGGGTGCGCATTTGACGGCGGCCGTGGTTGTCGCCTATTGTTTACCGTGTAAGTGGTGTTTCCGGCGGTCTGTGCTGCCGGGTGCGCAAGAATCGACAATGAAGGAGAAGAATCTCTTGAAGTTCCCTGTTACTTTTGCTGGTCGCGCTGGTAAGGCGACGCGTGCGCTGGTTGCTGGCGCTGCGTTTGCTGTTGCTGCTGGCGGCTTTGGCGTGTCCGCTGTTTATGCTGCGCCCGTTGAGGGTCCGGCGCCTGCGGCTGACGCGCCAGCGGCCGGTATTGATAGTGTTACCGGGTCTACTCCGGGTGCGTCTACTGCGACTGGCGGCCTGGTGATTAAGAGTGTCAAGGTCGCTCGCCCGTATGATACGGTGTCTGCTGGCACTGACTTGTCCGTGCGTATTGATTACACGGGTAAGAACGTGAAGCCGGGTGCCTCTTTTGAGATGGCTATCGGTGAGGGTCTACAGTTCCCGCCCGGGCTGGATGGTATTAAGTTGAAGGCTACCGCTCTTGACGGATCGGTCAAGGAGATTGGTTCCGCGAAGATGGTGGACGGTAAGTTCGTGTTCACCGTCGACGAGGGCGTGAACGCTCTTGGTGGCAATGGTGCGCTCAACAACGCGTACGTTGAATACAACGTGTCCGTCAACAAGAGTGCGGTGGGTAAGACATCCACCACGATCACCGTTGACGGTACCACCTACGACATTTCCCTCGGTAAGGGCGTTATCGGTGAGGCTTTCCACGAAGGCTACGACAAGTACCTGTACTCTGCCGGTAAGACCGCCGACGGAAAGTATGTGGAGAAGGGCTATGTTCAGGCGACCGTCGCCCCTGGAACCGCGTTGAAGGCTATCGAGAAGGGCGATGGCGCGACGTTCGGTAGCGCTTTCTACTGCACGAACACCGCGAATTGGGCGGAGACCACGAAGGCTTCCGCGAACAAGTTGTCTGCGGATAAGCGTGAGATCACGTCTGTTGCTCCCGCCGATGGCGATGGCAACTGGACGTGCCGCGTCTCCATTACCCAGGTTGGTGACTCCAAGAAGTTCACCAACGTCGCGGTGATTAACGAGCACGAGGTGTCGGCCACGGCCACGTGGCGCGCCAAGGGCGACTCTGGCGCTGACACTGAGGCCGACCCGGAGCCGGAGAAGCCTGTCACGCCGACACCGGAGCCGACTCCTACCCCGGAGCCGACCCCGGATAAGCCGGTCACTCCGGATGAGCCGAAGCCAACTCCGGATAAGCCGGTCACTCCGGATGAGCCGAAGCCAACTCCGGATAAGCCGGTCACTCCGGATGAGCCGAAGCCAACTCCGGATAAGCCGGTCACTCCGGAT
>ERZ773061.40-NODE-40-length-51630-cov-3.785322_pt1 | contig 51630 bp, 64 predicted proteins | sample MGYA00580627_ERZ773061 | MGnify/ENA primary metagenome ERZ773061 (study PRJEB29015, sample SAMEA2738119) | human oral metagenome | biome: human oral; feature: human-associated habitat; material: saliva | place: China | collected 2223 ...
TCCATGGCGGATAAATCCAAGCCGACTCTCTAATTTCTCAGATAAGCCGACTTAAATTCATCTTCAGTCATAGGTTGCCCACCAAATGCTTGAATCATGCTGTTAAAGCCATCAAACACTTCTTTATTTTTATAATATGGACAAAACATATATTATTAACATTTTTCATGATTATTATCTTCTGGATTATTCTCCATATCCTCTTGAACTTCATCTAAGAAGTCATCAGAACTGTAATCTATAGCTTGTGTAAGCATGCTTAGAGGATTAGACTCTAATTCATTATTATTTACATCATCTTTAGTCTGATTGTTATGTGTTTCTTTTAACACATTTTCAACAGGTTTTAAAGATTTATTATCATAATCTAAAACATCTTTAGCTAACGTCTCGTTTATATCAATCTGTTCGTTTATAAATTCATCTTCAAGTAATACTCCATTATCATCAACCTCATATTGAAGCTCTGCTATATAGTTCTTAAATGCTTTATTGTCAGACGTAAGGTTATTATTACAATATATTATATTCTTACCAGAGAATGTATCTTGCATATAGTTAGATAAAACTGCTACAGATTTTGCTAAAGCATACCTCTTAGAGTTACCCTTTTTGGTAGAAGATGTAGATATTCTATTTATATTAACGTCATTAATAGACAATTGGTTTAGTATTTCTCTAACGAAAGAATGTAAATCTTGTAAAGCTAAAACTCTACGAGCTTTAAAGCTTTCAAGCATTTCTCTATTCTGTTTGAGGAGAACTTCTTTTTCTTTTACATCTTGTGTATTGAAAATATTCTCAAGTCTATTCATTTCGCTTTCAATATACTCACTAACTCTATCATCACTAACACCTCTTTCAAGTACATAGTCAAACATTGGAGTTGTAAAGTGTATAACAGTATCGTCTTTATTTATTAAGCTCAAAACTTTATCAATAAACTTACTCGGGTCTTGTTTTATATTAACAGTAACTGTTTTTTCTTTAGCTTCTTCGCTCTTTATAGTGTTATAATAATCTGATTCTTCAACGGAATCATTTACTATATTTATAACAACATCAGCTTTGTTTATACCAACTCTATCTGGAGCTTTTTGACCAGCCTTTAACTTAACAGGACCAACTTTTATAACACGTTCTGTATTAATATTTTGAGGTTGAATAAAGTTATCTTCATCAGCTGATGTAGCTTGCTTAATTACTGGCTTGTACCATGATAATTCAAATTTATAAGCATCATTAGCCTCATTACTATCTTTTACGAGCTTTTCTACATCAGATACAACTTTATCGTGAGAGAACTGTTCATCAAGTTTGTTGCTTTCAAATATAGAACCAACTCCGAAAGAACCGTACATCTCAAGAATATTAGCCTAACCTTGCTTTATTCCAGCTTTATTTACAGCTGCATACACATACTGCATGCCAACACTATTACCGTCTCTGAATTTAATAATAGCACCTATATTCTTATATAACATATAATTCTTTCCACTCTTAATCTTAATATAAGAACTATCAGAATTACCAGATATTACAAAGCTCGGATATACTTTATTGTTCTCATTTTCAGCCATTATTGGTTCTCCAAGAACATCATAGTTGCCTCCTGATAACAATACACTATCACCTTCTTTTATGTAGTGAGTCTTGACTATATTATCATCATACCAGTAGTTTCTTGATATAATATCAATTATGTTTTCAGCTCTATCTGCCTCAATATTATCAACATCATAGTTATATAAGCTTAACAAGTCGTTATTTGTATTTACAAGCTTACTCTCGCTACGATTCATATCATGTAGTGCAAACGTAAGAGCTCTATCATATTGTGCTCTGTATTCAACAGGAACTAAGTCAAAGAATGCATCAACTCTATTCTGGTCATAAGAAGAGTAGTATGCATAGAATGCTAAATCTTCAGCAAGCTGCCTAACTTCTTCATCTTGATATGATAATAATTGACTAAACGCACTTGATAAAACCTGCTTCTTACTCTGATTAACCTTCATTTGATTTGTAGATAACACAAATCTACCGACTGGTGATTTCTCATTAGCTGATATTGGGTTTAGATAATTCAGCAACTCATTCTGAACACCAAGCGTAACTGGGTCTATAAGACCTGGATAATTCTGTGGATTAACTTGCATATCACTCTTAAGTTTATTAAATCTTAAGAAGATATTATCAGTATCTTTATTACCAAATAATATAGTTTTTATTTTATCTTTAACAGAATTTATATCTCCACCCATAGTAAAGTCTATAGCATCTGGATACCTTTCTTTAAATGAAGCAGACTTAATAACTCTTGAACCAACGCCAAATAGAGATAAGAATCTTAAAACGTTATCAATAGAATCAGATATAGTATTTATAACTTCATCTTTTGAAGTAGGCTTATAGCTAACAGCATTATCATCTGTATCTTTAAATCCTAACGTTTGACCCATTATATTTCTAAATATATTGTCAAACAGTCTCGTTGCTGTAAATGATTGATTCTTCAGTAGTAGTCTTGTTAGTTTCTTAGCTTCTTTAAACTTACTACCTAAGAATGTATTCTTAAAATACTCATTTATAGCTACCGTTGATTCAAATCGTTTTAAAGATACTTTCTGACCAGTCTTATCTTCTCGCTCTTTAGCAAGTTTTTCAACCCAAGATTTAAAATCTTTTCTGTTTATTGTAAATCCATCAGTTGTCTTAAATATATCTATACGATTTGAGAAGTTTATATGTTGAGCTATTGAATTACCAAACCTCTTAGTATCAATCTGAGATACTTTAACTAAGTCTGATAACTTTTTAGCATAAACACCAACATCTTTAAACGAACTTAATGCACAAGCTTGGAATGCAAGTGATAACGCTTTGTTAATTCCAGGTGCTTGAATACTAAACTCTAATGATGTCTTTCCTAGTTCTACATCAAACATCTATTTCTTAGAAAATGGTCTTTTTATAGAGTTTCTCTCTTCTGGAGTAATACTGCTATGATTTTTATCTATAATTAAAGAATCTACATAGTTTATAAATCCTTTAATTTGCTTTTGAGAATCTTCATCATCAACAGCAATAAGACATTCTTTAAGCTGTTTTAATAGACTGTAGTATATTTGATTATATATACTCTTTTCATACTTGCCAGTATAATCACCTTCGCTCTTATCACCTTCTAAGTTAAAGCCATATACATTACCAGAGTTGTTCTTTATGTTGGCAAACTCTTTTATAGATGGTTGTGTTAAGAATGTAAATACACCAAGACCTTTTCCAGCTCTAATTAAAAAGTTAGTATGACTGTATGTTGTTTGGTTTACATTTAATGCAAACACATACGGGTCTTTAGCAACGTCCACGTTAGCATTAACCATAGCAGATAACCAATCTGCAATACGCATTCCGTCTTCTCCATATATAGCATCAAGACTTCCAAATTCATATGGGTTTTTGCCATAATCAAATGTTAATCCTGTGTATTGTGTAAGAGATAAGTTTGTAACATTAAGAGCAAATGGTCCAATACCTTGTTTACCAGAGCTAAACTCAAGTTTTCTCATAGTTTGGAAATATGGACTAAGCTGATAACCACCAGCCGAATACCCATCAGATGTATTCTTTAGATACTTCTTAACAAGTTGTTCTTGTAATATGTTTGTTACAACATCAACAGAACCTCTTGCAAGTGAGAAGTTTTTATCATCTGTAAGAATATCTATATAAGTATCTATAAGGTGATTTTTAACAGCTTTCTCTATATCTAAATCATCTGCAATAGAGTTAATAAGTTCATCATCTTGGCTTTCTATAGCCTTAGCAACATCGTCTTCACTTCTTCCAGATATTTTAGATATAATCTTAACAGCAACTTGCGTATTGTCAGCATCACCATTATAAATAGATTCTATTAAATCGTAGTCGATATTGTGTTCAGAGCCTAACTTATTAAAATATTTAAGAGCTAAGAATATCTTATCAACGTCGAAGTCAGAACCAGTCTGACCAGTAAATTCTCTTGGTACTATTATAACATCTCCAGATTGTTTTGGTAGAATATCAGCAACTTGAGGTGCAAACATTGATGATTGACCCTACGTAGGAATACGATAACCAATTCCTAATGGTTTTGCATTTTCACCAATTATATTCTTCTCAAATAACCAAGCTCTTATAGCTTCATATCCCTTTTGTTGAACATTAGATGGAACTACATCTCTAAAGAAATTCTCACTAATTATTACTTGAGTGTAATTTTTATCAGTCTTCCACTTAAGTTCGTTTCCATTATTAAGCTCTATAGTTTCAGGTATTCTATCTTTAGCTTGTTCAAGTCCGAGTAAATTATCACCTTTCTTAAACTTAGAGAATCCAAGTACAGATTGCTGAATTGCAGTACCACCCTTTGAATTTATATCTACAACAAGTTTGTTTATAAACTTAGATACACTATTCTCAAATACTCTTCTTGACATCAAACTTGATATTGTTCCACCTTTACCAAGTATTTGTAAAGCTGATGTACCTAAACCGTTACTCTTACAAACTCTCTAAACAAAGTCAGATACAGCTGAATTATCAACATCTCCATCTTCGTTAAAGAATTCATCTTTTACGGAGATTACGCCAAATTGAGTAAGAAGATTAATTGTGGTCATAATATCTTTTCTGATAGCTCTACCAGTTCTTCTCTTATCACCATGACCATACTTCTCATCATCAACTAAGTTTGAGAATGCTAATTTAAACATCTGCTTACCAACCATACGTTCGTCTGTTTCGTGAGCTTTTGTGTTTAACTGCATTCTAAGATTATCTAAGCTTTGTACTTTTATAGAAAGTGAATCTTCAGAATCTTTATTAGTAACAATTCCAGTCTTATAATCTACAGAAGTATCGCTATTTCTATCTATTAAAGAAGATAATTTAGAAACACTATCTTCAACATTAGAATCATCAGATATTAACTGTAACCCTTTTTGAACAGCTCCAACTTTAACAGCAGATTTAAAAGTAATCATGTCTATTTCGTTTCCAGTTCTATTCATTCTCAAATATAGCTTGGAGCCTGTATTTGTAGACATGTTAAATTTAAATAATGGGAATATAGCCATCTTATTAAGAATTGTTCTATTTCTAAAGTTATCGCCTTCTTGATGAGAATAGTTATCGAAATAAGACATCTTTAATGGGAATAGCTGTAACTTTTGAATCTTAGACGCGAGCTTTTCATCTTTAGCCCAATCTTGTTCTCCAACATTTACACGGTTACCACTTTCATCTGCATAGTATCCGTTTTCGATTATATTGAATGCATCTTCATCAGAATATCCAGTCTCATCTGGAATTACAGACCATTGCCCAAGACCAATTCTAACCCTCCTATATAAGTCTGGTCTTATTATAACCTAAGCATCACATACATTTATTTTCTTGTATGGATTCATCTATTGGTCAAGTTGAGATTCTATCTTACTTTTTATATCTTCTGGAATACTATTATATAGAATATTAAAGTAATCTCTATCTGAATATAGTAAATCTATAGCTTGAGACTTAGATACTCTCTTTGGCTTTACATTCTCACCATTAGACTTATCTTTAGCTTTATTATAAAGAACATCTGCTACATGTGATACAAAGTTATTAAACTGCTCATTTATAATACCATTTCTAACATAGTCTACAACAAGCTGTGTTAAGAACTTTTGTTTTACTTCGTCGTAGAATAATGATGGAGTTTCAATATCTTCAACATCAAGTGTTGTATATTTAGAATGGCTTGGTATGTTTAACTTCTTTATTTCATCTTCATTGTATTGAGTTCTGATTTCCTCACCTGGGGATAATGTACTTCCAAGACGTTTGATTTTATCTGAGTGTATATCATCGAGATTATCAACATTAACATCAACTTCTATATCGCCATTTTCTCCATAAATAGATATTGATGTTCTAACAGATGGGTATTTCTTATTACCTTTACTCTTATATTGAGCAGGGTCTCCAGAGAATACCTTCTCAAATTCTATAGTTGAAATTACACTATTTACAAAGTGATTACTAATAAGAGATATGAGCGCACTATTTTGAATATCATAGTTATCATACAAATCAGTACTTGAGAATAATTTAGTCTTAGATAGAGTTTCAACATAAGGATTAAAGAATTGTTGTGGTATATTTGTAGGAATAAATCTACCATTCTTATCTTTCTGTACCATTTGTAGCGGACCATTCTCAGACAACAACTCAAGCTCATTAATAACATCTATGTATATAAAGTTGTTTACACTATTTAAAATATCCTTTGAATATGTATTAATGCCAAGATTTTCCTCCTCTACAGCATATTCTCTCAACTTTTTTAAATAGTCTCTAACGAGTTCAAATCCATCTAATTCAGATTCGTCTGAACGTAAAGCTCTTAGTTGTGATACACTATATCCATTTACAACAGAGTTGTCGTCTTGTGTGGCTTTAAATCCAGGCGTCTCAAACATCTTTTGAGCTTCAAATATAGCCTATAGTATTTGATTTAAGTTTAGGTCGCTTTCTGTATCATATCCATCTATATGATGTGGTAATATATCATAAAAATACCTAAACTTACCGCCATTTCCAGAAAAGTCCATTCTTCCATTCTTAATAACCCCGTGGAAGTTTTCCTGTAGCTTATTAGGATTCTCTGTAAGGTATTTTATATTATCTTCAGAATAATATTGTATAAGAGCATCTAATTCATCTATAAAATAGCCGGCAATGGTATTAAGAGTGTCTTTAGAATATGCTGGAGCAATATCTCCATATTTACCAACACTAAATCCATTAAAGTTATAACCGCTATATAACTGGTTAATAGCTCTATTTTTAACATCCTGCTTAAACTCGTTATCGTCAGTAAGACTTCTATACCAATCCATTGCATAAGACCTAAATTCGTAATCTTTAACATCTTTGATTGGTATTTCAACAATACTATTATCGCTCTTAAATTTCTTTATAGTTTTAAAGTTCTCACTATAAACTTTAACAGCAGCATCTCTAATAAGCTTGTTTGGTATTTCTGATATTACAACATCGTGTCTTAATTTTAGATTTGGTGATGTAATAGAATACCAAGTCTTCTTATCAGCCATTGTTGGCAATATAAGGTGGTCATTCTCGGTCATATACATCTTTGAAAGATAATCTTCCATAGCTGTTATTCCGAAGTAATCACTACCTTTTAACCTATCACCATCTTTAAGACCTACGAATGCGTTTATCTTAAGCTGAGTTTTAGAATCATCTTCATTAACATTATCAGAAGCGTAAAGTAGTAAAGAGTGTCTTGAATATGGGTCTCTTCTAAGATTTTTAGAAGTTTCAGATTGTGGGTCGTTTAGATTTCTAACTCTACTTGATATATAGTTATTTTGACCTATTGGATAATACATTTCACCACTTGGACCTTTTACAGAGAAGTCTGATGGGTCTGGGTGTACAGCATCCCAAGATGCAGCAAGTTGTGCTATAAATGAATCTTTATTGTAGTTATTATAAACTTGGTCTAATTGTTTTTCAAAACTATTAACACCGTCTGATTGGATTATATTTTCACCAACAGACATGCTTAACGTTTCATTTATAATACCACTTATACCACCTTTAGCTTTATCCGTACTGCTTAATAACTTATGAAGTATTTTAACTTGTTCATATCCAGATATATTCTCGCTATCAGAATTCATAGATATATAAATATCTATAGATTGTCTATCAGCGTCTATACCTATAGAGTTTAAGAATTTAATAATATCGTTCTTTACTGCTGTCTCTTCACCATTATTATTAAGTTTAGATAGTACTGTTTGTTCATTTGCGATATACCTATTATTCTTTTTAACAAGTAGTTTAGATAATTTTCTTACAACTTTATCAAGTTCTTTTTGCCTACTACTAACGAATGAATCACTAACAACTATACCGTCTTTACTATCAATCTTAGTCAAACCGTTTGTAAATAGATTTTTAGACCACTGTCTTGCAATATTCCTTTCTGTTGATACGAGAGAATCGTCATTTATTCTCCACTCTCTAAGCTTATCAGATATTAATGAGAATTGATACAAACTTGAATCTATCTCAGAATCATTAACAAAATCATCATCGCTATTATTCCAATCTTTTGGGTCTGATATTTTTATATATGATACATTTGGCTTACTTGAGTTTATAGTAGCAAATAATTGACTTCTAAGTTGAACATCTGGATTGTCATTAGAAAGAAGCTGGTCAAGCTTTTCTTTAAGAGCGTAATAGAATACATCTGATTCTGCTCTACGAGAAACCATTCCGTATATAGAGTTATATTTATATTCACCATTCTTATACTTAACAATGCCATCTTTAACAACATCTTCAGTATACACATCATCAAGAGATGAGGCTTGCCATAAGTCTTTAAGAATCTTTGTCCAAGCTTCATTAAAATCCCAGAATAAAGAAGAACCAAAACCATCTTGTACCTTCTATATATCTACTGAACCATCTTCATTGAAAACTCTTGTATATTTAGGTATTGAATACATAAACATCTTAACTCTAAGTGCAGCATTGTCTTTTTTACTTATAGATAAGTCAAACTTATCAAACTCAAAGTCGTTTCTTTCTTCTGCATCTTCAGCTTCTTCAACATCTTTTTCATGTTTAATCTTAACATTTATACCAAAGTCTGCAAATGTTTCTACAAGCTTGCGTTTTAAGAACTCTGGGTTATCATGTATATCTTGAAGCATTGATGACATTTGTTCAGATTCAGCTTCATCAGCCATATCTTGAACCTTATCGAGAAGCATACTAAAATCAAGTTGTTGATTCTTATCATATGCACCAGAAATTTGTTTAATTTTCTCTATAGAGTCTATGTTAAAATCAGATATAACCTTTCTAATAACAGCATCCAATACAGCAAATAAATCTGTATGATTATCTATATACTTAAGATTGTTTAAATCTTTATCAGAAAAGCCCGGAATGGAGTAGTCTATTTTATTTACACCGTACTTATACTTCTCAGCAAATTCTTTAGCAGATTGCCTATCAAGATGTTCAGTATTACCAAATTCTCCTCTCTTTATAGACCTAAACAAAGCTCTATATGCAGACTTTCTACGAGATGTTACAACGAAGTCAAGTACGTTATTAAACAGCTTCTTAACCATTCCTGGAAGCGAGTTGTCTTGCTGCATAACTATGTAATTCATAAACTCATCAGCAAGAGCTTCTTCTATCATAAGATTTGTAACGCCTTCTTTATTAAACTCTTTATGAGTCTTAGCGTATGAATCCCATATTTTAGAACGAGTATTAGCATCATTTAACAATAAGTTTACATAGTGCCAAGCCTCGTGATATGTAACACCTTCACCGCCATTTGTTGAAAGCTGTATAAGACCAGTAAGCTCTCCAGCTATTCTGTCTAAAGATACTTGTGTAACGCCGAATATCTGGTCATTGTCAGTACTTCTCATTACACCGTTTCTTACTATGATGTTATATCTGTTTATACCAAGATGTTTTTCAAGCCACTTAACAGCCTTATCCTTATCAAACTTACCTTTTGATTTATTCTTAGAATATACACCAGTTACTGGCTGACTCCAAGTTTTCATCGTACTTGTTACAAACTGAAGTTTACCTTTTCCATTCTTAAACAAATCAAGTCTAAGATAACCATTGTTGATTCTAATGCTATTTATAGTGGTAAGTGCAGTATTTTTTGTTATACCGCCAATATCTTCAATCTTATAAGATGTTCCATATTCCTTATTATACTTATCTAAGAAGTCTTTTACAAGAGTATTTAGATGGTCTACAAGTTTATCTAAATTACTTACATTGAACTTCTTAAATTCAGTATTAAGATATGGGTCTGTTACATATATAACATCTTGCAAACCTCCGTTGTTATTAGCACTTCTATGATTCTCTTCAAGCTGCTTTCTATAAACTTCTCTTTCTTCTTGCGTTTTAGGAGATTTGAAGCCCATATTTTTACGAAGTTCTGCCGCCTTATCTCCAGCCACTTCATTAGCTTTATTGAACAAATCTGGATTTATTACACTAAACCCAGTACTAACAACACCTTGTTTATTACCGCCAACAAGCTTTATCTTTGATGTTGATTGTGGTTTTCCATCAGATGGTGCTGGAGTTTCTGAATTAACACCACCAGCAAATACAAATGGGTCTTTGAATATCTTTTTAGAAACATCAGTACTTACCTTCTTATTAGACAAAAGCCAAGCTAATACACTAACATTTGATTTTGATACAAACTTACCGTTCTTAAGTTCAAAGAAATCTTTAACTCTGAATGACAGTTGTTTATTACCAAGTATGTCGATAGTTTTTTCAAGTTGCTGTTCTTGAGTTAAACCTTTGCCAGAGAAATACTCACTAATCATATTTTGTATAAACCTACCTATTATTGATGTAGAATCACCAACTTTTATAGATGAATTTATAAAATCTATATCAGTGTTCCAGTGCATTTGTGTAGCTATAGCGTGAACTATTTCTTTTCTATTGTTTTCGCCTTGCTCTGAATCATCGAATATTTCATCTTCTGTGTATATCTTTTCTTGGTAGCCGTTGAGAGGGTCTCCTATACCTATATGTAATTTATTTATACCACTACCGTCAATATCTCCAAAGAATAGCTGCTTTCTTGCTAAGAAGTTCATTGGGTCTCCACCAGTCTTTGGTTGATTTCTTAATAGCGTCTTCTCTCCACTATGTATAAAGAACTCTACAATCTTATCAATTTCAGACCTATTATTAGTTCCGAAATCAAATCTACCACACAACATGTACATCAAAATCTCAGCAGTAGATGGAATAACTTTACCATCACCAGTATTTATAAGTTTACCTTGTGTAGCGTCGTATGATAGAGTAAGTTTAACATCGTCTTTAGAACCTATAAATTTAGACTTTCTATTTCCATCTTTATCTATAAATTCCTGAGTATCAAATCGTTCTTCGTGTAGCATTATAGGAATAAGGGTATCTGTTCCAGATAATCCTTTAACAAGCCAGTATAGCTTACCAGACAGACCTTTACCGTCGTAAATCTTACCAGAATCCTTTGATAATAAACCATATATTGCAAACTGTTCAGATGTTTCTGCCAATGCACCTTTACCATATCCAAGAAGAATACTTCCGTCGTTTAATTGAGCTTGTATCTAATCTATTGTAGCGTGTTCATTATTTCCTACAACTCTCTTCTGTTTAACATTATCTATAACACCATTACTTTGTTGAACGTAAGATGGTGTTACGTCATCTCTAACTTGCTCTGGAAATATATATTCAACAACTTCTTTGCCGTCCTTTACGCTAACTCTCTTCTCTAAATACTTGTCAATTATACTATTTCTAAGCTCTCTAAGTCCGTTTATTTGGTCTTTTATAGCTTCTTCGGTAAGCATTTTCCTACCTGGTTTTTGATAATGCTTTCTTGCAAGTATCTTAAATTGAGTGTGTACGTTTCTCCAAGTTGTTAAATCCTGCTTGTATTCTGTCTCATGTTCAGATTTGTGATAATCTTTCTTAAGTGGTTTGTGTAACCACCACTTCTCAAAATCGCTTTCATTTCTACCCTGACTAACCCACCAAGATTTAGCAAGCTTCATTTCCATTTCGTTTATAGCATCTGTAGCTAACTTAGCTCTTCTACTATAACTATTTGGCAGTCTTTGACCTGGCTTCAATATCTTAGAGAAATCAACGCCTTTCGTTATAAGTCTATCGATTAGATTCCTCTTTTGAGATACAGTATATTTACTATTAGGCTCTCCCGGTACATCGCTAACCATTAAACCAAGAGCTCTTAGAGTTGTTGCGTATGTATTATTATCATCTTCAAGTATAAGACATACTGTCATAGAGTCTCTAACATCGCCTATGGTGTTCTTTTCAGATTGTTGAGATTGAGTTACTATATAGTACTTTTTAGCAGACTGCAACCAGCCTTCTTTAGAAAGCTTCTATGATAAATGCTTACCGGATGCTAAAGGTTTGTTTAATTTAACTTGCTCACCGTTAACAGTAAGTTTCATTAATTCATACTCACCAGTCTCTTCAAATAAATCTGGATTTGGTTGATAGAAGAACGTATTACTTACAAAACTACCAATAGTTTCATCTGTAACATTCATTCTGTATCTTTCGACGTCTTGTACAGTTCCATCTGGAAGTTCTTTCTGGTCAAATCCATCAATTTCAGCTCTACCTAATATTATAAGCTCGTCCATTAACTGTTTAGACTGCTTCTTAGACAAAACCTTATCTTTGTATTTTACCCTTCCAGTTGTACCATAGTCCTCTGTATCGACATCGCTAATGTCTTCTACATCTTCAAAGGAATTAATCTCTGCTTCTGCGGCAGCTTCTTGAACATCTTTCTCTTCATTTGCTACTTCAGCTTCTATTTCGGATGCTGATTCCTGAATATCGTCATCATCAACATCAATCTCAGATTCAGCAGCTGCTTCTTGAGATTCGGAATCATCTTCAGGTAATTCTTCTTCAGAATAATCTTCTTCTTGTGTTTCTATTTCAGACTCAAGCTCTAATTCTGTTTTATCACCATCATCTACAATGCTATCAATATCATCTTCATCTTGAGTACTTGTAGGTTCGGCAGGTGTGTTTTCAGGTTGATTTTTAGCCTGTGTATCTTCACTTGGAACTGTTTCACCATCACCTTCTTCTATATCAGAATCATCTGCAATCATTCCTCTTGCAAGAGCATCTAATGGGTTTATTGAATTATCTTCTGATTCTACATCAGCTTCATCTTCAACGTTATCTGTATCTTTTACTCCATCTGAACCTTTCTTGTCGCTTAGAGCTTTCTCTTTTTGCTTGCGCTTTTTCTCATCACGAGCTTTATTCCTACTCATGTATCTTTCTGCAAGTTCATCTTCTTGTTGTAGTGTATCAGGAATAGCTAAATCACCATTGATTCTCTCGCTGTCCTCTAAATCATCAGATTGTTCTCTATTTGCTTCATTGATAATCTTTTCAGTCTGAGAATCAACTTTTTCTGCAGCTTCAACGTCTCCATCTGCAGCATCATTCAGGTCTACTTCTGTAACTGGTGCTTCTTTCCATAATCTATTAGCTATCCTATATCTATGCTCTTGGTCTTCGAGGTCTTTAAGAAGTTGTTTTAATTGTGCCTTTTTAGAAATATCACTCATGTCTCTACGAGTAGCCTGACTATCAACATGCTCAGATTCTAATTCATTCTTAGAATTAAGCTTAGCGTTCATCTTCTCGAATTGAGTAAGTTCTTCTTCAAAAACATCAGTTCTTTTTGTACCGTTTATAGCCTCATTAAGTGATATTGGATTTATAGATATATCTTTGTTACCAACGAGAGAGTACATCTAAGCTAATATCTTTTGAGATTTAAGAGAAGCCTTGTTTATAAAGTATCTTGTAACAGCTTTATCATAAGAATCATCATTATCTATTTCATACTCATTAATATCATCTTTAAATAAATCTTCGTATGTATGATTTGTCTTACCTTTCTTATTACCGAGAATCCTATCTTGCTCATCAGTTAAGTTATTCTCCATTCTCTTAAGCTCGGATATAAGAGTACCAAGCTTATCTGTATCTATATCAAGTCCAGTTTCTCTTTGGTATAAGTTTAAGAACTCCAACCTTGACTCAGATGATGATAATATCTTTTTTATATTTTCAAGCTGTCTGCGAGAATTTAATACAGCTATTCTTTCTTTAATAAATTCAGCTTTAGATACATCATTGTTAAAAGCATAATCTTCGGCGATATTTCTTATTTCATCAGAAAAATCTTTATCGTTTTTAAATCTATCAAGCAAAGAAGAATATGTTGTATCAGTCTTAAGTTTAGAACGTAATGCTTTGACTATAAACTTATTATTTATAGCGTCATCAAATGTCTTTGCTGTTTCATTAAATTGTTCTTTATGAGCTTGTCTAAACGCATATTCAATTGCAAGATTTTTTGATTTTGAATTTCCAAACACACTTGCTAAATCTTCATCAAATGCAGCTTTTCCAATCTTTCCGCTTGCATGGTTTTGAGAAACATATTCTCTTATATGTTTGTTATTTTTAAAAGTGTCAAAGCTATTCATCTCTTTAGCGAAAGATGACAAGTCTTCTTTGCGCTTCTTATCTACAGACTCTTTTGTAGATTCATATTCATCACTAAGCTTTTTAATTGTTTTTGCAAGCTTTGGATTTTCTTCTTGAATCTTATTTATTTCATCATCTGATAAAGTGCCTTCAAACAGCATATCTACAATATCAGCTCTTTCATGATTCAGTTTATCAACTTCTATTGCGTTTTCGTTAGCTGCATCATTACTCATCTGATAATCTGTAATTCTCTTAGCTCCAGTTACTACAAAGTTCTTATATTTATCGCTAAAAGTCTTAATACCAGCATCATTTAAAGTCTTCCTAATCTCTTTATTATTATACAGATTATATGCGTTTTGCATGAGCTGCATTTCAGCGTCCATGTTAGACTTCCTTATAAAAGGGTTACTTTCGTCAAGATTATTTTTAAGTCTACTCATAGACGTTATTAGCTGTTTGTCTGTAACGCCTTTTCTAAATGCATCATAAAACAATTCAAGGTGAGCTTGGTCGTCGAGGTCTTCAAAATGCTTACCTATAAGACTTGTTACTGTTCTATCTGACTTTACTTGCTGTATAAAGTCTCTAAAATTATCACCACCTCTAAATTTAGCCGGAAGTGCATTTTTAGCTGAGTGTTGAACACCACTTTGCATAATAGATGAAGCAAAGCCTATATTCATAGCCTTTCTAATTTCATCTGTATTTAAGTTTTTGTCAAAAGGCTTTAAACCAAAGTATGCAAGCATAGATTCTCCAGCGAGACCGATATTTCCGAATACTTCATCTACGTCTAATATATTTTCACTTCTGTTGTAATCGTCATAAAGACCTCTTGCGTATCTATCTTGTAGTATTTGCTGTTGACCTTCTTCAATTCCTTCAGATATACCCTCTGCTAACAATAGTTTACTCTTACTCTTTAAATAATTACCTAAAGATTTTGCGTAAAGACCTTTAGTCGTATTATTTGCAAACTGTTGTGCAGAAGCAGCTTCTTTCTTTATAAATCTATTTGCTATCTTGTCTGTAGCAGAGTTAAAGATTCCGTTAAATGTAGGTAAGTAATCCTTAACTGTAATAAGCTCGTCCATTATTGGTTGTGATAACTTAGATGAAGTTGCTCGTAACGATGGACTTAAGAATTTAGCAACAGCTCTATTAGCATTACTATTAATAGTAGCTTTAGCAAACTTATTAAGAGCTTTACCACCAAATGAATAGAACGGCATTTGCTGTGCATAATCCATAAGAGCTAAAGCATTATTCGCATTAACAAGCTTATTTATACCTTTTCTCGCATCTTTCTTGATTTGCTCAAAAGCCGGATTATCTGTTTGAACATTAAAAGCCACACCCATCTCCATAAGTTCCTGTGGTGTCATATCGGTTGTATCAAGATTGTTTCTTTTTGCATAATCTTGAATTTCTGATATAACATGACTTATATTTCTTTCATCTGTAGCTGCAAGTTCAGAGAATACTCTTGTGCCAAGACCTTCGATTTTCTCCTGACCAGTCTCTTGTCTTTTCTGCTTAACAGCTGCGTCAATACTATTTGCAGCAGATGCTGCAGTTGCCGCCCAACCTATAACTGGAAGTTTTTTAGCAGCAAACATCAATAAAGCATCTACACCTTGTGCATTAAGAGTATGTTTCATCATAGCTACACTTGATGCTGTTTGTACTGCCGCATATTGTGGATGTATGATTAAGTCGTACCAGTTTTCACCAAATTTATCTACACCTTGCTTGAATGATTCTGGAATATCTTCTGGATTGTAAAGCTTTATGGTTTTGTTAGCCCAGTTATCTTTATTTTTTAAAGCATCTCTTTTTATATTTAAAGACTCACTCACACTTCCATCATACAACATGCTTATAACTGGTATAGCATTAGCCATCTGGTTAAGTGTTACATTACCAGTTCTTGCTGCGTATTTATCCTGTTCGTACTCAACAGTCTTTTCAGCAATCATATCTTTAAGATATTTCTTCCACTCCTGAGCTTTCTTTACATCATACTACTTTTGATTTTTTTTGTAAAGATTTAGGAATGAATCGGAATTCATGATTGCTTGTTCTGTTATAGCCGTATCATAATATGAGTTATTCGTTAAACCTGCAGCATTTCCAAGTTTTCCTATGTAATTTGCTCCATAGTTAAGAATATTATTACCGAGGTTTAATAATTGAATAGGACCATCATACCATTTACCACTTCCACCTAAGTTTTGAAATATATAAGATGCGTTTGCTTTAATTTTATCAGAAGCTGATACATTATCAAGGTTATACATAAGTTTTCTGACAACCTGATGATTTCTACCTTCTCCTGTAAAATAGTTATCAAGATTTTTTATCTGCTTGTCAGCTTCATCATATTGAACCTTAAGTGTTTGATATTCTACATCACTTGTACTACCACCAGATTTTATATGGCTTTTCATAAGTGTCTCAAACTTACTTTTATCATTTTGAAGCTCACTATAGTTTTCAACGAGTTTTATATCTTCAAGGCTTTGTTCATAATCATCTATCTAAGCCAAATCATCATTCGCTGAAGTTTCGAGCAGTTTTTGTGTAAAAGCCCTTGCTGTATTTTTAGCACCAAGATTCCCAGTAGCCATACCTACTGTAAAAGCGAGCACTGATGAATTTAATCCATCAACAAAACTCTTTGCTTTATCAAGCCACGTATTATGCTCTATGCTTGCTCCGTTGTCCATATAACTATATACGGCGGGAGCGTTGTAAATAGAAGTAGCGTCTCCTTTATATATATCACTATTGTAAGGCGCAGAGAAAGCCTGGTTTTGAGCTGCTTTATTTTGCTCAAAACTGGCTAACCATGCACTTGCACCAGGAGTTGTATATGAAGGCTTACTTTTACTACCCTTATTAAAACTCTTGTATCTCATATTAATTATCTTGTCTATGACGATTTATATTGTCTTTGCACTTCTCTTGCTGCGGCTTCTTTTCCTCCAAATAAACTCTTGTCATAAGAAGTGTCTATTTGTCCGTAACCTTGACCGCCATTGTTATCTATCTGTTTAGATATTGGAATTTCTACAAATGTATTATTTACCTTTGAATCTATAGTAGTACCATTAACATTCATCATTCTCAAACCTAAACTCTTTATTAATTGTGGAACATTAGAAGAACTAACACCTATAGAACTTGCATATCTTTCGAGTACACTATACGGTACTGAAACATTTGCTAAAATATCTAACGATTGTCCTTTTCCTCTATTTGGAACTGTAGTTACGCCAATTCCACTTTTACTAACAACCCAACCTTTTATCTTATTTCTCTTAAGGAAGTTTTGGAACATCTTACTTTGACTACCATTTGTTAAATCTCTTCCAGTAGAAGCATTATGAGCTCTATAATTTCCAAACCAAACTCCGCTTTCTGAGAAGTTTAATACAGGATGTTTCTTTCCAAACTTACCTTTACTTTCATCTATAACATATTGTTCTTCGTTTCCGCCTGTAAGAAGATTTATTATTTGCTTTCTACCTTCAGCATTAATGTCTGTAAACACGTTATTATAATAGCTTGAATTTAATCTATTTCTTTCATCGGCACTATAACCACCCTTACTTACATCTTTATTAGAGTATGCCATAGCGTTAGTAAATCTGCTTGTTACATTGCCAAACTTATCTATCAATCCGTTCTTTGCGGCATTACTATAACCCTCTACAGAAACTTTATTCCACCAATTTCTGTGGTGTATAGCGTCGTTATACAGTCTCTTTTGAGCCGGTGATAATCTACTATATCTAACTTTCCAATTTGTTTGTTCTTCCTTAGATAATTTACCATCTTTATTAGCATCAGCCTTACCTAATATACCATAAGCCTTATTTAACCAGTAGTCAGATATTCTCTTAGTATTTGCTTGGAAATTCTTAGGCCCAGCTATATTATCTGTCTTCTTTCTATTTGCAGACTCTATAAGTTGTTCTGTGAATGAAAGTGGAATAGGTTGTTGTGTATTCTTTAGAACAGGATTACCCTTTGCATCCGGAGTATAATTTGACAACTTCCACTGTAACCACAAGTTATCTCTCTGACCAGCTTGTCTAAGTTTCTCCATACGAATTTCTTGTCCAAATCCTTCTCTACGAGCTTGTGTTTGATAAGCCTGTTGCTTGTCTAACATTGCATACTGATTGACAGATTGAACCGGATTAACCATCCACTCCTTATTAGCTTGTGCTACGTTTTCTTGCAGCCTACCCTCTATCTGTGCCATAGTTGGTTTTTCTATACCTTCAGATAAAAGCTGTCGTTTTGCTAAATCTCTATAATAATCAGATATTGTAGAACCTTGCCAGCCTGGAGTATTCTTTGCTGCAATACCTTTAATATCACCCATTGTAAATCCAGTATAGTCGTATCTTCTATCGTACTTCATACCGAAACCTTCTACATCTTTTTTGGTAAGAGTGTGCGGAGTTCTATTATTAAACCAATTGTCAGTTGCTTCTTTAAGTGTTACAAATTGAGCTGGAGATTGTCTTGTCCACAACCCATCTCTGATAGTATTCCATCCTTGTAGATTCTTACCGCCAGTTATAAAGTCCTCGTAATCCTAATTAAACTTATTCTAAGCTTCAAGCTGAGCTTTATTTCTAAGATATTCTTGAGCAATCTTAGAACCCATCTTTAGTTTATTTATATCTCCAACTGGCAAACTATTAATAAATCTTGATATTTCAGCACGACCTTCTACGCTTCTAAGAGGGTCTATACCTCTTTCATAAAGACTATTTATTAGGTTTTTAGAACCATTTAGTACATTTGTATTATACCAGTCTGCATCTTCTTGAATAGGCGTGAAGAAATCACCGTATTCCTTCTTAAAGTCTTTTATTTCATCTACACCTCTCTGATACATATCACGAGCGGCGTTAATTGATGCCATCATTATTTGAGAGTCATATAAATCTCTCACGGGCAATTGTACCCACTAATCTCTTGAATATACCATAATTATTTATATATATAACCCGGTGTAAAAATCGGAGGTGTTATTGTTGTAAAGTCTACTGGTGTAAATTCCTATGTATATGGAATTACTTTTGTTGTAGGTATACCGGCACGTCTATAATTATTTCTTTTTATATTCATATTTGGCATTCTCTACGGTACAAGACTTATTGGTAATGCTGCTGCAAATGCATTTCCGATGCGTCCTTTTGGTATTGGTAGTGCAGTACCACCTTGATTATATACTGTCTAATCTCCTAACACTTTATCCCTATCCAAATCAACTTGCTGCTGATACAATCCAAGCATACCGTTTCCAGTTTGTCTTTTATATTCATTAGCTGCATATTGATTAACATAATCCATAAAGTTACGTAAACCCATCTGCATGCCTTGTTGTCTTGCTGCATGTGCTTGAGATGCATATTCAGTATTATACTGATTAGCTTGCTGTCTACGCTGTGCTTTAGCATTACCTGCATTAAGAGCTGCTTCAGCCCACTTTCCTCTATACTGATTATTAGCTTCCTGAGCTCTTTGTATAGCATTAGTTATGTTTTCTTGAGTCCCTAACCCAGTAGCTACATTAGCTAAATATTTCTGAGCACCACTTAAACCACCAGCTCTATTTATAGCAAATCTATTTTGTCTATCTTGGTCGTATATGTATTTTAATGCAGTATATGGATTAACTCTTAATTTAGACATCTGTTCTAATGCAGCAGCTTCATAAGGATTTCCTGCATATATATCAGGAGTGTGTATTTTTTGACCTTTAGCGTCCAAGTACTAATACAGACTTGTAGCAGCACCAAGGCCCATTGGAATAGCATTGCTCATCCAAGACATCTCTGGAATCTTTCCATTTGCAAACCCAGGATATTGTTGTTTATAATTATTCATATCTCTCATATAATTATGCTGTAAAGCTTGCTGTTTAGACAAATCTCTTAACTTTTGAACTATAGGCTCTTTAATTTTATTGACCTGTTCTTGCTGAAACTCATCACTGTCTTTTCCAAGTTTACCTCTAAGTTCATTTAAAGCTTTATTGCTGCGATTTTCATACTTTTTGTTAATCTTTTCTAAAGCTTGTGTATATGGTAAAGATTGGTCTCTAAATGTAGTACCAGTTCTCCAATCAACATCCTAACCTAATACAACTGTATTTTCATTTAGGTTTGCTAAATTTGTATCTTTACCAGGCTTACCAGTCTTTACAACATGTCCTGTAGTATTATTAGTATCTTCTAAATTATCTATTATACTCTCTCCTGCAGCGACCCTTGCATTAGGTTGTGCATTAACCTTACCAAGTGATGTATATACGCTCTAAGGGGCTATAAATAGACTCTTTGACACTCCTTTATCCTTACCATACTTTGCGTATAATAAATCATCTTGAGTTGTACCATTCTCATTATAATACTGCTGTGTCATATAATCAGATTGTGCTGAAGATTGATTATAGTTATTTTTATTTATAGTATTTATCTTAGCCTGTTGTAATCTTCTGCGCATCTATCTTCTACGTTTGCCAGCTCCAAACAAACCTCCAACAAATCCAGCAACTGCACCTATACCAGCACCGAGAGGACCTCCAAGAGACATTCCTAAAGCTGCGCCAGATGCCGTTGTTTTAAATGTATTGTTATTATTCTCTCTATTTAATTCAGACATCTATCCAGAATAATCAATATCATTAACTCTTTGATAACCAAACCCAATTCCGTTAGAGTATGTTGTACCTGCTTCTTGCATTATCTAATTAGTACCTTTAACACCACCAAAAGAGTTAGTCAAATCTACAATAAAATCTACACCAGCGCCAAGTGCTTGCTAAGCATTAGGTTTAGAGAATTTGAAAAAACTATTCTTTTTAGACTATTCGTCTGGAGTTACTCCAAGATAGTAATCAGTACAATCTCCATACATATTACGACTATATGCAGACATAGGAATGCTGTCAAATCCAGTAACAAACCCAGGAAGAGAGTTAATTGGCGTTCTCATTTTTCTCATACGATTTAACTCCATAAAGTTCTATATTTAGTTGTTATATATTGTATAGCTAATTTTTTATCACCAGCTTTATTTTCTATATTACAAATCATAGTTTTACCTCTCATTCTATTTCCATATTGTTTTTGCAAAGCGTTATTAACGTTTGCTCTAGGTATTGCAAATCTATAATCATAATATCTATTAGACACGTAGTCAGATTCTAATATATTTGAATCTTGTCCTTGTGTATGAAACGATTCTTTTATCTAATTCTTAAATTGTTCATTTCCACCAAACAAAACATTATCAAACACCTTTACAATTTGAGGATTATCATTAACAACGTATTTAAGTTGGAAATTTAACACAACACCAAGCATGTCTTTATATTTATACAGATGGTCATGTTCATTACTATCATATTCGTACAGATAATCTCCACTGCAATAAAAAGACCTACCAAATGCGTTTATGCTATCTATGTTGGACTCTTGGTCTGTTTCTGAATAAAACTGTTGAGTCTGTTCATTAAATACAAGAGATGTATTCTTATTTAAAGTAAATAAAACTTCATTGTATTTTGTATTTTGTGTAACAGCGTGCATTCTTCTTTCAAGCATTGAATTTTTACCAGTATCAATAGAATTTAATCCGCTTTCAACAATCTTCTGAATATTTTTAACTTTAGATAAAATTTGACAATTAGATTGCCCAGTATATTGACAGTATTGTTTGTTTGTAAAATCTATCCAGTATAATGCGGTTGGTGTTACTGTGGATGCAAAAGATTCATCAAGCATTCCATTTTCTGTAGATATATAATCATATCTATCTAGCACACCACCAGAACCAAGCAGTAGCTTATTATTATCATTATCTGTAAGAGTTGTTCTTTCATTTACAGACATTATACCGAACGCGCTCTCTTGGAAGAATATTAGATTATTCCTAAACGTCTCAAGGTTTGTTATCTTACCATTATCTGGATTTACATCAATATAGTTTGCAGCCATAAACGTAACCCATGAATCACGGAGCTCTCCGTTTTCTTTTTTATTAGAATATCTACATCTATAATTAAAGTTATTAACATCCTTTTCAAGTAAAGATGATTTAGATGAATATATACTAGCTTTATAATCAGAACTATATGCGGTGTTATATATATATTGTGGTTTGTCTTGTGTTATATAATCAGATATTTTAGACGGTTCTTCTTGTAACCAAGTAATATTTGCGTTATCTTTATTCTGAGCAAATTCAAACCCATTTGTATAAAATAAGTTTATACTCGTCTCGACTGGTATATAGTTAATAATTGCTGTAGTTAACGGAGCTTTTAAATCATTATGATAGAACTTATGTGTAGATATATACTCAAACGGACATATGTAAGTATCGCCGTCAAATACATCGACTCTATTTTCTTGGTTTTTATTATATCTATATATATCTGAATAACTATAGTATAAAGAATCATCTATATCGCTCTTCTAAAACCCACCATACGGTATAATATCTTTTGTTATATTACACAGATATGTTCCGAGCATAGAAAATCCATATATATAATCCTTTGATAAATCTTCATCATACCCTCCAAGTTCAATCCATTTTGGTGAAGGTTTTACATAGTTTTCATTCCAACCTGGTCTCGTAGAATTATCATACTGTATATTCCTAACACCAGGATTTGGGTTTCCTAAATTATCACTTAGTACAGATTGTATATATTTTGAACCTACAGTGTCGGACAGCTGGAATACCTCACAGTCTTCTTGACCTGTATTAATATTATTCCATTTATTATCTATTTGCATCAAAAGACTTGAAGAGCCAGGCCCTATTATACCAACATCGTAATATTCCACTTTAAGACCGTCTACCTCACATACTGTTTTAAGCTCTTTTATATCTTCTCCAAATAAATTACCAGATACCCAGTTGCAGAACTAATATTGACCAACAGTGTTGACTTTATCTATATATGAAACAATAGTATTGCCTTTAGAGTCTGTACTTGCGAAATCATTCCACTTCAGTCCTTTTACAAACTTATAACTACTTATTCCACACTTATTGCTTACTTTCCTAACTTTGGAACCGAATACATTAATCTTACCATTCTCATCTTTTGCTGAAACATTATCACAATAACCTTTTTCGTGTGGTACAACTGTAACGACATGAGATTGGTTATAGTATTTAAATACACGTTTTGATGTTTTAATACTATTCTGTATTAACTCTAATATTTTGTCATTACTATATTTATAACTAGATGATACGTTCAGATTGTAGTTTTCGTTTAATATGTTATATCCGTAAAACATATTGTACAAAAGAGCATTATCTTTAAACTTATCGTTTTCAACATTGTAAAATTCCTGAGCAGCTCCGCCATGCTGTATATACAATAATTTTTTATCATTATCGTTAACATTTAATACAGTGCTTGACTTATCAAAACTTGCTTGTGGAAATAAATATTTTATAGTTCTGATACTTGTGTTATAACCATTGAGTATATCTGCAAAAGATGATTGGTTGTATGAAAACTCTGGAGATATAAACTGATATAGTTCACAGTTCTATAAGTTGCTCGATGTAACTCGCTTGCCTTCGTTAGCATTAACTTTCGTCAATATATTATCATCGGAACTTGATGTTATAAACTTATTTGTAGTTATAACAAAGTTAGGCGTATATGGTTGATTTGGATGATTTGTATAATCTTTAAATATCTTCTTTACTGGTCTTGATATAACACCCTGTGATACAACAGATATATCATTAGATGTTCTATTGCATCTAACTATCTCATACTGAGCTATATTATATTTGTCTAAATCGTGTAGTGTAAACTCTACTCCTAATGAATTTATACCAAGTTCTGTATTAACACCACCATATTCAAATGTGTGAAATCCGGCAACCTGTAAGTCAGGAACTCGTATATCTGTAATCCATTTTACTCTGCTCTTATTACCAAGACTATCAGTAAATATAATTCCAAATCTATATAACTCTCCACGCCTCAGCGATTTCAAATTAGATGCTATTATAGGGTCATTGTATGTAGACCCTTTATATATATCTTTATTTGGAATATTACCAGCATTAACAAAACTACCAAATTTGTCTATATAGTATTTCTTTAAGATGTTATCATTGTATCTCTATATATTCTTTAATGGTATATTTTCAGAGTTAGATATAAAAACTCGTTTTTTATCAACTGGTATACCTTTGTTAGAAAGTTTAGAATTTGCATCATCAAAAGATAAATCTGTTTTATTTTCAACCTTATTACAGTCTCCAGAAAATTGAGTTACAACAAATTTCCAGTCTATATGCTTACCAGTTCCACCATAATAAATGTTACCAGAGTTATCTGCCGCAGTAAATTGAAATGCATATTTCTTATAATCAGTAGCAGAATATTCCCACATAAACCCATCGTTTATAGTATTTATATACTGTGTTGTATCATTTACATTATTGAAGCAATCACACTTACTTGTAATATCATCAAACAACTTCCAATTATCAGCTTTAAGTTGTTCTATAGTCTTTCCGTAAAGTAGGTTATTGTCCTTATCGTTATAGTTAGATGCATAAGGTTCACCTACTGTAGAAAATCTTAATGCGACTGTATTTATCTCATCAAATTTACTTGTTTTTTCAGAACTTTCTTTTATTTGAGCAGCAAACAAATAATCGTCTTTTGATTCTATAACCCTTGGTATTATATGAATACCAGATATAGAGTTGTATTCTTGTATTGTTATCTTTTGTAACTATTCATTATTATCATCTACATATGTGAAGTTTTCTCTAAAGATACCATCATATATAATACTAACTTCTGGCTAATCACCAACTTTATTGTAATGTATTCTAAATATTCTAATAGTATCATATATATCTTTTTTAATATCAAAAGATAATTTTATACCAATATTTGAACTCTTACCACTATCAACACCAGTATAACCATAGTCATTATTCTTATAGACTATAGGTATTAGTTTTGTTGTTGGTGAAACTTGTGTTGATTGTTTATATCTTGAATATAATTGATAACTGTATTGGTTTGCTCCAGCTTTAAGATTTCCAGATGTTATCTGTTCTATTTTTGGAGGATATAAAACACATGTATTATTTGATGTTATCTGATTTATACTTGTTGGTATTGGATTTGAAGACAACTCTGGCAATACATCTATTATCATAATTGTATGAACACCGTCTGCTACATACAACTTAATATTATCATCACCTTCTTTTCTACCAGCAATACTAAACTTTTTTGTACTGTTTAACATTATTTGATGCTAAGCTTCTTCTGCTGTAGTAGCATTTATATAATCAGAACATGGACCAAATATAATCTTTAATGTATCAACGTCTACTTGCTTACTACTTTCTTGAGGTATTTCAAATCTATATACACGCAATTTACCATCTTTGTCTATGACAAACAATATACCATATTTGTCTATTTGATATGTATTTTTTATATACCCAAGACCCTAAAATATTTCTTTATCCCCGTTTATACACTGCAGTTGACCAGTATCTCCATCTGGTCCGTGTACAAATCTAAGGTTTCTGGCATATCTATATTGGTCTGAATCTAATAAATGGTCAGCTACATCTGAGTTCATACCGCCAGAAAAAGTATTAGTTTGTATGTTTTGTTGTTTAGAATCCATTGTAGTAATCATTATATGTTAATTGTTCTTTACCAATATATTTAAAGAATGTGTCATCTCCATCCCAATCTGGTATAAGTTTATTCCAATCATTCTTTATGTTCTACATGTCGTCTGGAGTTGGCATCATCGCTTCAGCGTATGCTTGACCTCTGTAAAAATTCCATTGAGTTTGTAGATAATTATATATTGTTATGTTTGCACTCTTTAGTTTACCACCAAGCCTACCTTTCATAAACTTAGGGAAACTGAGCTTCATTGTAACATACCAATATATTGCTTCTTGATATGATGCTAAGTCTGGTATCAATGGATAGCCTCTCTCATCTACAGGAATCGCCTTGTAAGAAAGCTTAATATACCCATCTTTCTTGTTCATTACAATCCAGCCAGGTTTGATAAAATACTCAGGCTTCTCTTCATATTCGTGATTATAAAGCCTATCTTGAACAACTCTTGTTTTCGGTAAATTAATCTAAGATTGTGTTGTTGGATATTTATGTTGTATATTTGGGATATTGTCAACATCTTGACTCTCTTTAGCTAAATTCTAAGAGTTTGTATTTATTGTAACACCGTGTTTTATATTTGTCTTCTGCGGTGTTTTAAATATTGCAGTCTATGTACTGCATGGTACATATTGTCCATCTATTGAAGCTGAGTAAGCAACACCGTCTAAATGTATTAAGTCTGAAGGCAACGGTGTCTAATAGTCCTATAATTTTAATATAGGACACCCGTCAACTCCAGACTATCTGCTGATATACTACATTGGTGCACCAATCTTTTCTATGGCTTCAAATATCCACTCCTTTATATCACTGGTTCTCTACCTAGCTTCAGAAGCGTCTAAATCAGCCATAATTTTAGCTATGACTGATTCACATTTTGTAAAATTGTATATCATTTATATTTATGTAATCGTGATTATTAAATATTAACTTTGCCAGTTTTCTTTTATTTGCTCTAACAAGACTTAACTGATATTTATATCTATCTGGAAATGTCTAAGGTATTTTAGACCAGTGTAATCTAAATTTATACCCGTCAGAGTGTTCATTTAAATGATATATTCTCTTCTCCAATTCTTTACTGGCTTTAAAGTCTACAGATAACGATTTACCTGTATATGTCTTGGGTTTATATTTTCCTATCTGTATAAAACCAAGCCCATAAGGCATTTTAAAGCCATCTGAGCTGTTTAATACTTTGTCTAGTATAATCTCACACATAGACTATAATATGCGCTTATATACGCTATATGGTACGTCTATTGGTAAGTTTTTATACATATCTCTAAATGTAATTGAGTTTTTACTCTTCATCATCTTGTGGTCCGTGTGGCTTAACACTTGCTAATGTAGAGTTGTTGCTATCATCGCTAGGTCTACCAAGCATGAAGTTAAGCTCAGTTTTAATAATAGCCTCTTTTATTAGCGGTAAAATCCACGCAGGTAATTTTATATCATCTTCTTTCTTTGAGTCCCATATATCATCTACATCTTCTTCATATATAGCAAGAACCCATATATTCTTAAGCTTATTATCATCTTGATTACCTTGTACATAAATATAACCGTCTTTATAATAAGCTGTAAGTTCGTTTCCTGTATACTTTCGATGATAATGATAATGTCTACGAATATGATTCATATACTGTATATTCTCACCCATCTGGTCATGAACGGCAAGTATACTATCTTCGTCATCATTATATATTCCCTCTAACTTCTATTCTGTCTTTCTTGTATATATTGGATACTTATCTAAAGAATCTACATCTACAAGTTTAAGAGGACCTGTCTCTTTTTTATAAATATCATCAGATAGTTCGAGTAATTCATCTACAGTTTCAGACATCTGCTTTAACCTATCAAGTCTTTGCTTAGTAAAGTATTTTTTATATTCTTTAACCCATATACGAACCTACTCCCTTGATAAATCTTCGCTCTCACTGATGTTGTTATTTCTAATTAGAAGCAATATATCGTCAACAAACTATCTAAGTGTAACGTATGTCATATTACTTATTTATTGATTCTATTACTCTAACATCTGAAGTTTTAAGTAGGTCATTAGTATTAACTATTTCATACTTATATACATTCACTTTCTTGAAGTCTAGAGTAAATAAACGTTTTAAAAAACTCTTTTTATTCTTATATTTTCTACTTCTATATACATATAAGAACTGTTGATTTTTTACATCTAACTTAACACTAACAGTATCTCTACCTATAGTATAAGCTACTTTTGTAAGGTTGTTATAGTTTATAGTATCTGAATATATACTATCTTTAAGTATAGTCTTAACTATATCCTACCCCCTTACCCCCTTATTTGCACTAACGTATATAGTCTATGTTTGAGTTGCGACAGTGTTTATAACCTTCGGTTTAATCTTAAGTTCTTTTCTAACACTATCTATCTAACTCAATAACTTATCATTAGTGTTTCGCAACTAAGACATATCAAGCTTTAACACATTGTTAGCCTATTCAGAGCCATTAAGCATACCCTGATAGGCTTCAATGTTGTTATTAGCTATTTCTACGCGTTCTGAGAGGACTTTATTCTTATTGTAGAGTATTACACTACAAGCTACAAGAACGCCCATCAAAACGCCTAGAAATGCCTTATATGCGATTCTTTTATATTTAAGCAGCGGCTTCAGATTCTTCAGACCTTTTATTAGCCCGCTTATTATTATCGCTAGATTCATTTAACATTACATTATTGCTTGATAATATTGTGCGTAATTCGCCAAACTTAGTGTTTACATATGCAGACACACCGAATATACTTCCTGCATAAACGAACGTTTGCGCAATATACCAAAGTATACTATCCTCAATGTTGTGCTGATTGAGGAAAAACGACAAAAACGCCAAACAAATACCACTTAATAGCGAAATTGACGCTGTTGAATATTGTACTAATTCCTTGTGATGCCTTTTCATGATATATTTATTGTTACCTTTCCATTTTTACAAGCATCTCTTATAATCGGGTATAACTTATCAACATACATTTTAGAATTGATAACTTTTCCGACAACCTTATTCTGTCCAAGTAATATACACCCTTCTGAATCTTTTGCAGTATTACCTGCGTGTATAAGAACTCCGCTAAATGAATTTACATTTAACAATCTCGGAGTGTATCTTTTAAACCTTGGAGAATAAGCCCATACTACCTCGTATAATCCATACGGTATAGCAGTTTCTCCTTTTACTTTCTTCTCTCCGTTATCGAAGATACCATTTTTATTTAAATCTCTAACTCTATCCTCAAGCGTATCACAAAAATATACACCGTCAATATAGAGTTTTCCAATTGTGTACGTATCACGCAAAGCGACACGCTTAAGTTCAAGTTTCATAGTATTATTATTTATAATCTTCCAGAATAAATTGTTCACCTTTGTCTATTGTAACAGTTCTAAGGTTATTTGAACCCCATCCAGATTCATATATTGTTAAAACTATTACAACTTTATATTTACCAGCTCTTCTTTGGTCTTGTGCTGGGAAATACATCTCTATCTATCCTTTGTTTTCAAGCACTCTTGATGGACATAGATATTCTGTAGGAATGATTTTAAATTGTTTAGAGCGTACTCCAAATCCATTATATGTTGGGAATATTCTATAATCGTCAATTGGTCCAAACATACCAGAGTTATACACTTCTTGATTGTATGGAAGCCAGTTATATCTAAACTTATTAGTATAGTTTATATCATATTCCGTAGGAGAATAATATTGTGGATAACCAAAGTTATCAAGGTTTACATACTCCTATTCATCTGTATTTATAACATAACATCTAAGTTGTTTTATAGATGTTAAATCAAAATCAGATAATTCAGATAAGTTATACACTCGCTTAATATCGGTGCCTATTGTATATTTATCCATATTAAACTATATGTATTATAACAAAAAAGCCGGAGCAGGGCTATGCCCAACCCCAGCCAGATTGTATGGTTAATGTTTATTATTCCATAAAAGCCTTAATAACGGCTGAAATAGCAGCACCTTCACCTTTCTTAGGATAGATTTCTACAGACTGCTTAGTAAGTCTATGCAGGTCATCTGCTGTACGATACATATTCTCAAACTGGAATGTAATAGCATCATACTGACCGTCGAGTTTAACATTCAACTCTGGGAGAGTAGTCTCACGAAGAGTACCATTACCACGATTGATAATACCATCGTAACCAAGAGCAGCAGCCTCACGGTCTCTAACATACTTTGGAGAAGCTGTGTAAATTACACCAGCTTTCTTAGTAACCTCAAGACCAGGGAGCATAACTCTCTTATTAGAACCAATGGTAGAGATTCCAGCAACATCAGCAAAAGCAACCCAGAGGTTTACGCTAAAGCGAACTGTAGCTGCAGGGCTGATAGAGTTAACTGAATTGTCATCATCATACTCCATAGCTGTAAGAGTAAGAGTTTTAGAAGCAGTATCATACTTAGCTGTTACACGAGCACGCTTTGTATCTTTGTTAATAAGCTTCTCAAGACCTTTAGCGATAGCCTCCATATCTTCACCGCCTTTTGTAACATACTCGTAAGACTCAGTCCACTTACGATAGCGAGTATTCATATCTTTGTATACGATACGAACAACAATACTATTACCAGCAGTCTTAAGCTTCTCAAGGATGTTAACATCAGTTACACCTGTAAAATTAAGTTCAACCTTTTCAGGCATATCTTTCTTCCAGTCTGATGTTGCTAAGTTCTTAACAGAACTCTTTGAGATTGGGTTTGTCCAGTCTACAACAGGTGTAAACTTCATAGAACCATCTTTAGCAATTACCTTTGATATTTTATTGGTAATCAAACCAATCTTAATTTTGTCTGCTTTTTTAGCCTTTACAGCGTCAAGAGCTGTATCAGCGCCATTTGCGTCAGCTATGATAATCTTGCCAACACCAGCAATACTAGATTTATCTGCAACTGTAAGAGCTGAAATATTGCCTGAGTACAGTGCACCAGTTTCGTTTGTTACGAAAACGTCATTTACGTATGTAATCATAATTGTATATGTGTTAATTAATTTTTTCTACTCACCGCACACTCGTCATATATAAATACAACCACGGCTTTCCACGTTAAAATTATTCTTGTGTCATAACCTCTTGAGTAATAGACTTGTAGCGTTCGTTTTTGGTATTCTCCAAATACATCTAAGCTGCTATTTTAATTATCTCTGGCATGGTTATGTCGTCAAAATCTTCGTAATCATCAAATGGATTACTAAGTGTTATTTTCTTTGGAGCTCTTAAATACCCCAAAGTGTATTTTTTTATTTTGTAGTTTTTGTCCGTTAATAAATAACAACCACCATTATTACAAACCCTCAAAGGTCTTGCTACACCGTATTTATAATGAAAATCTGTAAGGCTGTTTGTAACTCTGTACATAAAGCTATCAGATGTACATTCAAACACACTTGTAGCATAATCATTTTCTAAATTATTATCAGTTATAATAACATCCTCATTTAAAGAGAATAGAAAATCATCTGGATACCTTGTAAAATATGAATCATATTGAGGATTATTTGTATCCAACGCAAAGGAATCTGTATTAAAAGTCTCGTATAGGTTGATTAAATCGTTTCTGCGCTTCTCATTTTGCTCATATGATGTTTTATGCACAAAATCGCTATTAAAGCGTATCTTGACAAATTTATCAACTGCTTGATTAATCCAGAATAAAGAATCTCTTGTAAGAGGTTTTTCTATTTCGTTTACTACACCTATTTCGGTTTCAAAAGCCTCTAATATGTCTATGTATTTCATTCTTCATCCTCCCTATTTCTTCTATTAGCATCTCTCTCGTTTCGAGCTTGCTCTTTAGCTCTTCGCTTTAGATTTTCCAATGTTATACCATACTTATATGTATATATATACAAATCTACAGCACCTTTAACTATATCCCAAAACGCATTATATGATAACTCACATGGAGATTCCTATCCCGGCAATATTGAAAAATCAGCAGGGAAAGAATAATACGTCATAACCAAATGTTTTATTTTTGTATACTTGTCATGGAATACTTTTATATTATTTGCAACATCTAAGTCATCAACTGTAGATTCTAATACAACTGCAGGATGCCTCATTATAAACCCATCATTGCTAACAGAGTCAATAATGGTATTTATATCATGTTCTGAGCAAACTGTATTTAGTAAGCTGTGTGTAGAAATTTTTGGAGTTCCACCTATCTGAGGTATTACAGTTTCATTTGGATGTTCATAAGATGTTGTACATATAGATACGCTACTTATATATTGATAGTAATTAGAAGGAAGTTCAAATATGTTACAATATTTATAATCTTCAAATATTTGAGATTCTGTAACCTTTGATTTTCTACAAACCTCTTTCTTTATAAGAGTCCTTAACTTCTCTTGTATAACTGGTATAGCATTAGGGTTAGTTTTACTAGATTGTATAAGCTGTATCATAAGAGTCTAAACGTACTGTTGGCAGTATTGGTTTAAAAACTTATATATTGTCTCAGTATCAACTTTATTTTCAACTTCAAATGATGGGTCCATTTCGATTAGCCTGCGCTCGAACTCAACCCCTAATTGTTGTGTTTGTTCTAATGTCATGATTCAAGCCCCTTCATTTGTATTTTAGTTTGTAATCTTGGAGATTCAACAATTTCTGTAGCTATAATTAATGCTAAATTGATAAGCTCTTCAGCCATTGTGTCTGATAGTTCAAATTCAATAGTACTTTGCTGTATATTTGTATCTGATGTAAATTTCTTTGGTTTTTGTATATACTTATAAGATATATTATTTATAACATTTTTAATGTCATTAATATCTCTTTTTAATATATGTAGTTCTTTGTTATATATAAAATACATTGGTGTTTTAGACCATGGTTTATTATATGATGACCGTGTGAACTTATATGCATCTTTAATCTGTATTTGCTTACACTTATCACAAAGAACATCCGTTCCATGCTCGTCGCCATACATTATATAAACATCTACTATATACAGTATATTGTTGTATTTGTTATCCAGATTTACAATAAGTTCATTTTTATAATCAACTTTACTTGTTACTACATCAGAGCCAACTTTTATTAACGGTTGTAAATCTTCAACTGCTTTAACATCACCTTCAAACGACATTCTTCTTTGATTATTCCCTGTAAATTTTTGAACTATTAGAGCTAAGTATGCTTTGTCGAGTAATGTTGCAATTTCGTAATCAGTTAACGACGGATATGACGTGGTGATATTTTCCTTGTCATATTCAATCATAAACTTTTCGTATATATCTGCATGCGTCATACGTCGTTTAATTTATATTACTTATTATTTGTTTCGTTTATAATAGCAAGCTTTAAGTCCTGATTCTTTTTGTTATCCAAGTAATCTACAGCTTCTTGCAATGATGTAGCAAACATATCTGAACCATAGAAATAGTTTGTCTTATCCTTACGAATAACACCTTTAGAGATAGCTTCTTCAATAATAAACTCAGTATCTTTAGTCTTATTATCAATCCACTTCTCAAAGAACTTCTTGGGGTTCTTATCAACCATTGTAAACAATGTAGATTCTACAAGTTCGTTTGAAAGGTCGTCTGACTTAACACCAAACAACCTAAGACATTTACGCATTTGGTCTAAGCTAAGCTTATCAAATTCACGAATAGCATCTCTACGTAACTTGTTAACCTTATTCTGTTCAATAGCCTCTGCTTGTCTATTAATCAGCAAATAGTCTTTGCCAGCATCTAGCTTATCTAGCGATGTAGCAACTCGCTTATGACCTGTCAAAAACTTTATAATCATCTGTTGGCGAGGAATTGAGTCATCTAACAATAAAGGTTTAGCACCAATCTTTACACAGAACGTAGTCCAAAACTCACTTGTGCGAGAAAGATGACCTTCATTATAACCTAAAGCTTTTTCAAAATATTTTTCATCTTCTGGTGTAAGACCAGTATATATCGAGCCAGACCTTGTAAAATAAGGGGCGATATAATCAAAACATCTGCTGTACTTAAGCAAGCCAGCCCATGGATTCTTTTTCTTAATTCTTAATTCAACTACCATAATATTATTTTAATTAGTGTTGTTTCCCTTATATACTATTCAACAGGGGCTGATTTCTCAGCTCCCTATTGATATAGTATATAGTGGATTATATTGATTACGCGTTATCTGCAATCAAATCTGATTCATCAGCATCACAATACAGAACACCACAAGCGAGTGGGTTACGTACCATAATACCTTCTTCGCCAAGGAAGTGAACCTGATAACCATCACGGCTATTAGAACGTAATGTGTTAACTGAAGTACCATAACCACTTGGGATTACAGAACCGCCAGTACACCACTGTACGAACTCACGACCCTTACGACAAACCTTAACAATGTTTGCCATACCATCACGCATACCGAGGTCTAAGAACAAGAATGTGTAAGACATCAGCGGTTTGCCTGACAGTGGGTGCAATTGACGGAACATTTCCATATTGTCAAACAATGCACACTTCTTAAGCGTTAACTCGATACCGTTTGTCATCTTATATGTAGTAAACTGACCACCAAGAGTCAATTCTTGACCACTACCAGTGATAAACTTAGTATCTATGAGCTGCATATTAGCTACCTTGTCCTTAAGAATACGGTCAAATTCACGGAATCCCATCTCTCCTGTAAGAGCGATGAATTTACGTTCGTTTGTACCAAGCATGTTATAGCAAAGGTCGAACAAGTAATCTTCGAGCAACTCTGCCGTCAACGTTGTGTAGTAACGTGTGTTAGCTGGGCTGATTTGTTCAAACAAACCTGCACTGATACTAACGGGCCTGCCATTTGTACCCTTGTTTGCATAAGTACCATCTGAGTTACGGTTAGACTTAGCAAAGAGCAATTGGTATTCTTCACGCTTCTTCCATTCACGCAAAGCAAGCCAGTACTGATAATCTGACCACAAGTAAGACTTCTTACCCGTTTCTGGGTCAGTCAGTGCAATTGCCAATACGGTAGAGTAAGCATCTCCAGTAATGTCGTAAGAAAGACGCATTGTCATCAAGTTGTTACGCATCTTAAATGGAGTCTGATAGTTCAGGATGTCTGCCTCATCTGAGTACTCTTCGTAAGCAGAACCGATACGGCTTACCTGACGACCTGGAAGCAAGTATTCTACAGGAATGTAAGCACCAGCACCAGCGTCTGCAACGTAGCACTCGTAAACCCATGCGCTACCATCTTGATAAGGAGTTCCAGATACACGAACTTGGAAACGATAGTTATCGAATGAAAGAATAGCACCAGGACCAAAGTATTTCTCTTCAAGACCTATATAGATTGGTGAGTTACCAATACCAGGTGTAATTGTGCTTGCGTCAGAAGCAGTTATAATCTTTCCGTTATATTTAGCATAACGAATATTAACAGCGTGGTCTTGGTCGATATTAACAGACCACTCATATTCGCGATTTTCAATAGTCATCGTTTTACCGAGACCGCCAGTAATCATATCAATAGTAGTTGACACGCCATCATCCTTTGTACCAAATACCAGAGACAAGATACCTGCAACTTCATGAGGCTTTGTAAGCAAAGCGTTAGAAATCATGTTTTCGTCTACAAGGTCAGAGAAGCGCTTTCCTCTGTACAGTTGAAGACCATTAAGTAAAGTATTCATAATTATTTTATAATTTATTTATCTCAAAATAGACCACTCACCAACTCGGCAGCATTCTTTTGTTTTTGCTGCGAATTATATGTAGTATGATTTTTAGCTGAGTGTCTAAGTATTTTTCTAAGTTTTTCAGCAGCGGACGTTTCACCGTTTTTAGCAGCACCTGAGATAAGGGCATCGCCTTTCATTGTAAAATATGCAGACTCGATTAAATTCTTTGTTAAGTTCTTATTAAAGTCTTTTTGATACTGAGATACACCATCTTGGTCTACCTTAAAGATATAGTCATACAGCGCATTTCTATCCTCCTTTGGAATAGAAATACCACGAATATTATTAAGCTCGTTTATTTCGCTTGATACAGTCTCAAAGAACTTTTTATTTTGCTCTTCTTGTTGCTTAGCATATTCTTCTTGTTGCTTTTGACTCTCTTCCATCTCACGCTTTCTAATATCCTTTAGTCGCTCAAGAGCGTCTTCAGATTCATCATAAAGCATGTCGGCATCTTCATATCTACTAATCTTGGCGTTAATCTGTTCATCTGAATAACCGTTGTGTTTCAACAGTTGCCTAATTACAGATTTTTGATTACCTTCATCTTCAAGGTCTAAGTTATCAAACGATAGAGACTCTTGCTGTTTACCATAAAAGTCTTCAAATTTACCACCATTCTTAACATATTCGTCAAGTTTGGCAATACGGTCATCTGCATATTGCGGAACAGAGTTCTGCTCTACAACTTTTCCCAAGTATTGTGTAAATTCGTCGATGGTAACAGGTTTATCATCATCGTTAAAATCCGCCATATTCCAACCTAAAGACTCACCTACAGCATCAAATAAAGCTGATACCTGTTGAGCTTCGGTTATTTCTTCATCAGAAGGTTTATTATCGCTATCATCGCTATCAGCGTCAGCATTGTCGTTATCTGAATTATCATCACCTTCGTCTTTAGGGTTGTTTAAAATATGTTCTGGGATTTTACTATCGTCATTGCCAACAGTAAAATCGTCTTTTTTTGTTACATCCTCAGAATTTCCATCTTGGTCATCTGGAGTCTTGTTGTTGTCATCTACCTCAACAACACTATTCTGCATGCCCATATTTGTTACATCTGTCGTCTCTTCTTTCCCAGAGTCGTTTCCGTAAATTTGGTCGAGCATATTATCAAGTGCTGATGGTTTTTCTTGTTTTTGTTTCGCCATAATTATTAATTAATAATTAAATATTATTTTCGCATAACTGCGTGTATTGATTTATATATACTAGTTTAAGTTTGTATTTGCAAATTAAATAATATAATTGTAATAAGGATTATAATCTTTACCATTAGCAAATCCAGGCTATAATAAAGGCTAACCGTTCATTATAGCACCCATAGTCTATTCTATTGGTGGTAATAAAAACATTCTATTTGTATTTATAGTACGAGTTGGTGTTATGGTTTGCTAAACCTACGGTGTTTGATAATCATATATATACTCTTGCTTCTACTGATTATTATCTCCAACAGGTTTTAAATAAACCTAATTAAATGGCTATTGCATATTATCATACACAAGCTTCTCTTGTTGCGTAGGCTATAATACATTTGGCACTACCGGCGCAATTGGTTTTTTATATGGTTCACCCATTACATGATAATACTAAGCAGCAGCTTTGCGTAAAGATTTCATATTTGCTAAATTTGTAGAATAATGTTCATATGTATCTCCATAATAACCACCATTCTTTAAATGTTTAGCAAAATCATAAACATTATTTGATTTTAAAGCCGGCCTGTATTTTCTAACTAATGTATTTAGATAAGCATCAACAAAGGCTTTATCATTATTAAATTTAGTATAATTGCCTTTGCCGTCATAACCGTAACCACCATAATTTTTATTATTTACAGCAACATTACTTGTGCCATACTGACTCTCCCAAGCAAGCTGGCTCATAATATTATCATATGTAGGTCTGCTTAAATACCCCCTCTATTTAAGACCGTCATATACCAACGGTCCTAACTTTTTTGCAAAATTAGTAAATTTATTACCAGTATTTCTAACGGGCTTTAATCTCTTCATATTATTCCTCCCCAGCTACTTTGTTCTTCAATGCAGTTGAAGCTTTAATCTTCTCTCTTTGTAGAGCGGCTTCGTCCTTTTGTTTCTGTAACGCCATTTCGTGGTCCATACGCTCCTTTTCTAAGTCTATCTTAGCATCTTCAATCTCTTTCTTTTGACGAGCTTCATAACGCTTAGAATAAGCCTCTTGGTCAATCTTTCTTTGAGCAGTAGCATCTTTAGCTATTTCCATTGGGTCTGGAATATTATTATTATTAGCATCCTTGTCTTCAGTACCACGGTAAGCACTAATTTCAGCAACAGCAATCTTTGTTTGATTGTCAGCATCAATCTTATATCTCTGGAGGTCCATTTTAGCCTCTTCGAGCATAAGTTCTTGCTGTTTAGCTTCATTCTGCATTTGTTGTAATGCTTGTTGTTGTTGAGCTTCAGCTTCTTGTTGCTGCTGTTGTAACTGTTCTTGTCTGGTCTGCATATCCTTAAGTTTTTGCTTAAGTATATTAAAGTTGTCGTTTGTAAGAATTTCTGCAGCCTCCAATAAACTTGCGCCGTTTTGCATTGCAGGCTGTATCAATGATTGTAACTTTTGTATATTCTCCAAATCCTTAGATGCATCACTTACGAATACATCCATATCTTCATAATAAAACTTCTGTGATATATCTAAGAATGCTCGTTCACCATTATCAAATATAAACGATAACTTTTGTTTGCCAGTACTTTCCCAAGCTCCCTTAGCAGTATTGAGTAGCATATTTAAAACTCTTCTCTTACACTGGTTATGAACCCAGAATAAAGGCTCTGTAATATGTGATGATTGAATCACAGAACGCTCTACGTTTCCTACAAGTTCAGATGTACTAATAGAACCTTCTCTTTGAGATGTAATACCAGATATAGTACCAGCTAATATTTCAATCTTATCCATAAGCTGAATATATTCAGATATTACATTAGACATTGTCAAATCTACAGAAGATATTTGATTGAATGATGCTGGCTTACCACCTTCTCTGCCCGGGATATTAAACTCAGTTTCATATGGATTTATAAAGTTTACACCAACAGATGATAAATAATGTAACCATCTATCTGGTGTTATACCCATTGATTTAGGTATCTGTGTAATATCCATATTGATAATCTTCCCCTTATCTCTTGCTATAGCTAATTCAAGCCTATACCACAATACGATATACATATACTGTAATGGCTTTAATATACTAACCAAAGAACGCGGAACGCTGTTTGTATTACTATAAATACAACCGCAGTATGGAAGTTTCTGAGAGTTTGGATTATCTATACTAACATGCTGATATTCTAATGGTTTTACACCAAAGTATATATCAGAGCCAGCTCTATAACCTTCCCACACTTCTATAATCCAATCTGGTTCTACTGATATTTCAGTACCAACCCTCTTGTATGTTTCATCACAAATAGTTACCTGCGGTTCTCCGGATTCATCTAATACGGTTACATAAAATATCTTTTTAAAAGACTTCCAGCATACATGCCATACTTCTATATTGTGCTTGTTACTAAAGTTAACACCATCTTTATCGTATATACGAGTAGTTATGTGATTAAAGTCGTCTTTTGGATTACCTTGTCCCATACTACCAACTGGTGTTCCGCTAATATATTCATTTAGCTTATTTAAGTCCTTCTCATCTAACTTATCGTAATATCTATCATATATTTCGGCTATAGGTAATCGCATTTTACGTACACACCAAGAGCCATCCTCTATGAACTCTAAATCAGGACTTCTATCATAATCAAAATCCATAGGATTAACCCGTTCAGCATAAGGCTCCCCGTTCTGTATTCCTACATAATAAACCTCAGTGCCACTAATTAATCCATCTTTCCAGCCTTTGATGAACTCATTTCCCAAAGATAGTTTTTCTTTAAGATATTCAAGAGTATGATATGCTGTGTTTTCTACAACATCTTTATACTCTTTATCCATATATTTAGCTATAGCTTCTGGTGGCATGATTTCACCACTCTGAAGCTGCTGTTGAAATTGCTGCTGCTCTTCAGGACCCATTTTTGATTCTATAGAAGCTAACATGTATTGCATCAGCATATCTTTTTCTTTATCTTGCAATTCTGACACAGCTTCTTGAGATGTCCTTATAACTCTAAAATTAAACGGTCTTTTAGTCTCTTCACCTATAAGAAGGTCTATTTTTGGTCGTATAATATTAAAGTCTTGAGGAGTGGCAGGAAAACCATCTTTAACCTTAAACGGATTAGTTATTCGCTCAAAGTCTTTTTCATCAAAGATACTATTATATAAATTATAATAAACCTACATCTCCTTATGCTATGTAGCTCTATTACCGCCACCTGAAGACACATCGCCTTCACCTATGATATAATCCACACATTCTTTTTGCCAATCTTTACCCTTTTTAGATAAAGGTAGCTTCTGTTGTGGGAAAGCGGAATTATACATATTATCTCTATCTCTCATTGTTAAAATGTAAATACAGGTGTGTCGTCTTGTACTTCATCACTGTCCCACCACTACTGGCTAAACAATGGCATTTCAAAGAGTTCAACCTATTTGTTTTTTTCTTTACTTTCAGCTACCTTTACCTAATATAACTCTTCTCTGTATAACATTGTCATACATAAAGCTATAACTCTATCGACGTTTTTAACACCGTCGTTTTCTATAAGTTCTTCTAATAAAGGTTCGCTGTATATTCTCTCTAAGTTAGGGCGTCCAGGCTCAAATTCATCCATTAGCCATTCTAATATAAGACCTTCTCCATACGCTCGTATAGATTTAGTCATATGACACCCTTTTCTTCTTTGTACTTTTGAATCTTTAAATATTTCAGATATTACCTTGTCTGGCTAATCTGCTAAAAGATAGTCGCAGTGTTTATTTGTAAAATACGGATATATACCTTTACGTTCATTCTCGAATAACAATCTTGCATTATAGAACATCAGAAGTTTTCGTACGTTTTCATAATATTCTTCAGCTGAATCTGGTCTACCAGAATACTCTGCCACTATTACATCATTCCAAGCCTCTCCGGCTTTAACACGTTTATATATAAATGTAGAGCCTAGTGAATTAGTAAAGCTCTCATCATGGTCATCAGTTTGTTATCGTACAGCTTTTTATCTGTACTTCTATATGTTCCCATATAGCCCAGCATACATCATCACTATAAAAGTGTCGGGTGTTCGTGGATGGATTATATTTATTCACCATCTATGCGTTACACTGCCATACTGCCTTTCGCAATCAGTATGATTAGCACGGAATTGTCTGTTCTAGATGTTTCCCGTTTTTACCCGATTTTAGACCCGCTGACTTACGCGTACGGGTCGCAATTGTGTGTCATTATATTACGACACGCAAATGTATGAGTATCGCACTCAAAATTATATACAAATCCTGTATATGTTGATTTATTTATTTTTTCTATTCCTAACACAATATTACATGTAGTAAACCGTATATCCATTTTAGATTTACCAGTCGACTTATATGTTAATATTTGTTTCATCTTTCTAGACTCAAATACTGGACAGACTACGAGTTTGTTAATATCATCTTGCGCAACGTTTATCCTATATGATTGTTTAGAAATTCCTCCAAATTTATTAACACATTCTTTATTATGTAGCACGATGGAATTTTTAACACCAATAGAAAATAATAAATCTTGTATGTCTTCTAATAATTCTAAATTTACACTTGTAAAGTTTACTCGTATTGAATTTTTGGATTTTACAACAGAGCCATCAGTATCTAAATATCCTTGTAAGAATGCTAATTTAACTTGTAACGAAGCACGTTTAATCCATACTGGTACGCGTTTGTTATAAGCACTATTACCAATTTTACTTAATACAAATACCAACTCTTTGTGTGTAAATCTTCTTGTCAACTCTGTTTTCTTATGTACGTGCACACACTTCCTATCAAACAGAGTCTATATCAACTAATCATAAAATTCTGCAAATTGATTTTCAGATTTACCTATTGACATATATATATCATTTGAATTTCCATTTATATTATAAAATCCATCACCAATATATAACCCTAAAAAATATGCAAACATTATATCCTTTTCATCAGCTGGAGTATATATACTACTCTCTATCTCTGTGTAATCTTTATTTGGAATTATAAGCTTGTCATCGGTTGTTATATCTTTTGCTTTTACAAATCCTCGATTAGCTGTTAAAATTGGATGTTCTGATGTAAAGGTTGTAGTACGAAATGAACCACACGGTTTAATTGTATATGTTGGCTCATTAAATTTTTCATATATTTGTATATTCTTAATATCTACAAACTACCCGTCTCTATTTATAAGCTTGTCATCTAATGTAACATCTTCAACATTTACCAAACCCCTCTATGTGCAAACCTTTTCGCCAGGAGTAAGACACCCACCTATATATAATCCATATGGAGGGTCTTTCACAGGATACTCCCATATAACTACAGAACCGTGAGGTTTATCATCTTTCTTTAAATGATATGTTGTTATATCACCAGACTTCTTTTCTTCAGCTTTAACGCCACCATTTCCATCCCAAATCAAATCAACAACATGCTTCATGTTTCTTAACTTTTCATTGGTTCTGATACGTGTTAGTTGATTCATTAATAACTTTCTTGGGAATATATTTTTACCCAACTCCAATACAGCTTCCTGCGGTTTTAATGGACGTTCTGATATAAATCTATCTATAGATGTTTGTGAAGCACCTCCATCTTTTACTTTATTTCTCTAGGATATAAGTTCTTCTATAGCTTTCTCTTTAAGACTATTTCCATCTTTATCCATAAACCTCTACTGTCCATTTTCGTCAGTAGATTCCATATTAGACCATGCTGGAACAAAAAATCCACATTTTGTATCACCTTGACCATCATCCCATATATTAGGAAATGATAAGCAGTTAAACGCTTCTGGATGGTAGAATAAGTTTTTAAGACCGTCGAAGCTAGAACCTTCCGAACCTCCTGTACCAAACGCTATCATTAAACCGAATGCTACACCATCGTCAGTTTCTACAGCAGGTTGTTCAACTCGCCATGCCGTTTCTAAGTTTGGGAACTTACCACCCTCTTCAAATAACACTAACTTACCACGAGTACCACGAAGTCTTTCAGGGTCGTTCTTAAGAGTTATTCCAGTTATGCTTGAAAGATAACCTTGTTCTGTTTGTTTGCCAAACTCATCAGTTATCTTAAAACCAGACACTCTTTCCATACGAGTGCTAGTTAATCTCTATTTAGACCATGCTGTATGTTTATCAACAAAGTCCATTATCTGCCAAGCTTTAGTAAGAATACCATCTCCAATCAAGAACTTCTATTCTGAGGCTACAGCGAAGTTTTTAGAGCCAGGTATCAACTCATAGTTTCTAACAAGCATTGATGCGCCTTTGAACGAATATCCTCTTTGACGACATTTAAGATTTACCATATGTTTACCAACATTCTCAGCTTCATCAATTGCATTGAAGTAATAGTAATCATAATCCCAGAATCTCGGAAATCCAAATATACGCTCACGTCTCGTTCTCTTATCTCCAAACCTGTCTGTATACTCAACTTCCTACAACTTCATAATTGGACTATAGTTCAAGTAGAAGTAATTATATCCACTTATAGAATCACCATCTGGTGCTGTATATCCGTATAGACATCTATTAGTTTCTTCGTCCCAATACTTAGCATAGTCAGTTGTTCCTTTTGGTGCTAATGTGTAACATCCATGTTCTTGAAAGAATATGGCAGCTTGTCTAAATTTATCACTATTGAGTATCTTCTTATTAAAGTCAACCATAATTATTTAGCAATTTCGTACATGCCTATAACACCACCACCTTTAATCTTTCCAGATTCAAGTTGTTCGGCTTTTGCTTGCTTCATCGCTATATCCAACGACTTAACAACGCCGCTAACGTCTTTAAGTATTCGTGTTATCTTTAAGGCTGTATCTATATCCATATTACCTTCTGAATACTAATTCAGAGTTTCTATCAAACCTTCCGCAGCTGACTAAGATGACTGTAACAATCTAGTCCCAGGAGTCTGTTGAAACTCCTAGAATCTTTTTGCTAATATCTTCATTTCTGCGGTTGGTATATATTTATCATTATTGAATACATCTTTACCGACAATAGAAGACCTTTCCTTCTCTGGGTATGCTTCGTATGGGCTATTCCATTTATAAAGCCATATTATGTATTCAATTTCCTTCAGCGCCTAAGATTTATCCTCCGCACTATTATAGTGTTGTTTAAATGGAGGTATTGCTAAATCTTGTGTGCTAAGTTTTATTTTACCACCTTGTATATCAAACATTACTTTCTAATAGTTTTTGTCCAATATGAACATCATTACAAAGCGCAGATGTTATATACGGGCTCATGTTTTTAACATCCTAAATATTTGTACTCTAATCAAAATCATTAACCTACAATTCAAAGTGCTTTCTAAATAACATAGTAGCCACTTTTGTTGACAGGTCTTTAACATTGTCAAAACTACAAGAGAAGAACGAAATTTCTGGCACGCTGTTTACAAGATTTGCACCTCTTGCAATATTTATTTCATCCATCATCTATACTGTAAGTTCGTCAATCATACCAACTTGGTCGAGTTTTGTTGTATAAATAAGTCCAACTTTTGCTAAAGCATCTACAGATATTACCTAAATTAAAGCTTTATAATCTTTTGATAATATAGAATACCTTTTGCTTAATCCGCATATATTTAAAGTTTCAACAAACTTATGTACATATGGTCTATTGTTGTACGGGTCGCCATCCTTTACATACTTATTTTTAGCATAATAGTTATTAATTATAAAATATACATGCATGCCATAATATCGTATAAGTTTACAAGCATCTTCAAGTTTTATAAAATTATTATTACTATTATCTATTTCTGCAAATGTTAATTCAATAGGTGTTTTATTTTCTGAACCATTGTTAAACTACTCTTGATTACTTACAATCCATATATTATCTTTAGTAAATGTTACTTTCAAAACAATATTTTTCCAACCTTTCTTAAATGCATCTTTAATAACATCTTCTATTTTTGTATTAGAGTTTATAGATGGTTTAGAATTTATACATTTAAGTACATTATCAGCAGCTTCAAATGACGTGGTAGATGGTGTAGTAGAATTAGTGCTTAAATCATTTATAACATCCTATATTGATTTCACAGAAGCATCTTCTACATTTGAACCGTTATATCCGCCAATTCCATTTATATATAGTTTATCTTTATACGTCTAATCGGTCTGTTTAAATAATGCTATCTCTAATGCATTTCTTCTAACATCTACATCACTACCACTTCCTACAGAGAACATTGTTTGTATATCTCCATTTGCTGTGCTTGTAGATTTGTTAAATACTCCACAAGCTAACTCTCCGTCGTTTGTAGCACTATTATATCTACCAAATATAGCTAAGTTTGAAGAATATTTCCCATCTGGTCTTTGCAATCCAATCAACCCGCTACCAACAAATATAGAATTATTATTTCCAATATTGTGTAAATTTTCACCAAATAAAATAGAACTCTTAGAATAATTTATTACAGAATAGCAAAGTACTCTGTCATAATCTTTAAGTTTATTTAAATATACGTTATTAAACTCTACAGTATTGTCGTCTATTCTTGTATAACTATCTGCGTTTCTAGAAATAAAATTTGTATCGGATAGTTTTTTCAAGATATATTCATCATTCTATTTTAAAAACGCATATTTATCGGTTATAAGTAGACTTTTTTGTTTAATAATCCTATTTAAGTTTTTATTAATATTAGATTTTAATCTTAACTTCGGACCGTCGTTGTGTTTTATAACGTCTGCAATAAAATATCTACTTGATATAATAGAACCATCACCTCCTGATATTGCTCCAGAATTTAGAACAATATTGTAATAACCGTTAGAATTATTAACTTTACCAGAATTTATATTACCAGACCCAAGCTGCTCATTTTGAAATTCAGACAATCTACCAAAATTATCAAGCATATTTATATTTGTATACGGTTCATCGCTAACATTATTTATATCTAAATTTCTATAATTATTGCTAAATTTATCAAAAGTACGACTAAATTTATTTACATTTATTACCTTTTCTAATTCTGATTGTTCTTGTGTACCAGGAGTACCGCCACCGCTACCAACTAGTTGTTTTGTAGCATTCGCATCCAACACATAACCTTTCGGATAACCGTTATTAGAAGAGCCTATGATAACATTTAAATGCTAAGTACCACTTAAGCCTCCACCTGTTAATACAGAATTAGTTAATTTTGCTTTATTCATATCTATGTGTTATTTATATTAATTAAAAAATACTGTCTATTTCAGAATTTGACAAAGCTTCAGTGTTATTACCAACGCCATGCATATCAGTACCGTCGAATAAGAATATAGAACCATCTTTTTCATCATAATAGAATATATCTTGATATGGCTTTACTGCACCAGCAGATTCTTCTCCGTAGAGATGACCAGCACCCCATGTTTGATAGTATTTAGTCTGACCAAAATCATCAACGATTTTATATAACAAAATTTTACTTGAACTGTCATATACTATAGTACCATTAGTATCATTCGTAGATGAACCTTCAATACTTACACCATTAACAATTCCACCAAATGGAATCATAATGTTTCTTTTAGTTAATATCTTGGTTTTTTCATCTAAACATATTTCCCACGGAGACCACTTGTTAAGCTGGTCTGCTGGGTAGTTTTTAATCTTATATCTACGAACCCACCTGTAAGGACATTCTCGCATAACATAACCATCATCCACACGTCCTAAGTCTAAAGACGTTGTAGCTATTTGTGTTATATTTGTCATGAGAACATCTGTAAACTCTTCAAGGTATCCAACATGAACTGGATTTAATTCACCATTTTTAGTAGTAATCAAATCGTATCTTGTAACAGTTCTTTTACCACTAAGATTCTTTTTTCGTTCAGATATATTATCAATTGGGTCGTTTAAGTTTTTTATGTCTATAACTTGAGTAAGTCTGGTTTCGTTTGCATATATTTTCCCAAGAGCTTGATTTAATGTATCGATTGTCTATATATCTTCAAGCTTATTATTAATAGGATATGACCCTTGAAATCCTGTGAGGGCTGTTACTACATCTGTAGCGTGTTCTGCCGGCTTGTATGTCTCTGGTTTATTTTTAACACCAGACCATTCTACACTATCAGCAATCTCAGCAGTTGCAGCTGTACCGGCTACATAAGCCTCATATCCAGCCATTGAGTTAAGGTTATTGTCATCCTTAACAAAAAACATTCTACCGCCATCTGTTACCTTTACAGTATCACCATTCTGTATCTGGTCTTTTGTTAATGCAAACATAGCTGCCTGATTAGCAACTACAACACATCTTTCCATAGCTGCCTTTGGTATGTTTGCAAGAGGCACTGTTTCTGAACCCCATTGAATCCCAGATGATTGTATTTGATTTGCAACGTTTGCTCTACCGACTACTACTGCACCAGATTTTAACTTATCATTGTAATGCTTAAGACCATTAAGGTCTAAAAATTTCTTCTGTTCCATTTTCTTTATTAAACTAATTTACACATATCAACAAATGCATTCTTACCTATACGCTTTCCGTTATAAAACTACGTTCCATATCCATATAATGTAATCATATATGTAGAGTTGGCTTGCATCTGACTAACTCCGCTTACATTAAGATAATTACCTATACCTAAATTAACTGTATTAGAACCAGTTCTAATCATAAATTTGAACTCTTTAACAGAATTGTTATCATTAACATTAGATAGTTTAAGATTAATCCACCAAGTCTGTCCTGCAGGATATGAGAATGCTGAATTGTCTAATATATAAAATACATTATCGGTTACATCGCTTATATAATTTTGATTAGTAACAACCTGCTGCCTTGGCAGTAATTTTGACTTAATATTTTCTAAGAAGCGATTTAACCCATTTAAAGTTACTACTTTCATACCATATTATTATAAGTTATTAATTTAATATAGCATCAATCTCATTCTCTTGTATTCTAACTATACTATCGAAAACTTTAGTGTAGTCATCTGAGAGTTTCATTAGGTGGTTATCACACCAAGCGTATATATCGCCATTAGACTCATCATAGTATATTTTTCCAACTACTGGCGTTACGCCAAAATCTGATGTTGTACCATAATTTGAACCGCCAGTAAAAGAACCACAATATCCACCATTATCATTATCAACGAAAACCATTCTAACATCATCATACATTATACTATCGCCAGAACCTGACATCATTATTATATCAACATTATGTACGATTTTTTTAAATGGTAATATCTTAGGCTTACTTATTTCCTGTATATCTTTAAATGATAATATCTTAAGCCAAAAATATGTTGATGTTTCCTTACTCGATGTGCTATTATAATATACATATCTTTCCAGGCTATTAGAATCTACAAATGTTATAATTCTACATTTATCATTATTCTAATCTTTGTACATCTTTAATACAGCATCTGCAAGATTTGTATATTCTCCGTTTGGAGAAGCGTCATATACCTATGGAGTAGGTGTTGTTGGCTGTAATGAAGAACCTAAATTTAATATTGTTTTTTTGATTGAGTTTGCATCAAGTATATCTCCCTCTTCAAAATGCTACGAACGAACATCGTCATTATTTGCGAGCATTATAACTTTCGGAGTTCTCGGTAAGAATATATTTTCAACCAATCTCGAACCAAAAAGTTTAGATTTTTTCATGTGCTATAATTTTATATAATTATACAAACATAGGGATTATATATATACAATATAATCCCGTTATTGTCATAAACAGCTAAAGGGAACTACACTTATTGTGTAATCCCCTCAACTTAGAAGCATTGCTTTTCTATAATTATAACGCCGCTTCCCGTAGCAACATCACGCGTTATGCGGCTACCTCAGACCCCTCATTTGAGTCCGCCGCTACCGTAGTAGCATCTACTTGATTCTTCTCAACGTCTTGTGATTCCTCTGCAGATGCATCAGGCGCGCTCAATTTCTTATCGCTGGAACCAAAACCATTCTCACCACGTTCACTTTCGCTCAATTCCACTGCCTCTGTTACAGTTATTTCAGGAATTGGCATGATAATCAATTGTGCAAATTTTTCACCTACACCATACATAGCTGGACGAGCATCTGTTGTAACATGCATCTTAGCCATGATTTCACCTCTATAGCCAGAGTCTATTACTCCAACCGAGTTTGTTAAAAACATAGATTTGTTTGCAATTGATGAACGAGGGAACAGTAACCCAACATGACCTTCTGGTATTTCTACAGCTAAGCCAGTATGGTAAACAACTACAGTTTGTCCACATTCATTAGATTCTAATGAAATACCAACTGTTGTTAAATCAAGTCCTGCGTCGCTCTTATGCGCGCGTATAGGCAATACAGCCTTTTCATCTAATCTCTTAAATTTAAGTTCCATTCGTATTAGTTTAATTAATAAACATTTAATTAACCCATCTTACAGCATGGGAAATCTGTTATGGTCGCCGCACTAGGACTCGAACCCAGACTGACGTGGGGTTAGGGCCCACCGCGCTACCATTACGCTATACGGCAAAAGTGTGTAAATTTTATAGATGCTACACTATCTTTATATTTATAAATTAAATTCTATCACATTGATTGTGTAATTATGTGTATTAAAATTATGAAATGTAGTTGCGGAGGATGGAATCGAACCACCGACCTCCAGATTATGAGTCTGGCAAACTACCTCTGTTCTACTCCGCGATATTCCTCTTTGATAGAGGTATTTAATATGTATTATAAAAATTTTATGTTAGACTGGGTTGCCCCCAACTATCTCTGTTTACAGTACAGAGGAACTGTGTTTATTAAAATACACCGTTTGAACAATCATTACATGAACAATCGCTAAGATTGCAATTAGAAGCTTCTTTTTCAGCAATCTCTCTTTCATGCTTTTCTTTTCTATCCAAAAGATATTGTCTTATTATGTCATCGTTTGAAACAGATACAATGGTCTTTTCTCCAATTCTGAATGAAAATACAACATCGCCTTTTTTTTACATTGTATACAGTGTCGTCATCATGTGTTGTTATTGTCATATCATCATCTGCAACGAACATTCTGTTTACAGATGGATATATTGAGAAAATTGAGTTTGAAAATAATTTACCATCTTTCTCAGATACTTCAACAAAGTCTCTCCAGTTTGAAAATATTACATTCTTCATAATTACTTACGTCTGAATATGTTAAAAAACTTTTTAAACAGAGAACTTCTTTTCACAACAGCTCTTTCGCCGTCAGCTTTAATATAATCTCCATCATTTAGTTCTACTGCATCTGTGTAGCAGATTTCAAATCCATTATCGTCAAAGCGAACAGTATTGCCTCTATCGAAAATAAACTTTATTAAGCCAAATATTACATCACGTTCAACAATATCACAGTATTCTGCAAACAAATGCTTTGTTACAGGTATGTTATTATTAATATAACCTTCAACAATTGCAACAACAGCGTCATCATATGATTCAAGTTTTGTCATATCAATGATAAGCTCTTTCTTATTTTTCTTTACACTCTTCATTTTATTGTATATTTTAAAGTTTTATCTTCTTTATATCTTTTCTTAAGCTTAAATTTAAAAAGACCGTTAAAAAGTATATCTTGAGTATTATCTTCACTCTTCATAACTTCTACTGTTTGTAGAAATACATGATTACATACTTTCTTTACAACATCTTTATCGTATCCAGTCTCTTTAGAAATCTATTTAACTATAGTGTCTATGTTTATCATTTACACTTAGCCATAATATCGTAGTAATAAATAAGTTTGCTGCTTTTAAGTAAATCAAAACGCCTACCACTAATATTCTTCATAAGTATAACGTCGCCAACATTTATATCATATGGACGGTCTTTCATTCTCATGTATGACATTGGTAGTTTAATTACTACAGCTCTACGAAAATCAGATTCAACTTCTTTAACCTCAGTTTCTACTTTATCAAAATCTACTGCAGAAACACCGTTTTTATCTTTCGTGGCAGTATTATTTGAAACTGGTTTACTAAATTCTTTCTTGACCATAATTGGGTCCAGCAACTTCACTAAAAATGTATCAGTAAATTCATATTGAATTTTTTCAGCTATACTTTCTGCAAGCTGCGACTGGTCTATGATTGTGTTTTCCTTTTCCATTACTTCTTTAAGGTTTTGAGATGGTTTAGAACTTTAATTAAGTTTTTAAGAACTGTTCTCTTCTCAACTTTAAGACAAGCTGGTTTTTCTTTAAACTCTTCATCAAGATTAGATAACTCTTTATTGTATGTATCAATAAGAATATCTATTTCTGTAAAAATATTCTTGAACTCTACGGCAGCTTTCTTTTCGAGAACTTCTTCAAGATAACCTTCATTTATAAGTTCATTTGCATATTCTGCATCAATCTTAAATGAAGCATCAAACTTGAAATGTGATTCTTTGTCATCATAACCTCTTGACACTGCATGTTCGTAAAATTTCTTATCTTCTGATAAAGTTAAAATATCACCAACTTCTAAATTGAAGAATGGAGTTTTTACTCTTAATTTGTTTATCATGTGTTTTTCTTTTATTGAAATTTGACCCCATAACGTAAGAATGTTAAAACTGGTTGCAAAATATGAAAAACTTTTTAAATTTGCAACTTTTGGATATATATATCCGTTATGGGGGATATAGGGGGTAAGGTGTATTGAGATATATAATACAAACTATATAAAAACTATGAAGAATATAGATATATACGAAACAATATACGAT